>Ga0114973_10000227_pt1 | contig 40899 bp, 42 predicted proteins | sample M_140807_MF_Meta_FD_87025 | JGI IMG/M metagenome (GOLD analysis project Ga0114973, IMG submission 87025) | Freshwater microbial communities from Lake Montjoie, Canada to study carbon cycling - M_140807_MF_MetaG | ecosystem: Environmental > Aquatic > Freshwater > Lake | place: Lake Montjoie... | reverse complement strand
CCGCTTCAAGATCAACATCAGCTGCTCGATCAGCATCTGCTTCTCGTTCTGCTGCCGCTGCTGCTGCTCGTGCTGCCGCTGCTTCCCGTGCTGCTTCTGCTGCTGCTGCCCGTGCTGCCGCTGCTTCCCGTGCTCGCGCTTAAATCAACCTTTAGAAAATCAACCTTTAGAAAATCAACCTTTAGAAAAGGTTGAGCCAAAGTTTTGAACCACTTTTTTGAAAAGTGGTAAAGATGAGCCAAAGTTTTGAACCACTTTTTTGAAAAGTGGTAAGGATGAGCCAAAGTTTTGAACCACTTTTTTGAAAAGTGGTAAGGTTGAAATACAAATTTTTATTATTATATTTTTATTAATAATAAAAATGAAACTTTTTGGTTGCAACACATGAATGCAAAGTAGTAACAAACCGATGATTGTAATTTCTTTAACAGCGTTATTATTATTTATTAGTGTATTTGCTTGTTTGCATATAGTTTCATTAATTATAATGGATTATATAGTATCAAATATTTTTAGATAGGATTATTAGCAATACCAATACCATTACCAAGAGGTGCAGGAGGAGCAGCAACAACAGGAGGAACATCAATGGGAGCTACAACAGGAGCAGCAACAACAGGAGCAGCAACAACAGGAGCAGCAACAACAGGAGCAGCAACAACAGGAGCTACAACAGGAGCAGGAGCAGGAGCAACCTTTACTTCGTTTTCATTAGCTGAAGGAGTTTTGACAGTTTTTTTAGTTTCATTAATAATTGTAGTTGCTTTGTTTTCTAAATTTTCTATTTGTTTTTTTGTTGTTTCTAATATTTTGGATTCCACAATCGCTTCGTAAACTTTAAGGTTATCTACAAAATTCATTTCACATTTCACATATAGTTCTATAATAATATTTCGGGTTTTTTCAACTATTTTTTGTAATTTATCTTCTGTTAATGTTGGGTTTACACGTATTTTCTTTTTATCACTATATGGATCATTTACAAAAATAAATAATTCATTAATAACATTTAATAATTCACTTTGTTTATTGGATGCGGATTGAATCATACTTTGAATATTTTTTGCATATTCTACAAACAATTTATCATTATTGGATAAAATATAGTTTTGTTTAAATACAGGGTTTTGTCCTTGACAACTATTTTTGTTATTATAATCACGTAATTTAATATCACTAAATTTTTTAATTTCAGGAGGCATTTCAGTGTTTCCAGTGAATGTGGTATAAAAAGTTTTTAAATCTTTTTCAAATTGTTTTTTTGTTGATTCAGACATGCCTGTAAATGTTCCATTGGAATAATCATAATTATCATCTAAATAAAGCTGTAATAATTCATTTATACCGGGTTCATCCTGTAAAGTTTTTACACTTCCATCTTTGTTTAAATTCATGCCACAGATTTTAGGATGTAAATTAACCTCTTTTGTTTCTTCATTTGTATCCATACTTTTTAAACTTCTTATTCTGTTGTCACAAATATTTAATTTATATAATTTTCTTTGAACATTTTTGGGTATTTTATCTTTTTCTAATAATCCATTTTTTACCATATCTCCATTTTCATCTTTATAAACATAAACTGGATTTATTGTTTTTACAATTGCTGCAAATATATGTGCTATTTTAACATAAAATTTAGCAATACCGATGCAAACACGTTTTTTTTTAATGGTTTTTTTTGAATCATTTTGAATGTCTAAACTTTCTAGTTTATCTTTATTTACAAACATTACGTTTTCTTTTGTCAAATCATTTACCTCTTCACCATTTTTAATTCTCTGTGCTAAATATGTAATTTCAATATCGTTAAAATAATTTTTTATGATATCAGAAGTTATAACAACCAATTTATCACAATATTCTTTGTTAGATAAATTGGATAAACTTTTAAAATCCATTGTCAAAATGTAGTAAGTTGCAATATAATCAATAATTTGATAAAAATTGTCAAATTGTTTATCATTGTTTGATTTAGCATTTATATTTGTTGAAGATATATTTCCCATATATCATAAAGATATAAAATAAAAATGAATTAAAAATATATTTTATAATGAAAAGAAAGAAATGAGTAAAGAAGGAAGTAAAAGAAGAAAAAATGTTGTCATTAATAAAAAAGAATTGTGGAGCATTTTTGACACTGAAATAAAGAGTGATTTGAAAAATAATGCTTCTAATACTTTAGAATGTATTTATAGAGCATCAGGTAATAGGGATTTTTGTGAATATTGCGAATCTATTTTAGCATTTTCAGATGAAGGTTTCTTAACTTGTACAAATAAAACATGTGGAATCATATATAAAGATATTGTTGACCATTCTGCAGAATGGAGATATTATGGCGCCGACGATAATCAAAATTCAGATCCAACTAGATGCGGTATGCCCATTAACCCACTTTTAGAAGAATCGTCTTATGGTTGTAAAGTTTTATGTAGTGGTGCAATGACTTATGAAATGAGAAAAATTAGACGTTATACAGAATGGCAATCAATGCCTTACAAAGAAAAATCACAATATGACGAATTTCAATTTATTACAATTATGTCTCAAAATGCTGGTATGCCTAAAATGATCATTGACGACGCTGTTAGATATCATAAAAAAATATCAGAATATGATATGACATTTCGTGGTGACAATAGAGATGGAATTATAGCAGCTTCTATTTATATTTCATGTAGAATTAATAATTTTCCAAGAACAGCCAAAGAAATTGCAAATATATTTCATTTAGATGTTACTAGTGCTACAAAAGGTTGCAAAAATGCATTGTCCATTATTAATAATATTGAAAAAGACATGGACAACAAGGAAAAAACTAGTTTTTGTAAAACTAAACCGGAAGCCTTTATAGAACGATTTTGCAGTAAGTTAAATATTAACAATGAATTGACTAAGTTGTGTCAATTTATATCTATGAAAATTGAGAAAATGAATATTATGCCTGAAAATACACCACATTCTATTGCTGCAGGAGTTGTATATTTTATAGCTCAATTATGTAAATTGAATGTAAGTAAGAGAGATGTTAAAAACGTCAGTGAAATAAGCGAAGTTACCATTAATAAATGTTATAAAAAATTAGAAAAAATAAAAGAGACTCTTATCCCAGATGTTATATTGAAAAAATATTCTTAAATTATAACAATAATGTTTATCTACCAGTCATTATCATTTCTCAAAAATTTATAATAATCATTTATCAATTTTTTCATTTCATCTTCCATTATTTTTATATTATTTTCTTTTGTTACACTCTTGTTATTATCAAGAGTGTCATTTATATTTTTTTCAATTTCTTCATAAAATATCGCATTTTTACCACATAAGTTTTCATCGTCTCTACAATGTTTTGCAAAATTGTAAATATTTTTTTCATTTTTCTTATCACCAACCTTATTACCAAACATTTTACATAACCCATAATCACTTATTTTATTATTTTTATAAGGAATAAAATATTTACAATTTATACATTGTTTATTATGTTGTGCATAAATTTGACAACTAATATTCATATATAAAAAATATATTAGTGGCAACAAAAACATTGTTTATGAATTTATCTATATATAGATTAGTAATAGATATTTATATAATTTACAAAAATATATAAATTATGATTTAGAAATCGTCTAATTTAAGAAAATAAAAACTAACTAAATAAATAAATGAATCAAAACACGAATATCTCAACCCAAATAGCAATACCAATACCCAAAAGAGTTTTTATCGTTCCTTACAGAAATCGTATCCAACATAAATTTTTTTTTAGTAAATACATGTCTTTTTTATTAGAAGATAACAAAGATTATGAGATATATTTCTCTCATCAATGTGATACAAGAACTTTTAATAGAGGCGCAGTTAAAAATATTGGTTTTCTTGCGATAAAACAAAAATATCCAGACCACTATAAAGATATTACATTCATTTTTAATGATATAGATACAATTCCATTTTATAAAATTTTTGATTATCAAACTACTCATGGTGTTGTCAAACATTATTATGGGTTTAAGTACGCTTTAGGCGGTATTGTTGTAATGAAAGGAGTTGATTTTGAAAAAATAAACGGTTTTCCTTGTTATTGGGGTTGGGGTATGGAAGATAGTACATTACAAAAAAGATGTGAGAGAAATAAATTATTTATAGACCGAAGTAATTTTTATGAAATTGGTAAACCCCAAATATTACAATTATTTGATGGTATATCTAGAATTATCAGCAAACAAGATCCATGGCGCAGTGAACAAGATAATGGTATAGATGGTTTAAAAACAATTACAAGGTTGAATTTCACTATTGATACTTTATCCAGCAACCCAAATGATAATCTTTTTTCCTTTGAATCCACAAATATTTTTTATGTTAATATAAAGAATTTTTTTACACATTTAAGTTATGAAAATGACGAATATTTTAATTATGATTTGAGAGAACCAAAGAGAAAAATTGTTCAACCTGATAAAAGTCTTCACCATACCAATAAAGTAGTTACTAGTGCAGATGATTGGTCAAATATTCCTTATTATCCCACTAATAAAGAGAAAAGAGAACAGACCGCCGAAAATTTCATCAAAAATGGAAAGCAAGTACCAGTAGGTTTAATAAAACAAATACAGAGAGATCAACTTGATACAATAAAAAATGACGCTTTTAATGTAAATAATAATAATAATGCTGTTAGAAGTAATGCGAATCGTGAATATATTAAAAAAAATATTCATATAAAACAGCAACAGCCTCCAAATAAATATTCTCCACAATATGCAAATTATATACAAGCCCCTTCACGTGCAACTCCTAGTGCAAGTGCTAGGATACGATTAGGTGGTGTATATTAGGTGTAATACATATCATTTTTTCCATACATAAACAATCTCATCATAATTATTTTGGCGCTTTGATTTTTTATATGGATAACTATCATGTGCAGGTCCAAATAGTTGAATACAAACATTTTCGTAAACCTCCTTGTTTATATTCAACGCATATGTACCATTTGGTTTCAAATTTTTATAAGTATTTGAAAAAAGAGGTTTATAGAACAGTTCATCCATTTCCTTTTTTGAAACATACTCTGTATTGTTTTCATATTTTTGTATGAAATAATATGGCGGTGATGTAAAAACAAGGTCATAATCAAGCTTACTATAATCAATTGTAATCGCATTATCAAATATCATTTGAATACTTGTGTTGCTTCTCTCTTTTAAGAATTCAATGAGTTGATTGTAAGGTTGATTTAACGATTGATTTATTTCAATTCCAATATACTTAGGAATGTTTAGAGCACATGCAGCAACAGCAGCTCCGCCCCATCCAGCACAAAAATCCAATACACAAATTGGTTTATATTTTACATAAATTTCCATATATACCAAAGGACGTATTATATTAATAGCACTTATGCATATATTGTATACTTCTTTTAAAACAGTGTAATAGTTCTTTTTTTTTGTTTTATTTTTAACAGTATCATAATAATGCAACATGGTTTGAATAAATTTCTTTTTTTTAAATTCATCAATATTAATTATGAATTCATAAAAATTGATATTATATTTTCCCTTGGTGGACAATCTTTGAGAGAAAGTGAAATAATCTACTATGTTGTTTCCAATTCGCGATCTAGGTGACATTGTACATGCATTTACACCAATGGCAATTAATTTTTTCATTTCTTCATCAATTTCTTCCAATGAAATATTTTTGATTTGTTTTGAAATCTCTAATTTTTCATCATTTGTATAATTTTCTTGAATCATTTTAATAATATAAAATAATATTAAAATGGTAATTTACTAACTTACTAACTTACTACATATAGACTATTATAATAATTAACTTCGTTTTTTCCATACTTCAAAAAATCTATCATATAAATGCGGAAATATGCTATATGCTAGCGCACTACCACCACATTCAACATAATCAATGTAAAAATTATTTTTAATTAAAACCTCATCAATGTATTTTTTATGATTTATATCATGATAATCATTTTCCATGATAATTAAATTAATATTATTTAATATTTCTGGCATATCCATTAAAATGTAATAAAATGCTCCTTCACAATCTAACACCAGTGTATCAAACTGTATGTTGTATTTTTGATTTAATTCTTCTAATGTAATTATATTGACATTTTTGTAGCCGTCTAATAATACATCTGAACAAATTGTATTCCATCCCATTTGAATTAATTTTCTTTTTGATAGAGCCGCATTTTCTATGTGGAAATGAAAGTTATTCATATCTCTATTATATTTTAATATATTAGCAATGTCTGTATCACATTCCAATGTTACAAAATTATCATTATTTTTTTGTGATAGAATGTAATTAATAACTAATGAGTTTCTTCCAATATTACTTCCTATTTCTAAAACTTTTTCATCACCAGTTAAATAACGAACAGCCATCATTTGTTCAGGATATTCTTCCTGAAAATCCCCGTAACCTATTTTTAATTTTGAATGTATATTTTTTAATTTTTCATGACAATCAGGATAAATTAATCTAATATAATCAGGTATATCTTTGGTGTAAATTTCATTTGTAGTTGTATCAATATAAATATCATTAGTATGATCATATTCTAGTGTTAAACTATTTTCTTTCATTATGAAAATTGTTTTTACTACTCCCCAACAAGGATCTGTGAAAATATTTGCTCTATAATTATCATCACATTTAATTTTAATAATATTATCTTTTATTAAATTTTTGTAACACATGTCAGTAACATCTATAGTATTATCTTTTATTCCATATAAAATTTGCATGGTTTATTATAAATATATAATAAAGTTTATTTTTAAGTTAAAAAGTATTTTATTAAATTATTTATTATATAATTTATTTTGATTTAAAAATAATGAATTCAATAGAAAATATTAATCACGCATTTTATATAAATTTAGAATCAAGACTTGATAGGAAACAACACGTTGAACAAGAACTATCTAATATTGGAATAAAAGCCGCAAGATTTAATGCAATAAAGTTACAAAATGGAGCCATTGGATGTAGCATGAGTCATTTAAAGTGTTTAGAAATCGCCAAACAAAATAATTGGGATCATATAATGATAGTTGAAGACGATATTCTTTTTTTAAATCCAGAACTGTTTAAAAATCAGTTAAATAAATTTTTAAAAAATCATAATAACTTTGATGTTGTCTTAATCGCCGGTAACAATATGCCTCCCTATCAAAAAATAGATGACTCTTGTGTAAAAGTATGTCGTTGTCAAACAACAACTGGATATATTGTTCAAAGACATTATTATGATACTTTGATTGCAAATATTAGAGAAGGAGTTACAAATTTGATGAAAATCCCCGGGCTACATGTTCAATATGCTATTGATAAATATTGGTTCAAATTACAAGAAAATGATAATTGGTATCTAATTACACCCCTTACTGTAACACAACGTGAAGATTATAGTGATATTGAAAAAAGACAGACAAATTATACAAGAGTAATGATAGATTTAGACAAAGAATGGATGTTTAACTCACAAACAAGAAGACCATTATCACCAAGATCATCACAAGTATCACCAAGATCATCACATCACCTTAATTTGAAACAAATGTTTACGAAATAAGATCTTTATATGCATAATCACTCATGTCAATATCAATAAATATTTTATTGGTTAGTATATTCAACATATCTATTTTATATTTTTCATTCAAGTTAAAACCAACTGCATAATCTTCAAAATATTCTTTTACAATGTTTTGTTTTTTACTTAATAAATCATCTACTGCTTCTTTTGAGAGAAAATAAAACCGTCCATTACAATATTTTGTAACACAAACAGGAATATTTTCCGGTAATTCGGGATGAAATTTATGATATTGAGAGAAATGTGCAAATTTTACATCTACAATAAATCCACCATAATGTGAAACAGGATTTTTATTCGTAATCAATTTTGTAATTGTGTTGAAAAAATTAGGGTTTGTTAACATTTGATCATCGTCTGTTTTAAAAATATAGTTATAATTAAATGTTTTATTCACTGCTTCATATGCATGTATTACTTTTTTTGGTAATGAATTATAGTCATCTGGAGTTCTAACCCATAAAATTTGTTTATCATTATCAAAAATGAAGTCACTATCCAATGATTCATCACCGATAACATGATAATATTTTAAATAGGAAGGAATTGTTTTTAACCACGTAAATTTTTGAATAGTTGCTTTATTTTCATATTTTTTACAATTCATAATAAGGAGAATGAATTCTTGGTTAATCATATTACCTATAATATGTTATATATGTAATATGATTTTAATATAATTTGCACAATGTTTATAATTTTATTTAATTTATAAAATTCACATATTTTCTTGAATTATTTGATTGCACATTCCTTCAAGCTGAAATAAATATTTTATTTCATGGTAATAAGCAATCATTTTATTATATTCTTCTTCTGTGATAGATTTTAAAATATTTTCTAATTCATTAATTTCTGTTATATGGATACTAATACACAAACGTTTATAATCAATAATATTTTTAAAAGGAAGCCATTCTATGTCATTCCAAATATAAATAGGTACTGTTCCTAATTGAAAAATTTCAAAAAATCTAAAAGACCCGCGCCCATAACCTCTGGGAGCAAATGCAAATTTTGAATCTATTGTAGTATTGATAAAAATATGTTGAAGATTTTCATTTACACTTGGAGTCCATCCTCCAGAATTAATCATTTGAAAATTTGGATTATTATAATATGTTTCAACCATAACTTGTCTTACATTTGGCATAATATGATTTCCAGTTATATTTCCTACAAAAGAACATAAAATAGGTTTGTCATGAAAATTCTTTTTGTTAACTGATTCTAATTTATTATCTACGTCTTGATAAATCAAAGGAATTGGTATATTTCCTGAACAAGCACCATATATGATTGTATCTTCAGGTAAATTTAATAATGGACCATCATCGTATTGAACTACGGTAAAATAACCATGCTCACTAGGATTATTTTCAATCCATTCATTAAAACTTTGTTGCATTTCATTTTTCATATTTTGAAACCAACCTTCTATTTGAAAATTTGTCCATAAAACAGGTATGTATTTTCTTTTAAATAAAATCTCTTCATTTTTAATTTTATTCAAAAAATACTCTTCTAAATACAAGCCATTTTTAAATGGTGGATATGTGTCTTTATTTGGACAATAAAATAATGGATTATTTATCATTTATATTCTATTTATACAAAAGAGTTTTTATATAGTAATTTATTGTTTATTCTTAATTGTTTATAATTTATATTTAATAAATATGCGTATCAACTTTAGGAAATAAAATAAAAATTTATACTATAAAATGACCAGACTCTGCGCTGTTTTTTTATGCGATAAAGCTTATTTTAGCAAATTTATTTATACATGTAGTCAGTTAATTACGAATGGTAACTATAAGGGAGATATTTGTTTAGTTGTTGGCGACGATCTTCATAATGATAATATGTTAGATTGTGATCTTATCAAAAATAATAATATTATTGTTAAACATTTTCCAAATATTCAATTTACATATGAATTTTTGGAAATACAGTATAAAATGACTAGACCGTATTATTGGTTTATAAAAATGTTTCAGTTTCATAAATTACACTTATTTAATACTTTTTTTAAAAATTGGGATTATATATTTTATTTAGATTGTGGAATAACTATTTTTTCAGATGTATCACCCATGATTAATGAAGCTAGAGAAAATACGCTACTAGCACATTCAGATGCTTATCCTAAATATGAATGGAAATTACACGATCAATTTGATAAAACTTCAATAGATTATTTTACAAAACTTGATGCAACTTATAATTTGAACGTAGACTATTTTCAAACGACAATAATGTTATATGATACAAAAATAATAGAAGAAAATACATACAATGAATTATTAAATTTATTGTTGGAGTATCCTATTAGTATTACAAACGACCAAGGATTAATTGCATTGTATTTTACAAATATTAAACCTTTTTTTAAACAAATAAAAACAAACAACGAAACTACATATTTTTATGATTATTTAAGAAGAACTGATTATAACAAGTATATTATGTTGAAAGCTGTTTAAATTTACTGATATCTTTATTAGAGAAATGATAATAAATTTATTTCATAAAATTTTAATAAATTTATTCTATATAAAATTTTTTATGAAAGAAACAATATTTTATTTAGAAGGACGAGGTGGAATGTATTTATACCATTTTTTTGTTTACAATTTAGGTGGCTTATATTATATATTAACCGGAGATTATAATAATTATAATCATACAGGTAATTATGATCAAGCCTTTATGTTAGAAGAAAGTGATAAATTAGTATCTCAGCCCAGTAATAAAATTAACTTCCCTATAAAAATTCATATGAAATATATTTTACCATTTCAAAGACAAGCATTTGAAATAATAAAAGATAAATTTGAATTAATTGAAGATTTATCAAAAATACCAGATTATGAAATTGTATATCTTTTTGGAGAACCGTGTGCTAGAGATGGTTGTAGTGATAATCCATCAAAGATATTTCCATTTTTACGAAATTTATTTTTAGAAAAAATTAATTTTAATATTATTCCAGGTAAAAGAATATTTATTACAAGAAAAAACAGTGAATCACAACATTATGGTGTTTTAAGACGTTCTGTGATAAACGAGGAAGAGTTTTTTGAAAAATTGTCAAAATATGGTTTTGAATATATACAACTTGAAAATTATAATACATATGATAAAATCAAGTTATTTATGGAAAGTGAAATAATTATTTCACCTAGTAGTTCTGCTTTAACACTATCATTGTTTGCTAACAAAAACGCAAAAATTATAGAAATATTAAATAAAGGTCAGGGGGTATGTCATGAACATTTCAGAAATATTGCTTTACATTTAGGATTGAATTATATTAGATACCGTGATATAAATGAAGACATGTATGGAAATTTTTATTTAGATTGTAATAAATTTGAGGAAACTTTGTTGAAATTTTTATAATTTATTATTGGTAAACATTTTTTAACAAATGTAATTGGCATAATTATGAAATTGTAAAAGACATTACCTATCAAACTAATAATTAAAATTATAATTAAAAATATAAAAATAGTAATTTATATTTTTAACTCTTATATAAATTCGTAATGGTATATTTAATTATAATTTACACAAAATCTAAAGGTCTTGATAATCCACTTAATAGATCCTTAGAATGAACATGCAAATTATTTATTAATAACCATTTTTCTCCATTCCAAACATAAGGTTTTTTTCTACCAAGTTCATCAATTTTCCATTCAAATGAAAGTTTTGTATAATCTATAGCGCACCAAGGTGCCTTTAAATTAGTTTGGATAGTTCCTCCTGTATGATAAGGATCTAATCCTAGTAGATTACAACCAATAGCTAATGCATCAAAAATAGAATCATTATATTTATGATAATTTAAATATGCTATTGGCGGAACATTTGTTTCACTTTCAATCCAAAACGTAGGTAATACTTCAACCTTATCTTTATTGGCTTCATAATAAATACTTAATACTGTCATTTCTGTCAAAAACTCACTTGAATTATTTATAAAATTCAATATACATTCTAAAAATCCATCTAATGCTACATGATTTTTAACATACATTAAACCAGATGAAAATCTATTTTCATTATCATACATATAACATAATTCATTCTTAGAAAAAATATCTACCCAATTATACGGATTATCATAAATAAGATTATCTAGTTCTAGAAATAAACAATCATTTAATTCTTTTTGTTGTAATAAATTTTTAAGCACAAAAAACCTTTCAAAACATCTAATAAATAATTCTCTACGATCTAATAATCCATCAACATAACAAAATTTATTTTGATTTTTTTGTGCAACTTCTAAAAAGTTATAACATACAACATCTTTGTAATCAATTATTGTAACATTGTATTTTTTTATAAATTCTATATGAATTGAATCTATATCGTTGATAATTAAATATATTTCATCATTGTAATAACATCGTATTTGATGTATAGACTCTATAATATATTTTGGTAATTTACCAATAAAAGTTAAACATACAATCATTATATTAATAATTATATTATTATAGTTTTAAATAATTTAAAACAATAATATTATAATTATTAAAATGTATGAAGGTTATTTAGATTATTTAAATAATATTAACGTTAATGAAATATTAAATTCAAACTTTAAATCAACATATCATTACAATTGTATTTTGGAACATGTTTCATATGAGCAAGGAGAAAATTATTTGAAATTAATAGAAAAAGAATTTATCAATATAAAACAGGATGATATAATAATTTTTATAAAACAAAATGATAAATATGGATATCCAAATATTGGTAATTTTATATGTAAAGATGGAAAAATAATTTCATGCAGTCCAACATCATTAAGATACGTATATCATTCATTAATAATTTTAGAACATTTTAAAAAAACTAATTTGACTTCAATTGTTGAAGTTGGTTGTGGTTATGGTGGATTATTTTTAGCTATTTGTCATTTTTCAAAAATATTGAATATTAAAATAGATAATTATTACTTGATTGATTTTCCAGAAGTTTGTAATTTAATTGATAATTATTTAAAAATTAATGCTGAATTTGTTAATATAAATTATTCATTACACAATTGTAATGAATATGGTAAAAATATTGCTGAAAAAGATTTGTTTTTAATTTCAAACTACTGTTTTACTGAAATAACGAGTGAAAATAGAAATAATTATATCATTAATTTATTTGAAAAAATTAAAAATGGATTTATTATTTGGCAAACATGCTTAGGCGCAGATATAGGTGATATTAAATTAATTAAAAAAAATATCATAAATGTTATTTATGAAAAACCTCAAACTGCTTCTTTAGAAAAACCAAATTATTTCGTATATTTTTAAAAGTATTTTCATTATTATATATTTTATATAGTTTCAGTTATATAAAATATGTATCCTATAAGTAAAAATTTTCTTTTAATTTACTTTTATCTTGACCCATTCATCTGGAAATAAATCACTTACATCTACATCGCTCATTTTAGTACCAAACCATAGTGACGGATAACATATAATTTTTGTAGGATTTACATTTAAATAAGCTCCCCACCAGCTAAAAGAACTATTTGCTATAATGTTATGATTACAACACGACATTAATAACATTTGTTGCCAATCATCTAAGCAATTAGTCGCTCTTTCAAATTCAATTGTTGGAAATTCATTTTTTAATAATTGAATTGTTTCATTCACGGTTTCAAAGTCTTCGTCTTCGCAAAAATAAAGGACAGTTGGCGTATAATCCAATTTGTCAACAATATATTGCAACGATTTTTTATAATATTCATCTGTCATAATTGGATGATAATCTTGTTTATCTTTATAATCACCTAATCTAAAATGCATTGAAATACTCTTTTCCAAAAAACTCAAACTATGATGATTTTTAACAACTTCTTCTATAATATCAAGTCTTTTTTCAGCTATATTCAATATACGACAAATAGTATCATAATTTTCTTGAAAATATTTATAACTTTGAAAATAACCACTTAACATGACATTAACATTATTATTGTATTTCAAGTGTTCATAGGGTAATTCATTAAATGAAAACCCATTTTCATTAATAACAATATCAAAATTTGGATATTGATCCATTAAAAATCCAGATAATTTGAATAAAAAGGTTTGCCAGTAAGTCCTTCTCTTTGTAGAACCATCGCCTCCAAGATGTTCTGCGCTAATAAATTTAAACATATGTTTACATTTTATAGCATAAGATATAACTGTAAAAATTTGAAAAAGTTGATTTCCTAACCCGCCCATAAGATTGCATGTCAGCATTTTACTATGTATCTATGATATGTATATAATAATAATTTTTAAATTTATTTTCAATTTAATATAAAAATGAATATTATATTAATAATATACTCTGATTATATATTATTATACATTATCAATAAATTCAATGTTAACTCATAAATATAAACCAGAGGTATTAGAAAATATAATAGGTAACAAGAATTGTGTCAATTCTATTCAATCATGGTTTGAAAATTGGTATACATCAAAAACACATTCTAAAAATATATGTGCATTATTATCAGGACCTAACGGTATTGGAAAAACATTAACAGTTGAATTGGTAATTAAAAAATATAATTTGAATCCTATATCTTTAAATCCAGATGAAAAGGCTGATAAAGAACATATTGTAAACGTGATTTTACCATCTATACAAAGACAGAAATCATTTACTAATAAACAAAACATATTTGTCATTCATGATATAGATTGTTATGATGATTATGGTTTTATTTCCTCTATTGTAAATTGTTTGAAAGAAACAAAAATACCTGTTATCGCAACATGCAATAACCGTTATGATCAAAGTCTTAAGCCTTTAATGCCATATTGTTTGGATATCAAATTTCAAAAACCATCTACAAATGATATATCTAAATTTGTCAAGTCAATTCTCAAAAAAGAGTCTATATCAATGAATGATGCAAATCTAAACCAACTTATAGAAGACTCCAATTGTGATATACGCAATGTATTGAATAATTTAGAATTATTCTCATCTGGAAATACAAAAAATGTTGGTATTGGAAATTCTGCAAATGTAAAAGACAAAACAAATAGCAATCTTTTTGAAGTGACAAAATTATTCATGTCACAAAATGTTGAATTGGATGATAAACAAATATTATTTTGGATGAATAATGATATTCTTCCATTGATGATTCACGAGAATTATCCTATGAATAATATTAAAATGAAAAATGAGGCCTCCTATTTACATAATATTACAGAATCCATTCATAGTTTGAGTGATATAGATTTATTTGAAAAAGATATACATATGAATGGGAATTGGGAACTAATGCCATATACAGCATGGTTTTCAATGAACGCGGTTGCAAATTGTCATGCAAAAAGTATGATAAAATTTACTTCTTTCTTTGAAAAAAGAGCTGTAAAGAAACAAACTATGCATTACGGTGATATTGGTTATATTAATAATCATATTAGTAAATCAATTTGCAAAACAGAGAGTAAAAAAAGTAAAAACAAAACATCGCCTCCAGAAACTAAAGTTACAAAAACTAATGTAAGTAAGGTAAGTAAGGTAAGTAAAGCCAATGTAACTAAGGTCAAAAAATGTAAAGATGATGATGTGGAACCCAAATGTCAAGAAAAACCTAAAATAACAAAACGTAATAAGGTTAAATTAATTATTGAAGAATAATTGATTATTCATGATCAGGCTGAGAATCATATATTATTTTACTTTTTGGAGTTAAATCATTACCTATACCTAACGCATTGTTTGTAAAGGCCCATACATCAGTGCATTGCATTCCATCTTCTGTCTCTAAATCTGCTCTACATATTGGACAAACAAGATCGCGACCAGCTCTTTCATTACTTACACAAGTATTATTTAAACAATTGTTGTGAAACAGATGTCCACAATTTGTTTTATAAACTGCTTGCTCTGGAGTTTCACTAAATTTTAGAAGACAAATAGAACATATTTCATCTTCAGGTAGCGTATCGCCATCTATCCATTTTCCACCACCTTTCATATATTTTTTATTGTGCATTGTCTTAAATTTTTTAACATGTTTATTTCTTTTTGTCGTTTTTCTTCTATGACGTCTCTTTTTGTGTGATTTTCTTTTATGATTTGTCAAAAACTGTTTTTTAAGTGTGCTTCTTTTTTTTGTAAACATTATTTTATTTGGATGATTATATATTATATTTACATAAAATAATAAAAACTCAAAAAGAAATAACATCCAAAATAATATCTAAAAATCTTCGCTAAATTCAAAAGTGTTATCATCTTTTGTTTTGGTTGCAAGCGCATACGAATCATTGTATCTTTCAAAGAAATTGACTTTTCCTTCTAAACTGATTAATTCCATAAAATCAAAAGGATTACCTACATTATAAATTTTATCATAACCAAGTTGGACACATAATCTGTCTGCGCAAAATTGTATATATTGTGTCATCAATTGTGAATTCATACCAATAAGGCGACATGGAAGTGCCTGACAAATAAACTCATTTTCAATTTCTACGGCTTCTTTAATAATCTCGTGAACACGTGATTTTTTTACCTTGTTAACAAGTTTACTATATAATAAAACAGCAAATTCACAATGTAATGCTTCATCGCGTGAAATCAATTCATTGGAAAACGTCAACCCTGGCATTAATCCGCGTTTTTTCATCCAATAAATACTGCAAAACGCGCCACTAAAAAAGATTCCTTCTACGCATGCAAATGCAATCAATCTTGTTGCAAATCCACTTCTATTATCTTTAATCCATTTTTGAGCCCAATCCCCCTTCTTTTTAATACATTCAAAATTGTCTAGAGCACGAAACAATTTGTCCTTTTCTTCAGCATCTTTTATATAGGTTTCAATTAACAAACTGTATGTTTGACTATGGATATTTTCCATTGCAATTTGGAATCCATAAAATGCTCGTGCTTCTGATATTTGAACGTCATTCATAAAACGTAAACCTAAATTTTCCAACACAATCCCATCACTAGCTGCAAAAAAAGCCAAAATCATAGACAAGAAAAATTTTTCCTCTTGTGTTAAGGTATCCCAATGTCCTAAATCTTTTGTTAAATCTATTTCTTCTGTTCTCCAAAAACAGTCAACTTGTTTTTTGTACATTTGCCATATGTCTTCATATTTAATCGGGAACATTACAAATCTATTATCGTCTGGGTTTAATAAAGGCTCATTTACGTTTTTAGACATCCTAAATAATATATAGTGAAGATTTTAAATTTTTTAATAAAATAATAAATAAATTATAAAATATTTTTATAATTTAAGGATAACTATTTAAAATGGAAATTATAGAAATCAAACGACCTATGAAAATAAATAATAATATCAATATGAAGAATTATCAAGAAGATGAAGATGAATATTTACATTTACAATACGTTATTGAATCAAAAAGGAATATGCTGCTTAAAAAACAGAAAAGATTACAAAAAATAGCGAAGCAAAATGCTTTTTTGGAACATATCAAAAATGATTACTTAAAATACAATAATTATATTGTCAAACAAAAACAAGAGCAAATTACTGCGCTTCAATTATTAAATAATTATATTGAAGACCTTAACAAGTCTGGTCAATTAAGCGAACATAATATTCGGGATTCACAAATAGAACAAAAAAATATTGTCAAGGAATTAAAATCAATAAAAACTGGTTTAGATAAAATAATGAATGAGAGTAACCAAATCCAAAGCTCTTTATTTAATCAAGAGAGAAAATAGAGAAAACAATTATTAAATTATATTTGCATATATATATAAATATAATTTATACATGGCTTTAGTAATACCAGGTCGTAATAGAGAATTTATAACCGCATTTGATGAAAGTTTAAAAAGGTTAAATGAGATAAATGCAGCCATAGGAAAAAATACTGATAATAAACGTAAATTTACAGGGTTTGTTTTAACAAAATTACAAGAATTACATGAAAAAATTAAGGCAATTGTTGGGAAAATTAAAGATATCAAACAGAAAATTGTAGTACTACAAGGACAAGTTAATCAAAATAATAGTGGCGTTCAAGCAAAAGATGCCGAACTGATTAATTTAAAACAACAATTAGATCAATTAACAACAGAGAGAACTAATTTAACCACACAATTGGATCAACTAAAAAATGACGCCAAGGCAAATGAAACGAGGTTACAAGATACAATTAATGGTAAGGAAGCAGAATTAAGAGATTTAGCAAATAGGAATGTAGAATTAGAAACTGCAAAAAAAGCAGTTGAAACTGAGTTGAACGCACTTCGTGCTGATATGGCGACTAGAGGTGATGCTCAAACGCAAGCACATGCGGAGCAAATACGACAATTAACGGAACAACATAAAGGAGAAATTGATCGTTTACAAGGTCAAATTGCTGCTAATGAAAACCAAATTGCTGCTAATGAAGCAAGAATAAAAGAATTGACCGACCAGCATGGAACAAAAGATACACAAACACAGGATTTAGTAAATAGAAATACTGAATTAGAAAATAGAAACAGAGATCTTGAAGCACAACTAAATACAGCTCAAACAGAACTTCAAACATTACAACAAAAGTATAATACTCTTGAAGTTGATTCTAAAACACGAATAGAGCAAGCTTTACAAGATTATAAAGCACTTCAAGCGCAAATTGAAGAAAACAATAAAAAAATCACAGAATTAGAAACAGTGATTATTGCAAAAGATCAAGAAATTCTTCGCTTAAATAATTCTGGTAACAATGTAGAAACCCTAATAAAAGATAAGGATGGTGAAATAGCTAATCTAAAAATTCAAATTGTACAAATTACAAAAGAAAGAGACGATTTGCAAGCATTCAATGCTGATCTTGAAAAAAAAATTCGGGATGCAACTGCTGCAATAACAGCTATTGCAGATAATTTGACAGAACTTACAAATCAACAATTTTATGATGATAGTATGGAAAATGTTACTAATCAAATTACTGAAATTGAAAAAACCCTTGGAATTATAAATGGTGAAATTGAAAGTAGTTTAAATCAACCAGTAGCAGGTCCAGTACCAGGAGGTCCACAGCCAGGAGGTCCTCCACAAGTTCCTCCAAAATTAAATCTTAGACAAGTGAGTATCCATGGTTATAATTTGCCAAATTTAAAAGATGCATTAAAAATAAGAAGCTCAAAAGAAAGTGATATAAGAGGAAACAAGTATAACCAATCATCTTTGGCAATTGAAAATTTTCTTGCAAGTCTTGATAAAACAACCGCGACAAATAATAGTGTAAAAACTGCAATAGAAAATATATTAACTAAGAAGGGTATACAATTTGGATCTAATGGTGCTATAATGGGTGGTTATAATAAAACAAACAGAAAACATAAAAGACATGGTAAATTTACACGTAAACAAAAAGGAGGATTTTTATATGGAAAGTTTAAAACTGATTCTAATAAATCTAATAAATCAAAAAATACACCAAAAACTAACACTTCTTCAATAAACTCAAGATCTTCTACTAATACTACTAGTAAAAAAGATAAAAAACATAAATCTAGAGATTTTACAAAACGTAAAAGAATTTAGACACTTCACGATTTTATAATAACATACCTCTAATAGAAGGCAAATAATTACAATTTTGTGGCCATTTCCCACAAAATTGTCTGTATATAATTGAATCTGGTCTACACCGTAATCGTTTTAGTTCTTTTCGTATTTTATAAATTTTTTTCCACGATCGTTGTACAATTTTTAACCAAATTGTTTTAATTACAAAAACACACTCATTTCCTTTTAAATAATAAATTTGTCCTATTTGAAGATTCAAATAGGACGGATGTTTAATTATGTTATTATAATTTCTTAACAATATATGTGGTAAATATATTTCACAAATTTTTTTTTCATAATATTTTTTATAAAATTTACATAAATTGTTAACATATTTGAAAAAATCAAACATGTTACTGTCAGGATTTATATAAAATGTTTGGAGAACAAGAAACTGTCCGTCTATATTTGGATCACTATCAAATGTTTTTCCATGAAAATATTTATTATAAATTTCAGGTATTAATAACATATTTTTATTTATATAATTATTTGAAAGATTTATTTGAAAGTTGTTGTTATAATCATAACTATAGTCCTCGTCACTAAATTCAGTATCACCAGATTCTGTTGATCCAGTATCTGTAGTATTGTCATCATTATCATCATTGTCATCATTATCATCATTATCATCATTGTCATGGTTGTCATTATAATAGTTTGCAAATGGATTCATTATTTAGTATTTAGTAATCAGTTTATTTATTGTTATTTTTAGTATTTATTTTATTTAAATTCAATTTTTTTTAAAACATTATATATATAATGAAAATGAAATATAGTTTTAATTCCAAAATAGAAAAATTTTTCTCTAATAAAATGTTATTAAATTTTATTGTAGGTATTAGTTTTTTAAATATTATAGCTTTTGTTATGTTAAATCAAACACTTGCTTTAATATATTTTATTTTAATTGGGTTAGTAACGTCATTCTTTAGTAAAAATATGAGTATTGTTTTATTAGTTCCTTTAATTTTAGTTAATTTATTTGTTGTCGCATCAAAATCAATGTACTATAAACGTGAAGGATTAGAGAATAAGACAGATAGTGACAAAGCAGTTAGTGACAATAAAAGTAAGAGTGAATCCACAACAAAAAAAACTAGTTCTAGTAGTTCTAGTTCTACAAATCAAGGACTACCTATTACTCCACTAGATCATCCACAAGATACTATTCAACGCGCTGCAAATGAAACAAATGCAGAAATTGATGAATCTTTTGAAGTTGGAAGAGGTAAAAAAAATAGCAAAGGATACAATATTGATTATGCATCAACTGTTGAAGACGCATATGATGAATTAAACAAAATATTAGGCAGTGATGGAATTAAACGTTTAACAAGTGATACACAAAATTTAATGAAACAACAAATGAAATTAGCAGAATCTATGAAAGATATGCAACCACTTATTGCTGGTATGGCACCTATAATGAAACAAGCAGAAGGCTTATTAGGAAGCATGAGTGAGAATGGTAATCTGGGAGATTTAGCAAAAATTGCCAAGAAATTTACTGCTGCTCAGTAGGAGACGATAATAAACAATTTTTTATTTATTGAATCGTTTAATTATTCATTTAATTAAATAATAACTGACTATATTAACAAGATCATTTCATAATAATATAATAATATAATATTATATTATTATGAAAAAAACATGTCCACCAGGAGTTATTTGTATTGAAAACATAACAATGTGTTTCGTTGTATTATTTATAATAATGGCACTTTATTTCATATATTCTAATTTATTTAAACAAAAAATACAAATTACAAATAACACAAATATTACAGATAATTTACCTAATGAGAGAAAACACAATCGCGGATTTGATTTGATACCACAATTTCCAAACTTTCCATATAACAATTTAGCACCACCTGTACCAGGAGACGTTTTATTAAATCCATATATTCCTCCTTTAAGGGACGAGCGTTATTTTTTGCCGCAACTGAATGTAGCTCCTCCTGGGACTGTACCTATAAATATTTCTACAAATGTTGGTGCGGTTGACACAAATTATAGACAAGTAGGAATTTTAAATCCAACTAATAAATCAAACAAAGATAATGTACTACCATTAATGGGTAGACCGGTTTTTACAAATAGAGACAAGTGGCAGTATTATACAATAGGCAATCAATTTAATAGTGTCAAACTACCTATAATAGTAAAAGGTAAGAGCGGGTTAAATGAATATGGTGTAGACAGACTTTATAATGGTGATACTATTTATATTGAAGGTTTGAATGATGTTTACAGAGCAACCATTTATGATAATGATACAATCAAATATTTACCGTTTATTTAGAGCATATGTTCAGCGTTTTTATTTACAGCATTCTGCATTTTAGAGAAAACTTTCATAAATTCTATTATGCAATTCGTTATTGAAATAATGATAAGTAAATTTTGTTTTGTCCATATTTTTTAGATACAAATGCGTTTTATAAATTAATTCACTATCATTTAATTTATTTTCTGCTTCTTCAAGTGAATCAAAATAAAACGGATAATCTGTTCCTAAATAATCAACAACTGAATCATTCAATTTAATTAAAATAGGTGTATTTAATAAAATACACTCTAAAATAATATTATTTGCAGAAGTAATATAAAAATCTAGAAATACAATATTTTTTTTAAAAATATTATCATAATCTTTATTTTCCAAAAAAGATGTAATTTTGATATTATACTTATTTTTAAGAATTGAAACTTCTTCGTCAGTCAATTCTTTTTGATAATCTGCGTTACTTAATTCTTTAGTTTCGCTCATACTTTTTCTTATTTCATAAAGTATATAGTCAACTACGTGATTGCCTTCAGTGTTTTTAATCAAAATATTTTTTTCATGGTTGCTGTTTTTTAAATTTATAAAATTGTTATACTTTCTTAACCACCACCCTATAATATAAATTTGTTTCTTTTGATTTGCTTTATATTCTTCATAATCAAAAGATTTTTCTATAGAGTTTTCATATTCTAATGGATGACAAATAAAATAAATCTTACTATCATATATTTTTTTTTCTTCTAAATATTTTTTATGAAAATTTGATAATGATATTAAAATAGATAAATTATGTTTTTCTTTATGAAATATATCAATATCTCGTTTAATACTTTTTTGTTTTACAGTAAATGAAAAATTATTATTATCTAATATATCTTGGTATGGTGGATCATGAATAAAAGAAATAAATTTGATATGATAATCTTTTTTTATAGAGTTCTTCATACCCCAATCATAAGTTTTTTCTAACCAATCATCCAATATAATACAATTTATATTGAAGATATCCATTTTTATTTTATTTTGATTATTAATCTTAAAATGTGAAACGGCTTCTTTATAATTTGATAAATTATATTGTAATGCATATTGTACCCATTCAAAATTAGGGTTTTCATAATGAAAATCGTCATTTTCGGTATAATTTGATTCCAAAAAATCATTTATAACTTTTTTCCATCCATATCTATGAATTCCATAACTAGAATATTCATTTTTACAAAGTAATAATTTATAATGCGGTATATATATTTTTAAATCATCTTTTGTAATATCTTTTTTATTAAAAAGTATATTGAAAAAATATCTAATTATTTTGATATTTAATAACTTATAATAATTGTAATTAATTTTATAATTATTTTTAAATAATACACTGTTGTATTGTTTGAAAATATCTTCCTTATTAAGTATTATAGGATTAGTAGTTTTTTTTGATAAATAGTTGTCATATATAAACATAAAAATATTGTATTCGTAATTCATTATAATTATTGTAATTATTATTTATTATTTATATAAAAAAAATAAATAATGAACATAAATCATTTACCACGTGATTTTCTTGTTAATCTAAATTTTTTATTTTTCCCGCCATTTTGAGATGATGACATAATTTTTTCATTTGCTTCATTCACTGCATCAAACCCATTTTGGATTTTTGAAACTTTACCTAAAGTGTTTTGTTGATCTATGTCAACATTTATTTTATCTGCAATTTTGGATGTAAAAAATTCCATGACAGTGTCAATAGATTTAGAAACTTCTTGCGGTAATCCCAATGCAGATGATTCGTTAAGGGGAACCACTGCTTCTTCAGTAACTGGTTGGACATGATCAGTAGATTCTTCTGTTGCCGGTGGTAGTATTACTTCTTCAGTAACTGGTTGGACATGATCAGTAGTTTCTAATGGCACTTGTGTAGATTCTTCTGTTGCCGGTGGTAGTATTACTTCTTCAGTAACCGGTTGGACATGATCAGTAGTTTCTAATGGCACTTGTGTAGATTCTTCTGTTGCTGCCGATGGAAGCATTGCTTCTTCATTAATAGATTGAACCTCGGTAGTTTCTAGTGGCATAGATTCTTCTGTTGCGGCCGGTGATAGTATTGCTTCTTCAGTAACAACTGGTACCTCGGTAGTTTCTAATGGCATAGATTCTTCTGTTGCGGCCGGTGGTAGTATTGCTTCTTCAGTAACAACTGGTACCTCGGTAGTTTCTAATGGCACTTGCGTAGATTCTTCTGTTGCCGCCGGTGGAATTATTGCTTCTTCAGTAACCGGTTGGACATGATCACTAGTTTCTAATGGCACTTGCGTAGATTCTTCTGTTGCCGCGGGTGGAATTATTGCTTCTTCACTAACAACTGGCACCTCAGTAGTTTCTACTGGCATACTTTCTTCTTTTGCATCCGATGATAGTATTGCTTCTTCATTAACAGGTTGGAGAACTGAAGAGTCTAGTGGTTTAGCTTCTGCTTCTGTTTCTGGTTTAGGTACCGCTTCTTCCTCATTACCTTTTTTTTTATTTTCATCATTTTGATCCTTTTGTTTATTATTTTCAATATCACCACCAGAAGTCTTATTATATCTATGGTTTTTTAATGTTTTATTAGATAGATTGATACTTATTTTTTTTCTAAATGTTCTTCTATTTTTTGTTTTTTTTTGTTTTTTATTCTTATATATTTTTTTACTTTGTCTTTTTTTATTCAATAATTTAGATATTTTACCTTTAGTTAATTTCATTTCCTATATAAATAAATTAATATTTTTATTTATATACTTATATTAATGACAATAAACGATCCAAATCCAAATCCAAAATTAAATTCACAATCTCAAAAAACAAATACTTCTAAATTACAACCCATTAAAGAATCTTTACAAACGACAACACCTAATCCTAGCATAAATATTTCTTCACAAAATGTTTATGGAAACTGTGATTTAAAATGTTCATATAATTATCAATATAATCAAAGTAATTCTGTTGCTACAAATAATGGTGTGTTTTTATCACTTTCTTATGATAAAGGGACTACTAGTCCGGTAATATATAATACACGTAATTATTATGTATCAAAAATAAACATTTATTCGCCATCACTACACAGTTTTGAAGGAAAGACAGTAAATGCAGAATTTGTTATTGAACACGCTCCAGAAATTGGAGGTGATTTATTATATGTTTGTATTCCAATTATTGCATCTACGAATTCTACAGATGCTTCTAATGTTTTGAGTGAAATAATACAAAGTGTAGCTAACAATGCACCTGCTATGAATGAATCAACAAATCTAAATTTATCAAATTTTAATTTAAATACAATTGTTCCAAAAAAACCATTTTTTTCTTATACAGGAACAAAGGGTTTAATAGGGCAAGTGATCGTATTTGCAAATAATAATGCTATACCTTTAAACAATACAATATTACAAAAACTGTCTAAAATAATCAAACCATATCCAATAACCATTGAGGGAGGTAATTTGTTTTTAAATAGTAAAGGTCCCAATACTACTCAAGTGAGTAAACAAGGTATTTATATTTCTTGTCAACCAACCGGTTCATCCAAAGAAGAAATAGATGTTTCTTATAGTAAAAACAATGTTGATTATAATTTGAGTTCTATTCTTAATAATCCAACAGTTGTTTTAATATTACAAACATTGGTTGGCTGTATTTTATTTATTTTGGTTTTTTACATTTTAAATTATGGTTATAATTATTTTACATCAGGTAGTAATTTGGGAACCAAATTACCAACATTACCTTTGTTGAAAAAGATTTTTTAAATAAAAAATTATAATCAAATTATAAATTTTTATTCAACATTAATTAAAATAAATTTCTTTAGTCACTTGTATTAACAGGAGATGCATCATGTAAATTATCCAACAATGGATTATAACTAGCTTTATTGAGTACAAAACCAGATTGAACAATTGGAGCCATTTTACTTACAACTTCTTGTTCTAAAGTATATGGAAATTGATTAAAGGCAGTAAACTGTCCCATTTTGTTATATTCGGATGGAATATAAGCTTGCATTACGCTGTTGTACATTGAATATGACGATCTTCTCATCAAATCAAATGCTACAAATAACGAAAGAACTGCTAAAATGGGGTTCTTGTATAAAAACATGTAAATGACAATCACAAAAATGATAATTTTACCTACAATATTATCTACGAAAAAGGCAATGGGTTGAGGTGTTTTTAAACCTAAAATTAAATATATGATTAAAATAATAGTTAAAATTAGCTCCCCTCTATGTTCTTTTTTAAATAAACCTGAAAAACTACTCATATATCATATTACTAGATTTTATTTATTTTTAAAAATGATATAAATAATTTGGTTTACTAAATAGAACAAATCCAAATTAATAGCTAAAGAACATGCAAAATAATACTATACAAAATAATATTACAAATATAAATTCTTATTTAGGACAAAAAGGATATACGATTTTAAAAAAAGAATTGACACTAGAACAACAAAAACAAATTAGAAATGATTTGACGATTAAACCGTATGTTGGTTGCATTGGTGGAGGCAGTAACAATCAAGTTACATATCCTGCTTATCGGGAATCAGATAATAAGTTCTATGTTCCTCATCATTATGGAGTAGAAACATTTGGGCCAGCCAAAAAATGCAATATTAGCGAAGGTGATGATATCAATTTGGAATTCAATGGGATTTTGAGAGATTATCAAGAACCTGTTGTGAATAAATTTATTTCGGTTGTTACAAAACCGCACGATAATGGTGCGTTATTTGGCGGTGGTTTACTTGAATTGCCGTGTGCGTGGGGAAAGACCTCTGGTTCACTGTATATTTTGTCACAATTGAAAAAAAAGACACTTGTTATTGTCCACAAAGAATTCTTATTAAATCAATGGGTAGAGCGCATACAACAGTTTTTGCCAAAAGCGCGCGTTGGTAGAATCCAAGGACAGATTATTGATATTGAGGACAAAGATATTGTCATTGGAATGTTGCAAAGTTTGTCCATGAAAGAATATCCTGCATCGGTGTTTGAAAGCTTCGGTTTTACTATTATTGATGAAGTACACCATATATCAAGTCAAACATTCTCTAATGCACTTTTTAAAATTGTTACCAAATATATGTTGGGATTATCGGCGACAATGAATAGAAAAGATGGGACGACTCGTGTATTTAAAATGTTTTTGGGAGATGTTATTTTCAAGGGAAAGAGAGACGAGGAACATAATGTTATTGTAAAAGCAATTGAATATCATGTAGAAGATGATGATTTCAATCACGTGATTACCGATTTTCGCGGCAATGTTTCTTATAGTTCCATGATTTCCAAATTGTGCGAATACAATCGCCGTAGTGAGTTTATAATTAAAGTGGTTGTTAATCTTTTGAATGATGATCCTAAACAACAAATTATAATTTTAGCTCACAATAGAAATCTAATAAAATATTTGCATGATGCTATTCAGCATCGTAAAATAGCAACGGTTGGTTATTATGTCGGAGGAATGAAAGAGGCTGCATTGAAAGAATCAGAAAATAAGCAACTGATAATAGCTAGCTACAGTATGGCTTCCGAAGGTTTGGACATAAGGTCACTCACTACATTAATCATGGCAACTCCAAAAACGGATATTCAACAATCTGTCGGTAGAATTTTGAGAGAAAAACATGGCCAACCAATTGTTGTTGATATTATTGATAGCCATGAACCGTTTAAAAATCAGTGGAAAAAGAGACGAGCATTTTATATGAAAGAAAAATATAAAATAATGTATACCACAAGTAATAAATTTCATAGTTTTGGAGAATCAGAATGGAATACAGTTTTTGATATTAATAATCCATGTAGCAAAGCTAAATCAAAATCAGTACCTAAAAAAACAACTAAAAAGAAAACTAACAAAAGTCATAGTTCTACAGATAAAAGTATTACAAATGATTCATCAGATTCAGAAAATGAAACAGACGAAGAAGCTGGTGAGCCGATAGATATAAAAAGTAAACACGATTTTACACCTGGTAAATGTTTGATAAGTATTAAGAAATAACTTTACGAAATTACTTATAAGTTTCAACTTTATCACCCTTAGCATTATATACCCATATTTCATATTCATAACCCAACTTTTTTCCTGCTTCTTGCTTTTCAAAGATGTTTGATTTCGTTTTCTTTAGTGTCCAAGTAGATTTAATTTCAATGCATTTATTTTGGTTAGGTATGAAAATGTCAACATAATGTCTATGTTCCTTACCGTTTGCATCATAATACCAAATAGACGGGACATTTTTACAACCCGTTATAATATCATCTTCATTGATAGTTTGAATTATCTCATCAAGAGCAAATGGCTCATAACCTTGACATTCTATTTCTTTGCCTGACGGGCAAATATATGTTTTTGGTTTGTAACATTTCTTTGATACAATTTCCATAAATTTTTCATTTTGCATCGGATGTTCTACGCCATAGTTTTGTAAACATGTTTGTTTACTTTTATTTCTTATTTCTTGAGATTGTTGAAGGTATTCAACACCATATTTTTTTAAGCAAGTATTTTTAACTCTATTTTTAAATTCTTCACTTTGTGATACAAATTCAACGCCATGATTTTTAAAATTTTTTTCTTTCATTTCTTCTTTGATTGAATCACATTGCATTGGATGCTGTGCACCATAATTTTGTAAACACGTTTGTTTACTTTTATTTCTAACTTCTTGTGATTGTTGTGGATATTCAACACCATTATTTTTCAAACACGTCTCAATCTTTTTATTTTTAATAATAGCACTTTGGGAATTATGTTCTACTCCATAATTTTTAAGAGTAGTTTCTTTTTTCTTATTTTTGATTTCTTCTGATTGTGAAATATTTTCTACTCCATACCTAAGTAGTATTGTATTTTTTGCTGTTTTCCTTCCTTCGTAGTCACTGCAACGATGGCAAGTTGGATTATATTTTTCCATATATACAAATTGTTTACTTGTATTTTCATTACATTTTATACATTTAAAATCAATAAATTTTTCACGATTCAATTCTTTTTCATCGTAATTACGTAATAAAGTAATATTATATTTACAACATAGATTATGTAAAAAAACCTTTGTGAATTTTTTATTGGACATTTTATATATTTACTAAATAATATATTTTTAAGGATTAATACGAATTAATCCTTAAACTTCTAAAATATCTTGTTCTTGTTTATTCATTTTTTTCTTCAAATAATAAGTTTTATTATATTCTTTTTTTTTATCTGATGACACAATTTTTCCCTTAATTTTTTCTAGTAATTCTTCTTTATGAGTTTCATAATATTTTTTATTTCTTTTAGGCGCGGTATATTTTTTAAGATGTTCTTTTGTTTTTTCTAATTCTTGTTCTAGAGATTTAATTTTATTCAATAAATCTTCATTATTCATATTTACGCTTCAGTATTGTAATAATATATATATTATTTTTATATATTTTCAATCTAAAATTATATAAAAATCAATTTTTTGTATTTGAAATAATTATTTAATGACCTGGGGATGGTGTGCCTTTTTGAAGGTACGCATTATAATTATCTGTGCACTGTCCACTATTACATAACACCTGAATAGGTGGTGGATTGGCCAATGCCAATTGACTAGCTGGCAAAACTCCACCGACTGAATAGGTAGGTGTCATTGGTAAATTGTTTTGGTATTGAGCATATCCACCTCTTTGTCTGCGTGTTCTTCTACGTCTAGCGCCAGCACGAGCACTCATTCTAGATCTTCCCATTGTTCTGCCTCTACTTCTTGACGCATACTTTGCCTTAATCCTTGATTTTATAGAACGCAAATACTTTTTACCTCCTTTCATTCCCATTTTTCTCTTATATCTTTTAGTGATATTTTTTATTTTTCTTTTAAAATGCTTGGCCCCACCTTTAAATACACCTCCTTTAAAAATACCAATTCCTGGAACAATACCAGCAGCCGCATCAATATTATTTTTTGCCCCTGCTAAACCAGGTAATCCTGGTACTTCATTTGAACTAAATCCACCTGCAAAATTAGAACTATCTTTATTGACAAATCCTGGATTAACATTTGAACCATAAGGATTTAAATTTCCATAACCAAAATTTGAATTATTTGAACCTTGTGACATATATATAATAAATATATAATTTTATTTCATTTCATTTTCTATAAGTAGGTTTATTATTATAATACTGGGATTTGTTTTGGTTTTGTTTTTGAATATGATTATGATTACGTGGGTGATTATATTTTTTATTGTGATATTGTTGTTGCGTATAATTATTCTTTTCATGATCCAATAATTCATTTTTTTCCACAATATCTTGTTTTTGACCAGTCAGTTCTTTTACAGGATACCATTTTTTAAACTTATAATTAAATTTACAAATCATATATACTGCTTTATTCATGTCTACAAAACGGTCAATGTTTTCATTTTGGAATTCTTCTTCATCATCACTTTCTTCTAATAGATCTAAATTTTCGTTTTCTTTAATATTTCTAAATAATTTATTCATCATAACACTTGTTCTGTAATCAGGAATATATGCAATGTTATAGAATACTTCTAGGTTATTTTCCATACAATACAAATGATAAATATCATTTTGTAGATCCGCTTTAATTTTAAAGATTATATTTTTTGGCTGTGTTTGCGTTCTAATAACAGGGTTTGCGCATTTTGGTATTTGTCTTGGTAATGGCAGTGGTTGTCGTGATGCAGTGACAGAAACAGGAACCGTAACAGATGCCTGCACTGCCAATATCTTCACAACACTATCAATTTCTCTCAATAAAACAGATTCCAACCTACATTCATTATCAAAAGAACGGAATTGAATATTAAAAATTTTATATTGTACGTCATCAATCATTTTTTTTAAATCATTTGTATTTTGTGCCATTAAAGGTAACCCAAATACTATGAAATTCTTATTGTAAGCAACTTGTTTAATATCATTATCAAATAAATTTTTTAAAATACTAAGTTTGTTAAACCACTTACCTTCGCTAATATCATTTCCCTTATAATAAAATATATCTTCAACTGCAAAAAAAGATGTTTGTCTATAATGAAATAAAGTTCCATAAAAAATGGTTCCACATTTGCCATAGATCAATTCATTGTTAAATATACAACTGTAAATTTTAATATCATGTATATGTTTTTTATCAATTAATTCTAAAATTAAGCAAACATTTTTACCATTTAATTGAGTAAACCATGAAAAACATTTTTTACCACAAGGAATTGCGCTACATAAATCATAATTAATACTTATTGATGATTTTTCAACTTTGTTATGGTTGATATTATCATAACAAAGTTTGATGTTAGGAAAGTTACATAGTAACTCTTGTTTTTCTTCAAAACGTAAATTTTGCATTTGTTTTTCCATAAATGTATATTTTATAATATAATTTATGTGATTATCTTTATATTATTTTTATTTTCAAATAAGAAATAATACTACACACTAGACAAAGTAACTACAAAACAATACTAATTAACTAATTGTGTTTTTATAAAATTTTTAAGCTCATTTTTCATATTATTATTATTTACTGTGTTTATTATAGTACTAGTGTTAGTATTTGGTGGAAGTATGTCTTCTAAAGTATAATTTATTTTATTATTTATATTTTTATCAATGTCATTTTCATATTCCTGAAAATGACTATGTGAAATAGTTTCATATATATTTTTATATTTTTCATTAGGACTATTCACTAAATCTTTTATTTTAGGTACTGTCAGAACCGTTTTAAAAAAATTAAGTAAGTGATGAACCAAGAATATTAAAATAATTGAAATAATAGTTATTTGTATAATCCAAGTCCAAGTTAACATATATTATTATTATATTAGTTTAATAGTGATAAAAACACATTTATATCTTCCAATGGTATATTATTGCAATTACTATTATCATTATTTTTTTGTTTATATTCAAAATAATAATTAATTGGTTTTATAATGCCTTCATATTTTTCAATATATTCAATTACTAAAAACACTCCATGAGTATTTTTCTTATTCAAAGAATAAGTATGACTAGTAACTGGTATTTTAATATGTTCAAAAGGTATTTGATGCGCTAATTCTTTCACAATAACCGAATCGTCAATTATCAATGTTATGTTTTTACCATCATGTGTTTTCAATATAATATTTTCATGTATTTTTTCTGTTTTCACGTATAATTGATGTGTTTGATTTTCATTTACTTGATATACACCCTGTTTTGAATAGATATCAACAACATTTTGTTTTTTAAATAAATATGCTTCTAATTTTTTTAATATTTTTTTTATTTTTGTATTATCTTTTGCTAAAATTAACTGTGATGATGGTGATAATGGCGAAATGAAATCTTCTATATATATTTTCATATTTAATAATTAAATTATATAATAAACTATTTAAACCTATTTACAAACACTATTATTATAGAATTCTATATGGAATCGTCACCTTTAAATATAATTATTGTTGAAAAAAATGCAACATTAAAAATTTTATCTATCAAAGATTTCAAAGAAGAAGAATTATTTAAAAAATGTGGTTTTAAAAAGGCCGAAGATTTTAAAAAACAAAATCATTGGAGTATTAAGATGGACGGCACTAAATACATTATTGATGTTTATGCAAAAACAGAAGGACGTGCTAATAGTGAGAATAAATACGATTTTCCACCACCGATTGATACAAAATTATTTTTTGGTAACTGTGCGATAGTAGCTAAAAAACAGGATACAACTAGCGATGTCAATTTTAAATATACTAATTTGTCATTGGAGCTATGGGAAAAAATGTATGAAAAATTATTTGGAGGATTTGAAGATTTAACTTTGACTGCTCTAGAAGATGAGAATGAAATAGATGAATTAGAAATTATTCCTAAAGAGAAGAAAACAAAGGATGGATATTTAAAAGATGGATTTGTAGTAGATAGTAGTGATGCTGAAGACGAAGATTTTGTTTCACTTGACGATGATGATGAGGATGACGATGAAGATGACGAAGATGATACAGAAGATTTAGATGGTGAAGGTGATATAAATTTGGAAATGATCGGCTCTGAATTAAGTGAAGATGAATATGATTATGAAACTACTACAGATGATGAAAGCAGTGAAGAAGATATTGAATTAGAAAACAACTAATAAATAAAAATGAAATTTATTTAAATATAAATCATATAATTAAATAAATAACAAGTAACTATGTCAACATGTTTACGTAAAGTTGAAAACCCAGAAAAGTTTCGTTCTAATATAAGATCAAAATTGGATGAAATTTTAAAAAATGAAAAAAATACTATTAATTTGGAAAAGGGTATATTTAATTTTGCTTTGAATGAAGCAAAAAATAGAAAAGTAGTAAAAAAATGGGATAATCCGTATTTTGTTCAAATTTACATAGATAGATTACGAAGCATTTTTACAAATTTGAATAATCCAATTATATTAGAACAATTGAATTCAGGATCTATAAAAGCTCATACTATTGCTTTTATGACACATCAGGAGATGCGACCTGAAAAATGGGACGAATTGATTACAGCTAAGAGTAAAAGAGATAAGAATAAATTTGAAACAAATTTAGAAGCTGCAACTGATACATTCACATGTCGCAAATGTAAATCTAATAAATGTACATATATGCAACTTCAATTGCGTAGTGCTGATGAGCCTATGACCACGTTTGTTACATGTTTGTCTTGTGGTAATAGATGGAGATGCTAATGAATGCAAATAAACCTAATAAAATACCTATTAAAAAATAAAAAATACTATTCACACAAACAACTTTATAATTAAGGTTGTTAAAAATATTACTTTTTTTGTCACAAATGTATTTTCTTAAAATTTCATCTGGAAATTCTGGATGAATTTTTCTAATAAACATTACAAAGTCGTTTTTTTCAATAAAATTTTCAATAAATTGAATATCCTCTAATGTACCTTCTTTGAATAAATGTGGGCTTGTTGGACTAGACATTCTAAGCCAATCTGCCATATGTGTTGTTTTAGAAATGACGTTCTGTATTTTTTTAAAATGAGTTAATATTATTGCAAATAAACTTTCATTTGCTAACCCACCATTACAAATTAAATTGCACATTTTATCTTCATTTACAACAAAATTCATAATATCAATTGCATTTTCTCTCGTTAAAACAAACCAAGGATCATTTGCCAAATGGTATTCCTTTGGTAATAAAGCTAAATTGGCACGCTTATGAAATTCAATGTTCCAATGAGCTTTAGAATATGACATAATTGTTTGATTTTGATATTTTTCAAATAATGTTCTAAATTGACTTGGTGTGATAATAGGACAACAAGAATCAGTTAAATAACAAAACCATTTATTAGACTTGTCGTGTTTCAATGCAAAATTCAATATAGAAATATAAGCAGGTATTACATGGAAATACGATGTATAACATATATTTTGTTGCGGAATAGTATGATTATAAACCCATCTAGATTTAATTTTTTTTAAATCTTTATAGAAAAAATACACGTTAATAATATCTTTGTTTGGTTCTATCCATTCTCTCCATAATTCTTCTTTGTATAAAACATGCTCATAATTTATTATAAAACACAATGCAATTTTGGATGTTGGCTTTTTTTTGAACATATTGAACATTATATTATTTTATAAAATAAATTTAAATATTATTTTATAAAATAAATATAATTCATGATAAAGATATTCAAAATAGTGATGATTATTTTTTTAACAAAATTCATAAATAGTGGACGTATTGTCGGTAATATTCCAGGAAAAAATGCATTGAAATATTATTCAACCAAACTTCAATTACAAAGTCAAAATATAATTACAAATAAAAATAAATTGATATATTGTGAGAAAGACAAGGAGTTATTTTTAGAAGACAATAATTTTATTAAAAATAAAAAATTAATATCTATTTCTCCAGGTGGACTAAAAGGATTTTACGAATTAGGTGTTTTATCATACATAAAAGATAATTATGAAATGGAAAATTACATTTTTTCAGGAGCATCAGCAGGATCATGGAATGCACTCTTTATGTGTTTTAAAAATGATAGCAAAAAATTTGTTTATACCTTACTAGATTATAAATTATCACAAATTAATAACATTAAAGAGCTGGAATTATTTTTGAAGTATAAATTATTATCCAATTTTAATAATGATGATTTTGATTTAAGACGTTTATTTATTGGGGTTACTACAATAAAAAAATTTAAGCCGGTTACCAACATATTTTCTGATTTTAATAGTTTGGAAGATGCTATTAATTGTTGTATTGCAAGTTCTCATATACCGCTAGTAACGGGGGGGTTAACGAATAGATATCATGACATATATACATTTGATGGCGGGTTTAGTAATTATCCATATTTAAATTTTACTGAAAACGTATTACATATTACTCCCAGTATGTGGAAAAAGTTAAACAGTAATGATAATACCATATACAACAACAACAAACCGTTCTTAGATTCATTTACATCATTGAATGTTATTTTAGAACTTTTTTTGATGATTAAAAATAGAAATTATATGGAACTTTTTGACAATGGTTATTTAGATGCAAAAAATAATAAAGATTTATTAGACAAGATATTTTTGGAGATTAAAAGTGAAGAAAGTGATAATAAAACTAGTAACTACGACATTGAGAGAGATTTACAATATCCTAATTATCCTAATTCACACTTAGATTTGTCAAAAGATAATGATAGTTACTAGTCCACCTTTTCTAAAGGTGGAGCCAAATATTTTTACGCTTTTATAGAGACAGTCTATAAGAGACAATACGTGCCTATTTTTTCTTAATATATATTAAGAAAGATGACTTACTCTGTAGTTTTAAAATATTATAAAGAAAACGAAAACAATTTTAAAAATACAATAGATACGTTTCAATCGTCTGTTAACGCATGCTTGAAAGACGGATACGAGTTGTATGGAGAACTTAAACACGGTTATTTGGGTCATCCATATAATCAAATATTAATTAGTCAAGCATTATACAAACATGATGACGATGTTTATAATGCCGAATTTTTTGAAACAGTACCACAAGAAGAATTAAAAGCGATACCAAAAGATGAAATTGTGATCAAAGAGATATTAATGGATGATGGTATTTTTAATGTAGTTACAACAGAAAACGACCATGTACTTTTACCATATGGGGATTTAATATATTTTAGTAAACTTGGTGATACATTATCGTTAATGCAATGTTTTTATAAATATAAAAAAACAGATCTAGAAAAAATAGATTTAAGAACAGGTAGTTCAACAGTAAAAGAACTAGAAAAAACATTTAATGCTAATAACGCAATTGACGGTGGTTATAAAATAAAAACTATTAAAAATAGAAGAATAAATAAATCCCGAATGCGTAAAACTAAAAGTAAGCGATAATCCACTTTAGAAAAGGCGGAAAAATAAAATTGAAATAAGTTTTTGAAATTATTAGAAACAATAAATAATAGACAATTTTAACAAGGCAACAAAATGGCAACACTTCAATTATTCAGTAACCTTCCCATGGAATTAATCAAAAATGTTTTAACATTTAACAAAAATTTTGTAATTAGAGGAGGAGAGATTATAACAATTAAAACAATACCAAAGAATGACACAAGATATGATATGTTAATGAAAAAACCTGAAATTAATCCTAATCCATGCATTACTCGCAATTACATATCACAATCTTATGTATGTCTACCAAAGCATGATGGTGATATGGCGCCACACTTCTTAATTGTAGGCAAAGATACAAAAGGCCAGTTTATTTTATTAAGATTACGTGGAAAAAAATTGTATCCAGGACATAAACCATATACATATATCTATCACTATTTGAAATAAATCAAAAATAATAAAAATAATAAAAATAATAAAAATAAAAATTATCCCATATGGGTATTTTTTTATACAAAAGAAATTAAACGATGATTATTTTCGTATTTTTTGTCAAAACACTACCCGGAATATCCGTTTTTTGTATATTTTCTATTTTTGTATAGATTACTTCTACATTTTTTAGTGATTTTAATTTGGAAAATTGCTTACATAATAGTGCCCCCTGTGTAATTATCTGTTGCTTTTCTTTTTTATCTAAACTATCAAAATCTATGTCATAAAAATTAGGCAATTCATCATCACGTATTGTATATTGAATATTTTTTAAACATGCGATTACATGACAAGAAGAAACGTTATTCAAATGAAACCACAAATCATTATTATCTGCAGCGTCAATTAACTCAAAATTATTTTGAGCATCTTTACCAATTTTATAAACAATATTTTTTTTTATTGATGGAATATATCTTGTTATAATTCTTTTCATGTCTACTTTGATAATACTTAACATAAAGTAATAATATTATTTTTAAATAATTATAATTAATTTATATCATTTTTATTTACATTTTTTAATCCACATTAGATTTTTCAACATATTTTATTAATATATATTATAAATATATATTATGAATGAATCCGAACTATCATTAAATACTCTTCAAGAACCTATTATAAAAGAGGGTGAAGATGCTCAAAAAAGAAAAGAAATTAGAGTCAATAAACCTTTAGAAAATTTAAAGGAATATTTAACAACCACTAATTTTAGTTCTTGGAAAGAAGAACATTTAGAATTTATAAAAAAAATACAAAATGAACCATACAATACATATAAAGAATTAAAAGATAGACTAATAATTCAAGGTCAAATGGCTTCATTCCCCGAATTTAAAGGGGTTGTTGCTTATTTAATAGAGGCATTATTTCAAACAGATATATATAATTATTACCAAGGATCTCAAGATAAAATTGCACAATTAGAAGTTTTAATGCATAAATTAATTGCTATAATGACAAAATCAAGATATTTTTTTCCATATGTAAGTTCTTTATACACAATTGAAAGTATGCTAATATTATTGGATTCATATTACAGAGATACATCAAAAGAACCTTTACCGAATTTTTATCATAATTTTAGATATAGAAGTTATTTAGATTATATTATACTTGGCTCAAATCCAGAAAATATTGTTATACCAACATATGCTCCTACTGGAGCAACTTTTTTTATAAAAATTAGATGCGTTCCAATTTTAATGTTAGGAGTTACAGCAGAACCGACTTGGGCAGATCAATATTTAAATTCACCGCTAGATTTTTGGGCCCATGATGTTCAACATGCTAGACGGCAAATTCAAGAAACATCTGCTTATTACGACAGATATGTAAAACATCAAGCTTATTACACAAAAAGAGACCCATTTAATATAATTACAGAAGATCAATTTTATTATAATATGAATCAATTTACACAAAAATTTTTGATACCAATTATTACAATTAAAAAGGGGGATACAGAAAAAATCAAATCATACAAAAAAATAATAAAACTTATAATTTTTGAAGTTGTTCATGAAAAGGCGTGGCCAGTTACTTCATTAGCAATTTGTAGATGTATTCCATTATTATATGATTTATTTCCTGTAGAAAGTTTAACAATTGTTGATGAAAATGGTAAGAAATATTTAGATACTGTTGAACAGACGTTTAGTGACCCTACTACATTATCTAATTTACGAGGAAAAATTAGACATGGTTTTTATGATCAAGTAGACGATATTAATGAAGCCATAGTTCCAGAAACTTATAGAACTAGTCAAAATATAACAATATGTGCAAAAATTTTATTAACTTTATTGGGATGTAAATGTAACCCTGATATGTCTTTATTATTAAAATTAACAAAAGATACAACAAATGCTGACGAATTTTCACAAGCAACATCAATACAAACCCCTGATATTCCAAACGATAGTTATGATACTACCTATACTCCAGATGAAATAAATAAATTAAATAGTTGTGATAATTTATTACCTAGTAATATAGTTACTATAACTGATGTACTTACTATTCCTGTCCTACCAGAAAATTTAAATGATTTTATGAATCAAGATTTTTCAAATGAAGGACAAACAAGTGCTGCTCAAATAGGTGATCAAGAAGTCACTACAAATGCTGCAACAAAATTAGGTGGTCTAAAACGTCATCGCTTTTCAAAAACAAAAAATAAAAAACACAAATCGCATTATAAAAAAACTAGGCGTTTGAAATAAATGAATTTATTATTATTGTTATTATTGTTATTATTATTATTTATAAAATAAATAATTATAATATCCATTTTCTTATAACACGTAACCATTATTTCTTAATAAAGTTATGATTTCGTTTTTTATTTCATCATGTGTTTTTACTGTTGAAGTTGGTAACGGACAATTATTTATAAACGCGTAATGAAGACAATTATAGCGCCTAAATTTAATTGCTCTATTAATAACATTTTCATCCCATGGACATCCATTCTCATGAGCATACTGGAGACAGTTCAAGTGACCATTCTCAGCTGCGTAAAAACATGTAGTGCTATCCCACGGACATCCATTCTCATGAGCATATTGTAGACAGTTCAATTTACCAAACTCAGCTGAAGTTCTGCATGTACCTTCATTCCATGGGCATCCATTCTCATGAGCATATTTTAAACATTCCAAGTGACAATTCCTAGCTGCACCATTGATTGTTATAACATCCCACGGGCATCCATTCTCGTGCGCCCATTCAAGGCAGTTTAAGTGACCATACTCAGCTGCAGAACGACATGTTGATTCATCCCATGGACATTCATTCTGGTGAGCATATTTTAAACATTCCAAGTGACCATTCTTAGCTGCCGCTTTGCATGTATGTTCATTCCATGGACAACTATTCTCATGAGCATATTGTAGACAGTTCAAGTTACCATTCCAAGCAGCAGCTTCACATGTATAACTATCCCACGGGCATCCATTCTCATGAGCCCATTCAAGGCAGTTCAAGTGGCCACCCCCAGCTGCACCACTGCATGTATCAGCTTGCCACGGACATCCATTCTCATGAGCATACTGGAGACAGTTCAAGTGACCATTCTTAGCTGCATCTCTACATACCCAAGTATCCCACGGACATCCATTCTTATGAGCATATTGTAGACATTCCAATTGACCACTACCGGCTGCTGCAATATTTGTATTTTTATTCCATGGGCATCCATTCTCATGAGCATACTGGAGACAGTTCAAGTGACCATTCTTAGCTGCAGCATTACATGTATTTTCATTCCATGGACAATTAACAAGAGAACTCCGTAAAAATTGTAAACATTCCAAATGACCATTTCCAGCTGCAAGTGAACAAGCATCTGCAGTAAATTTAAATACTTGTCTACCGGCATTTACATTTTCTGTATGTACCCATTCTAATGTATGAATAAATCCTCTTTCAGCAGCAATAGAAACTAATGAATTACTGAATTTTTTTTCTAAAACTTCTCTAAATTGATCTTCTAATTCTCCGCTCATTATAACGTCAATTGATAGTGGAGCCATAGAAGAAATATTTTTATCTTCAGGTATACCTGCTATTTTTTTTGAAATCAATTCTGCAAAACGAGGATCAATCCTACCTAATATTTTATGCTTTATTACTGATTCTGGTAATTCAGGCAACTTTCTTTCTTGATTATTTTCATCAGTTATCATCCCACCTTTTAACCGCTTTGTCCTATGTTTTCTAAAACGTTTTGTTTTGGTTTTTTTCCCTTTATTTTTTTTTGTTATTCTATGTTTATGTTTTAAATTACGTTTTTTTGTTTTCATATATTTATATAATTAAATTATATATTTTTATTCGTATACTAAAAAAAACAACAATCAAATTATCATAAGAAATAAGTATTTATTATATTATCAACTAACTCTTTTCAATCCCAACAACTTTGGCAATTTTCTTGATGATTTTAGTGTCCTTTTCATAATCATTATCTCCTTTTCCTCCCATGGATTCATAAACAATTGTGTTGTATTGACTGTTTTTTTTAGAATCATAGTTCTCGCAATCCGGATATTTCTCTCTAAAATCCTTAAACATACATATATTTTTATGTGCAATCATACGTATTGCCTTTCTTAATTTTTTATTTGCCTCGTCTTCCTTTTCCCAAACATTATCTTCTTTGACATACATAACTTCTCTCTTTTGGTCAGTACAATGAACAGGGCGTTTTTCCACTTCTAATGCCTGTAAATTTTTGATGATTATATTGGAAATTCCTTCAATATAACCAACCTTGCCCACATTTTCCAAATCGGTTACTTGTAATTTTACAGATTCTATAAAGTCACTAATATTCATGGCATCTTTACAGGTCT
>Ga0114973_10000224_pt1 | contig 40951 bp, 34 predicted proteins | sample M_140807_MF_Meta_FD_87025 | JGI IMG/M metagenome (GOLD analysis project Ga0114973, IMG submission 87025) | Freshwater microbial communities from Lake Montjoie, Canada to study carbon cycling - M_140807_MF_MetaG | ecosystem: Environmental > Aquatic > Freshwater > Lake | place: Lake Montjoie... | reverse complement strand
GATCCTCGTAAATGTTTGAAAAATGCTGGTGTTTGTAAGACAGTATCTATGATTAATTTCTGGTTTTTTATATAACCAATTTGCAATGGATGCCATTTATAAATTATTTTATTCCCTATCGGAATCCAATTTTTTTCACATTCTTCTGGAAATGGTGATTCTATTATATTTATATTATTGATTGTATAATTATCTATATTATAATCACCAATTACAACACTATTTGTATTATTTAATGAACATTCTCTTGATGTTGCAATACATTTTATCTTATTATCTTCTTCATATAATCTTATATCTTCTAATCCCAATATATGTGTATCTTTTCTTATATCAAATGATATATTTTCTTCCATTATTATTAAATTTGATTCTTGCTCAAATTTATTATTTAATTTTATATATCCATTTCTTGTTCTCACTTTTTCTTCTCTATATAATATTTTATTTTTACTCATTAAATAACTACCATCTTTCATTATTCTATAATTTACATATCTTACATTCGCTATTATATCATTATTGTATTTTAGTAATGATGTTGATGTTGGTATATAATCATTGTATATCGGTTGATTTAATTCTATTTTTTCACCAATATCTAATATTCTATACATATAAAAATCTAAATTTGAATATACCATTTCGTTATTATAATTATATTTATTTAGATAATCAATCGATCGTTTTAATCCTGTTAATCTATCTTCTGGAAATACATAATATTGTATTATACTATACTCATATTCGAATATATATTTATCATATAACTTATCTTCTATAAATAATAAATCATTTTTTGGATATGGTATATTATATCCAATCATATAATAATGATACGCTTTAATTTGTTTTCCGACTTCTCTAAAATATTTGGTTAATTCATATATTGGTTCTACCCTTTCTTTTCTATAATTATAAGCACGATTCATCCAACATTCAAACTTATTTTCATCTTTTAATTGTAACCAACATTTTCCAATCATATAATAAGAATACCATACTTCTTCATACCATCCTTCCATGCTAATTCTTTTTTTATACATTTTTATTGCATCTTTAAACTTACCCGTATCTTTAAATGATTGTGCTAGATAAAAAACATATCTTACATTTGTTGGTTCATCTATTAGACCCTGTGTTAATAATCTTATATCTCTCTCAAACTTATCATTTTTTGCTCCCCCATCTCCTATATCATCAATATATATTTGTTCTTTTGTTAATGTTCCAGTATTATCACAATCCCAATATTCATGTGTTACACCCACACATTTCCATGAATGTCCTAATTTAATAAATCTTGTATTGTAATATTCAATTACATTATTCTTTTGAATTATTTTATAACCACTTTGATTTAAATTTTCTTTGTTAAAATTTATTACTTTTAATATCATATCTGCATCTAATAATAATCCATATGTAGTATTTAAATCCCATCCTAATACTTTACAATATTCTACTGCATTATTAAATGCATTAGTTCGATTATGACCAAAATTTTTCCATTCATCATCGTATAATGCAAACTCAAATTTTTGTTCATTAAAAAATTCATGAATTTTTTGACGTGTATTATCTGTAGATCCTGTATCTGTTATACATATTGCATCACATATAGACATTGCATTTTTTATACATCTTTGTATAATTTTTTCTTCATTTTTTATCATCAAAATAAAAATAATTTTAACCATTTTTATAATTAATCTATTTACTTTTTTATATAAATATTTAATTATTAGTATTTATATGCAGAACATATTATTTATATCAAATGTTAAACCAGATAAATATCCTATTATAGATAAACATTATGAATGGGTTGGTATACATACAAATTTATCTTTTGAAAAATTTTCAGAAATTTATCACGATAAAAAACCATATGCAATTTATACTTACGGTGATATGAGTATTTGGAAATATTTACCTACTATTTTTGATGTACGAAAAAAATGGATACATCTTCAAATATTACCTGAAAATTTAGATATAATATCTTGTGTTTTTTCTGGAGTAATTGAACATGAATATGATTCTCATCATCCACTTTTATCCGTAATAACAACAACTTATAATAGTAAAGAAAAAATCCAAAGACCCTGGAAAACATTACGTAATCAAACATATACTAATTGGGAATGGATTGTTTGGGATGATTCTGAAGATACTAAAACATATGAAAATTTATTAGAAATGCAAAAGAAGGATTTAAGAATGCGTGTTTATAAAGCACCAAAACATTCTGGTATTATTGGTGAAATGAAAAGATTAGCATCCGGTGTTGCATACGGTTCTTTTATTATTGAATTAGATCATGATGATGAAATACATTCTGAATTATTTCAATGGGTTATTGATGCATCTAAATTTCACAAAGAAGCAAATTTTTTTTATACTGATTCTGCACAATTATATGAAAGAACACTAAAAACTCATTCATATGGTGATTTTTTTGGTTATGGTTATGGAAGTCATGCAAATGTTTGGTCTGAAATGCATAATCAATGGGTTATATCTACTGTATGTGCACCTCCAAATGCAATTACTTTAAGACATTTAATTGGTATGCCTAATCATATACGAGTATGGAAAACAGAATTATATGATAAAATTGGTAAACATAATCCTAGATTATCTGTTTCAGATGATTATGAATTATTAGTTAAAAGTTATATACATGGTAAATGGTGTCATATACGTGCATGTGGTTATTATCAATATCGTAATGAAGATGGAAATTTTACATTTATTAGAAATAGTTTGATTCAACATAATGTAAAACATATATATAATCATTATAAATCTCAATTACCTCAACCAATAGAAAATTTTAAAATAGAACCTGTTTGGAAATTTGATAATGATATATATCCAACAACACATTTAACCTATGATCCAAATCCTCATAATTATTCTATTATTTTAATTGATCCAGTAGTTGAAACATTACAAAAAATATTTAATATTAATAAATCAATTCATATATATATAATTGGTAAATGTCCAAATAATATTCTTAATGAATGGAAATCAAAAATTACTTGGTGGGATTTAGGTTCAGATAATATAAATGATAAACTTCGATATGCTAAAAAATTACTTGTTTCTGGTAAAAATGTATTATTAGAAAATGAAATTGATCAATTATATAACAAACCAAAAATAAATATTATAACACCATGTTGTCGATCTGATAATTTAGATATAATAATAAAATCAATTAATTTTGAATTAATCAATAAATGGTACATTATCTATGATACTTCTAAAGATAGAACTTATGCTAAAAAATTTCAAGATAATCCAAAAGTAGAAGAACATTTTTGTTCTGAAACTGGGACAGTTGGTCATCCACAAAGAAATTTTGGATTAAATTTAATTAATGATGGTTTTGTTTATTTCTTAGATGATGATAATATAATACATCCAGAATTTTGGAATATCGTACCTACATTAGATATTAATCATTTTTATACATTTGATCAACAACAAATTTATGTTGGTAAAATATTAAAAGGTGATCAAATTGAAGTATATCATATTGATACTGCACAATTTATAATACCAAAACAACTAATTAAAAATCTAACATTTGATATTAATAAATATGAAGCGGATGGTATATTTATTACAAAAATAAATGAATTATACCCTAAAAATCATATATATATATCAAAAATTGCATGTTATTATAATTATTTAGAAGTTAATAATTTAATTCAAATATCAAATATTGATTTTTCAAAACCATCAAAATTATGTAAATTAATGGGAGAATGCGGAAGTGATAAAGGTTCAGAAGATATTATGAATTCACGTCATAATTATACTTTAATCTATAATGAATTATTCAAAAATTTATTTGATAAAAATATTAATATATTTGAATTAGGTATTGGTACTACAAACCCTAAGATTACATCACATATGGATTTGACTTGTAAAAGTGGTGCATCTTTAAAAGCGTGGTCTGAAATATTTCCTAATGCAAATATCTATGGTGCTGATATAGATAAAACAATATTATTTAATGAAGATAGAATTAAAACATATTATTGTGATGAAAGAGATTTAAATTCTATTAAGTCTATGTGGGAAAATATAGATGTTAAATTTGATATAATAATAGATGATGGTATACATGAACTTAATGATAACATTAGATTTTTTGAAAATTCAATACATAAATTAAACCATAATGGTTATTACATTATTGAAGATATTCATCATTATGATTTATTAAATTTTAGAAATAAAATTAGAGAATTAAATTCAATATATCCTAATTTACAATTTCAGTTATTATGTGTTCCAAATAAAAATTACAATGATAATACATTATTAATAATCTATTATAAATATCATTATACACTTGATTTAACATTTAATTTACATAATTCATTAAATCTATTATATAATACTATTCCTAATAATCCAATGATATGTGTTGAAATCGGTTCATTTGAAGGTAAAGGTAGTTTATTAATTGCAGATAAATTATGTAAGAATAAAGATAGTAAATTATATTGTATAGATCCTCTTGATAATAAATATGTAAAAGATAATACAAATTTATCATTTTGGGATAATGTATGTAATGGTCAAAAAGATAGATTCTATTATAATACTAAAAATCATTCTAATATAATTCTATTAGAAGGTACATCTGATGAAATGATATCTAAAATAGAAGATAATACAATTGATTTTGTATATATAGATGGTGATCATTCTCCTGAACAAGTGTATAAAGATGCAATAAATATGTTACCCAAAATGAAATCAAATAGTATTATTTTATTTGATGATTATGAATTTAATATAAATAATGTTAAAACATCAATTGGTATTGATAAATTTTTAAGTGAAATTAAAGATAAATATGAACTATTATTTAAAAAATATCAACTTGCAATTAGAATTAAATAGATATATTACTTCACGTATTAGAAAAATTTATAAATTTTACGTCCACGTCTTCATATTAAAATAATCTCTTTAGGTTATTTTAATATTTGACGATAAATCTATTATTTAAAATAGATCAAGTTGAACCGTTAGGTCATGAGCATCATTACCATTACCTCCTGTATATGTTAATTGGACATGGATTCTATCTCCTGTATTAACTGATACTAATATAAATAATTAATTTGCAAATTCAAATCATACTTCTGTTATTTTATGACATATTAATTTATTCACAATTTATATTGTAAATTGTCTTTATAAAATAAATTATGGAATTGCTGTATTTGAATTTAATGTATATAATAATGATGCTATTCTATCTAATGCAGATTCTACTGTAGTTGGTGCAGTAGATGCCCAATCTGATGAATTTGCTGGTGTATAACTATTTGATGCATTTTGACCTTGTGGTCCTTGGTTACCTTGATCTCCTTGTGTACCTTGATTTCCTTGTGCACCTGTATCTCCTTGATCACCTTTTGCACCTTGATTTCCTTGTGTACCTTGATTTCCTTGATCACCTTTTGCACCTTGAGTTCCTTGTGTACCTTGATTTCCTTGTGTACCTTGATTTCCTTGTGTACCTGTATCTCCTTGATCACCTTTTGCTCCTTGAGTTCCTTGTGTACCTTGATTTCCTTGTGTACCTGTATCTCCTTGATCACCTTTTGCTCCTTGAGTTCCTTGTGCACCTTGATTTCCTTGAGCACCTGTATCACCTTGATCGCCTTTTGCTCCTTGATTTCCTTGTGTACCTTGATTTCCTTGTGTACCTGTATCTCCTTGATCACCCTTTGCTCCTTGAGTGCCTTGATTTCCTTGAGTACCTTGAGTTCCTTGATTGCCTGTAGGACCAAGTGCTGCGTAACTAAATGAAATATTTGAAAATGCATCACCAGTCTTTATTAAATTTATATAACCAGTATAGGCTCCAGATGTAGGCGTTCCAACACTATAGTGTATTAGTGAAGAATTTACATAATACTTAACACCAGCGGTTGTCAGCTCTACTGTATAAGTGCTTCCTGGACTGTAGGTTATAGAACCATATCCACCCGCAGAGCCACTTTGTGATCCATAAACAAGTCCATTTGAATGAAATAAAAATCCGTATGTTAGAGCTCCACTATTTCCAACAATATTTAAACCTAAATATTGAAATGCTAATGATGCAACTGTAATACGAGCAGAAACAGATGCAAAATTATAAGATTCTTTTGTAAGAATTATATCATTAACATCATCGTTTGCAGTTTTTGAGACAGAATTAAATGCATTTAATGTATCATTTACAGTAGGAAGAAGAGTAAATGGTGGTCCTGTTGCACCAGTTGTGCCTTGCATACCTTGATTGCCTTGATTTCCTTGGGCACCTGTATCTCCTTGATCACCTTTTGTTCCTTGATTTCCTTGATTTCCTTGATTTCCTTGATCGCCTTTTGCTCCTTGATTTCCTTGTGTACCTTGATTTCCTTGAGGACCGGTGTCACCCTGATCACCTTTTGCTCCTTGACTTCCTTGTGTACCTTGATTTCCTTGTGCACCTGTATCACCCTGATCACCTTTTGCTCCTTGATTTCCTTGTGCACCTTGATTTCCTTGAGCACCTGTATCACCTTGATCACCTTTTGCGCCTTGATTTCCTTGAGTACCTTGATTTCCTTGAGCACCTGTATCACCTTGATCACCTTTTGCGCCTTGATTTCCTTGAGTACCTTGATTTCCTTGAGTACCTGTATCTCCTTGATCGCCTTTTGCGCCTTGATTTCCTTGAGTACCTTGAGTACCTTGAGTACCTTGATTACCTTGAGTACCTGTATATCCTTGATCTCCCTTTGCACCTTGAGCACCTGTATCACCTTGATCACCTTTTGCGCCTTGATTTCCTTGAGTACCTTGATTACCTTGAGCACCTGTATCACCCTGATCACCTTTTGTTCCTTGAGTGCCTTGATTTCCTTGTGCACCTGTATCACCCTGATCGCCTTTTGCTCCTTGTGCACCTTGATTTCCTTGTGCACCTGTATCACCTTGATCACCTTTTGCGCCTTGATTTCCTTGAGTACCTTGATTACCTTGAGCACCTGTATCACCTTGATCTCCCTTTGCACCTTGAGCACCTGTATCACCTTGATCACCTTTTGCGCCTTGATTTCCTTGAGTACCTTGATTTCCTTGAGTACCTTGATTTCCTTGAGCACCTGTATCTCCTTGATCTCCCTTTGCACCTTGAGCACCTGTATCTCCTTGATCGCCTTTTGCTCCTTGAGTTCCTTGTGCACCTTGATTTCCTTGAGCACCTGTATCACCTTGATTTCCTTGAGTACCTTGATTTCCTTGAGTACCTGTATCTCCTTGATCGCCTTTTGCTCCTTGAGTTCCTTGTGTACCTTGATTACCTTGAGCACCTGTATCTCCTTGATCTCCCTTTGCACCTTGAGCACCTGTATCTCCTTGATCACCTTTTGCTCCTTGAGTTCCTTGTGCACCTTGATTTCCTTGAGTACCTGTATCACCTTGATCACCTTTTGCGCCTTGATTTCCTTGAGTACCTTGATTTCCTTGAGTACCTGTATCACCTTGATCTCCCTTTGCACCTTGAGCACCTGTATCACCTTGATCACCTTTTGCTCCTTGACTTCCTTGTGTACCTTGATTACCTTGAGCACCTGTATCTCCTTGATCGCCTTTTGCTCCTTGAGTTCCTTGAGTACCTTGATTTCCTTGAGCGCCTGTATCTCCTTGATCGCCTTTTGCTCCTTGAGTACCTGTATTACCTTGAGCACCTGTATCTCCTTGATCTCCCTTTGCACCTTGAGCACCTGTATCACCTTGATCACCTTTTGCGCCTTGACTTCCTTGTGTACCTTGATTACCTTGAGTACCTGTATCTCCTTGATCGCCTTTTGCTCCTTGAGCACCTGTATCACCTTGATCACCTTTTGCTCCTTGGTTTCCTTGTGTACCTTGGTTTCCTTGATCACCTTGATCACCTTTTGGACCAAGTATATTTGCATTAATAGTTGTATGTACATGTGATTGAGTAGAATCTCTTAATTCAATTGTTGTATGACGATTATTACCAGTAAAATTTCCATATATGCGAGCCTGAATTCGTTTTGTTAAATCTGGTAATGTTGTAGATGGAACAGATAAACTATATGTATATATACCTTGTAATCCTGCTGCTACACCTGTTGCACTTGCACTTGTACCTGCAGCAATTAATGTTGGATTACTAATACCATCCGAATCAACATAATATACAGAACCATAAAATGTTACTCCTGCAGTTGTAGCATTTGAAAAATGTATATTAAAATCCCATAACCCCCCCAAAATAAACGTTGAAGTAGTGCTACTAACTTCACTTGTACATGTAAGTAGAAGTATATTATTTACATTACTATAATTACCTGAATTTACTAGCGTTTGTGCAGTAATCACAGGGAGTAGTAATAAATTTCCAGTTAGAGGACTTGTACCACTTACTGAATCACAATATAATATCAAACCACTTGAAATTCCATCAGCACCTTGACTTCCTTGATCGCCTTGATCGCCTTGATCACCTTGATCTCCTTTTGCACCTTGATTACCTTGAGCACCTGTATCTCCTTGATCTCCCTTTGCACCTTGAGCACCTGTATCTCCTTGATCTCCTTTTGCACCTTGAGTACCTTGATTACCTTGAGCACCTGTATCTCCTTGATCGCCTTTTGCTCCTTGAGTACCTTGATTACCTTGAGCACCTGTATCTCCTTGATCTCCTTTTGCTCCTTGAGCACCTGTATCTCCTTGATCGCCTTTTGCTCCTTGATTACCTGTATCTCCTTGATCACCTTTTGCTCCTTGATTACCTGTAGCACCTTGAGCACCTGTATCTCCTTGATCTCCCTTTGCACCATCGTCTCCTTGAGCACCTGTATCACCTTGATCTCCTTTTGCTCCTTGAGCACCTGTATCTCCTTGATCTCCTTTTGCTCCTTGAGTACCTGTATCTCCTTGATCACCTTTTGCTCCTTGAGCACCTGTATCTCCTTGATCTCCTTTTGCACCTTGAGCACCTGTATCTCCTTGATCACCTTTTGCTCCTTGAACACCTGTATCTCCTTGATCACCTTTTGCACCTTGAGCACCTGTATCTCCTTGATCACCTTTTGCACCTTGAGTACCTGTATCTCCTTGATCTCCTTTTGCACCTTGAGCACCTGTATCTCCTTGATCACCTTTTGCACCTTGAGTACCTGTATCTCCTTGATCTCCTTTTGCACCTTGATTACCTTGAGCACCTGTATCTCCTTGATCACCTTTTGCACCTTGAGTACCTGTATCACCTTGATCACCTTTTGCTCCTTGAGTACCTGTGTCTCCTTGAGCACCTGTATCACCCTGATCACCCTTTGCACCTTGATCACCTGTATCTCCTTGATTACCTGTATCTCCTTTTGCACCTTGATCACCTGTATCTCCTTGATCTCCTTTTACACCTTGAGCACCTATATCTCCTTGATCTCCTGTATCTCCTTGATCACCTTTTGCACCTTGAGCACCTGTATCTCCTTGATCTCCTTTTGCACCTTGAGCACCTGTATCTCCTTGATCTCCTGTATCTCCTTGATCACCTTTTGCACCTTGAGCACCTGTATCTCCTTGATCTCCTGTATCACCTTTTGCTCCTTGATTACCTGTATCTCCTTGATCACCTTTTGCTCCATTGTCTCCTTGATCACCTTTTGCACCAGTGTCGCCTTGATCTCCTTTTGCACCTTGTTCTCCTGCAGCACCTTGATCACCTTGTGGACCATCATTTCCAGGTAAACCGTCATCACCTTGTGGTCCTTCACTACCTTGTGGTCCTTCACCACCTTGTGGTCCTTCACTACCTTGTGGTCCTTCATTCCCTTGTGGTCCTTCACCTCCCTGTGGTCCTTCACTACCTTGTGCTCCTTCACCGCCTTGTGGTCCCTGATCACCTTGTGGTCCCTGATCACCTTGTGGTCCCTCATTCCCTTGTGGTCCTTCACTACCTTGTGCTCCTTCACCACCTTGTGGTCCCTCATTCCCTTGTGGTCCTTCACTACCTTGTGCCCCTTCACCGCCTTGTGGTCCCTCATTCCCTTGTGGTCCCTCACTACCTTGTACTCCTTCACTGCCTTGTGCTCCTTCACTACCTTGTGGTCCTTCATTACCTTGTGGTCCCTGATCACCTTGAAATCCTTGATCTCCTTGCCCTTGATCTCCTTGAAATCCTTGATTACCTTGTGGTCCTTGTTCTCCTTGATCTCCTTGTGGTCCTTGTGGTCCTTGATCACCTTGATCTCCTTGATCACCTTGTCCTTGATCACCTTGAGGTCCTTGATCTCCTTGATTACCTTGATATCCTTGATCTCCTTGATTGCCTTGATCTCCTTGTGGTCCTTGATCTCCTTGAGGTCCTTGATCTCCTTGGTCTCCTTGATCACCTTGAGGTCCTTGATCTCCTTGTCCTTGATCTCCTTGTGGTCCTTGATCTCCTTGATTACCTTGATCTCCTTGATCTCCTTGAGGTCCTTGATCCCCTTGTCCTTGATCTCCTTGTGGTCCTTGATCTCCTTGATCACCTTGATCTCCTTGAGGTCCTTGATCCCCTTGTCCTTGATCTCCTTGTGGTCCTTGATCTCCTTGAGGTCCTTGATCTCCTTGAGGTCCTTGATCTCCTTGTCCTTGATCTCCTTGAGGACCTTGATCTCCTTGTAGTCCGTGTTCTCCTTGATCACCTTGTGGACCTTGATCTCCTTGTCCTTGTTCACCTTGATCACCTTGTGGACCTTGTGGTCCTTGTTCACCTTGATCACCTTGTGGTCCTTGTTCACCTTGGTCACCTTGTCCTTGATCACCTTGAGGTCCTTGTTCACCTTGAGATCCAAAAGTGCCATTAATACCTTGAACGCCTTGAGCACCTTGTGCTCCTTGATCACCTTTAGCGCCTTGATCACCTTTAGCACCTTGATTACCTTGTGTACCACTATTTCCTTGTGGACCAATATTACCTTGTGGACCAATATTACCTTGTGCTCCTTGATCACCTTTAGCACCTTGATTACCTTGTGTACCACTATTTCCTTGTGGACCAATATCACCTTGTGGACCTTGATCACCTTTAGCACCTTGATTACCTTGTGTACCAATATTACCTTGTGGACCTTCATTTCCTTGTGCACCAATATTACCTTGTGGACCTTGATTGCCTTGTGAACCATTATTTCCTTGTAATCCTGTTGGCCCTGTATTGCCAATATTTTTTGCTATTTGTTTAACACCTATTATAACAGATGGTGTTGGTGATGTTGTTAATGGCGGTGTATTATCTACATATAAAACTTGAATATCATTATCTTCAGAATAAAATACAAATTCAATATAATCGTTATTATTTAAATTAAATATATATGAATATGATGCTGTTGTTATAATACCATTAGTTACTACTATATTATTATTTGTATTTTGAATATTAACACCATTTAGTCGTGCCCATACTAATACTAAACTAGATCCAGTAGTTGTTTTATTTAAATGTATAATATAATTAAATTCATATGTTCCTAATGTTGATACTTTTATTTGAGAATCATTATTAATTGTTATTTCAGAAGAAGAAATATTTATAGAATAATTTTTTAATAAAGTTGGTACAGTTAATTCATCAACTATTTCAATATCTTGAGTTATATTTGAATATATATATCCATATATATTTACACCATCTGGTCTTGGTCCTGTATATCCAGTTGGTCCTGTATTTCCAGATAAACCTATACTTCCTGTTGGACCTGTTGATCCTGTTACTCCTGTATATCCAGTTGGTCCTGTATTTCCAGATAAACCTATACTTCCAGTCGGTCCTGTTGATCCTGTTACTCCTGTATTTCCTGTTGGTCCTGTATCTCCAGATAAACCTAAACTTCCTGTTGGACCTGTTGATCCTGTTACTCCTGTATTTCCTGTTGGTCCTGTATTTCCTGTTGATCCTGTATTTCCGGTTGGTCCACCAGATGGACCAGTATTTCCAATACTTCCTGTTGGTCCAGTGCTACCCACACTTCCTGTATTACCTTGAATACCTTGAATACCTTGAAATCCTCTTGGTCCAAATGGTCCAGTCTCACCAGTTGGTCCTATTTGTCCAACTGGTCCTCTAATTCCAATACTTCCTGTTGGTCCCTCTATTCCTTGAAGACCAATAGGTCCTGTACTTCCTGGACTACCTGTTGGTCCCGTTCTACCTAGAAAACCAGTTGGACCTGTTTGACCTGTATATCCTGGAGGTCCAGTAAGTCCTGGAGGTCCGGTTGATCCATTTAAACCAGATTGTCCTCTAATACCAGTTGGTCCAGTAAATCCTGTATTTCCAGTAAATCCTGTATTTCCAGTAAATCCTGTTTGCCCTCGACTTCCAGATGGTCCTGTTGGTCCATATACTGCTATAGTACCACCTGTTACTCCACCTAATTGTGTTCTTATACCATCTTGATCAATATAAAATAATATATTATTTTCTTGATATAATGTTATTGTAGATTCAGTTGTTCCAGATGGTCCATTTATATTTAAAAATGATGATTCCATTCCATGTGTAGCATACATAGTACCATAATTAGTAAATCCTATATGCCCAGTTGGTCCAATAATAAAATCATCTATTGCATTTGTATAAATATATTTAAATGGTTTATCTGATGTGCCAATTGTAAATTCTGGTAAATTAGGTACAATTGATCCAGTAAGACCTAACGTTTCACCTGTTGTTACTGGTGCTGTTTGTTGCACAGGTTTAAAATAACGTAATAATGTTGGAATTGACGATACATTGTTTACTGTATTTGACATACTATTATTTTATTTATTTTTTACATATATTTATATAAAAACATAGAATTATTTATATATAAAGATGAAAAACGCAAAAAAACCAAATAATAAACTATTAATTGATAATTCATTAATTGAAAATGAAGATCAAAAAAATGAATGGTTATTAAATGACAATAAAATTAATATAAATCATAAAAATATAGACTTAAACTCTCCTGAAAATACTGAAAATAGTGAATATATTAAAATAATTACTGCATCTTTAGAATTAAATCAAATTGAATTTCCAAGATTATTTGAATTAAATGAAGATGCAATATCTGATATTTTAAAAAAAATGTTATCAATTGGATATAATACATATTTTCCAAAAAATGATTTTAATAATGAATCTAAATTAAATTATGAAAATCAACCTCAATTGTCTACTAAATTTGATATTTTAGATACATTAATTAATAAATTAACAGGTATATCTAATAATTCTAAAAAAATTGGTATTTTTGGTGAAAATTACATTCAGGAATTAATTGCTAAAAATTTTATCGGAGTTAGTTATCAAAAAACTGGTGAGATAGATCATAGTGGTGATGGTTTATTAACATTAAGTAATGGATCTGAAATTCTAATTGAAATTAAAAATTATTCTAATATTGTAAATGATGATGAAGTTGATAAATTTACATTTGATATGAAAACAACAAAAAGAAAATATGGTTTATTTTTGAGTCTAAATAGTAAAATTAATAAATCTAAAATTCTTGATTTAAGAACATTCACCCATGATAATGAAAATTATTACCAATTCTTTGTATCAAATTTAAGTGATGATTTACATCGTTTAGAAGTTGGTATATTGTTATTACAAGTTCTTAGTGAACATAAAAATCAAAAACATAAAGAATATATATTAGATGATACGATTAAAGAAAAATTAACAATTTTAATTGATCATATTAATGAAAATGAAAAATTAAGAGGATATTTTCTTGATACTGAAAAAGATATTCGTAATTCATTAAATAATTTTTATCAAAAATTAAGAGATAATCATATGGATATTGAAAATAAAATTAAAAGTATATTTACTACATTAAAAGATAATAATATTACAAATTTACCTTCTGAATCTGAAGAAAATCAATTATTAATTAAATATAAAAATACAAAAATTATAAATATTCTTAAAAAAACAATTGATTATTTAGATACTAATTCAATAGAGTATACTTTTAACGATAAAGAAATTAATATTAAAGATCATGGACTAATTAAAATATTAAAAGAAAAGATTGTATTAAATACTAAATCTAAACTTATAATTCCAATAAATATTGATAATTGGCAATTATTTGCAAATCAATTTAATTTATAAAAATCTATTAAAATTGAAAAATTGTTTATATAACCATTATACATAATTACTATTAATATATTTTGATAATATGGCAAAATCAAAATATAATAAAGGATTAGGATCAAAAAATTTAACAAATGTATTAAAAGATCCTGAATATGATGATTTTAATATATTAGATTCTGAATTAAAATATATTAACACTTTATTTGATAATGTATGTGAAAATGATTGTGAATTATATATTCATAATAATAGTAAACCACAAAAATCTGAATACGAGTATTTAGATAATTTAAAAGAATGGCGAATAAAAAAAAATAAATTAAAATTTTTATCAGATCAAGCAGATAAAAAATATTTTGATTATGAAAATAATTTTAATATAAAAAAAGAAAATGCATTGAAAAATTCAAATGATATTGAAAAAATAATTACTGATGAAGAATATGAAAAATTTAAAGAAGATCAACGTCGGTACAAAATTGAATATAATTTTTGTCGTGTTATAGATGAAATTAAAAGTTATGTTAAAGATATGATAATCGCAAGAACATCATTTTATTATCATCAAGATATGACAATGTCTCCTAAATTTAATATTATTGATAATAAAATTTACAAAAATATATATGATTTATATCTTTTTGAAAAGTATCCATAAAAAATTTAATTTAAAGTAATACCGTAAATATACATTATAAAAAAATGGTTCTTGCTTTAACTAGTCTTGCATTCTTACTTACATATGCATCAATGCCTAGTTTTTATAATTGGATGACACAATTTAATAAATCATATGATTCAATGAAAGAATATGTGCATCGTAAAAGAATTTATACATCTAATATTCTTAAAATTGCAAAACATAATTCAATTGAAAATTCATGGAATATGGCAGTAAATAAATTTGCAGATATGACATCTTCTGAATTTAAATCATTTGTTGGAGGTTGTTATAATTACAGTGCAAAAAATAATACTAATAATGAAAATTATTTAGAAAATTTTGAGATTGAATTACCAGCATCAGTTAATTGGACTGCAAAAGGTGCAGTCACTCCAGTTAAAAATCAAGGACAATGTGGATCATGTTGGGCATTTTCAACAACTGGAGCAGTTGAAGGCGCTTATTTTTTATCTACTTTTAAACTTGAATCTTTATCTGAACAACAATTAGTAGACTGTGCTCAATCAGAAGACAATCAAGATTGTGATAGTGGTCTTATGGACTATGGATTTCAATATATTATTGATAATAAAGGTATTACTAGTGAAAGCAATTATCCATATAACGATCGTGATTGTACTTGCGCATATAATAAAACAAATGATGTAGTTTCTACAATTTCAAGATTTGTAAATGTACAAACAAATTCGGAAATAGCATTAATGTCTGCAATTGTTCAACAACCTGTAAGTGTTGCAATTGAAATAGATCAAAATATATTTCAATTCTACAGTTCTGGTGTAATAACTTCAAAATGTGGAACTAAACTTAGTTCAGTTCCTGATCATGGTGCACTTGCAGTAGGATATGGTACATTAAATAATCAAGATTATTGGATTGTTAAAAATTCATGGGGAGAAGATTGGGGAATGAATGGATATATTCTTCTTGGACGTGGATTTCAATATGGTTCTACTGGACAATGTGGTATTCAAATTGATTCATCTTATCCAATTATTTAATTATAATTAATATTTTTATAAATATTAATTATATGGATAAAAATATTATTAATAGTCATAATTTATCATTAATATTTATTTGTATTATTTTATCATTTTGTATAATAATTTATAATTTACCTGATAGTTTAAAATATCAAATTCCCGATTACATACCAAGACAATTAACTTTTTATAATAAAGAATTACAAAAAAGTACACCTATTTCTGATATTAGTTATAATGGCGTACCTGCTAAAATTCATCAAATATTAAATACAAAATATGTTACTGAAAAAATGTATAATACTATAATGAATAATTTAGATAATAATATTGATTTTGAATACTATTTTTATGATAATAAAAATGCATTACAATTTATTGCTGATAATTATATTGATGAAGTTGTTTATACATATAATTCATTAAATGATGGTCCTTTTAAAAATGATTTATCTAAATATTGTATATTATATATGCTAGGTGGAATATATTTTGATACACATTATATAGTAAATACAAAATTAAACGATTATATTAGTACTCATCCTCTTGTATTTACACTTGATACATCTACAAATTTAATTTCAACATCTGTAATTATTGCACCACCTGGATTAAATATTTTTAGAACTGCAATTGATATATTACTTAATATAATTAACTCTAATAAAATTAAATTTAAAAAAAATCAACAATTATTATATTCTCAACAATTATTATCAACATTAATTAATGAAAAAAATTATAATCAATATATTACATTAAATTTAAATAATAATATTATTAGTGATATAGAAACAAATATAACAATGTTTTCACCTTATTCTTATAGTAAATTAGATAAATTTTTTATATAAATATTTAGGATTAATCATGTTTAATTCTTAAAATTATTATATTATATATTTTATGAATTATAATTATTATATTATTATTATTATTAATGCAGTTGTTATTTATTTATTCTCACTTCAATATTTTAATGCTCCAATGTCATTTAAATTAAATAATATTTATGAAAGAACTAAAATTGTTAAAAATACAACCAGATGTCCTCATATTATTCATCAAATTGTTCCAAATATGTCAGATGTACCATCTGGATTATATCATACTATTAAACATAATATTAGATTAAATCCTGAATTTGAATATAGAATTTATGATTATAAATCAATTGAAGAAATATTAAAAAATGAATTTGATGAAAATGTATTATCTGCATATAACTCTACAGATTCTTATAAAATAAAATCTGATTATATTAAATTAGCATTTATCTATCGATATGGTGGTATATTTATCGATATTAAAAATATATGTGTTTATCGTTTTATTAATCTTATTCGAATTAATAATGTATTTTATGTTCATAATTTAACTAATAATACAATTGATTTATCTCTCTTAGCATCTCATTCAAACAATCCTGGTATTAAAAATGCATTTAATGAAGCATCTAATCGATTATTAGAAAATTATTATGGAAATAGTTATGATGAAATTACAGGAGGAACATTATTGGGTAATCATTTATTTTATTTAGGATATCTTCTTAAATATTCATTATTAACTATTGATAATAATAATATTATAAAATTAAGAAAAGATAATAAAGAAATACTAAAAATATATCCTTCTTTTGATAAGGAAAATATTTCAAATGGATTATTACCTGATATAACTGTCGAATGGAATGAAGGAATATTATATAATATTTAAAAATTGATAATTATTAATTATATAATAATTAATAATTATATAAAATGTTGTCACGACGAATTCTTATTGATATAAAAAGTGTAACTGAAAATAAATCATTAGAACATTGGGATGGTATTTCATCTATTTTTTATAATAGTAATGAAACAAATATTAATAAAGGACATTTTTTAATTTTAGGTGTTGAAAATTCTCCTTATTTTGGTGGATTTTATTTTTTTGATCATACTTTTCCTGATAATTATCCATTCTCTCCACCACAATGGAAATTTTTATCTAATGATGGTAAAACACGATTCAATCCTAATTTATATCAACCAAATTCTAATCCAACATATGATGGAAAAGTTTGTTTGTCTATTTTAAATACATGGGGTGAATCTACATGGTCACAAGTTCAGAGGTTATCATCAGTGGTTGAAACAATTCGTGCACATTTATTTCATGATAAACCATTAATTAATGAACCTGGTTATTCAGATAAAGATCCAATGAATGAAATTTATTCTAGAATGCTTTATTATCAAAATTTAAATTTTAATGTATATAGTAATATTGTACAAACTCCTATATATGCAAAACCATTTAAACAATTAATGAAAGAAAATTTTATAAAAAATAAAGATTACTTTCAAAAATATATAGACGATAATAAATATTTACACAATAAATCAGAAAATATAAGATATGATTCTCAAGTAATTACTTATAATTTTGAACAATTAGAAAAAAAGTTTAAAGAAATTATTACAATATGTGAATCATAATTATTTTATTATATATTAATATGAGTGAAAATTATCAAGATGCCGGCGATTCGCCAATGGATTTATCTTCTGAAGGTGGTTCATCATTAAATATATCATCAGAAGAACAACACGGAGGAAATATGATATCTAACGTATTTATGTTAGGATGTATAACATATTGTTGTTTAACAATGGTATTATCAATAATTATGATATTTATTATAAATAGCGGCGGTCATTGTAAAAATAGAGGTGGTAAAAAATAATTACTAAAATATAATCTTTTTTATTATAATATTATATTATATTATAATATGAATCAATATATGATTATAGGTGCATGTGTGCTATTTTGTGTATTATTAATAGTAAATGGTGCATTACTTGGTGTTATTACTGAAGGCGCTGGATGTAATGAATATTAATAATAAAAATATTTAATTTTATTATTAATTTTTATCAATTCTCATTGTAAATAAAAAGATTATAATAAATACAGCGACACCACCAAATACGATATACATAAAATTCCATAAATTTACTGTAATTTCCATATTTCCAAAATTTCCAATTTCATTTAATAATAAATACTGAGATAACATTGATTCTGGTTTATTTTCTACTAATTTTCCATTATCATTTAAACATTTATATTTTAATGTATCTGGCGATGGATCTATATCTATACATGGATATATTGTTTTTTCATTTATTTTTGATATTCCATATTTACTTAATGTTAATCCTTGATCATTTAATGCTTGCTCTATTTTTAATACATCTTTATCTAAAATTCCATTATTATATGCAAATGTTGTATATAAATATATTAATTGAGCAATAAATTTTGGTGTAAATGATTTATCAAAATATAAATAACTATTATCAGCATCCGCATATATATAATTTTTTAAATTAATATCTTTATTATTTACTCTATAAAACTGAAAATCAACTAATAGTTTTGATCCTTTTGTTACTGAATCTATTATTGTTATTTGCCAATATCCATTATCTAATTTTTGTGCTGATATTACTTTATTAGATGCCATATATTTATAATTTAGAAATTAATTTTTCTTTTTTCCCTTATCACCAACTAATAATAAAATTAATGCAATACTTATTATTATTAATAATCCATTTAAAAATGTTAATCCATACATATAATACACATTATACTCTTTTATATCCATATTATTACTATTACATGATAATGTTGATCCACCTACATTTATTGTATTTGTCCCTGATGATTGACCTGATTTTGATTCTCCCGATCCTGATGGTCCACTTGATAATCCAGGTGATAATCCTCTTGATAATGGCGGAGCTCCAGATATTGGAGATGGTATTACTGGTCCTACTGATAATGTATTACAATTATATGCATTATATGCTTTATACATTGCATTATTTGCAAGTAATTCTACTTGTTTTGTTCTTTTATTTGAATCCTGTTCATATGCAAAATTAATACATAATGATTTTTTTATTCTATCCATTGTAGTATCTGATGTATCTAATGATGTTTTAATATCATTATATGATTTACCATTAAACATAACACTACCTGCTGTACCTGAATTTATCTCATATAGTATATTATTAGTTACACCACTATTTGTTATACTATAGTTTAAATATACAATATCTAAATTTGGAGAAGTTCCATCTAAATATATATATTTATTATCTGGTGATATATAAAAAAATCCAACATTCTTATCATCATTTTTTAAATTTGTTGGATTAAATATTCTAATTGTACTTACTATTGGTGTTGAAGATTTATCTAATATATCGTATAAACCAGTTAGTGGATTATATGTAATTGTACTGTATAAACTTGTTGCAAAAAATTCTCTGATTTTACTCATAAAGTAATATTATATTAATTTTCTAAATTTTATTATTCTGTTTTATTTAAATATACTTGTTCTATAGTGTTTTTCATAATAAAACGTAACACTTTAACATTTTTTGTCTGTCCTAATCTTACCGCTCGTCCTATCGCCTGTTTCTCTACATCTTTTCTATATTTATAATCATTTATTAAATGTGTATCTAATAATATTACACAAGATGCCTCTATTAAATTTGTTCCAGAATTTGCTCTGTCTGCTGATAATAATATTACCTTTTCTGAACCAGTTTTAAATTTCTTTAATTGTTTACTTACCACATATGCGTTACCTTTCAAATTTACATAATTTATCTTGTTATCTATCAATATGTCATTTATTAAATCTAATGTCTGTTTCTCTGTTGCAAATATAATAATTTTTCCATCATACTGTTTAATGTATTTTATTATTGCATCTATTTTAGTACCTCCATTTACTATATTTATATTCTCCTCTTCTTTTGTTTCTAATTTCTTTTTCATATCATCACCTGTTATTAAATTTAAATTTTTATCAACAATTGCATTAACTTCAGATCTTGTTAAAGGGTTTCTACACATTGGACATTTTATATTTTGCGTATTCTTAAACATCTCATTAACACAATTTCCACAATACATATGATTACATGTTGTTATCATTACTGAATCTAAATTACCAAAACAAATCATACACGGTTCATTCAAATTTTCTTCTATCATTGTATCAAAATTTTCAATCATCTTTTCTTTCGATTCAATTAATTTTAACTCTTTTTCTAATCCTCCCATTTGTTTCTCATTGCTATCTAGTTTTTTTGTAATTCTATCGATTGTTTCTTGAATTGTATATAAGTCTTTTGTATATAATACATCTGTCGTATATTCTCCTAATATAATACAATAATTAATTCTAATATGTTCTGGCACTGTATTTCGATCAGTATAAAACCATTCCATTAATTCTTTAATATATCCATTTGTCTTTTTCTGTGCATCTATCTTTTCTAAATGCTCTTTTTTCTTACTATTGTGTTGTGTTAACATTCGATTTTTTAAATCACTTACTGTAGAAAATCCATTTATAGATGTATCATGATTAGATATTTTATAATTTGTACATAATGCAATCATTCTTTTATTGTCTCCAGTGGCATTGTTATATAATAATTTTTCTATATTTGACATTTCTAATTCTATTATGTTTTCTTCATACTCTGGTATATGAATTTCATCATTTACTTTAACCAATTCATTATATCTGTAATATTTATTCATAAAATCCCATAAATCTTTTATATTTACATTAATCGAATATCGATAGTTTAATGTTATTGATTCATTTATCCAATAATTTCCATTTGATAAATATGATAAAATGTTTCTACAATCTAAATTCATAGTCGGTGTTGCTGATATTCCCCATTTATATAATCCAACTATTTTATTCATCATTATATTATTTCTTTTTGAATTTGCATCAGGTGAAAATATTTCATGTACTTCATCTATTATAACTCGTTTCCATAATATATCATGCAAATCATATAATTCAGAATGCACTAATCTTTTATCATTTTGTAAAAATGTTATCGGTATTATAACAACATCATAATTATTTATATTTTCTAACTTTAATTTATAAAAATCTCTCACTGAATTTATTATATAAGTTTTAACACTTGGTAGGTATTTTTTCATTTCACTATCCCATTGTTGTAATAATCGAACAGGTACTACTAATAAATTACATCTTGTTTTTAATCTATAATTATTATGTAATATTTTATACTGATTGTCCAATGTTGTTAATATATTATCTTTTATTATAATATCATCAAATTCAGTTTCTATAATTTTCTTCTTATAATCTAATATCATTTTACCTCTCTCTGTTATTATTGTATTAATATTTGTATCATCATCTGTTATGTGTACAGTTAATGTTAATGTTTTACCTAATCCTGTATTATCACATAATAATCCTCCTTGAATTTGACAAAAATATTTTACTATTTTATTCATATCTGGGTTTACTATGGTTTTTCCATGCATGTATAATATATTTTTATTAAATATGTAATAATAATCTACATTCATTTTATTATCAATACCATTTATAATTGTAAAACTATCTTCTGTATTTACAATTTTTTCTACATTTTTACACCAATTTACATTCTCTAATTGATAATTAAAAGGTTTTATCTTAAAATTTTTTGTTAATTTAAATTGTTCATATTTTGTGTTTGTAATATTCTTAATATTTAATTCAAAATTTGCTCTGTTATTTAATATCACATATAAAATTGTATCTTTTAAATATAATCGATTTACATCACTAATTACACTACTTGTTGTTAATTCAGTGTATAATTCATCAATTGAATTATTATTTAAATATAGATAGATTTGAATAATATATCTATTTTGCATATACTGATACTTACTTAAGGTAACAAATTTTGATAAAAATTTATTATCTTTACTTAAAAAATTTAATCTTTGTGGAGTAAATAATGTATAATTAGCATTCGCTATATTTAATTTAACATTAATTCCACCTGTATTATCAAATTTTTTTAATATCATTTGTGTATCATTTATATTAAATTTATATCCTGTTGTCGGATTATATTCTTGAGGATTTTCAAGATTTATTGTTATTGGTAATTCAAAAACTCCGATGTAAACCATTTGATTATTGATAATATTTTCATTAGTTTCTTCATCGGATTGACTACTTGTATTTGGTTTAGTTTGCAAAAACATTTTCTTAAATTACTTTTATGTATAAATTGTTCTTTATATTTCTTACATTTATTGTAATAGACTTAATTTATCTCAATTTTTCAAAAAATGTTTACGAATCCGCAATGAATATTAGATATGATAATGTTAAAATAATTCCTGCAATTATATCTTGGTCAATTATTGTTATATCTTATTATTATATTGTTCAAGAACCATTAGAAAATATTTACTTAAGAAGTGCAATGCTTGCATTAGCTATTTATGGTGTTTATAATGCCACCAATCTTGCAATTTTAACAAATTATACAACTGAACTTGCTATAAGAGATACAATCTGGGGTATATCATTATTTAGTGTTGTTACAATAATTTTTAGCTTTGTATAATATATGAATTTACCTAAAATTGGTGATATATTTGCAATACCATTCTTTTTTTTATTATCTATTTATTTTTATAAAAAAAATATTTTAACATTTGAAGAAAAAATATTATATTTATTTGCAATGGGCGGATTATTTGCTGATTTATTTTTTGTATTAATTCTTGATTATTAAATTAATTATTTCTTTTTATTCTTATTTAATGATAATTCTTGACTCTTAATAATTGCTCGTGATCCTTTTCCTTTACGTTTAAATTCCATTGAATCTTTTCCTTTATTTATTTGTTGTTTCTTAGTTTGTGGTGAATCCATACAATCTAGTTTATAATATCAACAATATATGAATGATGATTAAATAAATTTTTCAATTTTTATTATGACAATAGGAAGAATAAAAATTGGAAATTTTTATTATGACATTAGGAAGAATAAAAATTTTTAATTCCAGTCAAATATTAATCTTAGAGATCTTGAATACTCATTTATTATTTTTACATTTGGTAATTTCTCATTTAATTTAATAATTAACATCTCTAAGACAATTCTATTTAAATAATATTGTTTATCTTCCCAATAATAAATTCGATGACCATTATTTGCTTCTTTTATAATATTTTTAGTAATTATTAATGTAATAATATTAATAATTTCTATTTCTTTCTCTTTTGTTATAGTTAATAATATATCTTTTGAATATGATTCATTCATATCTATTTTATTTTTTATAAAAATCTCAAAAAATGTAGTGTTATTCATAGATGATAAATCTATCATAGATGATAAATCTATCATAGATGACATATCTAACTCATACAAATTATATGTCTGTCTAATATTTTTCCATACTGGTTCATATTTATATCCAATTATTATAACTAAGACGAGTATTATGATATTCTTAAAAAATGACATTTTATGATATAATCTAATTGTTAAATAAAATATTATTATCAATTTTTATTTATTTTAGATTTATATGAATAATTCACATATAATATTATTAAATCATTATCGAAAATATCAAAGTGGATCTAATAATTTAGTTGGTGGTCTACCATGGTATTATTATTTATGGCCCGGAAATTGGTTTTCATCTACCAAATTAAAATCTTCTACGACAGATAATATTTCCCAAGAAAATTCTAAAGATATAAAAAAGAAAAATATTAATTTACCATCATTAGTAAAAATAGATGTAAAATTATATAATCCATATTCTAAAGGTGGTAAATCAAAAAATATTATTCCTATTATTGAAAATGAATATAATTTAGGTAATCATAATTTTAAAAATAATGATCCAGAATCAAATGTTAAAATAGATTTTACAATTGTAAAATCTATGGATAATATATTATATGGCGCGGGTACTTTTACTGCTGTATATAAAATAAAAGATAATAATTCATCAATTAATGATCCAAATGTAAAAAATAATATATATATATTAAGACTTACAACACAAGATGAAAATAGACACATGTATGATAATTCAAAAATTCAAAAAGAATATAGGTTATTTAATAAATATTTACCATCTGTTTATTATTATGGTAATTTTATTGCATCTAATAATCATATTTACTATTATACAATAACTAAATTATACAATGATTTTCCAGTAATAAATGATGAATTAATAATTCCAAAAATATTATCAAATACAGATAAATTTGTATTTTTGTATAATAATATTGTAATGTTAAATGATTTAAGTAAATATAATTATACACATTTCGATTATAAAATAGAAAATGTTGGATTTGAAATAGAAAATAATGATATAAAAGTAATTTTAATTGATTATGATGAAAGTACATTACAAGAATTAACTCAAGATAATAGTAATTTTGTATTAGATTATAATAATAATGTTGTAAGTATAATTAATACACCTACGACTTATATTCCAGAATGGTTATCAAAACCAGATAATGTAAATCCAGTTATTTTTAATTATCGTTCACCAATTAGAAAATTTGATAAATTTGCGATACTTGGGTTATATTATCTTATATTAAATTTAAATATTCGATTTAAAAGAAGTTATATATTCCTATTTAATTTACCAAGTAGACAAATTTTAGAATATCAATATCGTTTTGAAAATAAGATTGATATATATGAATTATCTATGTATGATGTTTTACATTTAAATGAAATAGATTATAATGTTATACCCACATATGATTTATTACTCGAAATTCTTTCACCTATAATGAAAGATAAAAAAAAATATTTATTATAATTATTCTTCAAACCATGATTGATCTATGTTAATATTCTCTTTTATTTTCTTAACAATCTTATCATTTAATTTCTTACCACTTGCACTTTCACTATTTCTAAATTCATATAATTCATCCCATTTATTATTATCACAAAGATAATAATTCTTTGCATTATCTTTTGTAATTGTTAATCCATATTGGGATTCAATTATTTTACTAATGAATTTAATTTTATCCTTACATTCCATTTCTGATAATTTCTTCTTCGGAAATGCAAGATTAAATTTATGTATAAAATATTCTAACTTATTATCAATATCTTTTACTAAATCACTATCATCTAATATATCTTCAATTGTATTTCCTGCTAATCTAATCTCCAAATCAGTCAAGTTAAATCCCAATGAATTAATTATCTGAACTGCCCACTTATGTTTGGTATACGAATTCTTAATCGTTAAATCAGAATATGCATTATTTAAATACGTGTTATTCACACGATCTACTCTCAAATCTTCTAATCTCTTTTCTACTGTATTTTCTTCATCAGGTAGTATAACACTTAAATTATGATAATATTTCATCACTGTAATGTCCTTGTATTTTACTAATAATTCTTTATTAAAAGCATCAAGAACATAACATTTCTTAAAATTTCTTTTCTGTAATTTATATATATCATCTTGTGATAAATCCTCTTTTCGTTTATTCATTAACTCTTTGAATTGATCATCTGTAATATCTGATGCACCAAATATACCATCTACATCTTTATTTAATTCTTCCTCTTTTCTTAATTCACGAATCTCTTTGATTTCATTCTTAATCATTTCACCGTCTTCCCATTCATGTTTCATTAATTTATATCCTTTCATCTTAAAATATCCAAATAATTGATTTGCAAAATTTAATCTATCCAATATTAATTCTTGAGAATTTTTCAAATATACCATATAGATCGCTTCTTCTTTGTAAGGATACACAAACTTTTTTTCTGTTACATATACATTTGTATCTTCTTCTTTGTCATCATCATCTAAAATTAATATATTACCACCTGATCCATCCATTAATTTTAATAAACTGTCTTTCTTAGTATTTGGTTTATATTTCTTTGGTATCATGTTATTATGTAATCCAAAATGTGTTAAATAATAATCATAACATATAATTTCTTCTATCTTGTTTAATTCAATACTGTGTCTTATCGCATCATATTCGCTAAATTTATCTAATGTCATATATATCGATAATTCTTTTGGTTTACGTACACGATGCAACATTTGACAAAATTCTTGACTTCCTAAAGAATTCTCACATCCATATGCAAATATATGATCAAAATATTCATCATCAAATGATATACCCATACATACTGATGGTGTATAAATAACAACATTATATTTATTCCATTTTGTATTAACATTAATTACTTGATCTAATTTATCATTATCAGATGTTTCACGATGAATTAACAGTACTTTCATATTAGGATGATGTGCTTCTATTAGCAATTTTAAATCTTTCGCTTGATTATTTGATGCTGTTGGAATAACTACTTTCTTCTTATTATCTAGTTTATCCATCAATGCTTTTAACCATGTTGAATACGCCATATATTGAATTACATAATCACTATATGGTTGAAATTTATTTAATACGATAGTCATATCTGTCTTGTCTACTTCCATAATATTTTTATAATATGTTATACTACGGTCACATAGATCCGCATCCATAATAATTACTTTTTCTGCTTCCATAATTTTTGTTTCAAAGTTACTAACAATTAATGATGACTTGTTATTTTTTGTAAAATGTGAAGATGTTAAATATCTCATCAGACTCTCACATTCATCGATAATTACATACTTAAATTTCTCATTGGTTAATCGTAAGATAGAATCTATTTGACAAATCATTTTGTTATGATCTATATAGTATTCTTTGCATTCCGAGTATAATTTAAATCCATGTTTTTCTATATCACCTAATAATTTAATTCCAAATGTTCTTCTGCTACTAATAAACAATACACTATCATCTTTTGTTAAATTATTTTTAGACGTTTGATTGAATAAATAATTAAACAATGAAGTTGTTTTACCAGTACCTTTTTCACTTTGAATACCAATTAATTTACTTGACCATGATTTTTCTATTTCTTTCATTGGAAAATATCTCTCATTAATTTCATTATAGTCATAATTAATTTCTAATTTTCTTTCAGGAAATTCACTAATAATAATATCTAATCCTTTGTTATTTGTAAATGAGATTTTTTCCTCTTTACACCATAAAAATAAACTACCCAAACCGATTTTATTCTTTCTAGTATTCTTAAAATTCTTCCAGTATTTTTTAATATCTGCATCTCCCTTATACTTTGTCAATGATCTTGTACTGAATTTTTTAAACATATCTAATAATTTATTTTGATCAGCATTTAAATTTCTTAATATCATACCAATCTTAGACCAAAAATAATAATCATCAAAATACTTATTTGGTAACAACATTAAGATATTTTCTATATTCGCTAATTCTGCATCCGTTAATTCTTTTGTTTGTATATCAGACGATTTATCTACAAGAGATATAGTATCTTCATCTTTCTCATAATATGAAATATCATAATCTTTTGTATTTGTTAATAATGTATTCTTCCAAAATTCTTTTAATGAATCATAATTATTTTCATTATCGGTTTTCTTATTTCCAATATCTAATACTATTGGTACCATTGTCTGATCTTTGTTTAATTTTGTAGAAAAACATGTTCGAAAACATGTCTTTCTATAAATACTCTTATCACATCCTTCAAGATCAATTCCCTCTAAATTATCATAAAATTTTCCTGATGTAGTACAATTTTCCATTACTAATCCTTTAAAAATAACATGAAAAGAATATTTTGTAATTTCTTCCTTTTTTGTATTTCCTTGATTTTCATTTTCTAATACAATAACATCGTCTACATTTAATTTGAAATCATCTTGATTTACAGCAAGTAAAATCCCAGTTATAATTTGTTTTATATGTAATATTACATCTTTGTATGATATATTTTCAGATGGATAATCTATATCTAATCCAAAATGAATTGGTTTATCTTCCCAGGATTCATATAAACTATTTTTTCCCGCTTTTATTAAATCCCATGTTTCATCTAAAGTTCCAATAATAAATTTTTTTGATCCCTCTTTTCCATATTTATTATCTAATTGAAATAAATATGTATCTTCTGTTTTTTTCCAGGTATCAATTGCATCTGATTTTTTGTTAAAATATAATAGTTTACTCATTTTTCATACTATTTATAAGTTTACGTTTTTAAATATAAGAATTTTCAATATTTATTCATAATTGAAAATTATAAATAAAGATATAACTACACTTAAACCAAAGGATATAAATGCAAGGTAAAACACAAAAACAACATGATAATAACCTTCCTTGGGTTGAAAAATATAGACCAAAAAATATAAACGATGTTTTACATCCACCTATTACAAAATTTATTAATGATTTGATGACTAACGATTTTTTACCTCATATGATTTTTTATGGTGTTGCAGGTACTGGAAAAACATCAACTATCTTTGCTATTGCGAATGAATATTTTCAAGGTGAAGCGAGTAAATATGTGTTAGAATTAAATGCATCAGATGATCGTGGTATATCGATCGTAAGATCACAAATTAAAGAATTTTGTCAATTACAAATTATTAAAAAACCAGGTATTAATATTAAATATAAACTAGTTATCTTGGATGAAGCGGATGCCTTAACAGATGATGCTCAAGGCGCATTAAGAAGAATAATAGAAACATATACTTTTAATACACGATTTTGTTTGATCTGTAATTATTTATCTAAATTAATAGATGCTATTTTATCAAGAAGTCTTGTTATTATTTTTCCTAAAATTTCAAATAAAATTATGAAGGAAGCGTTAACTAAAATATCTAAAAAAGAAAATATTAAATTAACACCTGAACAAATAAGAAATATTATATTTTCATCTAGTGGTGATTTACGTAAAGGTATTAATCTTTTACAAAATATGAGTTTATCTGATAACTATTCATCAATAGAATTACAATTAACATCTATTACTGAAATTTTTGAATATATTAAAAAGAATACAATGATAGACTCTTATAATAAAATAATTAATATTAGAAATATTGAAAATTTCTCAATATCTGATTTTCTAAATAAATTATTAAATTATATTTTAGAAAATTATATTGATGTTCCTGATATAAATAAATGTATTATTAAACTTGCACAGATTGAAAAAAATGTATTAATTGGGTCAATTGAAAAAATACATATATGTGCAATAATTGCAATATTGAAAGAATTTTTTTAATTTATTTATTAACCAAATCTTTAAATTGTGTAATTGTTGTTTCAGACATACTTTGTTTTTTCATATATTCAATTACTTCATCTTGTTTTAATTTAAAATGTGTTTTAATTACATTTTCAAATCCCTCCTCAGGATATTTTAGTTGATTCATTATCGCATATTTTATAGTTCCAATTTGTAGTTCTTTGTTGTATTCAATAGATCGAGGACATTTTTCTGCATCACTAATTCCCCGTTCCCGCCCTGGTTCATTATACCATGGAAATTCAGTAAATATCATTGAATAAATACTTAACATCAATTGAGAAAATGTTGATCCTGGATTTGATGCACTTGGAGGTATCCATTTTTCAGACTCTGATTGACCACCCCATGTACCTAACAAAGATAAACATACTTTACCATCTGAATACAAATTTGGATTAAATCTAAAATCATTCTTTTTAGATGTAACATGACATACCTGTGGTGGTATATTTGGAAAATCGGGTGATAAATATACATCAAATACAAAACACCCATATTTATAAGGTGTATCTTCATTTGGAATAATTAAAAATTTAAAGATTGATAATGTATCACAATCTTGTCTAAAAAATATACCACTACCATCTGTTAACGGTAATGCTGAAGTTCCTGATAATTGTTTATATTGTTTTGCAATATAAACAATTGTATTTGATTTATTAAATGATGATTGATTTTTCATTTCATTTACAAATGCATGACGATTTTTTTGTTGATAAGGAAATGAATCAAATTGATATTCTTTCATTGATGTAACATAATTAAGTATTTTACTTTCTGTCATAACTTCATCTTCTTTTTTTACTAATTTAATTAATGTTTTAATTTCAGTTGTTTCTTTTGTATCAGGCAGGTCTATCAACATTTCTAAAAATGGAATTTTTATTTTTAGATTTAAATAATTAATAATTATTAATATATTTTTAATTGAAGAATAATATTTTTCTTCATTTATTTCATATTTTTCTAATAAATCTATCCAAAATTGATACAAATTAAATCGTGTATGAATTTCAAATAAATCTTTATTTGAACTATTTCTTTCAATAAATACACATATATCATTTAATAAATGATCATTTGTATGTTTAATTCTTGTTAAATTATTTAAATATATATTTACATCCCAAGTACCAGTACTACCACCATAACCAATACCTGATAATTTTTTTGTTTTATTTTCCTTGTTAGAATTTTCATCATATACACTTTTTATTTTATAATTATTATTTTTTAATAATTGAATCATTAGATTTGTAATATCACTATTTAATTTATAATCAATATTGTAATCATTAATTTTATTTTTTAAATATTCTATAACATATTCAATATTTCTAATTTTATTAGTTGTTCTAATATTTAGTTCTGGTGAATTAATTAATTCATACATAAATATTGGATCAATTGATGGTAATATCATAATATCAGGTGGTACTAATGGATAATAATTTTTATCTAATATTAATTTTAATAATAATTCAGGATGTTTCTCTGAAAAATTAGATATTTTAATATTATAAACATCTTCAATAATAATATTTTTCTCAAAAAAAATATTATTCTTTTCATCAATCTTTTGTAATTCTTTAATAATTGACGATCCAACTTCTTCTGGAGTAAATAATGAATCTGATTTTTTATTACATTTAATAACTGTACTTAACAAAAAAGATACATCTACATTACTTTTCTTTTTCGTTATAGTTTCATTTACTAACGTATAATGAATAAATCCTTCCATTTTTTCTATTATAATATTTAATTAATTATTACGTAATATTTTTTCTTATCAATTTTTATAGAGAAACATGGATCCTGCTTTTTGGGGAAGATCTACTTGGACTTATCTTCATACTTTAACCTTTAATTATCCAGAAAATCCTACTGAAAATGATAAGGTAAAAATCTATAATTATTTTAAACAATTACCTGATTTTTTACCTTGTCCTTCTTGTGCATCATCATTTAAAATTTATTTTGAATATATTCCTATTACTGCATATTTAAATGATATTCACGGTATTACATTCTGGTTATATATTATTCATTTTATCGTAAATTCTAAATTAAAAAAGAAAAATACAGATTTTCTTCAAGTCATTCAAATGTATTTACCTAATAAAACATCTTGTTCTAATCCTTCTAATCAATTAGTTAATTTATCAGATAAATGCACTAAACCACCAACTTCTTTACCTAAAAATAAATTTATTGAATTTCAAAATATATCTCAAGAAAAATATCTTGAACGTACTAAACAATATATTGCTCTATTACAAAAAAATTATCCAACACTGATTTAAATTATTAATAATTAATAATTTAAATTATATTTTAAGCACTGCGACCAGGACCACGTGTAGCACCACCACGAGAACCACCACGTGAACCACCGCGTCCTCCACCACGACCACCACCTTCTACACGGTGACCGCCAGATTGTTGTACAGGTTGTTGAGTGTATTGACCACGTACAGTGCTTTGGCGAGTGTTTGTGCGAGGTTGTACTGTTTGCCATTCACCACCTTGATCATTTCCCTCACGTCCTTGGTAATTACGGTTTTGTACACGAGGTACATTGAGAGGAGAGAAACGATAAAAGTTAATGTCACCAGTACTGTTCTTGAGTTTGTTGTAATCTTCAAGTCTGTCAACTACTAACTTACCAGTGTGGTTGTTCTCATCTACACGAGAATAAAGAATATTTACATTTTCAGCAAGTTCAGTTGCCGCTGCATTTAGTTCATCTTGGGTTAATGTGTCTTTGAAACGTACAAAAGTAGAATATGAACATTGTTTGTATTTAGTTTCAGAATCATCAAATAATTTACGTACAGATGCAATATCCTCCATAGATGCAACTTCTACATAATGTACGCTTTCATGTTGGGTAACAACAACATTTAGTTTTTCTACGTTACCCTTAACCTCGTCAGTTAAGTTTAGTACTCGAAATGTTCTAGAATTGTCACTTGTTTGTGTCTGGCTCATTTTGTTAATACTTTATTAATATATTTGTCTTTAAGCAGTTCTTTTTTATGAGATTCATAATATTCATTTTTTAATTCATTTATTTTATTATCTGGTATTAAATCTGTTTTACCATTTATTTCAATATAAAATTTTTTAATTATTACTCCATTTTCATTTCTTTTTTCATATAATAAATATCGATTATTATCTATTTTATACCTCTTTATTTCACCATTAGTTTCAGTCGATACATTTGATGAATTTATTTTATTTCTTTCATCAAAATCATATCCAAAAAATGAAATATTGAATATTGAATATTTACTATATTTTTCTAATAATTCATCGAATTTTCTTCTACTGTGATAATCATTTAATATATTATAAGCATCTGTAATTATATCAGTTAAATTGTTAGTATTTTTTAATAATAAATATCGATCTTTTATTTCTTGATTTGTTGATAATTTATTTACTCCTAAAATTTTATAATAATTTTTCATTATTTATAAAATAGATAAATTATTATATATAAAGATTTTATTTTTCTTTATATATAATATATGTCAGAAGTTAAAACAAGACAACCTATGTGTCCTGGTAGTAAAATACAATTACCCAAAATTAATAATAATTTTGCTATGGAAAATGGTAAAATAGTTAGTTCAACTATAACAATGAACGGTTCTATTAACTCAAATGATTTATGTTATAATAGATGCCCTAATGGTGAAGCACCTCAAGCTGATAAAATGTCTGGTAATTATTTTTGTCTTGTACCTTCGTTAGTTACTTATCAAATAAAACAATATCCTAAAGAAGAAACAGTAACTACAGATGATAAAGGAATTGAAACGAGATCAAAATATTCGGATCAAATTGATTATACTAAATCTTATACTGTATCATGTCAATCTACTGATATAATGGATTCTTCTATACCTCAAGATAATATATATAATACAATGTATGGAACTCCTATATTAATAAAAAGTGGACTATATGAAAATCCTCTAGGACCAAATGATCTAAGATCTCCAAACTATATTTCTAGTGGTGAATATAAATGGTTTTGTAAAAGACCAATGTATGGAGCACCTCCTCTTGGTGCCCTTCAATCAGCATATGAAGCAATTAATCCTGATATTATTAAGGCAAGTGAAGAAATATCAGCAGAGTGTGAGTCTGCGGTAGTTATGGCATCCATAAGTGGTTCTGCAATGATAGGTCCTGGATCTGCAAATCCTAGTTCTTCACTTACAGAATCAAAAAAGACTGCATGTTCTCCAAAAAATTTAAATGAAAAAGCTGCAATAGGTATATCAAATGGTATACAAATAGTTGAGCAAACACAACAAACACAATTACCAGCGGCAAATCCATTAAATATTGTAACTAATATTAATGATAATGGAACAGCAGTTCCAGGTACAGCTACACAAACTAATGCAGATACTGGGGCAGTTACATTGTTGCCAATGAATAATAATTCAAGTGCATACGTGAATAGGACTGTTAATAATGAAAAAATACCAACCGTACAGTTTCCACAAAACTACAGCTACAAGAAACCTGATTACTGCTATACAGATAGTCAAAAATGGAATAATATCGAATGCTCAGGATAAAAATTATTAATAAATTTTTAATTATTATAAAAATTTATTTTAATACTTGTAATATCATTTTATAAATAGTATATATACAATTCTTATCATTCTTAATTGTTTTATTTACAAAATCATAATTAACTTTTTCATAATCATCTACATTACTAATAGAAAATCCAATATCTTCATCCCTTTTACTTAACATTATTTCATAATTTGTATTATTATGTTTAATTATAATTTTTATACCATATGTTCCCTCTAATTCAATTCGTTCAATATATTTAATTATATATATATCATATATCATATTCATTATTTTATCTTCGTAAAATAATACATCTTTCCATTCTACATCATAACCACCTTTTTTATAAATACTCTGATATTTACTCATCTTATCCTCTTATATATTAAAAAATCTTTATATAACATCCTTGTTGTCTAATTTTTCATAAATAATATTTTTAGTATTCATCATATTTATAATTTGATGTATATCATTTTTATCTTTTAATTCTATTCCTAATACCACTGGCCCTGTTTCTTTATTTATAATTTTTTCATATTTAAAATATATTATATCATCATTTTTTCCCAATACATTTAAGACAAAATCTTTTAATGCTCCCGCTTTTTGCGGAAATTGAATCCGAAAATAATGCTTTAATCCTTCATAGATTAATGATCGTTCTAATATTTCTGTCATTCTAAATACATCAGAATTTCCGCCACTAATAATACATACTACATTTTTATTCTTAATTTCTTTTCCCAACATATCTAATGCACATAATGATAATACTCCTGCTGGTTCAAAAATAAAAGATTGTTGATTATACATCTCTAAAATTTTACTACATACATGTCCTTCATCTATCAATATAATATCATCTAAAGTTTCTTTACAGATATTAAAATTTAATTCACCAACTTGTTTCACTGCTGCGCCATCTACAAAATTATTAATTTTATCTAAGGTAACTACTTTCTTTTGTTTAATAGACTCATACATTGATGCTGCACCCATTGGTTCTACTCCAATTATTTTAATATTTGGTTTAACTTGTTTTATTAATGAAGAGACTCCACTTGATAATCCTCCTCCACCTATCGGTAATATAATATAATCTATCTTTTCTAATTGATTTAATATTTCTAATCCAACTGTACCCTGACCTTCTATTACTTTTTCATCATCAAATGGATGTACATATATACTCTTATTTGAATTCATATACTCTTTTGCAATTTTACTTGTCTCGTCAAAATTATTACCTTCTAAATGTATATTTACATATTGTCCACCTAGTTTTCTTACTCTATCTATTTTTTGATTTGTTGTAATTTTAGGCATAAATATATCACTCTGCATATGTAAGAATGCACTAGAAAATGCTACACCTTGTGCGTGATTACCCGCACTCGCACACGTTATTTTATTATTTCTTTCTAAACTTGATATTTTATTATATGCACCTCTAATTTTATATGATCTTACTGGTGTTAAATCTTCTCGTTTTAAAAATATATTACTATTGTATTTATGGGATAGATCTTGAATAAAATGTAATCTAGTGTAATACATAATTTTTAATATTTTTTCATGCGCTGTTATTATATTTTTAATACTTGGAAAATATGTCATTTTTACTATAACACTACTATTATTTAGTTTTTATAGTATTTTAGAAATTATAAATCAATTTTAATTTATTAATATATATTTAATTTATGGAAAAAGATATAATTATTAATATCAAAGAAGATAATAATCTAAAAATTAGAATACCTTCACCAAAATTAGATGACATTGATGAGTCTGAAAATAAAATAAAATCTCAAAAATATTCAATATTTAAATATCTATTATGTTGTAAGTGTTTTTATTGAAAATATAAAAATAAAAATATATCATATAATATTATAAATATAATATGATTCATAATAAACCTTGGATGTATGGACCTTACAATGTTAAATATCCACCATGTCCAATATTGTATTCTCAAAAAATAAATATTATTCCAACAAAATTAAATTCTAAATTACCATCAGATGAAAAAAATATTAAAAAAATAAAATCTTGGCGTGAAGCGTCAGTTAAATCTCATAATTTATTTTTATGGGAATCTAAAAAATTAACAATTATCTAAAAGTTATTACATATTTTGATAAATTAAATTGTATCTTCTTTTTATTATTTCTATTATATTTTTTACACCAATCTAAAAATGATTTAAATCTATAATCTATTACTTTTAATTTTACTATATTATCATTATTATATAATATATATTGGTTAATTAACATTATATCTTCTTCATTTGTATTATTTTCTATATCATAATTAAAACAATAATCATACAGTACTAGTTTTTTAAATAACTGTGTTTTAAATTCAAATGAATATATATCAATTTTACTTTTATTTAATACATAATATTTATTATAATGATTAATATACTCATTAATTAATACTTCATTTTCATATATAACATCATGAAATGATATATTTTTAATTTTTTTATTTATTATATTTTCACATATTCTATATATTAATTCATTCATTTTAATATATATAATACCGTTTATTTAAATTATTTTTTAGAAAATTGATTAATATTAATATTAACAATATAGTATTAATATTAATATAAAAATGTATCAAAATATACAAAAATTAAAAGAAAATCCAAATACCGCTAATATTGGTAAAAGATGGTCTGAAGAAGAAACCTTAGAATTAATAAATGAAAGAAAAAATGATTTTACTTTTGATGAAATTGCTTCGTTACATAAAAGAACTCCTGGTAGTATTATGAGTAAATTATTACATATTGCATTTAAATATATAACCGTTGATAATCAAGATATTAATGAAATATCATCAATGTTAAAAATTTCTATTGAAGATATCCACGAATATATTAATAAACAAGAAAAGAATATTACTAAAACAAAAAAATCAAAAGAAACATATTATGTTGTATGCAAAGGTGTTATACCTGGGATTTATACGTCTTGGGATGAATGTCTTGCACAAGTTAATAAATTTGAAGAAAACCATTTTAAAAAATTTGATAATAAAGAAGATGCAGAAGATTACTATAAAAATTATAATTCTAATAATAAATCATTATCTGAAACAATAGAAGATGTTGTTTCAAACAAAGTAAAAAATGTTATTAAAGAACAAATTAATGATCTAAGTATTTTTGATATGCTAGATATTGCAAAGTCAAATATTAATGTAGAAAAGAAAGAAATTAAATTAAATTTTGAACAAGAAAATGCATTAAAAAGTTTTAAATCTGGTAAAAATATATTTTTAACTGGTCCTGCTGGTACCGGTAAATCTGTAACACTTTCTAAAATTAAAGAACATTGTGAATCAAATAGTTTACGTTTTGGTATTACTGCATCTACCGGTACCGCTGCTTTTTTGATTGGTGGTAAAACTATTCATTCTTTCTTAGGTATTGGTCTTGCAAAAGAAAGTGCTCAACAAATATTTGAATATGTTCGTTATAAATTATCTCATACTGCTAAAAAATTACGTGAATTACAAGTATTAATTATTGATGAAATATCAATGTTAGATGCAGATCTATTAGATAAAATTTCAGATTATTTATCTCTTATGCGTAAAAATACTAAACCGTTTGGTGGTTTACAAATCGTTTTAACAGGTGATTTTTGTCAATTAGAACCGGTTTCAGGTGATTACTGTTTTAAGTCTAAAATTTGGTCAGAATTAAAATTAAAAATTGTATATCTTCATAAACTTATTCGCCAAGATGGAGATCTTAAATTTCAAAATATACTCTCAAAATTAAGATATGGTAAGTGTTCTCAAAAAACGTTTAATACTTTATCATCTTTATCCAATACCGAATTTGCTGAAATAAAACCTACGATATTGTATCCTCGTAATTTTGATGTTGATAAAATTAATAAATTAGAATCTGAAAAACTAATTACATCTGGTGCTAAAAAAGTTATATACGAATTAGAATATCCAAAACAATCTAAAAATAAAGAAAAAACACTTAGATGGTTAAAATCATTAGACCTTCCTGATTCGATTCAATTATGTGTAGGTGATCAAGTTGTTGTGACTGCAAATATTGATCAAGATGCTGGTATTGTAAATGGTACACGGGGTATTATAACTGATGTTAAATCTCGTAGCGTATTTATTAAAAGAAAAAATGGTATTGAAATAGAAATTAAATTTCATAAATCTATTTCTGCAGAGGATAAAGATATCTATGTATCTTATATTCCATTAAAACATGCATATGCATTATCAATTCATCGATCTCAAGGAATGACATTAGATGCAGTAGAAGTTGATATTGGAACTAAAATCTTTGCTGCTGGTCAAGCATATACTGCATTATCTCGTGCTCAAAGTTTAGATAGTATCAAAGTTAAAAATATTAGTAAAAATAGTTTTATTGTAAATGAAAGTGTTATTGAATTTTACAAAAAAATAGAAGAAGATGTTAAAATTAAAAATAATAAATATATAACAAAAAAATTAAATATAATTATTCATAATATTGCAAATCATATTAATCTTGATAATTCAATTGATTTTTTATGGGAATTTATTCCTGAAGAAGAAGAAGAATTATTAGCATTTTTTAATGGATATAACTTATCTAAAATTGATCTGGAATTTAATGATTATTCTAAATTAGAATGTAATAATAACATATTCCCAAATAATTTAATTAAGTATGTATATAAAATAAAAGATTTTATGATTGATAAAATTGATACAGTTAATGATAAATTATTAGAATTTAAAATTATTGAAGAAAATTAATTTATTTTTTAAAATGTATGGAAGTATATAATAAATTTAAAAATAGTAAAATGGGATTTACTAGAGTTGATTCAGTACATTTAAGTATTATAATTTTTATGTTAACTATATATATAATATTAATTGTTAAAGAATCAAGTGAAGATCCTTCTATTGAAAATAGAAAAGTTATTTCTATTAATAATGAAAAAGATACAGTATCTGCATATGATATTATAATAAGTATATGGGGTTTTATTTTAGGTTTATTTATATCATCATTTGTAACACGATTTTTATTTCGTGAATATAGTAATAATATTGCAGTAATTACTATTATTTTTATTATTTCAATTATAGCATTAATTACATATTATATTTTAGTTAATTATCAAAATAAACAAATTTCAACCCCATTTATAAAATATAATCAAATAATTTTTCCTTTATTAGGTGGTTTATTCTTAATTGCAGAAGATTCTATTAATCATTTTTTTAATTATTTTGGTGGTAATCAAGAAAAGTATTCTGGTGGATTTAATTTAGAAAAATTTGCTGGTTCTTTAAATGAAGTAAGAAATGCATTAGCAAAAAATAAAATTTTATCTGATACTTCGACTGATTATATAGGTGGTTCAACTAGTATTTTTACTCCTACTGATTCATCATAATTTACTATTTTTGATATTGCCCTACACTAAATAAAAATAATGCAAATAATGCAAATCCTATTCCCCACATTTCTATATGTGATATATTTTCTTTAAAATAATATAAACCAATTAATGTTATAATTATATTACTATATAAATTCCATGTTAAATTTAATGTGCTCATTGGATTAAATTTAAGTCCATTATAAAATATAATTATCTGAACACCATATAAAAAAAATGCAATTATTAACCAATTATATGCTAAATTCCCAATTACAATTTCTTTTGATATACTCATTGATAATACATCAATTAATGCCATTATTAATCCTATTATAATACCACTCTCAAATATATTCATTATTATACAATGAATATATTTTAATTTTCAGTTAAATATTTACTTAAATCCTCTGATACATTTACATTCTTTCCACCTCTTCCTTTTTTACTTACTTTCTTAATTTTTTTTTCATCTACATTTATACTTTTTTCTGTCTCATTTTCAATTAATTCCGGTTTACTTTCTTCATTAGTTTCACTAATAGGTACTTCTACTGATACTTCAGGTACTTCTACTGATACTTCAGGTACTTCTACTGATACTTCAGGTACTTCTACTGATACTTCAGGTACTTCTACCGGTACTTCAGGTACTTCTACCGGTACTTCAGGTACTTCTACCGGTACTTCAGGTACTTCTACCGGTACTTCTACGGATATTTTTACTGGTACTTTTATTTCTTTTAAATTTTCTTCTGATATCTCAGGTAATGATTTATTTTCAGATTCTGATTCTGCACGTCTAGATTGTATTTTTTTTAATAAAGTTCTTGATATCATTTATATATAATATATATAATAAAAAAAATAAATAAAATAAATATAATT
>Ga0114973_10000221_pt1 | contig 41162 bp, 45 predicted proteins | sample M_140807_MF_Meta_FD_87025 | JGI IMG/M metagenome (GOLD analysis project Ga0114973, IMG submission 87025) | Freshwater microbial communities from Lake Montjoie, Canada to study carbon cycling - M_140807_MF_MetaG | ecosystem: Environmental > Aquatic > Freshwater > Lake | place: Lake Montjoie... | reverse complement strand
GCCACCGGCACCGCCGCGATTATCAACAATAATCGATTGGCCTAGCCTTTCCCCAAGTTTTTGAGCAACGATTCTACCGACAATGTCTGTAGAGCCACCAGCAGGAAAGCCCACAATCATCCTAATGGGTTTATTCGGGTAATCAGCTTGTGCTTGCACCTTAGAGATATTAAGCACAGCGAGAAAGATAAAACTGAGGTGAAGAATATTTTTTAGCATGGGTGATCGATGAATTCGTAGACAGGTTAATAAAATAAGTAAGTCATTGGTAAGGTTAGTAGGAGAGTATTTAATAGGAGACTTATTTATAAATCCTTTTTAGGAGTTAAAGATAAATAACGAAAATTTATTCTATCACTAAATAACGGTTTTTAAGAGGATTTAAATGCGTAGGTTCTTTGGCGTGAACATGATACGAGGTCTATATAAGACTGGCCTGAAGAGATATTTTAGGCCTAATAATATTGCCTAGATAAGGGTAAATACTAGATGGATTTTTAATTTGTATTAGGGGGATTAGACTTTGAAATCATTCGGCGACGTTTTGAGTCGTTTATGGATGGATATTTCAATTACTGGACAAGAGATTGCGCAAGATAAATAGTGTAAGAATGTTAAATATGACTTCTCGCGATTTTAGGACTTACTTGGATTAACTTAGATTTTCATTTGTGTTTTTATTTCGCTTAGATACTTTTGAACTTCGTCCTGACTTGGTGTGCCGACGTATTTGATCCATTGGACGAATTCTTTAAACTCTTGGGGATGGGACATTGGGAAACCGATCATTTGGCTAAATGAATCAACTATATTTTTTTGGGCATTTACATCCCAAGGTTGGTCTGCCATATATTTTCCTATGTTGAAGGGTGGCGTTAGCGCTATCTTTGGTTACCTGGTTTTAAGTTGCATCACAATTGGCCGGTCAATATAAAAACCAAAGGGACAGCCAAACTGAGCAGATTCATTTTAACGCTACAGAGTCTTTTGTAAAGGGGGTATTTGTAGGTAAGATGGCTGATTGTTCAGAACGCTTTTTGACTGAGAGCCCTGAGGTGAGATTAGACTATTTAAGGTTATTCGAGAACCCAATCTTTTTCGGGAAGAAATCAGTATTTCGCAGTAATATGAATTACTCTTGGAAAAGAAAAAGTAAAAAAATCGCGGAAAAACTCAAAAAAAGTAAACCATTGATACGAGCAGTGCGTTTTATACATCAACTCGGCTAAAGTTGTCTCGAGATCGAGGCGTTTAGCAAAGAAATGATTTAAAGAGTCCGCCTGCGGAGTGGATATTTTCAGTGTAATGAGACAAAAGGTATTTCTAGGTGTTTGTTGTATAGGATGCCTAAAGATTGATTGAAGTTCAAAATCGATGTAATTAGGATCAAGCTAAGAACTAAATTTAAAAAGGACACTATTAGTGATGATGCAATTTTTAAAGATCGGCAACTTACGAGCAATGGCGCTTTTAGTCATCATTTTAGGATTGACGACAGCCTGCTCTACAAAGCCAGAAAAGATCGAGACCCTTGGTAGTAAGTTGCGTCAAGAATGTTTTCAGTATGCTGAGAAAATTTCTAAAAAGTTGCCGATTTTAGTAGATGATAAAGCTTTATGGACTGCGACTACCTGTCAATATGGCACAACGATCAAACCCGTTTTAACGTATATTTACGAGATTAAAAACGCCCAGAAATTTACACAGTTAGAAATTAATACAATGACACCCATTATTAAGAAGCGAATTTGTTTTCATTTGGAGGATAAGGATCGTTTATTAATAGAAGATAAGGAGTTTCGTTTTATTGACCGCAGTAATCGCGACTACATTGGGAAAATTTTGATTACCGCCCAGGATTGTGCAGCCTACTCATAATCCAATCACTCTAGTAAGCTATTGGGCAGAAACTCAATAAAATAGCGGCTTGTAGCGTGTTTTTGGTGCTGTATTTTGCTTACAAACCGCTCACACTCCAATAAATATATAGGTCTGCCAGCGGAGCAATGGACAATTTTTAGATTGCAGTATTTTGGCTTTTTCATTTACAAGCTCAGCAAATATTTTCCGGTAAACCGCTGTCTGGGACTCTAATTAAGAGGTTTTGTTTTTATGTAATTAAATAATGTGTAATATATTACACAAATTATCCGATAATAATCCCATGAACTTACGTGAAATCGGTCTCAAAGTTGGGCAGCGCCGCACTGATCTGGGTTTATCTCAGGATCGGTTAGCAAAGCTTTGCGGTCTTTCAAGATCGACTATCCATCATCTGGAGAAGGGTACTTTGAATGATTTGGGTGCAGCCAAGTTACTAGCCTTACTATCATTACTGGGGTTAGATGTCATTACTCAAGAGCACAGTAAAAAACATCATGGTTTAGATATGGCTAGCAAAACTGCAAGTGTCAGCTACAAGACAAAACTTCAAAGCAATGAGTTATCTCATTCATTGGCGTGCGGAGAATTGACGGACAGTATTTATCCGCATGTAGCAACATTACTTGATGAGGCACCATTAGAAATCATTGTGTCTGCGGTTGAGGAGGCGGCAGCGGATAATCACATTGCACCTAAGCTAATTTGGAAGAACATTAAGCGGTGGGCACATGAAATGAATTCACCAAGAGCAGTCTGGGCTTAATTGATGAGTATAGTGATTGAGCGTGAGTTACCCGACGGTGCGTGGAAAGATTTGCTTCCTCACGCACTTTCTATTATTGAAGATATTAAGAGGAATGGAACCCCTGATCCTACTATATAGATACTTCACTTATTTCATTTAATGCGTTTAATAGTGTTACAATACAGCTTTGGGATGCATTTAATTACATGCAACTAAGATTTAAAAGGGAATTGTGATGACTACGCTAGAAAAAACAAAACAAGTAGTGCAGCCACCAATGTCAGAAACAGATATTGAAATGGCTAGAGTTGCGCAAAGATGCATTATGGAATCACTCGATCACTCTAGATCTGTAGAAATAATATTGACTACGGATAAAGGCGATCATCCGTCTATCTCATTACCTCCAACAGCCTTGCGATTTATTGGGCAACTTCTTGGTGCAATGAGTGAAGGTCGTCCAATCACTTTGATGCCATCAAAACGTGAGTTTTCAACTGTTGAAGCGGCTAACTTCATTAACGTATCACGACCTTTTGTGATTAAGGAAATAGAAGCGGGAAGATTGAAGCATCGTATGGTCGGTACTCATCGGAGGATTGCTTTTGAGGATTTAGTTGAGTACATGAACACGATGCAACAAAAGCAACAGGCCGCTCTAGATAGAATTGCAGAGAACGCTCGCGAATTAGGCTTAGATTATTAATATGGCAGGTAATGCAAGATATACCGCTGTACTTGATGCATGTGTTCTTTATCAACTGGCGATAGCAGACTCGTTGATGAGTATTGCAGTGACGGGACTGCAGCAAAATGGACTACAAAAATTGAAGAAGAGTGGATTGGCTCGCTAGAGAACGATCGTCCAGATCTTAAGGGGAGGCTTGGTAGTCGAAGAGATGACATGCGCGAAGCTGTACCTGACTGGGAGATTTCAGAAGCTGCTTGGATTTCAATTGCCGGCTCTTTAAAACTTCCAGATCCAAATGATGTTCATGTTTTGGCTGCAGCTATTGCGGGGCATGCCGATTGTATTGTTACTAGAAACCATCAAGATTTTCCGGGGAGCATCTTGGCTGCGCATGGAATAAATGTTATAGACCCCGATCAGTTCATCGTCAATCAATGGGATTTGGAAAATGTACCAGTAATGGCAGCCTTTAAAGGTATGAGGGCAAGAAGAAAAAAACCCACTGAAAATGTGGAGGATTTTGCCCGGACTCTTGAGAGGAATGGATTACCAGTTACAGCACAAAAAATTAGGGAAGCGGCAGCACTTATTTGATAAGTATGCGTTACAACTTTTAATATATACCCACTTCCCATAAAACTATATATCGACAAAAACTGCTTTTAGAGCCGCATGCTATGCAGTTCTATATAGGGTATAGGCTCTTATAGAAAATTGTGCGCAAGATGACGAAAGTCGCTGTGTGAATGGCGTTAAAATTCCGTGCAACCTCAGTGAAGAAATTCATAAGGGAATGCCGAGCCAAGCTTGAAATCCGAACGGTTTTCTTTACGTATCTGCTCTACCAATTTGGATGGTTTATTGCGCTTTTTTATTGACTCTATGAAGCAGAGAATACAAGGAAAGTGTCATCTTTTTGCATTTAGTTGCGTTATATAGATATTGGCAATAACTTGGGTATGTTTTTTGCAAAATGAAGGTGTGATTACCTTTAAGCTACTTTTTACTATAGGTTTTGCAAGGGGTATCCCAGTGATTGCAATATTTATATATTTGTTCTTTTAAGAATTCTTCAAGGTGATTAACAAGGTGTTCAATTCGAAGTTCATCGCTCAGGTCCATCTGGCACTCATAGCTACTCTTCTTTGCGTGCTGAATGGGTGTGCCACGATCAATCAGCAGTCTGAGCAAGAGTCGATTCGAGTCAATCATGCCTTTCGAAGCGGTAGTCTTTTGACTGCCAGTAACTTGTTGGATAAGAACTTCAAGATTGAAAATCTCCAAGAGGCCAAAAAAAATAGTCAGGTCGATACCACCTATTTTCTAGAAAAAGGCTTATTTTTATCTTTGCTAGGATCTAAAAATTTACACAGTAGTACTCAGTCTTTGTTAGTTGCAGATCAATTTTTACGAGATTGGGAGAGCCAAGTATCTTTATCGCTGCGAATGACTCCGAGTGAATTTAGTAACACGCTTCGAGATAAGTTTTACTTTAAACGAGTATATTTGCCTAGGGATTATGAAAAGACCTTCATTAATTATCAAATAGCCTTAAATCACGCTACTGCGAGGCGTTATGATTTGGCTTTAGTTGCCGCCAATCAGTTACGGGATCGCGAGGAGTTGATTCGTCAGGCTTTACAAAAAGAGCTTGAGGGTAGTCGGGCTAACGTCCGTGCTCAAATGAGTAATCCCCGAAATAAGGGATATGGTTCTTCAGTAAACGCGGTTGATAAAATTCCTAATTACGATATGAGTGCGCTCAATGACCCAGAGGTAGCCACATTAAAAAATGCCTACCAAAATGCTGCAGCTTATTATTTAACGGGTTTTATTTATGAGCAGGATAACAACCCTAGCAATGCTGCTATTAGTTATAAAAATGCTGCAGAGATTGCCCCACAAGTTGATTTGTTTCAAAAATCATGGGACGAGATCAGAAAGCCCATGGTGTCTCGTGATCCAAATATGTCAGACGTTTTACTGGTAATTGACGCGGGTTTTTTAGGAGACGTTTATTCATTTAAGGCGAGAATTCCATTTTTTACACCATCGGGACCAAAGATTGTTAGTTGGGTTGTACCAGCAATTCGAAAAAATACTAGTTTTTATCAACCCTCTAGGGTAACAATTGGTAAGGAGCCTATTGTCTTAACCCGAGTTTTGAATGTGCAGACGATGGCGTCAAAAGACTTAAAGGACCGAATGCCAGGGTATATTGCTAGTGCGGTTGCATCTTCGATAGTTCAGGTAGTTGCTCAAGAGGTAACTGCTCGCGCAATTGATAATTCGGCTAAGCAAAATCAATCACGGTCTAATCAGAATAACCAAAATCCGTACGGTGATATTTTCAAGGCAATCAGTGCCGTTGCTATTTCTGAGATTGCTGCGGGGGATGTCGATACGCGGATGTGGCGTTCATTACCCGCGGAAGTGTATATGGCAAGATTGAGCTTACCTAAAGGGGAGCATCAGATTACTATCCCCACACGTTTTGGCCCACGCGTTTTAGGCATCTCAATGGTGAATAACTATGAAATTATTCATGCGCGTATTTTTGATAATGGGGTTGTTTCTTTACAAAATAGCAATCGATTTTTAGGGGAATCTGAATATAGTATTTCAGGTTCGGTAAAATAGAAGTATCAATCGAGTCATTATTTATAAGGGTTTTATATATTTTATGGCCAAATATTTATCTTTTAAAGTAGTTTTAATAAGTTTTGTTTTCACTTGTGTAGGGGTTGGTTTCATGACCGCTGCCATACCGGTTGGTGCACAAGTTGCCAAAGAAACGAAAATTATCCGAACTGGTTCAACTAAAAATCTCAAATTAGAGTCAGTCAAGGCCAGAAAGGCCAATGGTTATTTACAGGTTCAAGTGACTTTAATCAATGACAGTTCTCGGACAGTTGAATTCAATTATCGCTTTAGATGGTTAGATGAGGCAGGCTTTAAATTAGCGGAAGAGAGCTGGCAGCCGGCACGGTTATTTCCAGGGCAGTCCTATGATTTTGAGGGGGTTGCAGGGGAGGTGTCAGCCACAGATTTTAGTATTGAATTAAACGGAATGAACTAGATTGCTGCAATTTGTTTTTAAACCCCAATGAGGATTGTATGAAATTAAGACGTTATGTTGGATTACTCCCAGTTATCTTTGTAGTTGCCTGTGCTACAGATAGTGCCCGCTTTGGCGGAAATACGGTGACCTATCAGGATCCGAAGGGAATCAATACGGTTTCAAATGAGTTTAATTTGACCGATATGAATAATATTGCTGAGGCGATGGCCAAGAAGATTTTGATTTCACCTGCATTAAGAGATACGCAGGGACTAGTTCGTATTGCGGTATTACCTTTTAGGAATGACACCTCTGAGTATATTAAGTCGCAAGAAATTTATGACAAAATCACGACTATTTTGATTAATTCTGGCAAAGTCCGGATTGTCAATGCAAGTAATGACGTAGTAGGGGCATTACAGGCGCAACAATCGGGTCTTTATAACCAGGCCAAGACGGCAAAAATTGGCAATGCCAATGGCGCCAAGTTTGCTATTCAGGCGTCGTTAGCATCGATGACTAATCGTAATAGTAATATGCGAGTAAATAGTTATGTTTTTGGAATAAAGTTGACAGAACTCGAGACTCTAGAAGTTGTTTGGCAAGAAGGTCGGGATATTGTTAAGTCCTCACAGAGGTAAAAGAGATGCTATTAAAAATTACTCGAGGGCAGAGGGCTGTTTGGTGGCTCCTTTTTTGTGCTTTATTTGGGTCTCACTCGGTTTTTGCGCAGACTAAAATTGCTGTGCCAGATTTAGCCTATAAAAAAGAAGTGCGCAGTTTTTTTTATTTTGAAGGGGCTAGCGCGCAATCGAATAGGCAGTCTTCAATCTCGCGCAGTTCCTCCCCGAACGATAATCGAGAGCGAGCGTATGCGGATGGTATGCAGACTGGGAGTTTTGTCACGAAGACGGATCGAGGCATGAATTTAAATTTCGATTCCAGTGTAGCGAGTTCTAGTTCGAGTAATTATGTGAAGACTTTTGGTGAGCAAATTCAGATTGAATACTCTGAGTTAATTGGCATGTCGGGTGAGGTTCGGGGAGCATTACTGCAGTCGGGTTTTCAGCTGACGCAGACTCGTCCTGTCATTGCCCGTCCGGATGAAACACATGAATTTTTTGATATTGTGCGGCGGATTCGTGAGGGGGAGTTTGAAAATGCCGATTACGTTTTATTTGGCGTCATTGGCTTAATACAAAATCGAGTTGTTAATGATCCCATCCCTAACACAACGAAGTTCACCAAAAAGACTGAAGTTTCGATGTTAGTCGATTACAGCTTAGTTGACACCTATACTTTAGTCGTTAAATCGGCCTTTACAGCTAATGTTTTGGCGAACGATACGAGGTTGATGGATTTTAATTCTCCTACCTATCCACCTGATGTCGCTCGCATGCTGGGGGATATTTCTAAAAAATTGTCTACTCAGGTAACGCAGCGTATGACAGAGCAGAATTTTATAGAGCGAAAGGTTACTGAGTCATTACCCATAGATAAAGAGCAACTGCAAAAAAGACTCAAGATCGAGCCAAATTCGATTCAAATCTTTCGCTAAGCAGATCATCACTTTTGAGAAAAATTAAGTTTTTTAGCGTAAATTAACTAACTGGTTGACGGTTTTGCTACACTGCACAGGAGTATTCGAATTGAACTTCAGAGATTGATTCGGATTGATACCAAATAGGAGAGAGTTATGACTACTGAAAGTCCTGCCAAGAAATCTTTTTCTTCGAGCATTAAAGAAGCGCTTGCCAAAAAGCAGGCAGCACAACATCCCGATTCAAAAGATGCTAAAACAGATGATAAGTCTAGAAAACGGACTGCTCCCCCTGTGGGTGCTGGTAAAGTAATGAAAAAAGCTGCTGGCCGGGGGCGGTAATTTTTCGCGGCTCCATGTCAACCTGGGTTGTGACTCCTTAGATAGCTTGGTAGCTAAAGTTGCTAAGGCAGCTAAGGCAGCTAGGGCAGATTAACTAGCATTATTCGTAATGAAATTAACTTTAAAACTGTATGAAAACAAATAATAATCTTGACGCCCTAATTAGCGAGCGATACAGCAAGCCAATGAGTTTGCCATTTGAATTGAATGAAACCCTAGAAACGATATTTAACCATCGTTCTTGCCGGCACTATTCTCAAGAAGCAGTTCCTGAGCAAACCATTGAGTTAATGGTTGCCGCCGGTCAATCAGCATCTAATTCTTCCAATTTGCAATCTTGGAGCGTTATTGCCATTGAAGATCCTGCGAGGAGGGATCGCTTAGCTACCTTATCTAGTAATCAAGAGCATATTCGGGCTTGTCCACTTTTTTTGGTTTGGTTGGCAGATTTATCTCGTTTAGAAACTTTGGGTAAGAGGCGAGAGTTGCCGCATGATGGTCTGCACTATTCAGAGTTACTAACAGTGGGGGTTGTAGATGCTGCTCTAGCTGCTCAAAATGCTGCAGTTGCAGCTGAGTCGATTGGATTAAGTATTACGTATATTGGAGGAATCAGAAATAATCCTATTGAGGTCGCTAAAGAATTAGGATTACCACCCCGTATTTTTGCGGTTTTTGGAATGTGTATTGGTTATCGCCATCCAGAAAAACCTGCAGCGATAAAACCCCGGTTGCCGCAAAAGGCTGTTTTACATCGGGAGCAATATGACGCTTTGGCTGTTCAAAATGCGGCTGATGAATATTGTGAAAATATGAATCATTTTTATGAAAGTCAAAAAATGAAAACGCGAGGAGATTGGGCGCAGCATAGCTTATATCGAATTCGTGGAGCGGAGTCGCTCAATGGTCGAGATCACATGTTACAGGCTTTAAAAGTCTTAGGATTCCAGTTACGCTAGTATTTTAGTTGGGGTCAGGAAGAAATTATTTCTTATACAAATAGCCCAATTATTTAAAAAAATGGTGAATTTTTAAATGTCAGTTTAAATCGCAACATCCAACCAATGATTAGGAGATGACACATGCAATTCCGACTTCAGTACACTACCCTTATTAGCTTATTTTTTTCTAGCATTTGTTTTTCACAAACCAGTCCATATCCAAGCAAACCCGTAAAGGTCATTGTGCCCTTTGCAGCGGGCAGTGCAACCGATCAAATTGGTAGAGCATTTGCGCAAAAATTATCAGAAAGTTTAGGTCAAACTTTTATTGTTGAAAACAAAGCGGGTGTTAATGGCATGCTTGGTGCTGACGCGGTCGCAAAGTCTGCTCCAGATGGGTATACCGTATTAATTGGAACAAATAGTACCAATGCGGCGCTTAAAAGTTTAATGAAGAAATTGCCCTATGATCAGGACACAGCTTTTACTCCAGTCGCTTATTTCGGTTCTGTTCCTTTAATTGTTGCGGTACATAATGAAGTACCGAGCAAAACATTGAAAGAGTTTGTGAGTTTAGCCAAATCTAAACCTGGGGTGATGACATTTGCAAGTGCGAGTTCATCGCAACTAGTTTCTACCGAAATGCTCATGAGTATGTCTGGTATCCAGATGACGCATGTGCCCTATAAATCTGGTCCGGCAGCGATGACAGATTTAATTGGTGGTCAGGTTAATTTATTTACTGCGGATTTTGCTGTGATGCTACCGCAAGTGAAGGCTGGCAAGATTCGTGGTTTAGCGGTGACTTCCTTACAACGCTCAAAAGTGATCCCTGAATTACCTACTGTAAATGAGGCATTAGGTTTAAAAGAATATGAGTTAATTGCCTATTTTGCGATGTTTGCCCCGGCGGGTACCCCAAGAGACATTGTTTTGAAACTGAACCAAGCCGTCAATAGTGCATCTAAAGATAAGGACATTCAAGAGCGCTTTTCATCTCTTGGTTTTGAGACTGCTCCAGGATCGCCTGAGGCCTTAGGGGAAAGGAATCGGCTAGAAACGATAAAGTGGACTCGGGCAATTTTAGAAGCGAAGATTGAACCGCAATAATACCGATGTAACTTGGGGTAAGGTAAGAAAATGGCAAATCAAATAGACTCCAGTCGTTCATTGGCTTTTCAGGTCAAGGCTGGTAATCAGTCGCCTTTACAAAGAGACCTTTCTGGTCAAGATTTGTATTATGTTGAGGCTAGGCAAATGTACTTGCACCAAAAGGAGGCTATTACTCAAGAGGGCGTAGGTGGATCAATTTGGCGACTGCCCTCTGATGAAGGCTTACATTTGCATGGTACAGACTTAGCCCCTTTTCCACTGGGTTTTTTTAATGCTGGCTTACAAGGGGATTTGATGCATACCCTAGTGACTTTAGCCGTGCAAAAAGCTATCGATTTGCATGAAATTCGGGTCGAGTTATCGAATCATTATTGGCTAACGGGATCATTTGTGATGGGCACTGGCCAGGGTCATGTTGAGCCAACAAAGATTCAGGTAAATATTGTATCTAGTGCACCAGCAGAGCAAATTCAGCAACTAGTGCAGCAAGCAATGATGGCATCACCAGCGATGAATTATTTACGTTCAGCAATGCATCAAAACACTTTTGCGATTTATATTAATGGCCGTCGTCGACCTGTAGCTGGCGTTCAGGAGTGTCAGGGTCCGGATGCGATAGATCCTTTTATCGCCCATACTAACGCCCCAGAAGCAATGACTTCGGAGTTAAACCAATTGATCCAGAAGCTAATGATCAAGGAAGATGGTCAGATCAAGGCTGCATCGGCCACAGTTGATGGTCGGCTAATTCGGAATGTATTAGGTCATGGGGTATGGCGGGCTGGTCAGGACTATGCGCAGATGGAGACTTGGTTAGAGATGCCAGGAACAACGCATTTCGCCTATCGGTCGGCAGTCGGTTCCAAAGGAAATGCGCCATCTGCATTAGCACTTTTAAGTTCAGGAATTGCATTTTGTTACATGACGCAATTATCAAGATATATCGAAAATATGAAGATGGATATCCATGGTATTCGTCTAGTCCAGATGAGTCCATATGAGATATCACAAGGTTGTGGGCACGCGATGCCAATACAGACGCATTTATTTCTCAATGGGGATGCACCAGAGGCTACCCATACCCAATTATTAGAAATTGCTGCGCATACTTGTTATTTACACGTGACCGCAGCAACTGCACATGAGCCTATATTAGAAGTCGTTATCAACCCAAAAAGCGAATTCAGTTGATTGCTTAGCGTTTTTAGACTGTAGCGGCGACTTCTGGGGTAATTACTAAACCGTTCGGAAATCTTCTAAAAAGTTCTTTTCTAATTTTATCTTTTTTCTTTGGTGCAGTAGCACTATCGAGTAACTTGGTAAGTTGAGCAAGATTTAGTGGACCTAAACGCGGCTTACCTGTTTTAGTGACCATTGGGTCATTTTTACGATTACGTTGATTCTGTCCTGCAGCCATGGCATTGCCCTTAAAAATTGTGGCGATATTATAAGAGAGAGAGGCTCACTTAATTTCCCAAAATAGGGCACGAAATTGTGATCGTGCTACAGAATAACAGGTATGTGGATGGTACGTACATATATTTTGATTTAGAAGGATCTAATTCCGAAGGATTTTTCAGTTGAAGTCTTGCATCAGAGATCAATTTTTATTTAATTCGGATCTCATAATAAAATCATTTGTATAACTTTTGTTAATTACAAATCATCTTTATGGATCGTTTCATGCAAAACTCTTGGATAATTCGGATAGTTGTTTCTAGTATCTTTTTGATCGTTAACCCTGCATGGGCTTTATTTGATCAATGTCGGGATTATTTTCCAGAGGAACGTATTCCGGTTACTCAGGAAAAGGGACGGGATTTATGTTTTGATGGATTTGCTATTTTTTATTCACCCACAACAAAAAAACCTATTTACACAGTTGAACGATTAAACCGAGCTCGTTTGACAGCTCAACATCAACAACGCACGAATCAATTTTATGAAGAAGCGCGACTACCATTTGCAGACAGAGCACTATTAAGTGACTATAAAAATAGTGGTTATGATCGTGGACATAATGCTCCAGCAGGTGATATGACTTCTGAGAGATCGATGGCCCAATCTTTTTCTTTAGCAAATATGATGCCTCAGGCAAGGGAAAATAATCGAGGAGTTTGGGCAAGATCAGTTGAGGGCCCAACTCGTAAATATGTGATGCGAGCAAGTGGAGACGTCTTTGTCTATACTGGATCGGTTGGGATAGCCGGCCGGATTGGAAAAAATCAAGTAGTCGTTCCCACCCATTTATTTAAATTGGTATTTGATATCCAGAAACAGAATGCCTGGGCGTATTGGGTAGAAAATACAGATCTAGCGCAGATGACAGAGCCGATTTCCTATGCCGAACTAGTTCGGTTAACAGGGATTGATTTTCAGATTAAACCCAGTGTCAAAGCGCCATAGTTGATGGCTATTTAAAGTATTAGTAATAAAGCTTTTACTTAGCCAGATCGTGTTGCGCTTACATTTTGATAAATTTAAGAATAAATCCTGAGGGTGTTGATAATTTATTCCAGTGCTCATCTTTGGGATCTTGGGAATTTTTTAGAAAATCCCCCTCGCTAACTTTTTTAAATCCAACCGCTTCAAAATCTGCAATAACTGCTGCTGGATCGATACGATGAAGAGTTCTAGTAGCTGTTTTTCCTGCACCTTCTAAGGCTTCGTGATCACGAACGATCAGGATTCCACCCAATTTTAATAATTGATAAATTCGTTGATTAGTTGTCTGAATATTCGGATTCGCATTGACCATATCATGGTAGGAATTAATGATCGTAATCAAGTCAACAGGGCCATTGCTATCTGGAATTAAATCATTGAGATTTCCCAGTACTGATAATATGTTACTTTGTGGATTGGCAATTAAGCGGTCTTGGAGATTTTGATTTGCTCTAGTATTAAAGGCTAGAACCTTCCCGGAAGGACCAACGGCTAGTGCCAGGAGTTGAGCCGTGTAGCCACCACCTGATAATATGTCTAGTACTTGTGAGCCTGGTTTTGCAGCAATAAACTGAAGCATTTCTAAGGGTTTACGCTTGGAATCCAACTTGAAATCTTGTTCAAGACGCATTGGGCTTTGAATGATTTGCAAAAAAGTTTGATGGGTTTGTGCGCCGACTGGTTTGATGAAAACTGTACAAATAATCATGCAAACCCACGAAATATAAATTCTCACTGGGTTGAGCCTTTTAAATTAAGAAATAATATTAGTGTAGCTTAAATGGATCATTCTAGCTTTTTAAAATTTTATAATAAGTGAACCATTTGCGTTCTGATTTTATAGATGGTAAATTGCAGAGATGTTATATTATGTTTTAGATTAGAAAAAGAAGTTAGGGTTTGTATGAGTATTTAAAACGCTTCATTTTAAATACTATTAATATTTATAACTGTTGATATAAAAGGATGTGGTATGAATAAATCTGACTTAGTAGAAAAAATTGCAAATGAGGCAGAAATTTCTAAGGCCTCTGCTGAGCGTGCTTTAAATACAGCAATTGCTCAAATCATTAAAGCTTTAACTAAAGGTGACGCCGTAACTTTAGTAGGCTTTGGTACCTTCAAGTCTGGCAAAAGAGCCGCACGGATCGGGCGCAACCCAGCAACTGGTGCAGAGTTAAAGATTGCCGCTGCTAAGACAGTGAAGTTTACTGCTGGCAAGGCATTCAAAGACGCGGTTAACAAACGGAAGTAAATAGAAGTCATTAAAAAATCTGATAGGAAAACGAACTGAATGATCTATTCAGTTCGTTTTCCCTTAGTATGTTCGACTAAATGATGAGCATTTAGGCTGCTCTTTTTTTGATTTGAAATAGCTCATTCGAGGGCATTCCTTTTTTGATAACTAATTAACTATTGCATCTGTAGGGAAAATATCCCAATTAATGTTTCTAAAAGAAATTCAATGAGAAATTGGCTCATCATTAGTCTTTCTCTTAGAAGTTCTAATTTTTTTTATCTAGTCATTGAATGTCTATAGGGCATTCAATATTCTGAGATTTCTTTATTAGAAAATCATGCAACAGAAGGAAATCAGCTCTTTAAGTAGGTCGTGATTAAAAAATCAACTTTACACTACTATCTTGAATCTCAATGGATTCAAGCCGTTTACCGATCATTTCAGGCACGTGATAGACCGAGGTGCCGTCTAGAAGAGTTAAAAGAGTGGAGTTTAAGGAATTCAGAATTGCGCCGGATAATTCCTTGCCATCAGCGGTATTCAATTTTAGGATATTGATTTTAGAAATTTCGATATCCCCTTTTTCTTTATTCCAAACTGGTTGTGTATCTACACAGAAATCTCCTTGGCGAGTTGGTAATTTACTCATCCACACTCCACATAGTTCAATTTTTTGTCGCTCTTTACTATATTTAGTAGTTGGTTTGTCTAGTAGGATTGTTAATTTTTCTTTTGGAAATTTTTTAACGACAAAGATATCAATGACTGTTTTAGGAATACTTAGGCTGATCGCCACAGCTAGTGAGGAGAAAAGTGCAATAAACAACACAATAATGAATTTTTTTATCATAGTCTTTTTATAATCTTATTATAGTTTTGAGAAAACTGATAGGTCAGTTCAAATGATTGCTATAGGTACCTTGACTAAATTTGAGGTGGGTGTTCAGTTTCAGTTAATATAAGCTAAACAATTACTAACCATATTGGAGGCATACCTTGTCAATGAGTCCGAGACTTTTTCTGAGCACTTGTATAGCGATTACATTTTTCTTTGCAGCGAATATCTTTGCACAAACTTACCCCAATAAGCCGGTTCGCATTATTGTGCCGTTTGGGACTGGGGGACCTGACTCGTTAGCACGGATGTTAGGGGCTCAGTTAACGGTGCAAATGGGACAGTCTTTTATTATTGACAACAAGCCTGGAGCGAATGGTATTTTGGGGGCTGAGGCTTTATCAAAAGCTGCGCCGGATGGCTATACCCTGATGATTACCTCATCCGGATTTGCAGCCTCACCTGGAATGTATAAAAAGCTTCCTTACGATACCGAAAAAGATATCTTACCGGTTACTAATTTAGTAGAAAATCCAGGTGTTTTTGTCGTGGTTAATCCTAGCTTGGGAGTAAAAAACTTACAAGAGTTAATTGATTTAGCGCGTAGGCCAAATAGTCAATTATCTTTTGGATCTCCAGGAATTGGTAATAACTTGCATTTGTCGGGTGAGTTTTTTAATGCCAAAGCTGGCACAGCTATATTACACATTCCTTATAAAGGTGCTGGCCCAGCAGTAGCTTCTCTTCTAGCTGGTGAGACACAGGTGATGTTCTCTACGCCACCCGCCGTAATGGCTCAAATTAAAGCTGGAAAACTCATCGCTTTGTCATATAGTGATACACGGCGACATGCTCAAATGCCCGAGGTTCCAACGGCAACTGAGGCGGGATTGGGATCATTTACCCATCATGGTGGATGGTTTGGTATGTTTGCCCCAGCCAATACGCCATTGGCTGTTTTAAATCGATTACACCAGGAAGTCCGAACTGCCTTTGCTAATCCACAATTTCGCGAACGATTAGAGATATTAGGTGCTGATCCCGTTGGGAATTCCTCAGCTGATTTTAAGATTTTTGTTGGTACAGAAATTAAGCGTTATGCGGAGATGATTCGTTTAGCCAAAATTCAACCAGAGTAATTGGAAAATTTGCTGAGTTTAAAAGATACATTTTTTATCATTTCGGATAAATTATTAACCAAGGGAAGTCATGACACATCGACATGAAGACGGCAGCGAACATGAGGATCACTTACCATGGAAAAATGATGGTGTGCGAGTAGTCCGTGGTGATCAGTTAGATACAAATACTCCACAAACACCGGGGATGAATCGCGCTGCGGCGATAAATTTTGCGCGTGTTGGGGCGCAAAAACTATGGGCTGGAACGGTGACTATTCATCCCAATGCGAAGACAGGGGCGCATCATCATGGGGCTTTAGAAAGTGTTATTTATGTGGTCTCTGGCAAAGCAAGGATGCGATGGGGGGAGCATTTAGAGTTCACGGCTGAGGCTGGTCCTGGCGACTTTATTTATGTGCCTCCATACGTACCACATCAGGAAATTAATGCCAATCCGAATGAGGCTTTGCAATGTGTATTAGTGCGCAGTGACAATGAAGCCACGGTGATTAATTTAGATATAGCTGCAGTTGAGCACCCTGAAAATGTAGAGTGGGTTGATCCAATTCATCTAGCGAGTAAGTCTTGATTGCAGGGCAAGGTATAAAAAGGCAATTTAAATCTACTCTGTCATTAAATTTACTAGCTCAAAATATGAGCTGATTGAAGAATAGACTGAACGTGCTGATTTAAAATAGGGTATGTTGTTGGTAGATTGGGAACTTACTGAATAGGTAGGTTTGAAAAATGCTTTACTAATTCCTCAACAATATCCATCATTTTAATTCTTCAATCTAATCAGTCCTCGTTAAACCTCTCAACAAAGTCCTCGAATGAATCTTACTGAAATTATTTTAATATTCACAATCGCCCTTATTTTGGGTCTATTTTGGCAGATTAATCAGCTAAAAGAAAATCGCGCACAGGAAGACCAAATAGTTCACCTTAAGGAAAATTTGCAGGAATTACGAACTCGGATTGATTTGTTAATAGACGCTAATCGTTTATCTGGAGTTGATTTAAAAAATGATTTAAATCGTGATTTAGCTACTTTACGAACTACCCTGGTTGAGCAGCTTGAGGCGTCTGGGCGGGGAGTCAGGGAGACCTTGACGCAACGCCTTGCAGAGATTCAGCTTGATACCTCGAACAAGCTTGAGCAGATGCGCCAAACAGTCGATGAAAAGTTACACGCTACGTTAGAGCAGCGTCTTGGTGAGTCGTTTAAGCTAGTATCAGATCGTTTAGAGCAGGTACATCGTGGACTGGGTGAGATGCAAACTTTAGCAACAGGAGTGGGGGATTTAAAGCGTGTTTTGACAAACGTCAAGTCTCGAGGGACTTGGGGTGAGGTTCAACTGGGTGCTTTAATTGAGCAAACCTTAACTATTGAGCAATATTCTAAAAATATAGCGACTCGGCCTAATAGTAGAGATATTGTTGAGTTTGCTATCCGTTTGCCCGGGCAAGAAGAAGGTAAGCCAGTTTGGTTACCAATCGATGCAAAGTTCCCGGTAGAAGATTATCAACGTTTAACTGATGCTCAGGACCGGGCTGATTTACAAGAAATTGAATCAGCAGCTAAAGCATTAGAAACACGAATTAAGGCTGAGGCTAAGACAATTCGTGAAAAGTATATTGAGCCACCTTATACGACTGATTTTGCAATCTTATTTTTACCAACAGAAGGCTTATATGCTGAAGTTTTAAGACGTCAGGGTTTGCTGGAGTTACTGCAAAATGACTTTCGCGTAACGGTTGCTGGCCCATCCACTTTTTCAGCCATGCTAAATAGTTTACAAATGGGCTTTAAGACTCTTTCGATTGAAAAACGTTCTTCACAGATTTGGAGTACTTTGGGTCAAGTCAAGACGGAGTTTAGTAAATTTGGTGAGGCTATAGAGGCCACTAAAAAGCGTTTAGATGCAGCGTCAAAGCAATTCGAGGCGGTCGATATCAGAACACGTAAGATTAATCGTGCCTTAAGTAATGTAGAGGCGGTTTCAAGCAATTCATCGACTCTTTTAGCGATTGACTTAGATGATCCTGATGAGGATTCAAAACCAGAGGGAAGTTCAACTTAAATCCTCAATACCTAGGGATAGATCCTTTGATAAAGCGGTCTAAATAATCCAGGGACTATCTACCATGAATCATGACTCTCTTGAAAAGCTTGTACGATTAAAGATGCCCTTTGGGAAGCATGCTGGTCAATTATTGTGTGATTTGCCGGGTAATTATTTAGCATGGTTTGCTCGGAAAGGTTTCCCAAAGGGGGAGCTTGGGGAGTTATTGCATTTGATGCATGAGTTAGATCACAATCAAATAAGAGATTTGTTATTACCTTTAAAAGGAAAATAGTCACCTAATTAGAATTCTAAAAGGAGCACCCTAAGTACATTCAAGGTTGCAAAGCGCAATTAAAAGTCCTGACTTACTGGCGTTCAATTTTACGTAGGTTAATCACTTTTCGCCATTTATCCAGCTCATTCTCTACAAATAATTTGGTTTCTGCTGGCGTAGTGTGCGTTGGTTCGCCCCCCAGGTCGACTAGACGTTTAGCAACATCTTTATTTTCAATGGATTTTTTGACCCCTTGGTATAGTGCTTGGATAATCGGCTCTGGCGTGCCGCCAGTTGCAGCGATGCCAATATACGAGCTAACTTCATAGCCTGGAAGAGCTTCGGCGATGGTTGGTAGGTCATTGTAAATTTTAGATCTCGTTTTGGCAGTGGTGGCAATTCCTCGTAATTTATTACTTTTAATATAAGGCATCATTAATTGCGGCGCCTCTAATAGAAAATCAATTCTCTCACCCATGAGTTCAAGTATGGCTACATTGCCGCCTTTAGTCGGAATATGAACAGTTTCAATACCAGCCATGACATTCAACAGCTCAGAAGACAGGTGATGGATCGCTCCGATTCCGGATGATGAGTAATTTAATTGGCCAGGTTTTGCTTTTGCATAGGCAATCAATTCTTGTAAATTCTGATAAGGCGCACTGGGATGTACTGCCATTAGGAATGGGTAGGTAGTGATTAATGAGACCATCGTGATATCTTTGAGAGGATCAAAAAGTGGTGTTTTAGTTAGAGCGGCCTGCGCAGAGTAGGCGCCTGATAGTAGCAATATAGTGTAGCCATCAGGCTTAGCCTTCGAAACATAGTTAGAGCCGATCGCACTACCTGCGCCAGCACGATTTTCTACTAAGACAGGGACCTTTAATTCCTCTGATAAACGCTGGGCAATGAGCCGAGCAATAATATCCGCTGAGCCACCTGGGGCAAAAGGACAAACTAAGGTGATCGGTCGATCTGGATACGACTGGGCAAAGGCGGTCGTATTTGTTATCAGTAAAGAAGTAATAAAGGCGGTTATGAACCTGCTTACCATTTTTCTGAGTAGGGTCAATGTCCAAAACTGTATTTGATTTGTTTGCATAGGTTATCTTAATTGATAGAGTTACTGATACAAGAATGATTAAGTGTAATACAACTGATTTAGTTCAACTAGTTTAGAGGGCCTAAAAAGACTTCTCCCATAAAGCTATCTGATTGGGATTCAATGGTGGTTGGCCACGTACTTGGGTTAAGCCCAAAAGTCCGCCGAAGTCCTGCAGGTCTGGGGTTGCCGTCCCAGCCAATCTGTTCTATTTCCCAATAAAATTGGACTAGATAACCATCTGGATCAATCGCATAAAAATGATGTCCAAGTCCTGGAGATAATTCATGCGGTATAGGCTGAATCGTAATCCCTGCATCTTTGAGGTAGTGATACATAGTCCGAAGTTGTTGATAACTTGCTACTTGCATTGCAAAGGCAAAGGTAGTGGAACTTGGATTCAGTCCAAGGATTGTTCGAAGTGCAGTAGGATAGATTGCTAGTGCGTGGTGCTCAGTATTTGAACTCAAGAAATAGCAGCTATACCCTTGATATTTAATTTCTTCAGTAAGGCGCAGACCCATGATTCGGGTATAAAAATCTTTAGCAGCGCTGAGATCATCTACAAATAAGCGGACTGGACCTATTTTGATAATTTTAAATGGCCTTGCCAATAAAATTCCATCAACCGGATATGTTTCTGCAATATTACTTTGATCCCGCCAACCTGCATGAATATGAATTTGGTGAGCTATGGCACGATTTACTTCCGCATATTCGGAGTGATATGGTAAATTTGGTGGTTGCTGGAATTTGATATCATGCATTGCTAGAGCTTTTGAGTGGCCACTCCAACCAATTTGTTCAATACCATAATAAAGTTCATTGATATGGCCTGTGGGATCGGTTGGGTAAAAGTGCCAGTTTGAACCAGGTAGGTCACGACCGGAACGAATGATCGGGATAGCTTGATCTGTAAACCAAGAAAATGCATCGACGATTTCTTGTAAGGAACCAACTTGCCAAGTTAATTGATTTGCCGTTAGTTGCGGAAAACGAGCGTATTGCGGATTAACTTTTTCAACTGCTTTTTTAGGAAAAAGTACAAAGGAATGATGATCAGTTCCATGGCGGGTAAAAAAACCTACAGTCGGCCCGACTTGATTTTTTAATTCAGGGGGAAGGCGATCTGCAAAATCAATTTGGTCAGAAACCTTAAAGCCTAACAGATCACGATAAAATTGGAGGGATTTCTCTGGCGATTCAACATTCAGTCCAAAATGGCCAAGTCGGCGAATTTGAAATGGACGAGCCAATTCAATACCTGAAAGAATATGGACTTTTGTCGTCATACACATTGATGCTGTAAGGGGAAGTATTTGCTGAGCCAGCTTGCTAGCGTGGCGTGCACAATTTGATTTTCACCAGCAAGTAAAAAATGGTCTACATCGCTAAAAAGATGCAGTTCAGCTGGTTGCTTGGCATGGGCAAACAGATCAATAGATTGTTCAGTTGGAGTCACAGTATCAACTGCTGCATGGAGCAGCAAGAGGGGCCTTGGGGAAATTTGTCCGACTACTTCATTAGCAGTAAATTCAAACATACTTTGTACTACTTCATAGGGAAATTCCATATGGGAACCTGGCGATAAGTTATTACGAATTCCTGGCCGAATCGGGACAATATCATATCTAGAGACCATCATAGACTCACCTTGAGCCAGTTTTTTTTGGCCCTCTTGCATCATCAGTGTGAATTTTTCCCAGTCCTGTGGCTTTGCATGTTGTTTACGAAATTTTTTAGCTCCATCTCCCCAGCCCCCCATCGCAATACAAGCTGCTATAGCTGGATTAACTCCAGCTACATAGACAGCTACCGCTGCCCCAAAACTAAAGCCTGTCACAGCAATTTGATCTGGTATTACCTCTTCTAGAGTTTGAAGGTACGCCAAAGCGCTACTCGTATCTCTGACTTGTTCTTGGCAAATAACGCGTCCACGTTCCCCTTGGCTTTGACCACAGCCTCGAAAATCAAATCGCAAAGCGATATAACCTAATTTTTCAAAAAGTTCAGCAGCAGCTAATGCGGTCCCACCATTTTTATTACTGCCAAAGCCGTGCAAAACGATGATTGCAGGTTTTCTCTCGTCGGCCCTAAGGTGACCTGGAATATGTAGGGTACCACTAAGGGTTAAATCATCAGATTGAAATTGGATATTTTTTTGCATATATGATTTGAAAGAAACGATGACAAAGGGGTTTTGAAGACTAATGTGAAGTAGCGTGACGTGATTACTTTTAACAAGCTCATTATTTCATAATCAAGTTTACCTCTAGACTAACTAGTTTAGATAGTTCTTTTCAGATCATCTTTGATCAGAGCATTTGAATAAGCTATTTTGGATTCGGTTTATAGTAAAGTAAGTAATTAACAAAGGGCTAATTCTAAAAAGAGGAGATTTCATGAAAATAATGATGCAAATATTTCGGCCTTGCCAAAATTTGTTTGTTTTATGGAACTGTTTGATTATTCTTGGAATAGTTCAGGTCCCCTTTGCTTTTGCTTGGCCGGATAAAAACGTTCAAATCATCGTGCCTTTTCCTCCGGGAGGGTCAAGTGATGTTCTTGCCCGAGCTATTTCACAAAGTATGTCGGAACGACTTGGTAAGACATTCATTGTCGAAAATAAGGCGGGAGCGACGGGGACAATTGGAACTAATTTAGTTGTTAAAAGTCCGCCGGATGGTTATACCTTATTAGTTGCTTCTTTAGGGCCTTATGTGATTGCCCCGCATTTAATAAAGAATGTGCCATATGATCCGACTAAAGATTTAGATGCGATCTCTTTGATGGTCCAAGCACCAAATGTCATGGTAGTGCCGGCTAGTTCGCCGCATCAATCGGTCGCAGATGTATTGAATCATTTAAAGAAAAACCCCAATAAAATGAGTTTTGCTTCGTCAGGAGCTGGGTCATCAGATCACTTGAGCGCTGAACTATTTTGGTTACAGACAGGCACGAGTGGGATTCATGTACCATATAAAGGAGGTGCACCTGCCATAACAGATTTAATTGGGGCTCAGATAGATATTTCTTTCCAGAACATCAATTCAGTGATTCAACATATTCGATCTGGGAAGTTACGCGCTTTAGCAATTACTTCCGATAAGCGCTCAATCTTGATGCCTAATGTACCAACCTTAAATGAGAGTGGTGTAACTGGTGCAAACGTAGCCTCATGGCAGGCTATTGCTGCACCTCGAGGATTACCTATGGAGATTAAAAAGAAGTTACATGCTGCGGTTGTTCTAGCCTTAGAAGATAAAAAAGTGCGTGAGAATTTTAGTGACGTTGGTTTTGAAATTATCAGTAGTAGTCCCGAACAATTTACGGAATTTATGGCTACTGAATACGCGCGTTGGAAAAAGATCATAGAAACGCGTAATATTAAAGTCGAATAATTTTTAAAGAAATTTTTTGTCAAGTTCACCTGTAATTACTGACTTACACGTCATCCCGGTTGCGGGACGCGATAGTATGTTGCTCAATTTGAGTGGAGCGCATGCCCCCTTTTTTACGCGCAATATTATTATATTGACAGATAGTTCTGGCAATACTGGCGTTGGTGAGGTACCTGGAGGTCAAAAAATTACTCAGACAATTCTAGATGCTAAAGCCTTTATGATTGGTCAACCAATTACTCAAGTGCAATCGGTATTAAGAGCGGTACAAGTTAATTTTTCAGATCGGGACGAGGGAGGACGGGGCTTACAGACTTTTGATTTACGAACGACGATCCACGCCGTTACTGCAATTGAATGTGCCATGCTCGATTTACTTGGTAAATATCTTGGTCAACCTGTTTGTGAATTATTAGGCAATGGTAAACAGCGGGATGTTGTAGACGTCTTGGGGTATTTATTTTTTATTGGAGATTCTTCTCTGACTGATTTGCCCTATCAAAAGCCTAGTGGTGAGTGGGATTGGTATCATTTACGACATCAGAAGGCGATGAGTGCAAAGTCGATTGTTGATTTAGCTAAAGCCGCACAGGAATTATATGGTTTTCGTGACTTTAAATTAAAGGGTGGTGTTTTTTGTGGTGATGAGGAGTTAGAGGCCATTTATGCTTTACAGGAAAGTTTTCCGCAAGCCCGAATTACAATTGATCCAAACGGTGCTTGGTATTTAAAAGATGCTATTCGATTATTACGAGATCAGCTTGGTCGACTAGCCTATGCAGAAGACCCCTGTGGTGCAGAAGATGGTTTGAGTGGTCGTGAGATCATGGCTGAGTTTCGTCAAGAGACGGGTTTACCAACAGCTACGAATATGATTGCTACGGACTGGCGACAATTGCGTCATGCCCTAGCTTTGGGTGCAGTTGATATTCCTTTAGCAGACCCACATTTTTGGACCATGTCTGGTTCGGTTCGGGTAGCGCAGACTTGTCAAGACTGGGGACTTACTTGGGGGTCGCACTCTAATAACCATTTTGATATTTCTTTAGCAATGTTTACTCATGTAGCTGCTAGTGCGCCTGGTAAGGTAACGGCGATTGACACGCACTGGATTTGGCAAGATGGGCAAGCTTTAACAAAAGAACCTTTGCAGATTATTGGTGGACAGGTCAAAGTATCACAAGTACCTGGGTTGGGAGTTGAACTGGACTATGGGGCTATTGAGCGGGCTCATCAGTTGTATCAAGAGCACGGATTAGGAGCACGCAATGATGCTCAGAGTATGCAATTCCTTATTCCTAACTGGCAATTTGATCCTAAAATGCCTTGCTTAGTTCGTTAATCTACATGAGAGAAAATTCAAATGAGACCGAGTAGTTTAAGAGCCTTATGGGCCAAAGATCAGGCTGCTATTAATGGATGGTTAGCTATTCCAAATAGTTTTTCAGCAGAAACAATGGCCCATCAGGGCTGGGACACTTTGACGATTGATTTACAACATGGAGTGATTGATTATGGTCAGATGGTTGCCATGTTGCAAGCCATTTCAACTACGCAGACTATGCCAGTAGTTCGTGTACCTTGGCTTGAGCCAGGAATCCTGATGAAGACCTTAGACGCGGGTGCCTATGCTGTTATTTGTCCAATGGTGAATACAAAAGAAGACGCCCAAAAATTTGTAGCCTGGACCAACTACGCTCCCAAGGGGGTGAGAAGTTATGGCCCAGTAAGAGCATTTTTATACGCTGGTCAAGATTATCCAGAACACGCTAATGAGACAATTGTGCGCTTTGCGATGATTGAGTCAGCTCAGGCTTTAGATCACTTAGATGATATTTTATCGGTAGAGGGCTTAGATGCCATTTACATTGGCCCATCTGATCTTTCACTAGCCTTGGGTTGTAAGCCAACTTTTGATGCAGTTGATCCACCGGTTGCGCAAGCGATAGATCATATTTTAGATCGTGCAAAAGCACATGGTGTAGTTGCTGGTATTCATAATGGCAGTCCAGAGTACGCTCATTTACGGATTCTAAAGGGCTTTCGATTTGTAACGGTATCTTCGGATGCCCGCTTAATAGCAGCCGGTTCTCAGCAGATTTTAGAAAAAATGGGTCATCTTGCAAAAGATCAAAAATCTTATTAACGTTTTTTGGATTTACCCTTTTTCTTGGAAGTCTTTAAAAAGTTTAAGACAGTTTCATTAAATAGTTCTGGCACCTCAATATGGGGAATATGTCCTACATTGGCTAGAGGGACTAGTTTGGCATGAGGGATTATTTTTGCCGCATTCTCGCCTAGTTTAGGGAAGTTTCCAAGTAACTTGACTGCTTCAGGAGGAGCAAAGCGTCGACCAAAAACAGTTCGGTCTTGTTGTCCAATGATCAAAAGGGTAGGTATTTTTAGGCGAGGCAGATCCGCCACAATCGGTTTTTCGGCAATCATTTGATATGTTAGAACTGATGTTTGTGAAAAAGTTGGGTAGTCTGGTCCTTTTTGCATACGGACATATATTTCTACAAAACGTTCGAACTCAGGCTGCCATTTTGGAAAGTAACTTTGTAAAAATTTTCGATAGGATTCTTCTGTCTGAGCCATTTCAAGTTTAAGAAGGGTAGCATTTTGTTGCGGGGGGATGTCTTTACTGTAGTCTTCAAGACCTAAAGGGTTTTCTAAAACAAGTTTTTCAACAGTTTTTGGGTAGAGTGCAGCAAAGCGAACACCGAGCATTCCCCCCATTGAGTTAGCTATTACGTGTGTTTTGCTAATTTTTAATGAACGAAGCAGTTGTTTTGTATTCGCAGCGAGATCATCGAAGTGATAATCAATACTTGGTTTTGCAGACTTACCAAAGCCGATTTGGTCAGGAGCGATTACTCGATAACCAGCTTGAGAAAGACCTGAGATCGTTTTTTCCCAATAATCACTTGCAAAGTTTTTACCATGAAATAGAAGAACTACACCACGCAGTTTTCCTGTGGGGGGTACATCCATGTATGCCATTGGATATTTTTTACCTTGCATAGTAACTTGTATCTCCCTGACTCGGTATGGGTAGGGCCAAGAACTTAAGCGAAGATCAAGTGGGGCGGAGTTACTATATTGACTTAGCTGGGTAATGGTATTTGCTGGCGAAAGTGATTCAGTTACAGACTTTGGAATTGGTGTGAGGATTGCGCTCGGATTGGGAGTAGATGATGAGGGAGTGGGCGGCGTCGTTTGACTTGTAGTGGGTAGAAAGTTAGAGAAGTTACTGGCTTGATCAGAAGCACAACCCCAAACTAATAAGGTGAGTGGGAATAAAAATAGGAAGTGAAAGGTTGACTTTTGAGGAGTATGGAAGCGTTTCATAGGCTTTTATATTTCCATTGATGGGGCGATTTATCGATAACTATTTGTAATTTTAATAATTAGTTATTTGATTATAGGACTACATGGTCTTTACCAATCAAATTTCCGATATCTTCTGACACCCATTTCAGAAAATACTTACTTCAAATCAAGCAGCTCGAAAAGACCTATCTACTAAGATATCACTCCGTGCAAGAACACTGAATTGGAGGGTATGTTGGAACAGGTAATCATCATCGTTGGAGTAATAGCTAGCGTATTTGTAAGTGCAAAAGTTTTACCGGTAGTGAAGAAGAATTTAGGATCTGTCTTAAAAGCACCAAGGCAACGGCCCTATAGTACGTTATTGATCGCTTGTTTGTTGTATTTATCGAGTGATGAGATTGTGCAGGCTTGGCCTCTTGAGTATCGGGATCAGTCCGGGGATGATTTGGGAAGGCAGTTTGAAAAATTTTTACATTGTGATTATTTCTTATGTGAGCAAGACTTGGTTGTGTTTGTAAGCATCATTAAGAAAATTTTTAATTTTTTAGTTATTCAAACTATTTAAGCCGGCTCTAGAACCAAGGCTCATGAAGCTAATGGTTCTAGAGGCCTAGTTGTTAAGTAATAGAACTCATAAAGCGATTCTATTAAATCAATTTTTAATAGGCGTATCTTCAAAGAAAAAAGTTTCTTTTTCAACACGCTTAGCCTGTCGGGATGGCCTTTTTTTTCTTGAATTTTGAGGATATCTAGATTCCAAAGGGGATATTTTTATTGACGACTGGTTTAGTGGGCGAGAGACATGCTTTTTGGGGGCATTTGGTGAGTCGAGTAGTATTTCATGGGCAGTAATACTTTCAACTAACTGGACATGATTGAATAAGTGGTAGACAAATACTCCAACTCCTACCCCAACAAAGGGTGCTAGCCAAATATGAATAATTTGTTGCCAATTCCAGTGAGGGTCAAACAGAGTTAAAGCCAAGCTTTCAATAGGATTCATCGGAAACATAAATACTTGTAGGCTAATGAGTTGGACTAAGAGCATGCTTGCACCGTAAATAAATGGCACTAAATATCGCCTATTGATATTCGTGTGGCTACTAACAATCGTAAAGACTAGAGTCGCGTTAAGAATTGTTTCTAAAATAAAATGCATCGGCGGCGAGAGAAATACGAGGCGCTCTTTGATCATCATGATCGCCTCATCCGTACCTCTTAAAAAGGGTTCTATTTGGCCATCGACTATAAAGTATAGAAAGCTAGTTGCAATGATAGATCCAAGTAGTTGGCCAGTCATATAACTAGGTAATTGTTTAAACTTGAGTAGCCCAGAAAAATACATACCTAGACTAACAATGGGGTTTAGATGACAGCCAGAAATCTGAAAAATTCCACCTCCAATTAAGAGTACGCTTAAGCCATAGGCTAGCGCAATTTCTAATTGACTCATGCTGATTTGTGGGTTGATATAACTGATCATAAAGCAAGAACCCCCAATTAGAATTACTAGACAAGTACCTAACATTTCAGCAAAAAATTGATGGATTAAAAAAAACTGGGATTGATGATTATTTTCCAATGAAACTTCTCCTTTTGATTGCGATTGATGGGAGTGCAAGCATAGTGTTTTATCCACATCTTGACTGCCACTTTTGGATGAAATTTTTGTCAGAAAAATCTGAGTAATTTGGGGCTAATGAAGTCCGAAGATTATGCTTCATTGCTTTATTTAGAATTCTCGTTTTAGCTGTTTTATGAAAAAAAAGCAGCTTGCTGCTCAGAAGACTTACTTTGCTATTGGTTGACGAGAAATGAGTTGTTTACACAGCGAAGGGATTGTAAACATAAACTTTACAGTCGAAGCTATTGCTCGAAGGAGCGGGCTATGAAAAAATACGTTCAGTACTAAAGCAAGTCAAGCCATCAAACAAGTACATTCTGAAGCAACATCCGTTTAACTTCGATAACTCGCATCGATTAAATCAAGTTTACGAAGATAAGCTGGCCAATCGTCAGCGCCACGGCCCTGATCATGTTTGGTATATTGCGCTGCCGTTTTTTCACAAATATCTTCTGGAATGAAGCGCAGTGCTTGGCCGCTTGCTTGAACCTGTAATTGAATTTGGGCAGCATCTAAAAGATATTTCAGCAAAATAAAACTCTCTCGAACAGTTGTGCCGACGGTTAATACCCCATGATTTTCCATGATGAGGGCGCGGTGTTGAGCGAGGTTTGCTGCAATTCGGGGTCGTTCGGTAAAGGCATCTGTTAGTCCCTCATAGGGGTGATAGCCCAGGCGATTATAAAATCGCATCGCACTTTGACTAATCATTAAAAGGCCACATTGTAGGATAGATATTGCTTGACCTGTTTGCGTATGGACATGGACTGCACTATACACATCTGGTCTAGCCAAATAGATACCACCATGGAGTGTAAAGCCGGGGCGATTCACGCCCGAAGACTCATCTAGGTCGGCATGCATCGATACTTTCACTAGGTTACTAGCAGTGACCTCTTGGTATAAAAGTGTGTGGGCTTTCATGAGAAACATAGTAGGCTCACCAGGCACCCGAACACTGGCGTGGTTATAGATCACATCATCCCAACCATATAAGGCTAACAAGCGATAGCAAGCGGCTAGGTTAATCCGTTCTTGCCACTCAGCATCGGAGATATGTAGTTCTTGCCCAATCGAGGTTGTCATATTTAAGCGCTAAGTTGTATAACAGTATTAGAAAGTGTACCGATTCCGGAGATTGTGATATCGACTTGATCCCCATGTTTAATATTGGAGGGAACCCCATCTGTTCCCATCCACATGACATCCCCTGGTTGAATAGTCATATATTTTGTAATCTCAACAATATAATCTCGAATACCAAAAATCATGTTATTTGTCGCAAATTTTGTATGGACTGTACCGTTAACTGCAACTGTGGTCATCATTTTATCGAGATTTACATCGGTTTCGATCCATGGTCCCATGGGTTTGAAAGAGTCACTATTTTTAGCACGCCATAGAGTTCGATCTTCTGCCTGCCATGTTCTCTCACTGACATCATTACCGATGGTATAGCCAAAGACACAATCAAGGGCGTTGTCATAGGTTAGATGTTTTGCTTGTTTACCAAAGACTACAACTAGTTCACCTTCATACTGAAAAGCATTTGTTGAATTGGCGGGCTTAAGGATTGGATCACCATGCGCACACAGAGCACTATTTGCGCGGTAGCCGATGTCTGCTTTAGGAGGAAAGACTGGTTCTTTCCCACGCAGAGCTGCCATTTGAATAATATGGTCTTTGTAGTTAATGCCCACACAATAAAAAGTGGGTGGGATTACAGGCGGTAAAAACTGTATATCAGCGATCTCAAAGGATTGGTTAGTTTGGACATACGGACCAAAGGGGGATCCATGCACAGCAATGACACGTTTTTCTTCAATCAGGCCAAAACTAGCTTGGCCATCTAAGTTAAATCTGCACCATTTTGCCATCGAGTCTCCTAACGATTAATTGTATTTATTTTAGTATGTTAATCTACAAAATTGCTGGTATAAAGAAATCTCTTTTAATTACAGCTTTACAAATTTATCCGGCAATTATTCCTTCCGATCTAGTTTATCACTTCGGTTTTTAAATCCTGTAATATCATCGCATGCAACCAAGCATCAAGTCACCTAGTTCCTCATCCTCAATGAAAAAGCCAAATTGGTTAGCGCCATTTGGGGTGAAAAGTTTTCGTTTTCAATGGCCTTCTGATTTGACAACATCTTGGGCCTTTGAAATGGAAACGCTGATTTTAGGGTGGTATATCTTAATCAAATCCGAGTCGGTAATTCTTTTAGTGATATTTGGGGCTTTACAGTATTTTGGTGCTTTAGTCTCACCACTTTTTGGCGTTGCAGGTGATCGAATGGGTTACCGTCGAATGCTTTGGGTAACAAGGGCTATTTATGCTTTTTTGGCAGGCACACTCCTAGTCTTAGGCTGGCTTGATGCACTTAATCCCTATATAGTTCTTTTCATTGCGGGTATTGTAGGGATGATCCGTCCTTCGGATATGGTGTTTCGTTATGCCTTGATTGCTCAAACGCAACCGCCGCACTTACTGATGGGGGCTTTAGGGGTATCTCGTATTACCTCGGACTCAGCGCGCATGGCTGGTGCACTTGCTGGCGCTGGAGCAGTAGCCTATTTAGGCATGACCGCAGCCTATGTTGTTATTACGCTTTTATATATTTGTAGTTTTTTATTAGCCTTTCAAGTCGACGATCATTTCGTCCCAGATCCGCATAAAGTGCCGGCTACGCCTTTGCAGGATTTACGAGAAGCCTTTATTTATATATCCGATAAACCGATACTTTTGGGAGCTTTAGGCGTTGCTTTTTTAGCCAATTTTTTAGGATTTCCTTTGTTTTTAGGATTACTACCTTATGTTGCTAAAAATATTTACGAAACGGATCAAACCGGACTTGGTTTTTTAGGCGCTAGCTTTGCATTTGGTGGGCTGTTAGCATCTGTTGTGCTGAGTAGTAATCGATTCAAGCTACGCGCATCACAAACGATGATTGTTGCTGCTTGCGCATGGTTTTTAATTGATTTAGTCTTTGCTCAAGTAAATCAAATGATTCTTGGGATGGTACTTCTAGTAGGTGCTGGTTTTGCCCAAAGTCTTTGTTTGACCCCGTTAGCGGCGGTCATGCTCAGAGGTACAGAGCAAGCTTATCGTGGACGCGTGATGGGTATGCGGATTTTAGCAATTTGGGGCTTAACTCTTGGTTTATTAGTATCGGGCCCACTGATTAATGCCTATGGCTTTAGTGTGATGGCCAGTATTTATTCACTTTGTGGATTACTCTTAACGATCGGTATGACGGTTTATTGGCGAGTGCATTTGTGGCAAGCATCGTCTCCAGCAAATACGCATATGTAGATGGCTTCATTTGAGTTTAATACTTGACTTAAAAAATAGAATTACCGATTTGATATATGGCGTAATTTAGACAAATATTTCGCCCATTATGTGTTGAGTTGAGAAAGTTTTTTGGCTTTGGCTCGGTTGATCCGAGGCAGATAACTTTGCAAGAGATTGAGGTCATGTTAGAGACGCACGGGATACTTTTTTACTATCGACAGCGTCAGCATATTTATAGCTTGCCGGTTTATGCTGAGGTAGATCATATAATTCGTCATATGATAATTTATATGGGGCAGACTATTTCAAGATTATTAGTTATGCTGTATCCTGAGGAATCAATCAAAAAACGAATTTTAAAGTTGTAATTGAATAGAATATTTAATCATGAGATTTGCGTATGGCCTTTTCAGAATTTGAACTAAAAAGAATTGAGCACATCATTGGTGGGTATTGCATTAATATATCTCCCAAAGATCAGGTAACTTGGAATTTGTTACATTTTGACTATGATGTGGATAAACAATCGATAACGCTTGTAGAAGTTAGACCTGATTGGCGGGATAATACGATTACTAGGCGAAGCCCATTCGTGAAGATTACCTATGTAAAATCATCCCAAATATGGAAAATGTATTGGCTCAGGCAGAATCTTCAGTGGGATCGGTATGAGCCATGTGAATCTGTTGAATCCCTAGAAGAATTTGTTCGGGTAGTCTCACAGGATGAGTATGGTTGTTTTTTTGGGTAGGACGGAAGTGTGTCTAAAAACAGATTGTAATAAGCCTCAATTAATAAATCCCGCAGTTATGAGTCCAAGAGTTATCATTTCAATAATCAATTGATGATAGATATACTTTGGCCAGATCAATTTTTAAAAGATGTTCGAAGTTATTTCATCACCGCACTACCCGCTAATTTCTCACTGTAAAGAGCTAGGGCAGTATGGTCAGCTTGTGGACCAAGGTCTAGACTTGCTTGACTCCACATTTCTTGGCAGAGGGTCGCAAAAGGGCTTGCAATGTCATCATCATGAGCCATGTCTAAAGCAATACCCAGATCTTTAGCCATGAGGGATAAAGAAAAGCCGGAATTATATTTTCGCGACAACACATATTGCTTGAATTTCTTTTGAGTACTATTGTTCATACCGCTTGAGACGTTCAGTATATCGACCATCGTTTCAGGGTCAATGCCAAATTTTGAACCAATCAGTAAAGCTTCAATTCCAATTAAAAAACCACCTGCAGAAACTAAGTTATTTAAAGCCTTCATTGCGTGTCCGGTACCGATGGCTCCGGTTTTGATAACTGTGCCCATTGATTTTAAGATTGGCATCGCTTGCTCAATATCTGCATCGACTCCACCAGCCATAATAGATAATTCGCCGGTAATAGCCCTTGGTACTCCTCCCGAGACTGGTGCGTCGAATAGAGTTACGTCAAGTTTTGATAGTCGCTCGGATAAGTCAATTGTTACTGCTGGAACACCAGATGTCATTTCGATTATGGTAGTCCCTTTTTTTAAATAGGGTGCTATACCATCTTTACCAAAGATTACTGCCTCCACAATCTGACTATTAGGCAAAATCGTAATGACAACATCAGATAATTCTGCAAGTTCTTGCAGAGAATGGCTGGGTGTGCCGCCAAATTCTTGCACAAAGTTTTTAACTTGTTCGGGGCGGTTATCAAAAACACTGACTTGGTAAGCATTTTTCAATAGACAAGCAGCCATAGGCCAACCCATTGCGCCGATTCCAATAACTCCAATACGTTGGTTCATTCTTAATCCTTTGAAATAAAAGCGAAGTTTGATCGAATCATCGCGCTAATTTTAGTTAGGAGTTTAGCGTGTCTGAGCAACTGTTTGCCTAAAAAAAATACTACAAACTTAGCTATAACAATTTATCTGTAAATATTTTACTCAGGTTGAATATTGGCATTTTTCATTGCTACTTTCCATTTATCGATATCTGCTCTTAGAAAACTTTTTAAGTAATCAGGATTTACAGTGTTTGGTGGGGCAATCATAGCGCCCATTTCGGTATAACGTTGCACTAGGATAGGATCTTTGAGCGCTGCTCGGAGTGAGTTAGCCACTCGTTCCACAATTGGTTTAGGGGTGTTCTTCGGTAAATATAATCCATGCCAAACTGCTAGTTCAAATTTTGGTAAGCCGGATTCTGCAAAAGTTGGTACTTGCGGTAAAGATTTGATCCGTTCTTTTGTTGCTACAGCGATTGGCTTTAAGGTTCCTGCTTTAATATGGCTTATGGTACTTGCAGGTTGGTCGCAAATTAAGTCAACTTGACCTCCCAATAGATCATTTAAAGCCGGACCAGTCCCCTTATATGGAATTGATGCCCAGTTAGCGGAGGTAACTGATTTTAATAAGACTTCACACAAGTGTGAGGTAGCACCAATACCGGCATTTGCAAAGTTTAATTTACCGGGATTTTTCGCATCAAATTCGAGGAGACCGCTAAGTCCATTAGCTGGAAAATCTTTACGAGCCACTAAAATCATGGGAACATTTGCGACCATACCCACTGGCTCAAAATCCACATTCGGGTCATAGGGTAGTTTTGCATAAAGAGCTGGCGCACTAGCTTGCGCCATATTATGAAACAGCGCGGTATAGCCATCAGGATTTGCTCTTGCGACGCGCCCAGCCCCAATTGTCCCACCGGCACCACCGGTATTTTCAACAATGACATTTTGTCCAAGCGAGGAGGACATGGTTTGCGCTAATAATCTTCCGAGGACATCGGTCGAGCCTGCTGGTGGAAATGGAATAACTAGGGTAAGAGCTTTATCAGGGTATTGGGCATTTGCATTACCCAATATGAAAGTACTTATCAAGATTGCTAGGCCAAAATGATTCCAAAATGACTTCTGCAACAGTTCAGATATCTGCATGATGGTTATCCCTTGCTCGGTTCGGTTAGCGACACGATTTCTAAGTTCTTTTTGCCAACTTGATTATACAAGGTCATCGTCAGTGGATCGTGCCCCGCGATAACATGCTGATCTGACTCGGCTAATGACTGAATTAGGTCGTATCCACGGAGCATATCGCCAATATCAGAAACAATTGGGAAGGGTGATCGATTTAGGAAGTTTTCGAGGTAGTGTGCAGCATCGGAAGCGAGCACAATCCAGCCACGTTTCGTATGCACTCGGACAATTTGTAGGCCACGCGTGTGGCCACCAACCCAGTGAACCTCTATACCAGGGCGAAGCTCAAAAGCCCCTGCATGAAACCTCACACGATCCTCAAAATTGGCATAGACCAAATCGCATACATCATTAGCATCATAAGCATGCCTACAAAAAGCATGGCGCATTTCTGGTCCAGTGGCATAGGACATTTCACGTTCTTGGATATGAAAGCGCGCGTTTTTTAATAAACGGGTATTCCCAGCATGATCATAATGTGCGTGAGTAATAATCACATCTTTTAGATCTTCTAATTGAACTCCAGTTTTCTTTAAAGATTCAATAGGACAGCGTAAGTACTCTCTATTTCTTAGTTGGGCTGCCGCTTGATTAAAACCTGTATCGACAAGAATAGTTTCCTGATCATTTTTTAAAAACCAGACAAAGTAGTCCATTTGGGTAGCTACATCATGTAAATCATGGGAGATAAAATTTTCAATCCTCCTTCTTTTAACTTTTGCATAACGTAGCGCATATGCATCCCAGATCGGTATGTTCATTTTTGTCTCATTAGAAATGATGTCTGATTAATTCATGTATTCCTTGAATATTGTAGAGTCTTTTTAATACTTCTTCTTGCGTATTTGAGCATTAATAATGTCGGCGATAGTAATTAGGACGCCAGTTATAAAACGGTTGATGATAAAAGCCAGGTTTATAGTAGTAACCAGGCGAATAATATCTAGTACCGTTATAGTTGGGCGAAGCGCAACCTAGAAGCGAACTTACTAGTAAAACAGTACCTGTTAGTAGAGTAAATTTTTTCATCACGCGACCTTTCTCAAGAGGGCAAGGAAAATGATTTATGTCCTTCTTGCTTCAATAACGCTTGGAGTTCCTATAAAGTTAACAAGCTAGATCACTATTTTGGTGAGAATGAATTTTTTGAATAGATCTTCTATATCAGAGATCGGATGCGCTCTAAGTTTTGTGGTTCCGCTGGAAATTTCCCCAGATCGATTTGTTGATTGAGTAGAGTAATGGCGTTGTTAATTGGGGTTGGAATGCCTAGATCTTTGCCTTTTTGAGCCACTAAGCCATTGAGATAATCGACTTCTGTTCGACGACCTTTGCTGTGGTCTTGCACGACAGCGTTTCTCGAATGAGGTCCAATATGTTTGACAAGAGTAGTAAATAAGGTTTGAATAGCCTCTTCCACTGAGCCTGAGAAATCTTTTTCTGTGAGGCCAAAGACCGGTTCGATATTGACTCCAAGAGCCTGGCTAACCGCATAGGTTTCTTGGCCAGCAAGGGTTGCTAACTCGACATACCCCGGCAGAATAACTGCCTCGGATGATTTAATACCTAGCATTCCGATAGGGCCTTGGGTCATTGCATTGGCGATTAGTTTAGACCACTTAGCTCCCCAAATATTCGCAGTTTTCGTGGACGTACCTACATGGCTAAGAATTTTTTCAATGTCAGTAAGACGACTTGTGATTTGTCCATTTAATTCCCCAGGAGCAAGCCAAGTACCCTGGCGATTTGTATTGCGTTTGATTTGGGCTGGTGAGGTGACCTCTGCTGATAGTTCGATGACGCATCCGATATCACGTTCTGGACCAATAATCGGAGCTACCCATTCATCATTCAGACTATTTTGAACGCAGACTAGTACCCCATCTTTTTTTAGGTAGGGGCGAATAAAGTGAGCTAGCCAGACACTATCGTAGGACTTGGAACAAAGAAGAATCAGATCTAGTTGAGGATTGAGAGTATAAATTTCATGAAGATGGTAGGCGCGCACAGGCATATGATGTTCGCTACCAGGCATGCTCACTCGGAGTCCTTGCTCTTTCATCGCATCTACATGACTTGGCCAAGCATCGATCAAGATCACGTCGAAGCCTGCCTCGGTCAGATCAAGGCCAATACTGCCGCCGATTGCACCTGTCCCAAGAATAGCAATTTTTTGCAACATACAAAGTTCCTTTTAAAAATAATTCCAATTGATGTGTTGCGTATTCCCAGTATACTAATTACATTGTCTAGAGTGCATTGCGATCATTAGAAATATAAATCATGGAGTTCTAATAGATGTCTAATTTAAATTTTTCGTATTTACTGTTAAGTACTTTTAGGAAGACTTCGATGGTATATTTAAGGGGGTTAATCTTTTTAAGTTTAATTGTGCCTTGTAGTGTTTCTTTCGTTCTTGCACAAGGCAGTCCCTCTTCTAGTTCTGTTAACTCAGGAGTTGCTCAGAGTTATCCAAATCGTACCGTAAAAATTATTGGTCCTGCAGCAGGATCTGGCGCAGACTTAACGGTACGAATTGTTGCTAAATATTTAAGTAAGGTCTGGAAACAATCCGTTATCGTTGAGAATAAACCAGGCGCCGGGGGATCAATTGGTACGGGTTTTGTTGTTAACGCAGACCCGGATGGATATACCTTGTTGGTGCAGTCTGCTTCTTTTGCTGCTAACCCAGCGATTTATAAAAAATTACCCTACGACCCGGGTAAAACACTCGTAGATATTGATATATTAGGCGTTACACCTTATGCTTTGGTTGTGCATCCTGATGGACCGTATAAGTCGATTAAGGACTTAGTATCTGCAGCCAAGACTCGTCCAGGAGATTTAAGTTATGCCTCTGCTGGAGTAGGGAGTTCGACGCATTTAGCGGCAGAGTTTTTTAATCAATTTGCTGGTATAAAGCTTTTAAATATTCCTTATAAAGGTTCCCCAGATGCGTTGACGGACATCATGGCGGGTCGATCGGCATTTTATATGGCTCCGCTAGACGCTGCAATAGGTCAGATCAAGTCTAGCAAATTAAAGGCTTTAGGCGTTACTAGTAAAACTCGGGCTGACATACTGAGTGACGTGCCGACGATTGCAGAGCAGGGTTTTGCTAATTTTGAGATTAACTTATGGGTTGGATTTTGGGCTCCGATAGCAACCCCTTTGGCAATTGTTGAAAAGATTAATACTGATTTAGGAAAGGCCATGCAAGATCCCGAGGTAAAAGACTCTTATGCCAAAGCTGGTATTCAGTCACGCCACATGGATTTGGATACTGTGAAGAAATTTGTCAGCAGTGAGATTGTTAAATATCAACAGATCGCCACGAAAGCTGGCATTGAACCACAATAAGGCTTATGTTTATTCGAGTAGTTTATTGGGTAATGATTTTTGCTAGAAATTCCTGCGCTCGCGGGGCTCGTTTTTCAGGATGTAAAAAGAATTCATCTTTGCTACAATCCTCAACTATTTTCCCTTGGTCCATAAAGATGACTCGATGACCAACTTTTTTAGCAAAACCCATTTCATGAGTGACACAAATCATTGTCATACCATCGTGGGCGAGTTGCACCATCACGTCCAGAACTTCGCCCACCATTTCCGGGTCTAGTGCTGAGGTTGGTTCGTCAAACAGCATGACTTTAGGATTCATTGAAAGGGCTCTAGCGATTGCCACGCGTTGCTGCTGGCCACCAGATAATTGCCCTGGAAATTTATCTTTTTGATTAATCAGGCCAACCCGCTCCAAGTATTTCATGCCAAGAGCAGTCGCATCGGATTGACTTTTTCCAAGGACTTTAATTTGAGCGATCGTTAGATTTTCGGTCACAGATAGGTGCGGAAACAGTTCAAAGTTCTGAAAGACCATGCCAACTTGTGCACGAAGTTGTGGCAGATTGGTCTGCGGATCCCCAACCGATACTCCATCAATTCTAATTTCTCCAGACTGAAAGGCTTCGAGTCCATTGATGGTTTTAATAAGAGTGGACTTACCAGAGCCTGATGGGCCACAAACGATCACCACCTCACCGACTTCAATATTGGTGGAGCAGTTTGTCAGCACTTGAAAACTGCCATACCATTTGGAGATTTGTTTGATTTCAATTAGAGCCATAAATTACCTGGGGTCGATAAGAAGAATATACCTTCTATAAAAAATGCGCGTCGTGTTGTTGATTTGGACATAGGGCGATTCTAACGGATGATAGCGACTTTTTTTTGTAGCGTTTTGACGGCGCGTGACAAGCTAAAGCAAATCAAGAAATAAACCACTGCAGCAAGTAGATAACTTTCAATGGGGCGACCATAATTTTTACCAGCAATTTCAAAGCCCTTCAAAAGGTCATAAGCACCGATGGCATAAACGAGAGAAGTATCTTGGAATAGGATGATTATTTGGGTCATGAAAATAGGGATCATATTTCTGAAAGCTTGGGGTAGAACAATGAGGCGCATATTTTGAGCATAGCTCATTCCTAGTGCTTGACCTGCAGCAGCTTGACCTTTTGGTATGGAGCCAATGCCAGCACGGACGATTTCGCAAAAGAAGGCTGCTTCAAAAGCAATAAAGGTAATATAGGCTGATAAATCAGCTCCGATAGGACGGCCAATGAGGGTGGGGATTAACAAAAAAAACCACAAAATGACCATGACTAGTGGGATTGACCGCATCACATTGACATAACAACTTGCCGGAATAGTTAGCCAAGGCTTATTGGATAAGCGCATCAGTGCGAGGACAGTACCAAAGGCGATACCTCCAAGGGTGGCAACGATTGTTAGTTGAACGCTAAAGAGGAGTCCTTTGATGAGGAAATTTTGGATTAGCTCCCAGCTGTAAAAAGATAGATCAAGAGACATTAATGCGCGCCTGCTGGGTTATTTGGAGCAATGAAGCCGGGAACCCGCGTTTTTTTCTCGACCCATGCCATTAGGCGATTCATGGCTAGGGCGGTAATCATATACATGATAGTTACTGCTAGGTAGATTTCGATACCTTTAGAGGTTTCTTCTTGGGCTTGCATAGCAAACAGGGTAAGTTCAGAAACAGATACCGCAAAAGCGACTGAGGAGTTTTTGATAATATTCATTGACTCGGAGGTTAGTGGGGGAATCACAATTCGAAGAGCCATAGGCAGAATAACGAAGCGATAACTTTGGGTAGTTGTCAGCCCTAAAGCCATAGCTGCCAGGGTTTGGCCTTTCGGGAGTGACTGGATCCCTGCTTTGACCTGTTCTGCAATGCGCGATGAGGTATAAAACCCGAGTGCAATACTGACCAAAAAATAGGCTGGCAAACCTTTTAGGATTGGCACAAGCATGGGGATAACGTGATACCACAAAAATATTTGAACGAGAACTGGAATGTTACGAAAGATTTCTACCCAAGTATTCGCTAGAGTAATCAGCAAGCGATTGAACCAAGAGGATTCAGGCAGAGTTCTGAGCGTGCCCACTACTAAACCAACTAGGAGGGCAATCAGGAGTGCCAAGCCAGCAACGGACAGAGTCCAACCCCAAGCAGATAACAGCCAATCTAGATAGGTTGTATCACCGTTACCATCAAATACATTCGGAAAAGTTGTACCAAAACATTTTGGGGCAAACTCTTCCTCAATGGTACTTTTACAAAAAATACCAAATTCAAGTGCCATCGAAGAGATTACAAGAGTTGTAAAGAATACAAAGAGAGCTTAGGCTACTTTATTTTTTGGCATACTCTTCGGCGGGTTTGTCATTCGGGTTCGCCCAAGCCTCTTTTGTATTAGCGCTAAGTTCAAGACCCACTCGAGTATTTTTTGGTGGGATTGGTTCTAGGAACCACTGTTGATACATTTTCGCGATCGAGCCGTCTTTCATGAGCCCCTTAATCGTATTATCAACCGCTGCCTTAAATTGTGGATCATCTTTACGGATCATGATGGCAATGGGCTCAACACTTAATACTTCACCGACGATTCGAAAATCCTTTGGATTTTTAGCCATAGCAATATTGCCTGCTAGGATAGATCCGTCCATCACAAAAGCATCTGCACGATCAGATTCCAGGAGAAGGAAGCTGTCGGCATGATCTTTACCGAAGACTTCATCAAAATTAACGCCAGTTGCGCGCTCATTTTTTCGTAATATTTGAACGGAGGTAGTACCGGTGGTAGTTGCTACTTTTTTACCATTTAGTTGTGCGATTGAAGTAATCCCAGAATTGGCTTTCACAGCAATTCTAACCTCTTCCACATAGGTAGTTACGGCAAATGAAACATCTTTTTGGCGAGTGGCATTATTGGTTGTAGAGCCACATTCAATATCAACTGTACCGTTTTGTACGAGTGGGATACGGTTTTGTGATGTCACAGCTTGGTACTTGATTTGGATAGGTGTTTTAAGCGTTTTTTCTAAGTCGGAGATGATTCTTTTGCAAATTTCCACGTGATAACCGGTATATTTTCCGTCACCAAGGGTATATGAAAGGGCTCCAGACGAATCACGAACTCCCATAGTAATACTTTTTGAGGCACTTATTTTGTCAAATGTGCCCGCTGCAAAACTCGGCATACTCATCAACAAATTCGTGATTAGAAGGCCTGACAGGCTAATTTTAAAGAAACTTAAAGAGGTTTTCATGAGAGGTCCTAAAAGATAGCAAATAAAAGTTGTAGAAAATTAAAAAATATTGGTAAATCAATAACTTAAATAGGGCGTTACTTCAAGAGTATAAGTATGACTAATTGTGACATAAATTTCCAATTAAATCTCGCCTTTATTTTGTAAAAAAGATTTTGCAGTATGTTTCCAATTGTCAGTTTTTGGCGTTATTTCACTCGAGGTAAAAAGTCGTTGTTATCATTTGAGGATTGATAAAAAGGGGGTTGAGCTAGAGACTTCCCACCTCAAAAATCAATACATATCATTTAGCTCGATAAATGGAGTGTACAAATTTTTCAGTAGGTCTGTGACTAGGGGCGAACACCTGGGGTTTCCCAAAGCATCCCATTAGCACGGCGCATTAAAAACAATTCGAGCTGAACAAGCTCAATGGATCCATAATCAAAGGGCTCAGCCCGAACCCCTGTCATACAATTACGCAGACGTCTTTGTAATGATCCAACATTTTGCCATTCAAGCCGATAAATC
>Ga0114973_10000219_pt1 | contig 41460 bp, 45 predicted proteins | sample M_140807_MF_Meta_FD_87025 | JGI IMG/M metagenome (GOLD analysis project Ga0114973, IMG submission 87025) | Freshwater microbial communities from Lake Montjoie, Canada to study carbon cycling - M_140807_MF_MetaG | ecosystem: Environmental > Aquatic > Freshwater > Lake | place: Lake Montjoie... | reverse complement strand
GTTGGTGTATTGTTAGAGTTAGTTATGATGGATTCAGTAGTATCCATATTTTTTCGCATATTTTCACGCATTTGTTTTCGTTGAAAATTCCAGTTTATCATTCTATGAGTCATTTTATTTTTTCTTTCTTTGTTATTTGTTATCTTTTATTGTTATGTATATAGTTTACCAGAAAATCCTCAAAAGTCAAATTATTTCTTCAATTTGTTTTTCGTTGATTATCATAGAGTTATGATGAGCAACTTCAACTTTGTGTTCGTATTTCGAGAAACTTTCATCGAGTCTCTTTTGTGATTCTTCAACGGCTTTTTTGAGGTCAGCCGAGGCTTTGTCTAAATTTCCGAGGAGGATTTCGAGTTTTGTTTTTCTTTTCATACTCTTAATTTATCACATTTTAGAAATTTTGCAAGATATTTTTTCATTTAAATTTCATTGACCATCAACGAGTTACAACGAAAACGCTGCCCGCCCGTCGTAAGTCGTTGGTATTCAGCTACTTACAAGGGTAGAGTTTTTATTTTCTCCAATCTGTTTTCATAGGATTCCAATTGACTGCGATTTTACCTTTGATGGGTTTATCTTTCCAGCATTCAACTACTGATTCAATTTCTTCCGCAAGATTCTCAATCAAATCTTTTATGGTTATGATGGTTTGATTCATAGGATTATCTTATCACTCCTTTATAGTTTGTCAACTTACAATCTGTAAAACTTATGATTGCGGATAGTCGCAACAAGTTTCGTGTCCTTCGCCCATTTAGGCGAGACGCTCACAGCATGGTAATGGTTAGCACCACGCACAATGTCTGGCATCTGCTTATGGATAACAAGGTCTGCAAGGTAAAGAGCGTTCTTACCTTGTGCTGTTGCTAGTAGCTTCTTCTTGGTAGCTTCACTCACTCCACCATTCCAGAAGCTGAATTGTTTAGGCGATAGACAAACCTGTGATGCTGTTTGCTTACGCTCTACCATTCGTGTTTGTATGACGCTAGCAACGCCAGCCATACCTTCGAAGGTTTCACCCCTCGCTTCGCCTAGTATTGTGAGTGCTACGATGAATAGTTCTGCTGTCATACTATTAGTCCCTTCCATTGCTGATTGCACCGCAGTAATCACTTGGCTTCTCTGCACTGATAGTGCCGAGACTATATCCCTCGGAGCTAGTCGCACCCCAAAGGAAGCAAGTTTGCGTCATTTCATCGATGATGCTCTGTGCCTTTGTAGTAGCAAGGTCAATCAGTCCACCCTTGCGACCTTTGGCGTTAATCTTATTAACCAAGGAATGAAGAGCAACCTTAACAAGAGCTTTCTTCACATCATCTGGGTGAGCGTAGAAGTAGAACGCTTTGCCGTTGCCCATGTCGTGCAACTTGCCGTTAGTTCCTTCCCAATTGTAGATACTATTGAAGAAGTGATTGATTTGTTTGATGCTTCCTTCGAGAAGGTAAGCATTGTTTTCGCCGAAGGTTTGGTAACTGATTTTGAGGTTTTGTTTCATGGTCTTAGTATGCCTTTCTGGTTATGTTTCGTCAACAATTATTTATTCATCGCCTCTTGGTGGATAGCTTCCACCTTGTTGGCGTGAGCGTCAAGGGTAGCGATGGCCTTGGTAGAGGCATCCTTAAGGTCTTGGCTAGCTTTGTTGAGGTTTGCGATGAGTTGTTCGTATTTACTTAATTTCTTCATATAGGTAATCTATCACAGAATAGGAATAGTGCAAGGGATTTTTACCATTTAAATTTCGTTGATTGATAACAACTTACGCATAATCAGCAAAATCTTTTACGCTATACCCCCATTTTTGAAAACTTTACCTCACTTCGTTTTTCTAAATGACCGTGGGGGTGTTTATATCATTCTCCCCTATTATAATAATTGTTTATGTTATATATCCTTATATATACCCCCCTTTTCTAAAAACCAATATAAACTAATTAAAATAGAATAACCTTCAAGAGAAAAAAATCCGGGGGACTATTTTTCTCCTAAACCCTTTCTTATATATACCCTTATTCATTTCGGCGCTAGATAAGTATAGTGATCTTATGCTTCTTATTGATAAAAAAAGTCTTACATTTATTAGCGCCCAAGCTTTTATATTTGTGTAATATATATTTATATGGCATATCCATTTGATGATCAAACTATTGGTTGTTATAAAAATCTTACAGCTCTTGAGTGCCCTGCACCCGCGAATAATTGTCGATGTGGCACTATTGGACCAATAGATACTTATATGGGAAGTACAACCGATGCAGCTGGTCATAAAATATGTTTTTTTTGTCCAGTTTCTTACTGTTGGTCACCATGTATAAATAAATGTTGGGGTCCTCCCGGACCTCCTCCTATACTTACTTAAATTATTCTTTTATTTTTCATAAATTTATACTATACTCATTAAATGGGTAGTATATTTATCTTATTGGTGGTCTTATATATTTGTAGTTTTATATACAATAATCTAGGGTTATCATCTAATAGCTTTAATTTTACTAAATATGTTGATATTTTTATAGCCCTTATAAGTATAACTTACAAATATGCAGTTAATAGTTTATTACTTTTAAGTCAAAAAATTAATAATATTTTTAATAAAATAGAAAAATACTTGCCATTTTTAAAATCCAAAAATTATATACTTATAGCTTTAGCAGTTCATCTTATAGGTTTATTCCTTGGAAGTAAATATATAATGTTTAAAGGGGTAGAGAAAGCTCCAGAATGGGTTTATGTTGAGATTTCAACAAAAGATATAGAAGAGAAAGCCGTAGCAGATTCTGCGCCAAGTGAATCAATTGATTCTGTAGAGCCAGATTTTGCAGAAAACTCTCAAGATAATGATTCTAATAGCTCAACTTCAGCTGGATTAAATGTATTTAGCGAAAAAATAAATTTACCAATAGAAAATATAGTAATAGCACCAGCGCCAGTTATAACATCTCGTTATTCTAAAAAACCTATTCATTTTGTAACAGCAGAATCAAAAGAACAAATAAAATCAGGCAAAGAAGTTATATACAAAGAAGGCAAAGTGGCGGGAGTTAATGGCTATAGTTCAGATGGATTAGGTTCAATATTAGGTGGGCGTGGTGCTGGTAATGGAACTGGAGGAAATGGTTTTGGTAATGGAGGCGGAGGAAATGGATTAAAAGAAGGCAAAGTATTTGGATCAAATATAAAAGCCAAAAAACTAGGAGTATTATTTGATATTTCTTTTAGTATGTCTCCTTATACTGAAATGGTAGAGAAAGAAGTTAAGAAAAGCTTTCCTAATGCAGTGGTAGATTATGTTGATGGATGTGTTATTGCTCCAGAAACAAGAGTCTTTAGAGCATTTGAAAACCTAGCTATGCAAGACGTAGATGCAATCTATTGGTTTTGTGATTTACAAGATCCAGAAACAAAAGATGGATTGTATTTATTAGAAAAATTATTAATAAACAAAAAAATAAAACTTTATATTAAGACCATGGATAAACATCCAAACTCTACACTCAAGTCAATTATTAGTTCTACTGGCGGAAATTATTCTTTTGGATTAAACTAAAGCGAAACCTTTTTTGAATTTTAAATTCAATTCAAAAGCATTTACAGCTTGTCCACGATCAAATCTTTTAATAAAATTAGCGCCCGCTTTTGGCATTTTAGCAACGAATATTTTTTTATCTATTCTTAAGGTAACATGACTTGGTAATACTGATATATCAGTTATCTTTTTTTTCATTTTACCTTTAATTGCTCTAGCGATAGCGCAATTTTGAGGATTAGCCTTTTCTCCTTCGAGAATATTTCTATTAGTTATATTAATACTATGATTCATTTTATCTCCTGTATTTTATAATCATAATTATCACTATCTTCAGTAACCCATTTGGGGCTATTTTCAGAAGTATAAATATGAGAGTTTATTTTTCTTTGCAACAATAATTCATTTTGTTTTGTTGCGAAGCTTGGATCGAATACTTTTATTCTATTGTTAGGTTGTATTGCGAAATTGCCATTGTCGAGTTTTATAACATGGCCAGCTTTATGTTGATCTGGCTTTTGACTAAATCCAAAATTCAATTCATTATAATCACTATGCGCCCAATCAAGAGTAAACAAATAACGACCATTATATTCTTTTCCGCTTCGTCCAGTATATTTAACTACTTTATTTTCTAATAAATAAAAAGTTGTTACAGAGATATGATAACTAAAACTATCCCAAAGTTCTAGTTCAGTTAACTCCATATCTGGAGCGTCTTCTTTTGAACAAAAAGCGCTAATAGGAGCATGCCACCAAATTCCACCATCTTCCATAAGGAAATTAAAAAGTGGAACTTGACTAGGTAAACTTGTAACCCCAAAAATTAAACATCTGTATTTCTTATCAAAACTATCTTCTTGATTCCTCATATAGTTGCCACGCACGTAACATTCAATAGGAGGTATGTTTGCGTTGAGATATGCCACAGTTAATCTATTTACACTAAATTGTGTAAACCATAATATGGATTTATCTATAGAAAATGCTACCTTTTCATCAGAGCATTTAATATTAACTATCCCCAATATGGCAGTTTTTGATATAGACTCAATAAAACAAGAAGATTTATTTAAAAAATGTAATGATTTTTATATTAAAAATAATTTAAATTTAAGAATATATAAAACAAAAAATGGATATAGAGCTTTTATTACTAATGCAAAATTTGAATTTTCTAACGATAAACAAACTTTAATAAAATATTGCAAAGAAATCTCTGCAGATACTAGATACTTAAACATGATGGGCGAAACATATTCAACCGATTTTTCAACGCGTATTTCTCCAAAATATTTAAATATAAGAGTTTTTCCATCTTCATTAGATTCTTTTTTTAAAAAATACCAACAATATAAACAAAAAAATGAAGCAATAACATTATATATAACATCAATTGGCAATGGAGAAGTTTTACAAGACTTTAAAAATTTTATAGACCAACACGACAAAGAAACTAAGGCTTTTAATAAAAATTCTATATTAGTATAATACGTGTAACATTATATGTAAGTCGCATGTCTAAAAAGAACAAGCAAAAAGAAGATAAGTCGGTTCCTGTTCCTCAAAGAGATAAAATTGAAGGTTTCTTAACTATTCGCGAATTACAATGGACAGATAATCAAAAGAAATTTATTCAACTACTTCAAGATAAGAATACTAAGATGGTATTCTGCAAAGGCCCAGCAGGAACAGCCAAGAGTCTCCTTAGTGTATACGCAGCTTTAAACGCAATTAATAGTAAAAAAATAGGCGAAATATTCTATGTTCGTAATCCTGTAGAAAGTTCTTCTCATAATCTAGGTTTTCTTAAGGGCGATCTTCATAGTAAATTAGATCCTTATCTGCAACCATTAATGGATAAACTCTACGAATTATTGCCAAAGAATCAAGTAGAAATGCTCTTAAAGCAAGAACGAGTAAAAGGACTGCCAGTAGGATTTTTAAGAGGATTAAGTATTAATGCTAGTTATATTATTTGTGACGAAGCTCAAAATTTAAGCATACATGATTTATTGTTAATTACTACTAGAATGGGTAGATTTAGTAAATTAATATTAATTGGAGATATTAGACAAGCAGATATTAAAAATAGCGGATTTGAAAAAACATATAATCTTTTTGATGATAAAAAGAGTGCTGACAAAGGCATCCATACATTTAAATTTGGCAGAGAAGATATTATGCGAAACGATATTTTAGCCTATATTATTGAAAAATTCGAAGAACTACACTAATTAAATATTGAAATTTTAATTAATTTTAAGTATAATTAGTATTATGCTAAAATTATATTGTACAGAATGTGGTAGTCCAACTAGTTATTCAGCTTCTAAACCAAAATTTTGCAGTTCATGCGGAACACCCTTTGATAAGCTAGTTGTTAATAAAGTTTTGCTTCAAAAACCAACAGCAGATAAACCAGTTGCACCTAAGAAGATTTCTCCAAGATTACAAAAAGCAACAAATACACAAGATGAAGATACAGATCCTGATTTTGATGATCCTGAAGATGATATTAATGATGTCAATAGCGTTCCGCCAATTCGTAGATTAGACGTTGAAATTGATCAAGGATATCCCTCGACTAAAACTAAAATTGGAGATATCATTGGAAGCTCAAGAGGCGGAGCAAAAAGAGAAAAAATACAAGGAAAACCAACTACAAAAGCAGATCGTAAGAAATTTTTAGAAGACTTCAAAAGAGAAGCTGGATCTGTACGTTCCTCACGAGGACGCAAAGATGGCTAAAAAGCCTACCTTTGAGAGTCTAATTGATTCAATAAATTCTGAAATTATCAAAAGAAAAAATAAGTGGAATTTAACAGCAATTAATTGGATGGATTTTAGTGATGTATCGCAGATCCTGCGAATACATATTTACAAAAAATGGCATCTATACGACGCTGCAAAACCTCTTGCGCCTTGGGTCAATAGAATCATAAGTAATCAGATTAAAAATTTAATTAGAAATAATTATAGTAATTTTACGCGTCCTTGTCTTAAATGTGCAGCAGCCGAAGGTGAAGATGGTTGTGCGATTTACTCAAGTCAATGTAAGGCTTGTCCACTTTATGCAAATTGGGAAAAAAGCAAAAAGAATGCTCACGATACAAAATTAACTCTTAGTATAGAAAATCATCATCAAGAAATTAACGACAAGCCAACAGATAATTTTAATATGGAAAAAACCGCAGAGAATATTCATACTAAAATGCAAAAAGTTTTAAAACCAATTGAATGGAAAGTATATCAGCATTTATATATTGAAGGTAAAGATGAGGAGCAAACAGCAAAATTAATGGGATACAGAACAAGCGAAAAGAATAGAATTGCAGGATACAAACAAATTAAAAATATTAAAAAGATTATTATAGTAAAAGTTAAAAAACATCTATATAACGGAGATATAGACATCCACTAATATGAGCGAAAATTTACCAGAGCTAACAGAAGAGCAACAATTAAAACTATTAAATGAATGGAATAATCGTCCAGATAATCCACCATCGTTAGTAGAGTTAGTTAAGTTAGCTTTTGATAGAGACGATCTTGATGGCAGAAGCAAAGAGGGCAAAGCTGTTAAAGAATTTTTAGCATCCAGATCTATTAAGCCAAGAAAAAGTCATGAATACCAAGCTAAAGGTCTTAAAGAATTAGATAACGATCAAAAAGAATATATTAGCAATAATTGCCACACAATGACTGGATTAGAGATGGCTAAAATTTTATTTAAAAATGAAACATTGACAAATCTATCTCAAGAAACAAGAAGTATTCTTGAATACATGAAGATTATACCAAGTAATATAAAATTTAATAATAATGAAAATGAAGAAGTTGTAAATGGAATTTATAAACCACCTCGCAGCGAAGAAAGAACTATAGCTAAAATTAATAAATACGTTATGGATGGAATTGATAAAACAAAAATAACCCATGCGCAAAAAAGAGAAACTAATGCGCTTATTGGTTATATGAATACTCATCGTTTCATTCATCAAATTAATCTTTACGACAATGAACCAGACAGAGAATTATTCGAAAGTAGTTTTATAAGATATACATACAATAAAGGAGATTTAACTCAAGAAGAAGTTGATCAATATATTGTACTTTGCACAGAAGTATTAATATCGTCTAATATTCAACAAACAATTACTGTGTTACAAGATCAAATTGATATGGCTATCCAAGAAGATGGTAAGATTCCAATGGCTCTAGTAGAAGCAAGTAATACCGCTCGTAAAGAATATAATGATTGCGTCAATCGTCAGCAAAAATTAAATAATGATCTTAAAGTAAAGCGTAGCGAAAGACTTAGCAAACAAGTTAAAGAAACAGCTTCAGTTATTAATCTTGTTCAGATGTGGAAAGAAGAAGAGAGTAGAGCAAAACTATTAAAAATGGCTGAAATGAGAAAGCAAGTTTTAGAAAAAGAAATCGACAGACTATCCACTATGGAAGAAGTTAAATGCAAAATTTTGGGAATTTCTAGAGACGAAATATTGAACGGATAATTTATGTCAGTTATATGTAAAGTTGATGGTAAAGAATTTAAAGATGATAAAGCTCTTCATATGGCTTTAAAAGGATATGGTCTTAATAAAGTTAAATACTATCAAAAGTATTTTGAGCGTAGAGACTTATTAACCAATGAGTTAATTAATTTTAAAACTAAAGAACAATATTTAAATAGCGATTTTAATGATAAGAATAATATGAAGAAGTGGCTCAAGGCCCAAACTCCAGAAAAAGCTCAAGAGTATTGCAAAGAATTATTAATCAAAAGAAAAGAAGTTAAAAATCTTATATATTCTCCAACCCAAGTCGAACTTAGAACTATCATGGCGCCATCTATTATATTTTATAATAGTATATTTAAAGATTATTATGACATTTGCTCATCTATTGGTCTAGAGAATAAATTCATTCATGCTAATCTTGTAGGAGATCATTTTAAAAATAAATTAACAAACAAAGATACAATCTATGTTGATACTCGTGAACAAAGCTGGCTTAAATTCAATACGCCATTCGAAATTAAAACTCTTGGATTTGGAGATTATGCTTGCTCAAATGATAATTGTGGCTGCTTTATAGAAAGAAAAAGTCTTAGCGATTTTATTAGCACTCTTAGTGTCAAGAATTTTGATAGATTTAAAAATGAAATCGAGAAAGCGAAAAAGAATAATTCTTATATCATTGTTATGGTCGAAGAAAAATTAACAAGTGCTTTGAGCTTCCAATATCTTCCCCATATTAGCAAAAAAATAAAAGCAACACCAGAATATATATTCCATAATGTGCGAGAACTTTTACAAAATTATGATAATTTACAATTTCTATTTGTTGATGGTCGAGGAGAGATGACTAGAATAATTGAATCTATTTTTGCAAGTAACTGTTTCTATAAGAAGATAGACCTACAATTAGCTTATGATATGAAAATTTTATGATATATTGTCCAGATAAATATATAAGAGAAGTCAAAGATGTGAACGCAGAACTTTCACAATTAAAGGGTTTTCTTAATGATAAAGAAGCCAAAATTACTTTAGCTAAATTTCTCAGAGCTAACTTAGGATTTACAACAGAACTTATTAGCGGGGTTAAATTAGCTTCATATCAAGAATTACATCTTAAAGCTTTAATGAATAGAAATTTTAATATGTGCGTGTTTGGTCGTGGTTGTGGTAAATCATTTATGGCAGCAGTATTTTGTTTTCTTCAATGCGTATTTGAACCTAATACTAAAATTTTAATTGCTGGTCCAACATTTAGAACTGCCCGTTTTATTTTTAATAATCTAGAAAAAATTGTAGATAGTAAAGGAGCAGAACTATTAGCTCAATGTTTTGGCGCAAAAGCTAAAAGAAATGATCAATTTGAATGGCAAATAAACGGTGGAAGCATTGTAGCTATTCCTCTTAACGGAGAAAAAATTCGAGGTTTTCGCGCGAACATTCTTGTACTTGACGAGTTTCTTTTGCTTCCAGAAGAAATTATTAAAAATGTTTTGATGCCATTCTTGGTAGCCCCACAGAATATGAAAGAACGAATGGAAATTCGCGAGTTTGAAGATAAACTAATATCAGAAGGATTAATGAAAGAAGAAGGCAGAATGGTATTTGAAAATACAAGCAAGATGATTGCTCTTTCATCTGCAAGTTATACATTTGAAAATCTTTATAAAACCTATAATGAATGGTGTGAGAAAATTAATAGTCCAGAAAGAGGTGAAGCTACATATTTTGTTAGTCAATTAAGTTACGAGGCTCTTCCAGAAGAAATGATTGATAAAACAATTATTGAAGAAGCTCAAGCTGGCGGATCAAGTCATAGTGGATTCTTACGAGAATATTGCGCACAATTCACAGATGGTAGTGATAGTTATTTTAACGCAAAAAAGATGGAAGAATGTACATTAAAAACTGGAGAATCACCTCATACTTTAATGAAGGGCGACGCTAAGAAAAAATATATCCTAGGAATTGATCCTAATATGAGTGATAGTCCTAATGCGGATTATTTTGCTATGGCAGTTATGGAACTAGATGAGGAAAAGGGTCAAGGTATTTTAGTTCATACTTATGCAGGTCTTGGTAATTTAAAAAATCACGTTAATTATCTTTATTATATTTTAACTAATTTTAATATTGTATTTATGGTTCTTGATAATGCGGGTGCGGATACATTTTTATCTGCATGCAATCAATCTACTTTATTTAAAAATAATAGATTAGAAATTAAAACATTAGATATAGACTCAGAGCTAGAAGGCGTAGATTATGATTTGATGATTAAAAACGCTAAAAATAAATATAATTTAGATGACAAAAGAATAGCATTTAATCAAGTATTCACAAGTAATTTTATTCGTAAAGCGAATGAATATTTACAAGCTTGTATTGATTATAAAAGAGTATGGTTTGCAAGTAGAACAGCTTCAGATGAAACCTCATTTAATCAAACAGTAGGGTTAAATTTACCATTAGATTTAATGAAAGTAGATGATAAGAAGGATTGGACAGTTTTAGACTTTATTGAAAATCAAGACGACTTTATCTATCAGACGAAAAAACAATGCGTATTAATTGAACACTCAGCTACTAGCCGTGGTACTCAAAGCTTCGATTTACCTCAACATTTAAAAAGAAGCGTATCAGCGAATAAAGCCAGAAAAGATAATTATTCAGCATTTATGTTAGCAAATTGGGCAATAAAGTGCTATAATGATATGATGACAGTTCAAACCGTACAGGCAGAAGCTACTTTTTCGCCTATTATGATAAGATAATGTGTAATATTTAGGAATAAAAATGGCTAAAAAATCTAAAAAAGAAGAAAAAATCGTAAAAAGTGAAGAAATCCAACCTCTAATGGTAGCAGATGCTTCTACTTACGAGGCTAAAGCTGCAGCTTACGGTTCAGACTCTGGAGATGCTTCTCATACCCAACTCAGAAGAAATGTATCAGCTGATATTATTAGAACAGATAGATATAGGAATATTGATAGTGGTTTAATTCCTTTTAGATATTCAACTGGTATATCTAATAGCTCTAATATGAATGTCCGTGACGCGGTCATTCTCTGCCAAAAATGCTATTATAACTTTGCAGTATTTAGAAACACTATTGATTTAATGACAGAATTTTCTTGTAGCAATATTTATTTTAAAGGTGGAAGTCAAAAAAGTAGAGATTTTTTTAGCGCATGGTTAAAGAAAATAAATATATTTGATTTGCTTGATCAATTTTTCCGTGAATATTATCGAAGTGGTAATGTATTTATTTATCGTTTTGATACAAAAATTAAACCAGAAGATGTTAATAGAATTACTCAAACTTTTGGATTATCTGCAAAAGCTGCGGATGTTATGTTACCAGCAAGATATAATATTATTAATCCAGCTGATGTTCAAATTGGTGGAACAATTAATTTTTCAGTAGGAAGATATTATAAAATTTTAACAGATTATGAATTAGAAAGATTAAAAGCTCCAAAGACTCCAGAAGATAAAGAAGTATTAGAAAGTTTACCGCCAGAAACACAAAAACTTATTACAAAAACTAGAGTTGGCATTTTAACTCTACCATTAGATCGCGATAGACTTTGCGCTGTATTTTATAAGAAACAAGATTACGAGCCATTTGCAGTTCCAATGGGATTCCCAGTTCTTGAAGATATTAACTGGAAAGCAGAAATGAAAAAGATGGATATGTCTATTGCTCGCACAATGCAACAAATAGTTCTATTAGTAACAATGGGAACTGATCCAGATAAAGGCGGAGTTAATCAAAAGAATCTTGAAGCGATGCAAAACTTATTTACAAATCAAAGCGTTGGTCGGGTTCTTATTGCAGATTATACAACAAAAGCTCAATTTGTTATTCCAGAAATTGGCAATTTAATGGGACCAGAAAAATATGAAGTTGTAGATAGAGATATTTTAGTTGGTTTAAATAATATTCTAATTGGAAATGATAAGTTCGCTAATGGAAGCATGAAGGTGCAAGTGTTTATTGAAAGACTCAAACAATCTAGAGAATCTTTCTTAAATAATTTCTTGTATCCAGAAATTAGAAGAATCAGCAGAGATCTTGGATTTAAAAATTATCCAACTCCATTCTTTGAAGATATTGATCTTAAAGATGATGTTCAATATTCTAGAATTTTTACAAGATTAATGGAACTCGGTATCTTAACTCCAGAAGAGGGTCTTGCTGCAATTGAATCTGGAAAACTTCCGCAAACGGAAGAGTCAATTGCGTCTCAAGAAAAATTTAGAGAATTAAAAGATCAAGGTCTTTATCAACCACTTATTGGCGGAGCTAAAATAGGATCAGAACCCGGAAGACCATCTGGATCAACTGGAATTCCTCAAAGTACAAAAAATATTAATCCAAAAGGTCAAGGCAAACAATCTAAAGCCTCACTATTTAATATAGAGAAAATTAAAGATAATTTTGTTCTTGCCTCAAGATTGCAAGAAAAAGTAGAAGCATCTTTGAGAGAAAAACATTCTCTCCGCAAGCTATCTAAACAACAAAAAGAAGTTGCATTTGAAATAGTAAAAATTATTGCTTCAAATGAAACTCCAGAAACTTGGGATTCAGTTGTAGATGAATATGTAAAGAACCCTAAAGATAAAAATCTTGATAAAATTTCAGATATTGAAAGTATAGCTGTAGAGCATGGATTAGACACTTATGTTGCTAGTATCCTTTATCATAGTAAAAAATCTGAGGATATAAAAAATGGCTGATAATCTAATTCGCGCAAAGCAAATTAATCAAGCTGATCTTTCTGGTGCAGTTCAAAATGTTATTGCATCTAATCAATATGAAATAACATATGGCGGCGGCACAGGAATTAATATTAATGATGTTGGTCAAATAGTAGTAAGTGGAACAAATGTTTATTTAATTGATAGTGTTTTTAATGTTAGTGGTACTGGCGTATTTAATGCTTTAGATTTGAATAATATTGATACTCTTAGTCTTTCTGGAGTATCAGTAACTATAAATGGAGCAGATGTAAGTTTAGGAAATAATTTAACTGTTTCTGGAAATCTTACTGTTGGAGGAACAATAAGATATAATGAAATCATAGATACAACAGTCACAGGTAATTTTAGTGGATACACGGGTTATTTTACGACACTTTTTGCAAATAATTTAGTATATAATACTGGAAATCAAACTATTTCTGGAGTTAAAACGTTTTTTGATTCTGGTATTTTCTCTAATGGTGGAGTGTCAGCTACTCCATTATTAAATAATCCACTTTCAGTAGTTGGTAGCGGAAATAGCTACATGCAACTTAATATTCAAAATCGCGCAAGCGGTGCATTTGCTAGTGCAGATCTAGTTATAACAGCCAACAATGGAACAGACAATAGTAATTATATTAACCTTGGCATAAATAATAGTGGATATGATGATCCAGCGTTTACTAATGGAAGTGGTCTGGATGGATACTTATTTATAGATGGTGGAAATTTAGATATTGGAACAAGAACAGCCGGAAGAGCTATAGAATTTCACGCTGGAGGAACTACAGCTGGAAGTACGATAGCTAGAATCACACCTTCTGGAGTAAATATTGTTACCGGAAATCTAACTACAAATAGAATTAACAGTAGTTTTAATTTTATGAGAAATCCATTGAATTTCTTTTTTGATGGAGGAATTAAAACTGGTAGAATAAATATTTTAACTGGAATAGCCCCATTCTCTAGACAAGTTTATTCTGGCAACCTTGGAATTTTAAATAATCCAAACGAAGCTATGATTCTTTTTTCAACTACTGGAAATGTTCCAAGACCATCTTTTGAAAGAGTTGTAGCATCTAGAGGTTTAGCTTTAGTAAATGTTTCTGCAGCAAACAAGAACGGAACACATAATGAATTTATGTTTAATAGTAGCACAACTGTTACTAATAATTGCGCTATAGAATTTTCACCTTATGGCGGTGGTTATGCTATTGGTGGATCTAGCACCACAAATCGTTTTGGCACATTTAATATGATTGATGCAACAAAAAATACTGACTTTTTATATGTAACTAGAGATTTTAATCAGGCATATACTACAAAATCTTTGACAGACTTATCTTTTATTGAATATATTATGTCGGGAAATAGTATGCCAAACCTGTATCTAAAAACTGGTATAACATATGCTCAAAATGCAGCTCAATATCTAACAGGATTTTTAGTTGGATTTTACACTGCTAATGCAGGCGGTCTTAATTGTAATCCATTTAACGCTTGTGGAGCAGGAGGAGTAAGTTCAAATAGCACTGGTTGTCATATTGTTTTTGAATCTGCATGGTTAACAACAGATGCAGCAAATAATAGCTGGTTAAATATGGCTTTCAGAAATCATGGTCCAAGTGGAATGCGATTTGCCACTTCACAAGGATTTCCAAATGGAGCAAATCCAACTGGTATTTTCTTAGATATGTTTGCTTTTGATACATAATTTTTATATTTTTTTTCTATATATACTTATAATAACTTAATGCGAGTACAAGCTCTTTTAACTGACTCTATTCATAATGTAATGGGTGGAATGGGCGAACAATTAAGAAATAATTTAAATCATATTAGTGATAAATATTATTTTGATATAATTGGGCATTGTGAATTTAATGGAGAATTTGCTGGTAGAAACTATTCATTTAAGAGTATAGAAAGTTTATTAAAAGTTTACGCCACAAAAATTGATCCTTTATTTTATCCATTTTTAAATCAAAATTCGTTTATTAAAAAATCATTTGAATATCCAAAACCAGATATTATACATTCTTTTGATTGGAGCACTTTTATGCCAGCAATGTTTCTTGCAGATTATTATAAAGTTCCATTAATAACCACAATTCAATTATCAATTAATGAATTAGTTAAAAGTTACAATATTGATATTAATGCAAGTCCACTATACCAACTTCATAAAGCTATAGAGATCGAAGGAATGCATAAATCTGATACTATTATTCAAGTATCTAATAATTACGCAAAGAAATCTTCTCCATTTTTTTGGCATAAAACATTTGTTATAGAAAATGGCATAGATTTAAATTTATGGAAAAAACAAAATGATATTCAATTACCGGGGGATAATAAATATAAAATAATTTATATTGGCAGGCTTGAATATCAAAAGAACATACAAACTCTTGTTAATATAAAATTGCCACCAAATGTAGATTTAATTATTATTGGTGGACACAAAGGCTCTGCTGCTGAATTAGTAGAAAAAGTTATAAAAAGAAGTGAAACAGATAAAAATTTTATATATGTTGGCCCTAAATATAATCAAGAAAAAATAGATATGTTATTTGCGGCTGACGCAGTAATAATGCCTAGTATTCATGAACCATTTGGTATTGTTGCATTAGAAGCTCTTGCTAGCGAGAGTATATTATTAAGTAGCTTTGTGGATGGTATGGGAGATTTTTTAACCGAAGATGTAGCTATAAATTGTGGAATATCTAAAGAATCTATGGAATCTGCAATAAATACATTTATTAATTTAACAGAAGAAAATAAGAAAAATAGAATAGATAAAGGCTTACAAATATGCCAAAATTACTCTTGGGAAAAATCAGCTCAAAAAATCGAACAAATATATAATATATTTGAAAAATAATAATTAAAACACTAATATAATATAGTGTAATATCTTATGAAAACTATGCTATCTAAAATATTTGGCCCAAATTGGAGATCTAGCTCATCTGGCGTTACAACAGTTGTAGCAGTTTGCACAGCAATAGCAATTCATTCTGATCCTTCATTAGTAGCATTTCTTCCAGATAAAGCAGAAGTTTATATCACAGGAATTTCAAAATTAATTGCAGTTGTTTCTGGTATTATTTTTGCATTAACAGTCAAAGATGCAGCAGTTACTGGTGGAACAGTAGCTCAAACAATTGAAGCAAAAGATAGAACACATGGAGAAAAAGTATGAATAAATTACAATTAGCCGCAGTTGCTCTCTTGAGCGTATTTCTTGGTGCTTGTGCTACTACTAATACTGGAAAAGTTGACGTTGCAACAAGTGTTGAAAATACTCTTCCTTATGTTAAGCCAGCAGTTGTACTAGCTTGTACTGTTGTTCTTGATCAAGCAGTTTCTGGTAACGATAGGATCGAAAAAGCTAAGATGATTAATCATGTTGCTGCTATCGTAGAAACACTAACAGTTGGAACTACTCCAACTCCAGAGCAACTTCAAAAAGCTCTTAATGATTATCTTCCAGCAGAAAAAACTCATTGGGCAAATTATGTTACCGTAATCAAAGATCTTTACGCTCAACAATTTGCTAGACTAGATGGAAATGGTGCTCTTGCAGTAAAGGTACTTAACGCTATTGCATCTGGATGCAAAGATGCAACAGCAAGTTACGTAGAGTAATCATGCCAACTGGGATATTAACAGCATTACTTTCAGCAGTATCTGGAATATTCGCAGCAATCAATAACGTATTCGGCGCTAAGAATACAAAAGAAATGAAAGAGCGCCAAGAAGCTCAAAAAGAAGTTGATCATCAAAGTGGAATCGAAAATGCAGTAAAGGAAAAAGACCTTGAACAAGCTCGCAAGCATATTAGTTCTTAATTTTCTTCTTGTTGGATGTGCTACTGTGACGCCAAATAAAATACAAGATGACAAATCATCTTATGACGCAACTACTCCAAAACAATATGATAAAGATAATGGTGGATTAATTTCTTTTGTTGGTGATGATGCTCTTATTACTCGCCAAGCGCGCGAACGATATAATAATCTAATTAAAATGTACAGAATCAAATTCAAAAAAGAAAAAGCAATTGATCTAACTGAAGACGCTGGAATAACTTCTTACAAAGATAATTTTGGCAATGAATTATTTCTTATTAGTAGCGAACATCTTGTTTATTTTGGTGTTATGAATAGTTGGTTAAAAGAAAAAGTACCTCAAGATAATATACTAGACAAGACCATAGATAAAATAAATAATTAAATAAAATGGGGCGTTTAAAAGCGAATTATAATTCAAGTAAAAATAACAAGATTTCTATTAAAAAACAAAATCTTGGTGGCGGAACATTATTATTAAATTATATATTTGATCCAAAAGAAATACAAGGTTTGAGTTTATGGCTCAAGGCTGATGTTGGGGTAACTACTGAAGGCGGAACTCCATTCATAAGTTCAGTTACATTAAGCGATGCAGGGACAGCAGCCGTTAATGGGACATATACTTGGACGGGGGGTGCCTTTTATAAAGTTGCAGGAGACTTTACTCATTTTATCAGTTTTGATTCGGAAGACGGTATTTGGAAAGCACTGTATAACTTAGCCCCCCTTTACGCTGCAGGAGAACTTGCAGGACCTTGGTTTCAATATTTTGCGTCAGATGACCCACCTATAGCAACAACTTCCAGCACAACACCACAAGTTGTAACTGCTTGGGCAGATCAGAGTGGAAATGGGAGAAATGCAAGCTCATCAATAGGAACACGGCCTACTTTTGTATCAAACACCTTAAACTCAAAGCCTGTTTTAAGATTTGATGGGGCTGGGCAACAGATGGCTCTTACATCAAGCATTGGCGGGACTGAATACAGCATTTTTATTGTTTGCAAAAATAATGACAACACCAATGGATCAATGTTCTTTTGGTCAACGGATTCAAATTATGGAAAGTATATAGCCTCAATCACATCGGAAAGCTACAATGCAAGTGCTAGAAATAAATTTATTCTGTCTGAAAATGACGTTGGAAGTGGAGAAGGTGACAGCATAATTGCTTGGTCATCAGCAGAAGTTAATAACAATTATTTTATTGGAACAGCAACGCAAAATGGAGGTGGTAAGGCGTATTCAAATAGCTCTGGCGGCGTTGATTCGGTTGGCACTTTTGATGAAAGCAATACCTTTGATTTAATCGGTGGCTATGGTTTTGGATATGAACTAGATGGAGATGTGGCAGAAATTATATCATATAATCGGGCAGTAACATCCACAGAACGCCAGCAAGTTGAAACTTATCTTAAAGGAAAATATGCTATCACTTGCGGTTATCAAAATATTAATAAATTAGTTCAAACTGCAGGAAACAATGCTCCGATTGGTGCTACTTTTGATAATATAGCTTTTAATTACTCTTCTTTTGCTAGTAGTTGCTCATCTTTAGGTTTTGATCCAGCAACAATATTAAATTCTCTTGGAGGAGTAGATTTTTCTTCTAATTATGTTGTTATTAGAGCTAAAACATCAAGTAGTATAAGTGCTGATTCAATTTCTGATCTTGGAGGTGGTATTATTAATATAACTAGCACTGGACCATCAGGAGGCTCGGTAAATAACTATTATAGATTCTTTGTAATGTGCAAAGATGGATGGAATACAGTTAGATTTTATGGAGTAAATTATCCTATATAAATATGTTAAATAAAAAATCCTTAGATCTTATTCTTGAATTTGAAGTTGGTGGTGGCGAAAATTATTATAATAAATTTTTAAAAAATCCAGCTTGGCCCGAGGGTCAAAGCGGAGTTACAATTGGTGTTGGTTATGATTTAGGTTATGTAAATAAAACTGAATTTAGTGAAGATTGGAAAGATCTACCTAAAGAAACTTTTGATAGATTATATAAAGTAGTTGGTATCAAAGGATACAATGCCAAGAATCTTATAAGAGGATTAAAAGATATAACTATTCCTTGGGAACTTGCACTAAAAGTATTTAATAATAAAACAGTAAGTAAATTCTATAATTTAACAAAACAAACTTTTCCTAATTTTGATAATCTTCCAGAAGATGCAAAAGGCGGATTAGTTAGTCTTGTATTTAATAGAGGAAATGCATTAGAAGGTGATCGCCGCCGCGAGATGAAATTAATACGAGATGGTATGAAATTAGTATCTACTTATGATCAAAAAGCATTAACTTTTATAGCTAACCAAATAAGAAATATGAAAAGAATTTGGATTGGTGGAAGTATAGAAAAGGGCATGAGTCGTAGACGAGATGCAGAAGCGAAAATAATAGAAGAATCATTAAAGGTGTAAGTATAATACTATATGAGGAAATTAGTGTTAATTTTGCCTTTGCTTTTTTTAGTTAGTTGCTCAGAACCAAATCTTGAGAGCAACGAATTGCCTACTAAATATCCAGAAACTCCAACTAGTGGATCAGCTTATAATGCAACAGAAGCATTATACGGAAATAAAAAATGAGCATAAACATTACCTATAAAGGAGATGGAAATCTAAATTTTCCAGCTGGAGCCGGAGCTGGACTTGGCGCATTAAAAATCATTCCAGACTCTGTTGCTCAATCTCCTCAAAATCAAAATTTAATTTATCTATTTGATCCAGTATATTATAATGGATATAAATCCATACCAACAGGCGAACTTTATAGAATTCCAACACCTTATTTAAATAAAATCTTTGCAAAATATCCATCTATTATTCCAGCAACAAATTATGTTTATTCAAAAGGAACAATATTAAATAAAGACGATGATTTAAATAATCTTCAAAGAAAAGCTATTTTTAATAATTTCTTTTTTTCATATGAAAAGTATAGTGATAATTCTGATATTGGAGTGGGAGCTAGAAATTATTTTCATGCAAGCAGAGATTACGGCACAAAAGAAAGAAAACAAGCTCTTTTAAGATTAAGCGATCCAGCTGGGGGCGCAGGAAATATATTTAATCTTTTTCGAGAAAATAATTCTAAAACTTTTTCTTGTTTTATTAAATTAAAAGGACCAGTTCAACATAGATCAAAGAATGGGTATAAAATAATAAGAGAAAAAAAAGGAATATTCTTAAATACTGGACAATTCTCAGTTGGATATAGATCACCACATTATACAAGAACTGGAAATGTTAATGGTTATAAATTTCAATTTGAACCTTTTTCTTTTGTTTTTAGTATTCAAGATGATTATAAAAATCATTCATTTATGACAGATTTTAAATATAAATTTAATGAAACTTATCATCTATCAATAACAGTAGAATGTGGTTCAACAGTAACAGGTATAAGTGGTCCATTTATTTATTATTATATTCCAACAACAGTAAAAGTTTATATTAATGGCGAGCAACAAACAACAGCATATATGGCTTTTAATCCATTAATTAGAGGCAATGGACAACTCACAGATCGACATTCAAGAAAAAAAGCAATAAGAACTATAGTTTCTCCAATTCAGCCCGGATTTTACCAAACAGAGGGAACAATATATTCTCCAATATCAAACTCTCATGTTATAAATTGCAAATTACCCGGAGGAGGAAATAAAAATAATCAAATCGGTTGGAGTAATTTATATCTTGGAAAATCAAATATAGCTGGAGGTGGAAGGATATATAATCCAACAGGAGCATTTCCAAGTAATCAAACTAATGCAAATATAAAAAGATATTTAAACAACATAGATGTTGGTGTAATACAAGTATATAACACTGCTCTTTCTCAAACTGATATAAAAAATATCTATGATACTTTTGGTCCTCGATACCAATAAAATCGTGTCAGACTTGCCGTCTCGACCTTCATTGTGTACGCTTGGTATTAACATAATGTTCTATCCGTTATGTTAATTTATATAAAAAATAATTAAAATTAATTTAAAATATCTCCCTCTGTAAGTGTATAATATATATAGCATGAATTATAATTCTGATCAATACGGCTTTGAATTAAATGCCGAAAGAAAAGGACCAAAATCTGCTGCTCAAACACCATCAAAGCCTTCTGAAAGACGCAAAGGATCATCTCGCAATAAACCCGGCAGCGCAGGAACAAAAAGCGACAAAGCTATTGAATATTCTAAGAAAGTAATTGAAGCTCTTAAGAACAAAGTTAAAGAACATAATAGTAAAAATAAAAAGAAAGTAACTTTAGGTCAATTAAAGAAAGTATTTCGTCGTGGCGCAGGCGCATTTTCTTCTTCTCATAGACCCGGAATTTCAAGAACTGCTTGGGCATTAGCCCGCGTTAATGCATTTCTTAGAATGGTAAGAGGTGGAAAAGTTAAGGATTCTTATCGTCAAGCCGATAAGGATTTAATGTCAAAATGACTAATAAATTCAAAAGAGGAGATTTTAATATAAATACCCAAAAATATTTTTGGAGTTATATTAATGGAGACAAAGAGTATTGGGTAAATTCAGATAAATTTAAAGAATATAAAGCTAGTCAAAATACTATAGAATATAAAAATAAAAAAAGAATCTCTGACGTAAAATATAGACCTATAGCCAATTTAAAAAGAAAATCAAAATATCAAAATAATTTAGATTATAAAAATAAAATTTTAATTCAAAATAAGTTAACTAGAAAAAGAAAAGCGCCAAGAACTCAAGAGCAATTAGCAAGACATGCAAATTACCAAAGAGCAAGAGACACAAGAATAAAATCGCCCAAAATATTAAAAGATTTTTGTCAGATATTTTATGATACAGCTAAATATTTTGAAACTATAACAGGTAAAAAATATCACGTAGATCATATTATTCCTTTATCTAAAGGTGGAACCCATGTTCCTTGGAATCTACAAGTTTTAACAGCGGAGGAGAATATCAAAAAATCTAATAAAATATGAAAAAATACGAAATAGAAATTGATGCAACAGAAAATATGGAAATTCTTGAAGAAGACTTAAATCAAGCTTTTGCAGACATTAAAAAATATGAACTTGATGATTTTGATTTTTTATCTGCTGACGAATTATATCTCGATGATGAAGAAGATGGTGTAATATACGGTTTAGATAATATTTAAAATCATGAAAAAACAAAAATTTAAGTTTGAATCAATTTTCGCGAATATTAAAATTCGTCCAGTAGTTAGTGAAGAAAAAGATAAATATTTATCAGTTGCTTCACTCGATAAATTAAGAAAATTCTTACCAGATATTAACACAGAAGATAATATTGATCTTCTTCCTGTAGCTTTTGATGCTTGTGTTGTTAATAGAGTAAATAAAAATGGCGATGTTATTGATGGCGAAACTGCCGCGAAGATTGCTAAAAATTTTGTTAATAAACCAATTAATATTGAGCATAACCGTAAACAAGTTATTGGTTGTATATTATCTGCTAGTTTTAGTAAGTTTGGAAGTAATGAGAGTCTAGCAGAAGCTGATATTAAAACTATGAAAACTCCATTTAATATTACTCTTGGTGGAGTTATTTGGAAAGTAGTTGATAAAGATTTAGCAGATCAAATTGAAGAATCTAATGATCCAACAAGTGATAATTATATGAGTATAAGTGCTAGTTGGGAATTAGGATTTAATGATTATAATGTTGTAGTATTAGATAATGGTGAAAAGAATATTGAAAATGGTACCATTGTATCTGATGCTAATCAAATAGAAAAGATTAAAGATAACCTAAGAGGATTTGGTGGCAATGGTAAATTAGGTGATGATAAATCAGTATATAGACAAGTTTTCGGTAAAGTTGTTCCTCTAGGCGTTGGATTTACATTAAATCCAGCTGCTGATGTTCAAGGTGTCGCAACACCTCCAGAAGAGCCTATTAAAATTGAATTAAAAAGCAATAAAAGCTCTGAAGAAATTGAATTAAAAGAGGAAGAAAAGGTTGAAATTGTTGAAGAACCAATTTTAGCTTCAAAAAATAATATTTCCCAAGAGGAAAGTTTAGATGTAAAAAAAGAGAGGATATATATGAAAATAACCAAAATCGAAGATATTACAGACAGTCTCCTTAAAGAAGTAACAGCCAGCTCTATTGTTGACTTTGTTGCTGAGGAGCTCAAAAAAGCTAATGAAACTTTCTTGGCAGAAAAATCTGCTCAAGAAAATGAACTCAAAGCTGCTAACGAAAAAATTGCTACAGTAACTGCTGAACATGATGCAGTTAAAAAACAAGTTGAAGAACTTGGTCAAAAGTTAGCAACTATCGAAGCCGAAAAAGAAGCAAAAGCAAAAGAAGAAGCCTTTAATCTAAGAATGGCATCTTTTGATGAAGAATTTGATCTCAGCGATGAAGATCGTAAAGTTCTTGCTTCTGACCTCAAAGATTTAACTGAAGATGCTTTCTCTGCTTATAAGAACAAAATGTCTGTTCTTATGAAAGAAAAAAATAAAGCCATGAAAAAAGCAAAAATGGACAAAGAGATGAAAGATCATTCAGACGCACAAGTAGTTAAAGCTTCTGAAGAAGTCGCACAACCAGTTGCGCAAGAAATTTCTACAACCCAAGAGGTTGTCGAACAAGCTGTTGATAATGGATCAAAAGCTTCAATTGAAATTCCAAATTCCGCCCCAATCAGTCAGCCAAGCGTAAAAGAAAAGTACGCAGCAGCTTTCGGATTAGACGGATTTGAATTGATTAAATAAATAAGGAGATAATCATATGGCACATACACTAAGACCATTCAGAGATTACAGTGAGCACGAAGTGCTTAACCTTTTTGCATTCAGCGGAGCCGCTGAAAGCGCTGCTGTTATGGCAACAAGAGGATTAGCTGTTAAACTATCTGCTGAAGGATTCACTACTGGACCAACAAGTTCCAGTGCAAATCAACCAACTGACTTTTTAGGAAATGTTGGTGCTGCATTCCCACTATCTAATTCACAAAGATTCGGCGTAAGACCAAAAGTAACTATTGCTACTTCTGGTGACGTTCTTGGAATAACCCTCCTAGACGTTCGTGAACTTGATGAAAATGGTGAGAAGCTAATTTTCAACCCACGTAAAGCCGCTGAAATGAACGTAGTTGTTTCTGGACAAGCCGTACCAGTTCTAACTCGTGGCGTAATACTTTATAGTGGTACTTCAATTACAAACGCAACAGCAGGACAAGTTGCAGTAGTTAGTGGAACTATTGGCGATCTCGCTAATATTTCTGTAGCAGCTAATTTAGCTAGATCTACAGCAACTAACCCTGAAGTTGTAGTTGGCAAATTCCTTGGTAACGCAGTAGCTAACACTGCTCTTATCAAGATCATGCTCTAATTTCGTAAAGGAGAAAACTTAACATGAAATTAAAACTCAAAAACACAGCAGAGCAAATCGAACTTGTAAAAGCTATGGGCAGCCGTGACAACACAGTTGCCGCAGAAGCTAATCAAGCTTTCGCCGCTTTCCTAGGACCAGTCGTAGCCAAGGTTCTAATGCAAGCCGCAACCGCCTCTGCAATCTATACTGATCTTCCTTACGACGAAGATGATCGTCCTTCTATCCCACTTGACCTATGGTTTGATGGTGGTGAAGGTTATGTTACCACATGGAGTCAAAACGTAGCTGGTGGTCTTCCAACTTCAACAGTTGAAGGATTCTCAGAAATGAAAGTTGCAACCTATCGTTTGGATAGTGCTGTCAGCTTCCTAAAGCGTTATGCTCGTCGTGGTCGTCTCGATGTAGTTAGTAAAGCTGTAGAGCGTATGGCCAACGAAGTTCTCGTAAAACAAGAACGCAATGCTTGGGCAGTAGTTCTAAAAACACTTGCTGAAAGTGGAAACGTTCTTGATGCAAATGAAACAACAGTTACATTTACATTAGACGTTTTAAATCGTCTTATGACACAAGTCAAAAGAATTAACAGATCTTATGCTGGTGGCACAACCACAGATGCATACGGTTTGACAGATCTCTTCGTTAGTCCCGAGGTTAAAGAAGATATCCGTTCTTTTGCTTACCAACCAGTTAGTATCACAACTAGCTCCAGTACATTGCCAGCAAATAATGTACTAACAAATCTACCAGATGCAGTACGCGAAGATATCTATCGCAATGCTGGAACTCAAGAGATTTATGGAGTTGCTATTCATGATCTAATTGAGCTAGGACCAAATCAAAAGTATAACACACTCTTTAAAGAGTTTTATGCTGGTCAATTCACAGCTAGCTCAGACGAACTAATTGTAGGCTTGGATCTAACCAAGGATTCATTTGTTCGCCCAGTAGCTCGTCAAGCAGAATCCGGTGGCACATTCACCGCTCTTCCAGATGATCAATTCGCAGCTAGATCCGAGAAAATCGGATTCTACGGATTCCTAGAAGAAGGACGCGTTTGCGTTGATTCTCGTGCAGTTCATGGTGTAGCTATTAACTAATAGAAGATAATACTATACAATTTGAAAGCCCACGGATTAATAGTCCGTGGGTTTTCTTTTTTTAGACATCTTTATAGTTTTATGATATAATCTATTAAATAGGAGAATAACATATTATGCCACGTAAAAAATCAGCATTAGATAATCTTAGCCAAACTCACGGCAAAGTAGAACATCGTAAAATTTCATTGGACCAAATTTGGGGAGATGATGGTAAAAGAAAGTATGGAACTCTTGATCCAGTGGAATATGATACTTATCTCAAAGGATTAGTAAAAACTGATCTTCAAGCTCATGCAATTAAAATTGGATTAATTCCAGTTGATGATCGTCAAACTCTTACAAAAAGATTAAAGCAAGAATTTCTTAAGTACGCTGCTCAATATTTAGTTAGACCAGATTCTAAAAATAATAAACCAGCTTCAAAAGCTGCTAAAGATATTCTTTCAGAAGGACGATAAAATTTAAAAATTAATTCGCTATAAAAGTGTAGCCGTGTAATATTTCATATGGCTACACGTTATAACATTAGTGGAATTCAAGGCGACTACATACAATTAACTCTTAATATTAAAGATGCTACTGGTTCAGCAATTAATTTAAGTGGTTACGAAGTTCGCGGTCAAGTAAGAGCAAGTTACGGTTCTGATATAATTATTTTAGATTTACAACCAAATATAACAAGTAATATTTCTGGCGTAATAGCTATTAATATTCCTTCTACAGGAAGTGCTGCAACACCAGTTAATGAATATGTTTATGATATAGAAAGATATCCTTCTGGAAATATATCAGGAAACAGCATTAAACTATTAATGGGAAAATTTTCAATCCTACCAGAAGTAACGAGATAATTTTATGGCAGATATTACTGTTGATGTAAATTTGCCAAATGCAATTGATGTAGGTGTTAGTTCACCAACTCAACAAGTATCATCAAATGTTAGTTTGCCTTCTGTTTTAACTAGCGATACAGTTTCTCCAACTTACGATTTAGCTGCTAATGTTTATATTCCCGGTCCACAAGGACCAGCTGGACCTGTAGGGCCAAGTGGCGCAATCGGACCAAGTGGGGCAACTGGTCCAAGTGGCGCAGTAGGACCTCAAGGACCAAGCGGAGTTGTAAATACAGGACAATTAGATCTTAGATATTATTCTATTAATAATCCTAGTGGATTTATTTCTGGAAATTTAGCCCTTTATGCAACAGTTATCAATTTAAATTCAACTGGATCAACATTAGATACTAAAATAAATTCTCTCAGTGGTTGGAGTGCATCAACAACAAATCTTTATACAACTGGTTCGACTTTAGATTCAAAAATTAATTCGTTAAGTGGATGGAGTGCGTCAGCAGTTAATTTAACTTCTACTGGCGCTACATTAATTACTAATTTATTTAATACAGGATCTAATTTAAATACAAAAATTGATAATTTAAGTGGATATGTTTCTGGAATTTCTGCTGGAGGATCACTACCAACCACTATCGTCTATACAACTGGTGACCAAACTATAAGCGGTATAAAAACATTTGCATCTCGTCCGACAGTAAATGGTACTGGAGTTTTATTAAGTGGTGAAGCTTCTGCTATAACTTTACCTACAACAATTGTTTATACGACTGGAATACAAACCATAAGTGGAATTAAAACTTTTGATGTTGCACCAGTTGTTAGTGGAAATATATTAATTACTGGTAATTTATCTCTCTATGCAACAGCAATAAATTTAGCGACTACTGGATCTACACTCGATACAAAAATTAATAATTTAAGTGGTTTCGTTACAGGTCTTACTGGATCTTTTGTTACTAGCGCAAATCTCGCTTTAACAGGTTCAACTCTTAACTCAAAAATAAATACTTTAAGTGGTTATATTGATTCTCAAGATACAGCTATTTCTAATAATTTAAGAACTACTGGCAGTACATTAGATAATAAAATAAATAGCTTAAGCGGTAATCTAACTTCTACTTATTCTACAATATCGAACCTTGCCTTGACAGGATCAACATTAGATAATAAAGTAAACTCATTAAGTGGAAATTTAACATCTAATTATGCTACAATAACAAATTTATTTTCTACGGGTTCTACTTTAGATAATAAAGTCAACTCACTAAGCGGATGGTCTGCTTCAGCAATTAATTTAGCTTCTACAGGTTCTACATTAGATAGCAAAATAAATTCTCTCAGTGGATGGAGCGCGTCTGCTGCTAATCTTGCTTCTACTGGCTCTACTTTAAATACAAGAATTAATAATTTAAGTGGCTACATCAATTCAACTTCTAGTAATATTGTTTTTACAACTGGAAATCAAACTATCTCTGGAACTAAAACCTTCATACAAGATACAACATTTGGCGACTCGGCGCAAGGTGACTTTTTAGTTATTTCTGGTAATAATTTTACAGTTTATGGAAGTGGTAATTTTACTAGTGGACTTTTTGTAAATGGAAATGCAGTACTAACTGGAGTAGATTTAACCTCATATGCAACAAAAATTAATCTTGCTTTAACTGGTTCTAATCTTAATACAAAAATTAACAATGTAAGTGGTTATATAAATTCCTCATCTAGCAACATTGTATTCACTACTGGAAATCAAACAATAAATGGTAATAAATCATTTACAAGTTCATCAGTATTATCTATAAGAACAATCTCAGGATTTCAAGGTAGTACTCCAGATAGTTTAAATTTAATTGCAACAAATGATAATGCACTAAATGCAAGTATTCTTTTAGCTGGTAATATAAATTTAACAGCAGGTACAGGAGTAGCAGTTGGAAGTTCAACTTATGGAGCTATTAATTTAAATGCTGGTGGACCAAAAAATGAGGGAAATATAAATTTAAATGGAAATATTTATTTAAATAACTCACAAACATCGGCATTAAACTCAAAAACTATTGGTATTGGTAAAACGGGAATATTTTTTGGAAGTCCATCGGTGTATCAAGCATTAACTATTACTAATAGCGAAGTCTCACTTCTTAATCCAGCTGGAGCAAATGATGGAGGATTTGGACTTTATATTAGTGGAGTAGGAGTAACTCCAGCACTTTATGTTACTAGAAACACACTAAATCAAACAATAAGTGGAAATCTAAATATTACAGGAAATTTAAATATTACTGGAAATCTTATAACAAATGGTTCTGGAACTTTTGCTTCTGGTTTAGATTTAAATAATTCTAAATTAATTAATGCTACTCCAGATCTTTTAAATGTTTCAGCAAACTTTAATATAACAGGAGCTCAAAATAGTAGAGTAATCCTTGCTAATTCACCAACTATAATAACTGGATCAATTGTTAGTGGCAATCCAATAGGATTTAATACTTCAATAATTCAAATTAGTTCTGGACAAATTTTAATTACTGGTATTGGATCTAATGTTATAGTCAATAGTTATAATAATCAATTTAGAACAGCAGCTCAATATGCAACAATTTCAATTCTTCATACAGGAAATGATGGATACATAATGTATGGAAATACTAGCACATGATAGTCTTGCCATCAACTTCTTCTGGTTTTATAAGTAGCAATAAAGCTTTTCCTTATCTTCCTAGATCTATAAGAAATAACAATTCTTTATATCCTAATAATGAATTTATAGTTTTACCTACTGAAGGTGGAGTAGCTAAATGGACAGAAAGTCCACCCAATGGTTGGGGTCAATATTCACCATATTATAATGTATTTTTAAAATATTATTTAAAATCAGATGACAGCGCCGAAAGTATACCAGCTGGAGGAGGAAATATTCATTGTTTAAAAGCTGCTGGTATTGGCTCACGATTAGGCGTTTCAAGAGTAAGAAATATTACAAAAAATCCTATAGGCACAACAAATCTTGCTAATGATTGGAGTATGTATACTATAACAGCTAGTTCTGTTTCAATTACTACTCAAACTTATGTTGATTTTGGATGTTTTTATAGAGTAACTAGTAATGACCCAATGAGATCATTAAATTTTGGAGCAATTGCTATAAATTTTTCAAGAGTTACACCTGTTTTCTCTAATACCTATTTAAATTACTCAATAATACATGGTGGCGGAGTTAATCTTCTTGGAAATAATTCTACTTATACATATTTTAATACATATGATGTAGCTAAAACTTATGAAGCATATAATCAATGGCTTGGGTCAGCATTCATTAAGTTTAAAAAACTTGACGAAATAAACCAAAGTTCAGTATTTAATCAATGGCAATTTTTAACCTATAGAGTAGAAATTCCAACATTTGTAGATACTCCACAAGACGATGGAGCTATTGGTAAAGCACAGACCTGTACCCTTAGACTATGCTTTTGTGAAAATAATAGTTATCTTGATGATGGTTCTGGCTTAAATACTGGGTCTATTCAATTTTTATATCCATTTTTAAATTTGAGCTAAAAAATCATTATTATATAGTGTAATATCTATTATATGAGTAATAATTCTTATACACCTGTAAAACTTGTTGATGTTGCAGACGAACTTTATCGCGAAATGAATGAACCAGCCGATTGGAGCATAGCTTCAATTGCTTGGTGGCTTAGAGCAAACATTGGGGACTTAAATATTTCAATTAATAAAAGATTTTATATAGACGACACAACATTAGAAATCACATCTGATCCAAATAGTGGCGAATTATTCACTGATACAGAAAAAAGTATATTTAAAATGCTTTTTGCTATTCATTTTTATGAGAGATTATTAAGAAACGCTCTCGGTGCAGCTAGCACTGATAGTCTCATTGAAATTAATCAAAATGGATTTAGCGCCAGAAAGATCAATAAGAACGAATTAGCTAAAACTTATGCTCAATTCAGAAAACAAATTAGTGATGAATTAGAGATTCTTATTAGAAGCTACAACCTTAATGAAGCTCGTCCTCTTCAAGTTGCTGGCGATGATACCGTAGGGGATCCCGGAAGAAGTTATACATATAATAATTTTATAAGAAATATCGACAACATAATGCAATAATTTTATGGCTACTAGTTTCATAAGCGCAGGAGATCAAACTTGGTACGAAGATGCGGCCGATACATGGTTCGAGACATTTAAAAAATCTATCACAGTAAACAAAGAACCAATCAAAAATATTGTTCAAAACACAACAAATCAAATACTTGGATATGATGAAAATTCTAACATTGTTGATTATACTTATACTCCTAGAAATCAAACATTTGATGCTGTTATTAAATACTCTGTAAGCGAAAATTTACAAGAAAATCCAGAAATCAAATTAAAATTTCCAGATCAACAAGTTGAAATTTATGTTAAAGCAGATTGCGCAAATTATATCAACACAGATCGCACAGAAAATATAACATTTGATGGTAAAACATTTAATCTTTACAGCACAAGCATAGTTAAACATTATCAAAACAATACATTTTATGTTTACTTTCTAAAGGAAACAAGATAATGGGAAAAGTTAATTTTAATGTAAAAACCGCTATAGAATCTACTGGTGGATTTCAAAATAGAGCACAAGATATTGTAACAGAACAATACGAAGAAAGCAAAGAAAAATTTCTTCAAGAATTTGATGATCATCCTGTAACAAAAGAAATTTCAGAAGGCCCAAATGCATCAAATATTTCAAATACTTTAAATGGAATTGGCAATTTATTTAGTTATATTGGTTTTTATGCAGGAGAAAATCCAACAGATGATCTTAAAGCTTTATTAGTTAAAAGTTTTAATTTAAAGAAAAAAAATAGCAAAACATCCACAAGATTTGTAATTTCTTATCCAGATATAGATACAATTCAAAAAGAAACTCCTATGCCTTGGGAAGGTGGCAGAAGTTGGGCTACTGGCGTAGAAAGAGGCATATCTGGTTTTGGATACTATGTATACAAAAAATTCTTAAAAGGTCGCTCTGGAGAAGCACTTCAAGTAGAAAATAAAGTTAGAGGTTCTACATTTAAAAAAGTAAGATATATGTCAGAAATCATTAAAAATTTTGTAAATAGTATAAAGCCATGAAAATCCAATTAGATAATATTTTAATGTCAAGTATGATAATGTGGATGGATAATATCTTACTCAAAAAAGGCGAAGCTTTTCAAAATTTTAATAGTCAATTTTATCCTATTACAAATATTTATAATGGTTTTTATAGTTATGGATTACCATTTAAACAAGTAGTAAGTGATAGTTCTATAAGTGGCGCTAATTTATTATCTGGAGTTTATGTTAATAATTCATTTATTAAAGTTGGTCAAAGTGGTTTAACTGGTATTAACCCTAATCAAGGCCAAGTATATTTCACTGGAAGTCAAGCTGGCAAAACATTAAGTGGAACTTATGCTGTTAAAGATTTCAATATATATTTAACAAATCAACCAGAAGAAGAACTACTATTTGAAACAGAGTATAAAATTAGACCCAAAACTACTCAAACTGCAACTGGATTAGCCCTTGAATCCATAACTTATCCTTGCATATTCCTTAAAAATAATGGTGGCATTAATGAACCATTTGCCCTTGGAGGCCAAGATCAGACCATGCTAGAAGTTAGGGCTGTAGTTTTAGCCGATAATATGTTTAATTTAGATGCAGTTTGCAGTATATTAAAAGATACCGCAAGAAGATATGTGCCATTAATTAATCCTCCTCCATTTAATAATTTTGGTTCATTAAATAGTGGATACTTTAACTATAATACGTTAACATCTGGCATTAATCTATCTAATGACGCTTTTTACATCACAGAAGTCAATATTAGCAAAATATTTGCTAATTTTAATCCAAGAAATACTCAAGTATTTCCAGCCTTTGTAGACTTTACCTTAAGTAATATACGCTATCCAAGGTGTTAAAAATGACTTCTCTTGATATAAAATTAACTGTAATAATAGACAAGATTTCAAAGGAGAAATAAAAATATGCCAAGAAAAAGAGTAATTTATCAAAGTGAAGCGCTTTTCGTAGGAGCTACAGGAGCTGCAACACCAACTCAATTAATGAGAGTTCAAGATGCAAACTATAGTTTTGATATCACAAGACAAGACGTTAATCAATACGGCCAATTGGCTGCAATTGATCGTGTTATTCTAGAACAACCAACAGTAAGTTTAGATTTTACTTATTATGCTAGCTCTGGTCAAAATGAAAATGCATTAGGTTTCTTTTTGGGAAGTACAAAAGGTGCTTTAGCTAATATTCTTACTGGTGGAAAAGATCTTAATAATTATTATATTTATGTTTCTCCAGAAGGTACAGATGCAAATGTTGATACAGCCGCAACAGGTGCAGGTCGAGTAATTGGTATCGGTAATGGTGGTTTAACATCTTATTCAATCGAAGCTGCAGTTGGAGGTTTCCCAACCGTATCAGTTGCTGCTGAAGGATTAAATATGAAATTCTATGGCGCAGTAACTGGTTATACACCTGACGTAGATCCTGCTGTCGGTTCTGCAAATACCTCAAATATATTCGCTATTCCAATTCCAAGTACAGGAGTGGGATATACTGCGCTTCGCCCCGGAGATGTTCTATTAAATATTTCTGGTCTTGGCGTAAATGCAAGCGATTTAAAGATTCAAAATTTCTCACTATCAACTGATATTGGTCGTGATGCAATTCAAAAACTTGGTAGTAAATATGCTTTCTCAAGAGAAATTACATTCCCAGTTACAGTTACAGCTAGCGTAGAAGCTATCATGGGTGATATTGCTGGAAGTGATAACATTGGAAACGCTCTATCCGATATAGTTTGTGATGATAGCAAAAGCTATGATCTAATATTCGTATTAGGATCCCCAAGTAATAATTGTGATACAAGTTATACTCCATACGCACTAAAGTATACATTAAAAGGTGCAAAACTAGATTCTCAATCATTTAGTTCTTCAATCGGTGATAACAAATCAGTTACAATGGAGTTTAGTGCTCAAATCGGTGGACCAAGTGACTTGAATAAAGGATTGTTCATCGAAAGTAATACATCAAGTTAATATTTTAAACAAAATTTAAAATTACTAAGACCCCGCGAAAGCGGGGTTTTTAGTGTAAACATAGGTAAGGAACAAGGAATATAAGGCTTATGGAGACAGATCCTAAACTTAAGGAATTTCTATTATTTCAAATACATAGAAACATTACTTCTCTTTACAAGAGATATCTTAATCTAATTGAAGATATTCAAGAAGAGCATGTAAATATGCTTAATAAATTGAATAGTAAAGTAGATCAAGAGACTTTAAAAAATGTTGATTATTTTGATGATAATAAGTATAATTACTTAAGGAAAAAGGTATTAGATTTAGGAAATGAAACAGCTAGGGAAATAAGTAAAAACTTAGATCTATTAAACATGGAAATTAAAAATGAAAAGTAAACTAATATTTAATTATCCCATTGAGGAAACTTTATCAGCTGTATTATCAATGCAAGCTATTCAAAGAACTCTTGAAAAAGACTTTAAGATTAAATATTTTGATTTTGAATCTTTTATTAAAAGCAAGTCCTTACAACATATAAAGACTTGGGACTCAGAAAAACAAAATAAGTTTATAAGAACTATTGGCGGAGTTAAAAATTTTAACAAAACCAAAGACTTTTTAAAGTCTAAAAATCTACTATAAGGAGCAAGGAAAATATGAAATGGTTATATGAATTCTCAGTAAATCAAGAAAAAGAACTTGAACAAATAGATATCGCAAAAGATGAACAAGGTAACGAAGTTAAAACTACAAAAAAAGTAAAAAAAATCTTACCAGTTAAATTTAAAATACAAAAACCAACTAGACGTTTATTTGATGACGCTGAATTATTTTACGCTGTCAAACTTTCTGAAGGAATTAAATCTGGTCTTCTAACAAAAGCATTACTTGCAAAAAGATATCAAAATGATGGTGGCGCTATGAGTGAACCAGAGAAGCAAAAGTATAGTAAATTATATATCGACTTATACAATAAAGAAACAGAGTTTCAAAAAGTTTCTCTTAATTTAGAAAATATTTCTCCAGAAGAAAAGACTACAAAAATAGCAAGTCTAATTGGAGAATTAACCGAAATTCGCCAAGAACTTCAAACTGTTGAATTTTCTCAAATTTCATTGTTTGATCAAACCGCAGAAAATAGAGCTAGAAATCAAACTATTATGTGGTGGGTTCTAAGTCTTTCTCATATTAAAAATGAACAAAATGAAGATTTTAGTCCATTGTTTGATGCTAAAACCTTTGAAGAAAAATTAGATAAATATGATTCCTTAGAAGATCAAGATGATCCATTTTGGCAAGAAGTATTCAAGAAGCTAGCTTATTTCATAAGTTTTTGGTATATGGGTAAGATTTCATCTACAGAAGATTTTGAAAGAGCAGAAAAATTCTATATTCCAATTCAAACAGATATAGAACAAAAAGAAAATACAACAGAATCCAAAGTAAGTGACACTAAGTAATGAGTATAGATTTTTAAGAAAACTATACAAAGATATCGTTCTAGGATATTCTTATATAGCTTCTGAAAATATATACATCAAACATCCATTTGAAACAGATCTTGGTTCGATAGAAGATTTATATATACAACATTTTAATGAAGCCAAAATTCGTGGCTTGCCAGATGAGAAATCTAAAATAGATGAACTATATAAAGCCGAGCTATGGACTGAAGAAAAAGAAAAGAAGATATTTTCTAATAAAAGACAAATAGATAATCTAAGGGATACTCTTAAAAAAATAGTTATCAAAAGTCAAGCTACAACGATAACCAATCAAATCAAAGGTTTAGAAAAAGAATCAAATGAAATACTTAAAGAGCGCGAAGAATTATTAGGTACTACAGCCGAAAAATATGCTAACAAAAGATCAAATGAAATGATTATCTATAGATCCATATATAAAGATATAGATTTAAAAAATAATTTATTTAACCAAGAAGATTTTGATGATTTAGATATTAAACAATTATCTAAATACATTGTTATTTATAATACTGTGATTGATTACTTCAATCAAAAAAACATAAAAAAAATCGCAGCTTTGCCATTTTTCTTAAATAACCTTTTCTTAACTGAAAGTGATATTTATGTATTTTATGGGAAACCAATAGTTCAATTATCCACGTTTCAATTAGAAATATTCTCATATGGATTAATGTATAAAAATGTATTATCTAAAGGCGCTAGTCCTAGTGAAGAATATTATGATGATCTTGATAAATTAATTGATTGGTATGAATTAAATAAAAACATAGGTAGCGCCTCAGAAGTCAGGCATAGAGCAAAAGAAAAGGATGGAGCTACTTATATGGGAGCTTCTAAAGATGAAATTAAGACAATTAATAATTTTGATCAAAAAGATGAGATAATAGATTTGGCAAAAGAAGCCGAAAAAGCTGGTGGTGAATTGAGTATGAAAGATATAATAAAATTACATGGATTATAATTATAATTAATTAAAATATCGTGTAATATTTATTAGTATGGCACAAGGTAGAAATCAACTAGAAATTGATGTAGTAGCGAATATTAGGGCTGCTCAGAAGCAGATTGATGCTCTAGTTTCTAAGCCATATACCCTTAATTTTAACTCTAAAGGTGGAGGTTTTTCTGCTCCCTTGGGTAAAATTAAAGGTCAATTAGGTGAGTTTGAAAAATCATTAGAAGCGTCTAATGCTCGTGTTATTGCATTCGGAGCCTCTGCTAGTGCTATTTATGCAGTTGAAAAAGCTCTTTCTGAAAGCGTTAAAGCCGCAATTGAAGTAGAAAAAGCTTTAAAAGACATTAATGTTATATTAAATTTAACAGATAAAAGTTTGGCTCAATTTGGCACAAATCTCTTTGATATTGCTAAAAATACAGGAAATGCATTTTCAACAGTTGCTTCTGCAGCTACAGAGCTTTCTCGTCAAGGTTTAGGAGTTGCTGAAACTTTAAAAAGGACACAAGATGCGCTCATCTTAACTCGACTTTCTGGCTTAGGCGCGGTTGATTCAGTTGAAGCTATTACTGCTGCTCTTAATGGTTTTCAAAAAGCAGCCCTATCATCAACAGAAGTTATTAATAAATTAGCAGCAGTTGACGCAAGTTTTGCTGTTAGTTCTGGAGATCTTGCAGAAGCTATTAAAAGAGTAGGAAGTAGCGCGGAAGATGCTGGTGTTAGTTTTGATGAATTACTTGCTATTGTAACTTCTGCTCAACAAATTACTGCTAGAGGTGGAGCAGTTATTGGAAATTCATTTAAAACAATTTTCACAAGATTGCAAAGACCAAAAGTTTTAGAAGATTTACAACAACTAGGCATAGAAACTCAAACAGCATCAGGAAATACTAGACCACTTATTCAAATTCTAAGTAGTCTTGCAAAAACATATGATACTTTAAATGATAGACAAAAAGCTTCAATTGCAGAAACAGTCGGTGGAGTGTTCCAAATTAACGTATTGAAAGCTGCTTTAGGAGATTTGAATAAAGAGTATTCTATATTTTCAAATGCTTTACAAATTTCTACAGGAGCAACAGATGAAGCTATACGTAGAAATGAAGAATTAAATACAACCTTAGCTTCTCTTTTAAATAAAACAATTGCAAATCTTACTGCAGCTGGCGCAAAAATTGGAGAATTAAGTTTAGCTCCAGCATTAAAAAAAGTTTTCGGCGGATTAAATACTATATTAGAAAATATTGGAGCAGGAGATAGTGAAGATGTTGGCTCTAAAATTGGAGAAGGCTTGTTAAGAGGAATTGGAAACTTTTTATCTGGACCCGGATTATTAATCGGCGCAAAAGCATTATTTACGATTTTTGAAAGATTAACTGTATTTACTGCAGATGCAGCAAAAACAATATTAAATTTAAATACAAAAACTGCAGAACAAGCTCAACTTCAACAACAAATTTTTAATGTTTTATCAAAAGATCCAGCGATTATAGCTCAACTTACTAGTGGTCAAACTTCTTTAAAAGATATCCAAGAATCAATTTTAAATACAATTAAAGCTCAAACACTTGCAATGGAGCAGCAAGTTACATTGTCAAAAACTTTAGCTGCTTCTCTTTCTGCTGCGGGTGTTTCAGTATCTAAATCTGGTCCAACTTCTGGTAGATTACAAGCTAAAGCTGGTGGATTTGTACCTAATCTTTTTGGACAAGAAGAACAAAATGCAAGAAGTATGGGTGCAGTTAATCCAAAAGCACAAATCTCTCAAGGAACAATAGATGGTCAAAAGTTTGTAAAAAATAATAAAGAAATAGAAATCGTTGGCATGGGTTCAAATGGAGATTCTGCAGTTATTCCAACCTATGGTTCAGTTGGAAATCAAAGACAAAAAGAACTTTACAACAAATTAAACTTTTTAGGATTTGTTCCAAATTTTGCGCAAACACCAGAACAATTAAGGGCTACTTTGAATAATCCAAATGCACCCGCTTCAAAAAAGACGGGAGCAGCAAAACAATTAGAAAAATTAGGATTACCAGTACAACAATATGCAAAAACAAATAAACCAACAGGCGCAAAAACTCCATTAAAAACAATTCCAGCTGGAGATGTAACAGTTATTTCAAGTTATGGAGACAGATCTACTAAAGATGTTAATTATGTAGAAGATGGAACAAGAATTAAATTTACTGATATAAAATCCGCAGTTCCAAAAAATCTTTTACCAAGTGATGAAAAGAATTTTGATTCAGTAATTAAAAAACATCTTCCAGATGCAATTCGTGGAATGGCTGATGATCTTTTAAAACCATTAAAAAAAGAATTTCCAGATGATACAAAAATATTTAATGATATGGTCGCAGATGAATCTGCTTATCCACAAATTGCAGGACGAATTTTTGAAACAGTAATATCTACAGCAATTAATAAATCTTTAAATCAATCCGCAGCTAATGCAGATCTTGATGAAAAAGGTAATAGAACTTGGGATTATTCCCCAACAGATTTTGATAATGAAGAAATAATTAATGCTCTATTTGGCGCAGATGCACCAAAATTAAAAAATCCACATATTGATTCGAAAAGAAGTCCAGTTGGAGAAGGCGCAACAAATGCTGGTTTAAAAAGTAAATTATTTACAACTTTTGCAAGTCAAATTAAAACTGCAAAAGCAATGTCTCGTGGTTATATTCCTAATTTCGCTTCTATTAAAGATGCAATGGAAACAGAAAAAAAGATGGGTGGAAATCCAGCACTTGATTTCCAAGAAGGCGTTGGATTATACGTTAGAGATAAGAATACTCAATCTAATTTTTCTGCAGTAAAAAAAGATCATCCAGAAGGAATTGGTCAAGCAATGAAGAATTCTCAAAAAGCTCAAGAAAGTTTAGCGCGAGGATTTATACCAAATTTTGCTCCTACAACAATGGGTAATATTGGAGGTGGATTAAAAAAAGCTTTTGATGATCAAGCCATACCAGAAGGTATGAAAAAATTAAAAGATAATATGTTTTCTGCTAGTTTTGCTTTATCAACTTTATCTGGTATAGTTGAAACTTTTAATAAAGATAGTAAAAGCGCATTTGGAACAGTTACTTCAGAAATATTAAAAGGCGCTTCAACATTTACAAGTATAAGTCAAATAATTCCGGGTCGAGTGGGACTTATAATTGGAGCAGTTGCTGGCCTTAATCAAGCAATCGAAGGAATTACTAAATCTATAAGAGATGCACCGATAAATAAAATTATTGAAAATAGCAAATTAACTGGAGAAAATTTTAGTAGATTAAGTGATTCTACTCAAAAATACGCAGCAACTTTTGAAAAATTACAAGAAATTTATAAAAGCGATAAACCATTTAAAGATGTTCAAAAAGGAGAAAAAGATTTATATGAGGCATTGTTAGATGTACCACCGCAATATAGAACTCAAGTAGCTTCTGCAAAAAATTTAACAGAAATACAAGATGTTGTTGCTCAAGCTTTAGCTAAAGAAGGCGGAAAGAAAAAACAAGAAGAAACTGCAGCAGGAATTGGAACAAAAGTTCAAGGGGCAAAACAATCTGGAGGAATAGGTGGTCTTATCGATTATCTTGGTATCACTGGAGAACAACTTATTGGTGGAGTTGGAGAATATGCTACTAATAGAACAACTGGCGGATTTTCCGCTACAACAAGCACACAATTAGCTGGTGGAGTTTATACTAGCAAGGGTCAAAACGCAGAAAAATTTGCCAAAGCAGATGCAGAAAAAATTGTAGCAGGTTTGAATAAAGATTTCTTTGATGGTATTGCTAATGGAACTATTGATTTAAATCAAAAAGGCGCAGCATTTATTGAAACTTTATCTAAAATGGGCTTAAGTGTCCAAGAAGAAGAAGTTCTTACAGCTCTATTAAATAATGAAAGAGCCGCAGGAGCAGAAAATTTTGATTTATTAGCTCAACAAATTAAAACAGTAGGATTAGAAGCAAATGATGCTAAAAGAAAATTAGAAGAAGGTAGCAAAGCAAGACAACAAGATATTGATAAAAGAAAAGCAGAGGAAGAAGCAGCGAAAAAAGAAGCCAGAGCAAAACAAGATGCTGCAGAAGCAGCAGCTATATCTGCAGAAGCAAGTAGAGCTTCAGCTGTAGCAGAACTTAAACTTGCAAATGTAAGACAATCTAACTTATCAAAAATTGCTAATGCAGCAGCAAGTTCAGAATTACAAACTGCTCAACCATTTACCACAGCAAAAGGAATGGCCGTTGGACAAGCAGCGATAGACCAATCTACAAGAATTAATGCAGCAGAGGCGGAAAAAGCTCAAGCAGGCGCAGGAGCAACAGAGACAATTAGCGCTAATTTTGCAAATTCAATTCAAAAACAAATTGATGAAGGCATACAAAATAAACAAGACGTAACTGGATTACAAAACAAGAAAGCTGAAATTGCAGGAATTGTTAAAGAAGGTGGTGGACCAGAAGTTATAGCTCAAAAATTAGAGGCTTTAGGAAAAGAATTAAATTTAAGTGATATAGGAGCTTTGCAATCACAAACAGCAAGCGCTTTAAAAGAAATGCAAAGCAATATAGCTTTAGTAGATGAAGAATTAAAAACTGCTAATGTAATTGCAGCAAAACAATTAGCAGAACAAATTAAACAAATTAGAAATCAAGAAAGAACAAAAGCTCTAGGTGGAATGCAAGGATTTTTAAATCCAGAAACTTTAAAAGAACCTGTAGAAAAATTACTCGGAGGATTTCAAAAAGCACAAACTGGTAAAAAATATGGATTAGAAAATACTGCAGCCAGAGGATTTGCTGAAGCTGGAATGGCTACATTAGAATTAACTGGTGGCGCAGGAAGTGCAGACGTAAATAAAGCATTAAAAGAATCTGTTGTACCGCAACAAACAAAATTCATAGAACAAACATTTAAAGATTTAGCAACTCAATCAAGAGCCACTAAAACTCCAGAAGGTGAAGCGCTAGCAAAAGTATACGACAAACAAGCAGCAGATGCAGGTAATATTGCGGCAGCTCAATTTGATGCAGCTTTCCAAAAAGAACAATTGCCACAAAATGTAGCAAAAATATTAGAGCAAGTTACAAAAATGGCCACTGGGGATACAGGAACTCCAGAAACTTCTGTAAGTCAGGGTATAGAACAAGCTCAATCTCAAGAGCCTGCAATGACAGATTTCCAAAAGATGTTTATTGAAGAAGCTCAAAAAGCTATAGCTCAAGATCCAACAATCGCTCAAACAATGCCCACAATGCGTTCTGGTGAAGCTGGAGGGTATCAATTTGGTATGAGTCCAGAAGAAACTCAAACTTTAATGAGCATGGATACATCAAAAGCACCAGAAACTTCTGTAAGTCAAGGCATAGGAGAAGCTCAAGCTCAAGAACCCGCAATGACTGAGCTTCAAAAGATTTATGTTGAAGAATTTCAAAAAGCTTACGCAAAAGATCCAACAATTGCTGAAACAGCACCTACAATGCGCTCTGGTGCAGCTGGAGGATATCAATTTGGTTTTAATCCAGAAGAAACTCAAGCTATAAATAGTATAGATACATCAACGGCAATAGGAGAAAAACCTAAAGGGGCGACGTTGCCTGATGGAACATTCATCGCGAACCAACCAACTAAGCCTTTAATGAACACGAATACATCACAAGTCCCAACGTCTACAGTGAATGGCGCAGCAAATCAAATCGCAGCAAGAGAATTTACGCCAAATATAAATAAACCTTTGGCAATAGGAGAAAAAGGAGCATTAACTCCCGCAGAAGCAGATAAATATTTAGGTGAAAATATGAATAAACAAGATAGCTTAAGACAAAAAGCTGCAGATGTCTCAGTTAAAGCCGCAGAAGGAGATAAAGGCGCACAAGTTGAATTACAAGAAATAAAAGAAATACTTTCTGGTCTAG
>Ga0114973_10000216_pt1 | contig 41508 bp, 37 predicted proteins | sample M_140807_MF_Meta_FD_87025 | JGI IMG/M metagenome (GOLD analysis project Ga0114973, IMG submission 87025) | Freshwater microbial communities from Lake Montjoie, Canada to study carbon cycling - M_140807_MF_MetaG | ecosystem: Environmental > Aquatic > Freshwater > Lake | place: Lake Montjoie... | reverse complement strand
TATTAAGCCTGGCAACGACCTACTCTTCCGTGCCTTAAGACAAAGTACCATTGGCGCTAAAGGGCTTAACTGCCGAGTTCGGAATGGGATCGGGTGTTACTCCTTTGCAATAATCACCAGGCGACATTTTGATATATTAGCAGCACTACTTTGTAAATATAATAAAAATTAAAATTAAACATATAAAATGTGTTTTATGTTGAATTAATACTTTTAAATCTAATAAAATTAGATAGAAAATTAGAAAATGATAGTGCGTTTTTTACAAGCTATAATAAGATTTACATATTCATTCGAAAATCTTGGAATGATTGCTACCCTAAAAATTATTTGGTTTCGCATATTGAAAAGGGAAATTGATGTTAAAATGTTCACAAAAAAATTTGGTTATGTATTTTGGAATGCAAAGAGAGACTGGGTTATTGCGCATTTTTATACTCCTCAAATAGAAATTTTCTCACCCAAAAATAAAATTGAGGTAAAGTTAATTATTGATTTAGGAGCAAATATTGGAGTTGAGACTTTAAGATTCGCGAAGATTTATCCAAAGGCTAAAATATTTTCAATTGAAGCTGTAAAAGAAAATTTTGAAACTTTAATAAAAAATACAAAAAACATGCCGAACGTAACAACTATAAATGCAGCTATTTGGGATAAAAATTCCAAATTAAAAATAATAAAAAAATCAGAAAGTAGTCAGGCACGGTATGTTCAAGAGGTTAAAAATTCAGATAAATTTCACATGAAAGGGGTAACATTTAGTAAAATCATATCTGAATATTTAATTAAAGATATCTGTATACTAAAAGTCGATATTGAAGGCGCAGAAAGAAAACTTTTCGATAAATCGTGCAAAGAATGGATACACTCAGTTAAATGTATAATAATGGAAGTTCCTGACTCTGATTCTCCGTTGACTACTCAAAAAATCTTTAAATTGTTTATAGAAAATAATTATAAGTTCAATACATACATTAATGGTGAAAACATAATATTTATAAGATCAGACATTGACTGGAAACCTAGAAGCATTATTAATTACTGATACAAGAATTTTTGAACTTCATTTAAATATTTGCACAATTTAATATTTCATTTTCTATTTATAGAAGACAAAAAACTCCGGTAAGTTCTAAAAAAACCTTCTTTAAGACTAGTCTTTGGTAACCAACCATATCTTTTTGATAATGAAATATCTAAAAGTTTTCTGAGCGTTCCATCTGGTTTCGAATAATCAAAATCTATTTTAATATTTAAATTTAAAGATTTAATTATAAAGTTTGCATAATCTTTGACTGTTAAATCTTTTCCAGTGCCAATATTAATTAAAAATTCTTTAGTCTTTTTTTTCATAAAAAATACACAAGCATCCGCAACATCATCAACATATATTAATTCTCTTTTAGCTAATCCAGTTCCCCATAAAGTAATTCTTTTTTTATCATAAAGCTTAGCGTCATGAATTTTTTTAATAAGTGCTGGAAAAAAATGCGAAGTTTCACTATCATAATTATCACCTGGTCCATAAGTATTAGATGGCATTAAGCATTTAAAGTTTGTTTTATATTGCAAATTATAATTTTCGCACATTTTAATTCCTGCTATTTTTGCAACAGCATAAGGTTCATTTGTATATTCCAAAGGTCCTTTTAAAAGGTAATTCTCTTTTATTGGTTGCTTGCATTCCCGTGGATAAACACAACTAGATCCGAGAAAAATTAAATTTTTTATATTATTTAAAAAAGCACCATGAATTAAATTATTTTGAATTGCCAAATTTTCGTAAATAAAATCAGCTCTATATTTATTATTTGCAACCACTCCCCCAACTTTTGCAGCTGCAATTATTATGAATTTAGGTTTATTTTTTTTTAAAAAATTATTAACTTTACTTTGATTTGTTAAATCTAATCTTTTTCTATCTATAATTAAAATATTACTATAGTTATTTTCTTTTAATTTCCTAAAGATAGCGGATCCTACTAAACCATTATGGCCCGCCAAAAAAATTTTAGTATTTTTATTTAAAATCATTTAAAAGAAATTAACTTCATAACTTAATAAGTATAATTAAAAATTTATCAAACAGATATTAAAATTTGTACTCTTCATAAAGGGTTTGTGACCTTTTTCTGAGGATTTAAATGTAATTTTGTATTATTTTTAAAGTATTTCTTAAGTACATTTTTTCTAGTAACTAAAAATACATCTTAAAATACTTACGGGTAATATTCTAATTCGAGTTAAGACAATTATTGTCATGAGCTAAAATCTTATTTATTCATACTTTTGCAACAATATTTACTATGTTCGTTTTAAGAAAAGGAAAAACACTCTTATATAATTACTTGATAAATAAATAATTTTGTCACATTATAGCAATGTTTTTCAAAAAAAATGTTTAAAATATTAAAAAAATTTAATAATAAAACTTTAGAAGAGATAATTATTATTACTTTTACTAGATTTAAGAGATTTTTTTTTAAAAAACTAATTACTGAATCTGAAAGTGGGAATAAAGCGTATTTAGATTTAATAAATAAATCAATATACGATCAGAATACATTTATAAATTTTAAAAATCATCTTACCTATAGAGAAAATGTAGAAACCGTAACTTACTATCAAGGTAAACAACTATTAAAATCTATAATTAAAAATGAGAATTATTTGTTGGGTAAAATTAATAAATTTATACAAAATGATAAAATTGGAAACCCAAAAAAATATTTTTATAGTGAATTAAATGAAAAAATATCGCCGACAACACTACGATATATAAAAATTGCAGGTGATATTAAAAAGATATTCAAAGATAAGCTCAATAATATAGCTGAAATAGGCTGTGGTTATGGCGGTCAATATTTAATTTTAGACAATATTTTCGAAATCAATAAGTATCTTCTAATTGATTTACATGAAGTAAATTTATTAATTGAAAAATATTTAGACCGCTATTTATTAAATTCCACTTATGAAACTAAAACAATTAATAGAATTTCTCAGGATGAAACTTATGACCTTGTAATTAGCAACTATGCTTTCAGTGAATTACCCACTGAAACTCAGTTAGTATATATTAATAAAATTCTATTAAAGTCTAAAAATGGATATATGATTATGAATTCAGGTCTTGAAAATTCAGTTTTTACAAAAAATCATTTAAGCCTTGAAAAAATTAAAATTTTAATTCCCAATATAAAGATCTTAAAAGAAGAAGATTATGATACGCATAATAATTATGTAATTATTTGGGGCAATACCAAAATATAAAAATATAGAAAATTATTTACATTCTCTATTGCAAAAAAAATTAATATGATAAAGTAATAGTCTCGAGAAATTTTCTGCAACAAAGTCAAAAAATAAAGTAAAGTTAAAGTTAGAGACATTTACGAATAAGAAGAAACGAAGAATTTTAAAAAAAAGTTGCATTTTATGATACTAAACTACCAGAAAATGAATGAAAAAAGAATTTGCACAAAGAATAAATAAATTATTATCTACAATAAAAATTACTATAAAATCATAAAATTTCCGCTCAAAGCAATTCACTTACTACTAACACAATTTGGAATTAATTTATTAAAATTAAAAAAAATTATATACTTTCCAAAAATTTTTTTAGATCTAATAAAATATATAAAACTTAATGGTAAAATTGATAAGTTATTTCCACTTATTGGTCAGCATGTAGAAGAGTCTGGAGACATTACCCCTCATTATTTTTACCAAGACATGATCGTTGCTTCGTATATTTATTTAAACAAACCATTAAAGCATGTTGATGTGGGATCAAGATTGGATGGATTTGTTACTCACATTGGAAGCTTTAGGGCAACAGAGATATTTGATATTAGAGATAACAAAATTAATTTTAAAAATATAAAATTTACTAAAATGGACCTAAATAATATTAATCATGAGTTAGAAAATTATACGGATAGTTTGTCATGCTTACATACTATTGAACATCTTGGATTGGGTAGATATGGGGACAAGATTGATCCAAACGGACATCTAAAAGCTTTTAATAATCTTATAAAAATTTTAAAAAATAACGGGTTGTTGTATATTTCTTTTCCTATAGCGGAAAAAACAATAACTATATTTAATTCAGAAAGAAGATTTCATCCAAGGGATATTCTGCAATGGTCAGATCAATTACAATTGAAAAAATTTGACTACATGAATGACAGTGCGGATATTTTTTATGATGTAGACCTTCTTGAATTTAATCCTTATCAACTTCTTAACGGATGCGGAATATATACTTTTAAAAAAATTAAATAAAATTTTTAATACAATTTCTAAAAACTTTGCTTAAGGCATTGATAAGGTTTATTTGGGTCTATAACTTTAGCAAAATTTGGTAAAGATCCATGGGGTATCTCAATCTTGCTCTTCCAACCAAGCCAGTATTTGGGCGCAAATATTACTTTTTTATTTATTATAAAACTGCTCGCCCAGTAACTAAAGGAACTGTTTGATATAATTCCATATTTACATAAAGAAATAATAGAAAAATCTACATTCTGATTATTATTAGATATAATTTTATTTTTCAAATAATTGAATTTTTTTTTAACATAATTTTTATCATCAGATAGAAATATAAAGAAAGGTTCACGAATATTTTTTAAAAACCATTTTATTCCATAAAAATAGTACTCAAATGGAAGACTAGGGTCAGTTTTATTACCTATTTTCAAATTACTATAGTCACCTCTTCTTAAATGTATAAAAACTGGCTCAAAAATCTTAACTCTATTTATACTTGTATATTTTGAAATATAATTTTTTGCCTTGACAATATGATAATCTCTAATTTTAAAATTATTAATAATTTTTTTTTTATAAAAAAAATCACTTTGAAAAAAATAGGGATAAACAAATGTAATAGGGAAAAAACCTCTAGTTTTTATAAATTTTCTCTCTTCGCATTCTGTTTTATAAATTTTTTTAATCTTAGGCTTAACAGAAGAAATAATTCTTAAAACAGATAAAGAAATAAATAACAAATTAAAGATTTTAACTGATAAATATTTCAAATATTTATTATAGATTTTTACAATTAAATTATTGGGAGTATTTTTAAACAAGATGAAAAATTCGATAAAACTAAATGAAATAATTTTTTGATTTTTAAAAAAAGAATGAAGAAAAGAAAATTGAAATATTTGATTGCCTAGTCTTCCATCTCCAAAAAAAATAATCATTTTCAAAAAAGTATTTATTGAAATTCTATTTAACTAATTAATATTAAAAAAGTTAATACGTTACTACATAATAAATAATTATATATATATCTTAATAATATTGTAATTTATAATAGATGATCATTAATTATCTAAAAAATAAAATTAAATATTCAAAATTTCATTATTTATTACTAAAATTTAAAAATCCCACTTATATAAATTACTTAAATAATGAACTTAGTTTCTATAAAAAAATATTATCACCAAATATATTAATTTTTGATTTAGGAGCTAACATGGGCGATAAAACGCATATCTTTAGTTTTTTTGCTAAAAAAATAATTTGTTATGAACCTGAAAAAAAATTATTTCTACATCTAAAAAATAGATTTAGAGAAAGAAAAATTAAAATTAAAAATAAACTAGTGTCAGATAAAAAGAAAAAGATATCATTTTACTCTGTGCTTAATGATGAGGCATATAGTACAATCTTTAAAGAAACTATAAAAACATTTAGTCATTTAGATAAGAGAAGGATTATCAAAAAAAAAATTTTATCCACGACTTTAAATTCGGAAATATTAAAATACGGAGTACCTGATTATATCAAAATCGATTGCGAAGGAGCGGAAAAAGTTATTCTTAAAAATTTAAAATACAAAATTAATATTATAAGTTTTGAGTCAAATTTACCGCAATCTTACAGTAATACTTGCAACATAATAAGTTATCTTTATAAAAAATTTAATTCTAAATTTAATTTAAGAATACAAAATATTAGTCATAATAAAAATAATTTTAAGTTTTTATTTAAAAAAAATATAAATTACAGAACTTGTATAAATTTAATAAGAAATAAAAAAGTAACTTTTGAAATATTTTCTTTTTCTTAAATATTTTTTTTAAAAGAGTAAAATTAACGAACCTAATATTATAAATAATGACACTCTTGGAGAAAAATGACAACAATTACAATCTGTAAAAGAAATATACCTCTCATCTATGTCAAAGACATTTAGGCAAGTTATTGTGGTAGAATAATTCAATTAGAGAAATAGAATAAATTAAACTATTTTTTGGTCTCTAAATAAAATATTTATAGTTTAACCTTGTTATTTTATAATATTAATAACAATTTTATTTTAATTAACATTTCTTACTAATTCAACGCGTTTTATTTTTTTAAGAGCATTACTAATATGTTCATGGATATCTTCATCAGATTATAAGGGGTTCCTTTTAAAAAATTAAATAAATAGTCATAAATTTTTTTTTTAACTTCATTACGTGAAATCAAGTTTCATAACCCATTAATGCAAGAAAAGAATTTATTAAACTGAAATTCAAAATTCATACTTTTATTAAATAATTTTCTCCCATTCTTTTTCAAGTTAGCATATAATTTTTTGTTATCTCTCAAGATATTTACAGATTTTGCAATATTTTTTGGCTTTTGCGATTCAACAATATCATAAATTTTCCAGTGCTTGCCTAAGCTCATAAAATCTCTATTTTTATTTACTAGAAATGGAATATTTGCGTACAAATAATTATTAAATTTAGTCGACGCTCCAGCCATATATCGATGACTTATGGAGTGAGGTTTATAAAAACATATTCCTAATTTTGATTTGAATAATACTTCAAACCACAATTTGTTACTAACTGACGTAAGTATCTTAATTCTACTATCTAATTTTTTTTTTTTTATCAAATCTTGAAGTTTACTTAAATAGTCGTTGCTGGTTGATGAACCTGCTAATATTAAATAAATATTTTTACTCCAAAAACTTACAGATTCTATTAATTCTTCAATGTAATGATTAGGTCCAATAGAACCTAATCTAGAAACTAAAAAAGTATTTCTTTCTCTAATAATTTTATTAAGAAGTTTTGATTTTTTAGGATTATAATATTTTGGAAAACAATTATAAAACTCTATAATTTTAATATTTTTAATTTTGGCCAAACGTAAGAATATTTTGCCTCTATTAATTTCTGGAAAAACTAAAAGATTGCAATACCTAGATAAAAAAAATTCAATTTTTGTTTCTATATATTCAAAAAAATTACTTATATTAATAGGATTGTTATAATCAAAATTATGATAAATAATTTTTAATTTACTAAAAAAAAATTTTAAGAAAATATTGCACATTAGAGCTCTACGATTAAATAATATTAGAAAGTTTGGCTTAGTCAAAAATATGATTTTTATAATATTAAAATAAAGAAATAATAAATTTATAAAAAAAAAACCTTTTTTTTTAATAGGATGAAGAGTAGTTTTGGAACCCCAATCTACAACATTAACATTTTCTTTTTTATCGGGCGAAAAATAAATTAAATGAACCTGATAGTCTTTTTTAACAAATGCTTCGGCTGAAAAAATAACTGTATTATACCATTCTGGATTGTCCCAAACAGCAAAAACAACCTTCTTCATTTTATTTTAATAAGGATCTCAATAAAACCAGATTTACAAGAATTTCTTAAGCTCTTCATCGACCATATCTTGTACTAGAAGCTCTATATTAAATTTAGGTTTCCATTTAAGTACTCTTCTAGCCTTGGATGAATCGCCAAGCAATGAATCTACTTCTAGTGGCCTAAAATATTTTTTTTTAGATTGTATAATAATTTTATTATTGTAATGTACTTTTTCATTAAGTCCTGAACCAGTCCACCTAATCTTCATTTTCAACTTTTTAGCTGCTAAATTAATAAAATTTTTAACTGTGTACTGTTTACCTGTCGCAATAACGAAATCTTCTGGTTTTTTTTGATTAAGAATTTTCCACATTGCTTCTACATAATCCTGTGCATGACCCCAATCTCTTTTTGCCTGCAAATTTCCTAAATAAATTTTTTTTTGCAGTCCAAATTTAATTTTTACTAAACCAATAATAATTTTTCTTGTAACAAAAGTTTCTCCCCTAAGGGGGCTTTCGTGATTGAATAATATTCCATTACAAGCAAATATTTGATAAGCTTCCCTGTAATTTTTTGTTATCCAGTGAGCATATACCTTCGCTGTGCCATAAGGGCTTCTAGGATAAAAAGGAGTGTTCTCATCCTGAGGAACTTCCTTAACTTTCCCAAACATTTCTGAAGTTCCGGCTTGATAAAACTTAATTTTCTTAATTAACTGAAGTGATTTTATAGCCTCTAATATTCTTAATGCGCCCAAAGCATCAGCGTTAGCGGTATATTCTGGCATATCAAACGAAACAGCAACATGAGATTGTGCCGCAAGATTATAAATTTCATCAGGTCTTATTTTTCTTATTATTTTTAAGACAGATAGTGAGTCTGTTATATCTCCATAGTGCAAAAAAAATCTGCCTTTATAAGTTGGATCAATAAAGATACTGTCTAAACGTGAGGTGTTAAACGAAGAACTTCTTCGCTTCACTCCATGAACTGTGTAATTTTTTTTAAGTAAAAGTCTCGATAAATAAGCACCATCTTGACCGGTTATTCCAAAAATTAAAGCAGTTTTATGCATTTTCTAAATAAAATTAATAACATATTTTCTATTTAATTACGATATACTCTTATTTCAGGCAAAGGAAATATTAATTTGCCACCTTGATCTAAAAAATTCTTTTCTCTAGCTAAAAATTCAGGTCTGAAATGCCATGGAAGAACTAAATAATAATCTGGTTTCAAATTTCTAGAATAGGCCTCACTGATAATGTTGATATTCGACCCAATAGTTTTTGCACCCCATTTTTCTTTATTCCTGTCAGCGGCATATTTAATTTTTTTATTATTTATTCCTAACCACTGAATAATAGTATTGCCCTTAGTAGAAGCTCCATAAATATGAATAATTTTATTTTTCTTTAAAATACCATCTATTAAAACAAGTAACTTCTTTTTTATTTTTATAATTCTTTTAAAAAAATCTTTGTAAGGCTTGTCGGAGTTAACTTTTAATTTTTTTTCATAAGAAAGAGTTTTTTTAAAAAAATTATTATCTTTATCATTATCGTAAAAATAATTATCAGAATGTGTAACAAAACATCTCACGCTTCCTCCATTACTTTCGTTAAATGAGATTTTAAAAATCTTCATGTTACATAATTTCATTAAATAATTTAAAGCTGTTAATGAATAATATTCTAAATGCTCATGACAAATAGTATCGAATGAATTTAGCTCCAACATTTTCATTAAATAGGATAATTCAAATATCCATATACCATTAAAATCTAATATCCTTTTTATAGATTTAACAAAATTCTTTGGATCTTGCAGATCATAAAACATAGCTATTGAAGTTATAATTTTTAATTTTTTTTCTTTAAAGTCAGAAATAATTTTTTTGCTTGGAAAAAAATTATTGTATACTTTTATTGATTTACCTTTATTTTTTAAAGGTATTTGGCTGGGATCAATACCATATCTAATGTATTTCTTGGGATAAGCATTTAACAGGGTGCAATCATTACATCCTATATCCAGTACTCTAGTGTTAAAAAAAAAATTTTCCTTTTTTAATATCGAAACTGCTGTTGTTGCAATTTCTTTAAGATGATTTGTCATTGTCTTATTTACTCCCGAAACGTACCAATAACTTTTATATAAAATTTTTGGATTAACAGTGTATAGGGTCTGTACTAAACTACATTTTTTACATCTAACTAATTGTAATGGTATTTTTTTTAAATACGGACGAGGATAACCCTTTTTTATAAACGAACCCTGAATATATTGTTTTTTAAGATTAATAATTTTACTAAAATTATTAGAATCGCAAATACGACACTTTTTAATTTTTGAAAAATTCATTTAAAAAATCTATATTTGAATAATACATATATCGCTTTAAAACCATCGTAAATATTTATTTTTTTTCCTTCTTTATAACTCCTCCCATAGTAGCTAATGGGGATTTCTTTTATAATAACTTTTTTTAAAGAAATCTTAGTTGTTACTTCTGGGCAAAAACTAAAATCATTTTCTTCGAGAGAAATATTATCAAACACATTCTTAGAAAAAACTTTATAACCAGTATGAGCATCAGTTAAATTTTGATTGTTTAATAGATTTGATAGCATAGTTAATATGTGATTAAAAAAAACTCTATAAATAGAAGTAAAGTTGTTTGAAAAATATCTACTTTTTCCAAAAACTCTTGACCCATAGACAACTTGATATTCTTTATTTTGAATGGGTTTTATTAAATTATAATAATCTTTAGGATCATATTCTAAATCAGCATCTTGTATAATTACTATATCTCCAGAAACAAAGTCTCTTGCACTTTTTATTGCCGCACCCTTTCCTGAATTTTTTTGATGATAAATTACTTTATGTACTTTTTTATAAATATTACTATTTAATAATAAAGTTGTTCCGTCATTAGAAAAATCGTCAACTATTATAATTTCTTTATTTAAATCTTGGAGTTCGTTTATTTTATCAACTATGCGCTCAATAGTATTTATCTCATTAAAAACTGGAATTATAATTTATAACTTCATAATATATTACAAATGATAAATATAATTATATTTTCGTTTGCCACTAATTTTTTTTACTACTGCCTTGGTTCATTTTTTTTCTCAAAAAATAAAAGCAACGACAATGTAGTGTTTTATAAAACTATTACGGGAATAATAATAGCATCATTTATAGCTCTATTATTAAATTTTTTTTTACCCTTGAATAGAACTGTAAACACTTCTATATTTTTTTTTGTAATTCTTATTTTTTTATTAAAAAATAAACTTAATATTAAAAAAGAGGAAATCTTTTTTTTAATTATTTCTTCATTAATATGTTTTTTTTTAATAATTTTAAGTAATGTTAATAGACCAGACGCTGGCTTATATCACTTACCTTACATTTCAATATTAAATGAATACAAAATAATTTTTGGCCTGAATAATTTACATGCACGTTTTGGACATGTATCAATAATTCAATATTTGAGCGCATTAAATAATAATTTTTTCTTCAAAGACAATGGCATCATTGTACCGTTGGCGAGCGTAGTTTCATTTTATTATTTATATTTTACGAACGAGGTTATAAAAATTTATACAAAAAAAATTAAAATAGATGTAGCTTCTATATTTTCGTTAGCAACCTTAATTTATATTGCTTTTAAAATAATTGGATATGACAATTTTGGAAACGATGCCATAGCACACTTAAGTGTTTTTTATTTAATTGCAGAAGTATTAAGGAGTGAGAATAAAAATATTAATATAAAATTTATTATTTTAATTTCTGTATTTGTTTTCCTAAATAAAAGCACAATGATTTTTATTTTTATTATACCGACATTGATTATAATTGATAAATATAAATTTAATTATAAAAAAATATTCTCTTTAACAAAATCTTTTCCGACAATATTTTTAGCTCTGTGGTTAATAAAAAATATTATTGTTAGCGGTTGTGCAATTTACCCTGTCTCTTTTACATGTATACCAAGCCTGTCATGGTTAAATATTAACTCTGTCAATATATTTAGCATTCAATCAGAAGCTTGGGCAAAAGCGTGGCCCGAAAACCAGAACCCTAATTTAACAATGGAAATTTTTATAAATAATTTTAATTGGGTTCATGCCTGGACTAAAATAAATTTAATTTATATATTAAAAATTACAATACCTTATTGTCTCGTTTTAATATTACTGCTCTTTTTTTTAAAAATATCTAAAAAAAATCCCTATAATAAATTTTATTTAATAAAAATTCCAAAATTTTATTGGTTAACTTTTTTTGTATCTTTTTTAGGTACACTTTATTTTTTTTTTAAATTTCCACTATATAGATATGGATACTCTTATTTAGTGAGTTTAATTATATTAATATTTATTTTCTTTTTAAAAGATAAAATTTTAAAAACAAGAACAGTTAATGCTTGTAAATTTATTTTTTTAGCCTCTTTAATAATTTTTTTAGGAAAACAAAGTTTGCGAATTATAAATAATTACCAGCTAAATTATTTTAATAAACCTTGGCCTAGAATCTATTCTTTTAACGATAATTCAAAGATAAATAGTGAAAAACGTATTATTGATAATAACTTTTTCTACTACTACTCAAAAAATGGTGAATGCATGTTCAGTAGTCCTCCATGCACTAACTATGAGGTTGATAAAAATATTACAGCTAAAGAAATTTTAAGCTATACATTGTTAGTTTATAAATAAATTTGTATATTTATATTATTTTGATTTATATATTATTAGTTATATCGCGGGGTGGAGCAGTCTGGTAGCTCGTCAGGCTCATAACCTGAAGGTCCTTGGTTCAAATCCAAGCCCCGCAACCAAAAATCAAACCTTATAAATTTACTTAATCTTAAAATAGATTTTAATAAGATCTAAAAACATAACAAAAGGGTCATAAAAAATATTAATTTTCCCATAGGGTTTGTGAATCCACTTAACCGGAAGTTGGCAAATCTTAAAACCTAGCTTTTTACAAATAATTACAATTTCAATATCGTGAACAAATCTTTTTGAGTGAATCATTGAAAATATTTTTTTTGCATTTTCTTTTTTATATAATTTAAAGCCACATTGAGAATCCAAATCGGAAATATTAAATAAATTATTAATTAGAAACCTGAAAATATGACCAAGAAAATTGCGGAAAAAATTTTTTTTAACTTTAGATTTTTTTAGCAATCTTGAACCAAAGTATATATGAAACTTTTCTGAGATATATAGATCATTCCAAACAATCAACTCATACAATTCTACCGATAGATCAATATCAAGAGTTAATATCCATTTTTTTTTTGCTAAACGCACACCCCTCTTTAATGCGTAACCTTTTCCGTAATTTTTATCTAATTTGATTATGTTAAAAGATACGTTTTTATATTTTTCAAAAGTAGAATTAACAAATTTGCTAAGTATTTTATTCGTATTATCAAAGCTACCGTCATCGACAAAAATAACTTCTAAGCCATAAAAATTTTTTTTATATAATTTTAAAAAATTTTTAATTTTTAATAACGATAGTTTCAGTCTAGAAGACTCGTTAAAAACAGGAAAAATAATAGATAATGAATTTATCAATTTAAATAATTTTTTAGTTTTAAAATATTAATATTTTTAATAACTCTAAAATATGAATTTACAATTAAGTAAAATGCTGGAAAAAAAACAAAATCTTTTACAGCACTTGAATCTAAAATAAATAAATTTTTTAAATTTTTTTTTCTTATTAATTTAAAATTAAGGTTTTTTATAATGTTTGAAGAATAGTGAAAATCAGATCCTATTCTAGTTTTGAGAAAAAAAATAAAATTAGATTTGAAATGTTTAAATAATAAATATTTTGCTAATGTAATAATTTTATAATTTTTTTCCATTTTAGTAACATCTATTTGTAAACGGTTATGATTAAACATAATTTTTGTAGAGTTTTTTTTTCTTTTATACATAAGACTTGCTAATAAAATTCTAAAACCAAAAAATGAGAAAAAATAATCAACAAAGAGAAAAAGTATATTTAAATTATATTTGTGAATCGTATCTTTGTTTAGCAAAGAAACCCTTCCGCAAAATAGCTTGTACGTTTTGTCAAAATAGAAAAATTCTTTTTTACTATTATGGTGATTTAATAAATTTTTAGATTTGATTACTGAAAAACCATATATTAAATCACTATGCGTTATATTTAAGTATTTTTTTTTAAAATTAAAATTAAACATTTCAGAAATAAGAGATATAGTTGAAAATATTCCGGCACATATATATATTTTTTTACTCATGATAATCCTATTGTTTGACAAAAAAATATTAAAACAATTTTTTTTTAAATTAATTTTAACATAAGATACGTAAACTTTTTTTATTAGCCTGATATTTCTCTTGTATTTATTAAATATTTTTAAAGGATTAATTGTTGACTTTGTAAACTCATATAAATTTAGATTTTTACTTGAGTTAAGCGGTAAATTTTTCTTTAATCTCAATTTATTTAATATTAAATTAACGATTGAGTGACTAAAATTAACTTTTGTATTGATTATTTTACCCCATAAATTTGATAAACCTCCTGAGCCAAGATAACTAATAAAATTATATTTTTTATTAAATCTAACCCTATTTGCGAAAAACCCAGAATTTATATTATCACTATAATTTTCAAAATTTCTTGTAGGGAGTTTGACAAAGTAATTATTTTTGTGCCTATTGTGTGATTGTCCTAATACTAAACTGACATTTTTTTTTTTTTGGATTAAGGCTAATGCGCATCCTATAGACGAAAACCCCGAACCTATGATTAAATTCTCTATCATTTACCTTATTAAATACATAAAATGTAGGCTTGGTTTTGAGAAAAACCAAAAAAAATTCGGATAATATTTTTTGTTATAAATTTTTTTAATAACTTTTAATTTAGATTTTTTTAATATTGTATTAAATAATTTTTTTGTAAAATATTTTTTTGGTAGTGAAGTAAAATTTTGATAATTTCCCATGAAATCTAATATTAACAATAAAAATCTATCATAAAAGCTACGTTCGTAATGGTCTTTAATAATAATATATTTAGTTTTATTCTTAATCTTCTTTAATAAATTTATTATAGATTCTTCATTTTCACATCCTACTTTTTCCGTTTTGTCGTTACTGATATGGTGAAGAACATCAGAAATAATACAATAATCAAATTTATCTCTACTAATTGCTTTTATATAATTAACATTATAATATTTTATCATTCTATTTTTTTTTGAATTAATATTTTTAAGATATTTTCTCGGATATAAATCCAGGCAAACAAATTCAGATTTTATTTTTAAATTACTCAACAAATCTTGAACTTTTTCAGCAATAGTTGGTTTAAAATAACCAGAGCCATAATCAATTATTTTTATTTTATTTTTTAACGAATTAGTAATAATTAAATTTACAATTTCTTTGCTAATTGCATTTTGCCTAAAGTCACCAAGTAATAATTTTCTTAGAAACTTAGTAAATTTTCTTATTAAGAAATTAAATAACATAAAAATTAAAATAATCTAAAAACTCTATCAACAAAACGAGGTCTTGGTAAATTTATAAAAAAAAATTGAATATTTGATAAATTCCTAATTTTATATTTGTTCATATTTTTTATAAAAAATTTATAATGAATAAAATTAAACAAAAAAGATTCAAATATTTTTTTTAATAATATATTATAAAAATGGATTGAATAAGAGAAATAAATTTTCCTGAAACTAATAATATCAATTTTTTTTAATAAAAAATTAATTTTTATTTTTTGTATTAATTTATAGTAAAAATAAACAACTCTACTTAATGATGGTTTATCACCAATATGTGTCGATATAAGTATAATTTTTTTTGATTTTTTACGTAAATAATCAATAAACTTTATATACTTTAATATGTAAACTTTGAGATCGCTAATGGAACAATAGCAAATATAATAATGAAATCCTGATATTATAATTTCGTCATATTGATTTATTTTTTTTATATTACTCCAGGCATATCTAAAACTTACTAAATCAATGCTGTGTATATTCTTGTATTTATAAGTAAATATTTTTTTTATGGAATCACTTGATCCTATAATTAAAATGTTATTTTTCTTCATAATTAATATAATTTCTGTATATGATTGTTAATGCATAAAATACAAAAAATTTATACTTTCTTATTTTCAATATTACTAATTTTATTGTTAAATAGTATTTTTTTTTTTTTTTTTTTATTTTTATAATTTTAATTAGTATTTTTTTTTTTTTTTATATAGATAAATTTTCTTACGACGTTGATGATAATTACAATCTAATAATTAAAAACTTAAGTTTTTCTTTTGGTCCTTTGCTAGATAATTTTATTAACCAAAATGAATATTATTTTAATTTTGGCCATGATGGTTTAAGCATTAAATATTATCTAGGCAGAATGCCTTTTATCCCCATTTTCATAAAATTTATTTATAAATTTATCTCAGAAAATTTTTTAATTATTCTATTATTTAAAAATATTTTTTTTTTTTCAATAATTATTTTAATAATTCAAAAAAAAATTAAAAGTTTTTATGTTTTTTTTATTTTTTTATTATTATTAATATACAATCCTCATAATATTTTTACTTTGACTTCTTTAGTTCCAGAAGAAGGGTATATAGGATATTTATTAATAATCATTTACATATTAGCGACACAGTTCTCAAGTAAGTCCAACATTGTTCTCTTGGGTATATCTCTTAGTTTTGTTTACTTAACAAAAGCTTCCATGGCTTATTTTTGTTATATTTTTTCATTCTACTTATTTTTTTTATATAAGAAAAAATTTAATTATAAATTTTCTACTTTGCCTATAATTTTTTTGTTCCTATCATACGTTTGTTGGTCTTCTTTTGGCTACATAAAATTAAATAAAATCATAAATCCACTTTCTATTAGCTCAATGAGTGGTGGTACTCTTATTGTTTCTAGTAATGAAAAATTTAACAATTATTTCCCGCTTACTACTCCTGATTATTTGGAAGAAGTTATGTGGAAACGCTATAAAAACGAAATCATAGATAATTCTAAGGATGAATTAGATGTTAGTAATTTTTTTATAAAAAAAAGTATGCTCTATATTTATGAAAATAAACTAGATTACTTGATATCAATATTAAAAAAATTAGAACTTATTTTTTTTAATATTAAAAAAGATGCCCAGGCAATTGGACATCCTGATTACAATTCTATAAGAGTTTCTACAATATTTAATAAAATTTTCTTTATATCAGCGCTACTTATCATTTTTAATAATGTAATAAGGCGAAAAACAAAAAGTGAAGATAAAGTATTTTGCATTATCTTTGTCAGTTATATTTTTCCTTATATAATAGGTTGGGTATATGAAAGACATATGGTGCCAATTTATCTTATGGCACATTTGTACATATTTTTTTTTTTAAAGAATAAATATAGAAATTATTTTAATTAATTGTTTTGCATAATAAAATAAAATTAATATCAGCCTAAACTAGCCGAATTTATTTTATCCAATTTTAACTTTATTGATAATTTGGAATTATAAATTTACTGTGGCTAAGTTACTTTTAATTTACTAACTTGAATAAAAATTTCCTTGATATTTTATTATGCTTTAATAGAGTATTTAAATAAATAATATTTTTAGGCACAAATTTATATTTATTAATTTCATCACAAAGTAAAATTCTAGGGTGTGAGGTTTTTTTTAAATTTTTTCCAAGAGTTAATTCTTCTTGAATTTTTTCACCTTTTTCTAAATTTTCTACTTTTATTAATATATCTCCATCTGGATATTGTTTATCTTTAATATTAAAACCACATAATTTAATAATTCTCATTACAACATCATATATTTTTATTTGACTACCCATGTCTAAGGCATAAATATTAAACTTTTTATTTATCAATGAAGAATATAGAACTAATTCGACCGCCTCTTTAATTGACATAAAATATCTTTGAGTCTTTTTATTCTTTACTATCACAGGACCTCCTTGTTTAACTTGTTTTATGAACAATGGAATTGCTGATCCCGTAGAGCCAATCACATTGCCAAATCTAACTACTAGATAATTTAAATTATTTTTCTGAAAACGATATTTATATTCTAAAATCATTTCTCCAAATTTTTTTGTAATTCCTAAAACACTTTTCGGGTTTACAGCTTTATCTGTGCTAATAAAAACAAAATTTTTCACTTTATTTATTATTGCGAAATTTACGATATTTAAAGTTCCAAAAATATTATTTTTAATAGCGCTAAATATATTTTCTTCTAAAAATTTAACATGCTTGTAAGCAGCGGCATGGTAGATTTCATCAAATTTGTAGACATTTAGAGAATTGCTAATAAAATTACCATCAGAACAGTCACCTAATATTAAGTCTACTTTATTACTATTAAAATTATTAATATTTTTTATTTTATTAAAAATATTAAATAAATTTAACTCAGAGATATCTAGAAGTACTAATTTTTTCGGTTTTAATTGAGCAATTTGCAAACTTAATTCGGAACCTATTGATCCTCCTGCTCCTGTGACTAGTACAGTTTTGTTAAAAAATTTCTTTTTTAAAAAAGTATCTTTTACTTCAATTTTTGGCCTCTTAACAATATCATTATAATTTATATCAAATGTTTTGTTAACAAATCTTTTTCCGGTTATAAAATCTATAAAAGAAATATTATCTGATGGTAATTTTACTATTCTGATATTGAGTTTATTAAAAATCTCAAAAAAATAATTATCTAACTGTTCATCAATAATATTGTCTAAAAAGAACAAATCTGTAACTTTCTCTTTTTTTAAAATATTAATTAAATCATTATCAAATTTAAGAATTCTTATTCCATTTACTTCCCTTTCTTTGAATTCTGTTTTGTTATTAATGAAACCAATAACATTATAAATGAAACTCAGATTTCTAAGATTCTGAGAAAATAAAACTGTATTTTTGCTAATTCCATAAATAACTACATTTTTTTTTTTATAAATGAATCTATCTTTAGAATTAACTAAGAAACTCATTAATACTCTACTTAAAGCAATGAGTATTATAATAATTACAGGAGCGATGAATGAAATTGTTCTTGGAAAAAAAATATAATTATAAGAATAGATATTTATTACTATTAAAATACATTGGGCAAAAATTGTTGCTTTAATTATTTTTAATATTGAATGGTAATCAATAAATCTAATAATGATTTTGTAAATATTAAAATAACTATAACAAATAAAAAAAATAATAAAATAAATCGCAAATATTAATTTATTTATACTTGCTATACTAAAGTAATAATCAAGTCTAAATAAAAATGCCAACCAGATTGAAAAAAAAATAATTATAGCATCTACGATAAGAAGTATTACTTTTTTATAAAAACTTTTAATCATTATTTAATGCAAAATTCCTTTTTGTTTTATTACTATAAGAATAGTTTTTAAAATAATTTTAATATCAAAAAGGAAATTTTTTTTTTTTAAATATTCATAATCATAAAATATTTTTATATCTAATTCCATCAGATCTCTTCCGTTAATTTGGGCTAATCCTGTTATGCCAGGTTTAATTTTGTCTATTCCTAGATTTTTCCTTTTTTGAATTAATTCATGCTGATTAAAAAGAGCTGGCCTAGGACCAACTATTGTCATAGTTCCAATAATAACCAAGAATAATTGTGGTAATTCATCTATACTGTATTTACGCAAAAATTTACCAAGATTTGTAATATATAATTCGGAGTTAGTAAGTTTGTTAGTCTCGACTTGAGGCGTGGATTCTTTCATTGTTCTTAATTTGGGCATTAAAAAAACTTTACTATTCAACCCTACTCTTTTTGAAAAATGGAAGACAGGACCACTAGAATAAATTTTAATTAATACTATTAAAATTAAAAAGGGAAAAAATAAAAAAGCAATCGATATTATACTTATAAATAAATCTAAAAATCTCTTCAAATTATACTTTCTTTTTTTGTCAAAAAATAAATAACTAAAAAATAAAAAATTACCAAAAAAATTATAAAATAAATTTTATAATACACAAAGTAATAGCCAAAAATAGAAAAAATTATAAATGTTTGAATTATAAGATAACTCTGTCTATAAGAAAATTTATTTAGTAATAAATGATGGATATGTCTATTATCTCTTTTAAACGGATGCTTACCGTTTAATACTCTACAACAAAATAATCTTAATAAATCTAAACCAGGCACAATCATAATTACAAATATTTCATCAGCTTTAAAAATATTTGAATTTAAATTATTGGTTTTAATAAACAAATAAGAAAAAAAATAACCTAAAAACATTACTCCGCTATTTCCGAGATATGATTTTTTTTTAAAATTAAAAAAAAGAAATAATAAAATTGACAAAATTAGCACTAATGACAAGTTAATAAATACAGACTTAAATATAAATATTGATAAAATTATAATGGAATAAGTTCCTACTTGTAGATCAATTCCATCGAACATATTAATTGCATTTATAAAAAGTAAACATGATAGAACCGTTATAAACATTGATAAATTAAATAACAAAATTGGGTTGTTCAAAAAAGACAGACTTAATATACTTATAATGAAATTATTATCTAACAAAAAAGTAAAAATAATAAAAAATGATATAGTAAATAACTTAATATTTGCATTGATGTTAAATTTGTCATCCAAATACCCGAAACAATAAAAGAATAACGGAATAAAAACTAAAGAAAAAAATTCTCTATTATTTGTAAAAAATCTTTTGTCGATAATTTGAAGATCATGAAAATAATTAATTAAAATGAAGACTAAAAAATTATAGATAATAATTAAACCGCCTGTAAGCGGTATAGTATTTTTTATTTCTTTGTAATTTTCATTTTGGTCATACAAATTAAAGTATAGTGAAATTTTTTTATAAAAAAAAATAAAAGGAAAGTTAATAAATAAAAAAAGAGGAATTAAATTATAGTTCATTTTTTATATTTATCTAAATAAATCAAAAAACCAATTGGATAAAAATAAATTATTGACAACCAATTATTGAAAAAATTTCCCGATGGAGAAAATGGGGTAATACTAATGAAAATTGCTATTAATAGGCACATTTTTGCATTACTAAAATTAGAAGAAACATAATTTATTTTTTTTTTAGTTAAAATGAAACTTCTATAAAAATTTGTTACTAAAATTTTTATAATAATGATAAATAAACCAAAGATAAAAATAAAACCAATTACTCCTGTTTCTGATAAAATTTGAACAAAAACGTTGTGCGGATGAGTACTGCATGCAGTTTCGTTAACATAATTTTCTGGTTTATTGCAAAAATCCCTGAACATTTTAACTCCTTTGCCAAAAATAGGATTTTCTGAAAACATCTTATAAGCAACTTTAAAGTGTCCCTCGTAAACTGGACCAAAAATATAAATTATTTTTTCATTAGAATTTAGGCCTAGTTGGTTATATGTGCTATCAAATATTCTGTGTTTAATTCTTTTATCAAAACTAATGAACAATACAGAAATTATTGTCACCACAACAAGAGAGTAACCAATTATTTTTTTTAGCTCATCTTTAGAAGTTAAAAAGATTAATAAAAATCCAAAAGATAGTAAAAATAATGATGTTCTTTCTCCGCTAAGAATAACTAATGCAAAAGAAATAATACTAACAAGAATGATTAATAAGAAATTATTATTTGCAATCTTATTTCTTTTGTCAAAAAAGAATAATGCAATAATTAAAGGAAAAAAACGACAAACATAACTTCCAAGTACACCTTTATTTCCAAATAAACTTGTTAACCTAAAATTATCATCATTTGTATATCTATATTGCATTCCAAGAATATTTTTACCAAAGACAAATTGATAAATAGTATCAATAAATAATATTAATAATATTATTAAGAATAGATTTCTTAAATTTTTTGCAAGACTGCTATTTTTTTCTAGAAAGAAAACTGTAGCAAGCGCAAATAATCCGAATCTTAGATAAAAAATAGAACTGTTTAAAGATAAAAATACATTTTCGGAAAATAAAGATCTAATAGTTATTAAAGTATAAAATAATAAAAAAATCTTAAAATATTTATTATTAAAATAACTGTATTTCTTGTATTTAATAATTAAATATAAAAAAATTATATCGATTAATACTACTGAAAAATCGGCGACCAAAATTGAATTTATTAGAAAAATAGGAATTAAGTAAAATAAATAGGATGTATATTTTAAAATTTTTAAATCAAAGTTACTCATTATAATCTAACTAAGAAATTACATAATTTGATTGGAAATCTTAATAAAATTAAAAAGAAATTCGAATAAATTTTATTCTCTCTAAATGCCTTCAAAATCTCAATTGTAGAATTATAGTACGATTTAATGCCTCTGTCACTTATGCCTCCTGGACTCATTAAAACATAGCACCTATTAACTAATTTATATTTTACTTTTTTTTTAAATAATACCCTTAAAAAAAATTCAAAATCCCCAGCAGTCTTGTAATAATATTTATAAGAACCACATTTTAAATAAACGTCTCTTTTTACGAATGATGATGGATGTGGAGGAGAATAACCGAATATCATCATGAACTTTTTAAAAAAATTAGCTGAATAATATCTTGTCGGAAAAAATCTCCTATTGTTGCTATACTTTGTGTCTCCAATTATTATTTTTACATCTTTTTCTTGTAAGAATCTTTTAGAAATATTTGAAAGTACTTTAGAATTATAAAAAATATCATTCGAATGAAGAATGGATATTATCGATCCCCGTGCTAAATCAATCCCTTTATTAATAGCATCATATACACCCCTATCTTTCTCGATTAAAATTTTTTTTATTTTATTTTTGTACTTATTGACAATTTTTATTGTGTTATCTTCTGACCCACCATCGATGATTATGTACTCTTTATTTTTGTAATCTTGTTTTAAAACTGATTGAATAGTATTTTCTATAGCAGCTTCACTATTAAGTGTGACTGTAATAATTGTAATTTTCATTAAACTCGACTGATGACCCAATTCTCTAGAACTAGAACATCCATATTTGTTCTTAAAAAACAGGAGATAGCCTGATCGGGTGTCTGTACTATGGGTTCGTTTTCATTAAATGAAGTGTTCAATATTATCGGAATATTTGTTTGATTATTAAATTCTTTAATTAAACTATAAAATCTTTTATTTCCTAAAATATCCACTGTTTGGACTCTCCCAGTACCATCAACATGCGTAACAGCAGGTATCAAAGACTTTTTATTTTTAATAACATTGTAAACTTCTGACATATGAGGGACTGATTTTTTTAATTCAAACCATTTATCCATTTCTTCAAACATTATTGATGGTGCAAATGGTCTAAAACTTTCTCTTCTCTTAATTTTCAAATTTAGAATTTCTCTCATTTTAGGATTTCTAGGATCTGCTAAAATAGATCTATTACCAAGTGCTCTTGGTCCCCATTCCATTTTACCCTGAAACCAACCAACTACAGATGATTGACTTATTTTTTTTGCAATTTTTGAGAATAGCATCTGATCATTCAATTTATTTACTGAAAAATTTTTTTTTAAATCAAATTTATTTATAGTTTCTTCAATTTCATTATCAGAATATTCTTTTCCAAGATAAGGATTTAAGCCATTTATTTGATTATATTTAAATTTATTCGAAATTAGGGAAATCGCAGATCCTATAGCCCCACCCGCATCTCCTGGATTTGAGGAAACATAAATATTTTCAAAAGAAGTATTTTTAATAATCTTACCATTTGCAACAGAATTCATAGCGCAACCTCCTGATAAATTTAAATTTTTTATATTATACTTCTCGTAAATGTCATTTAATAACAAAAATAAATTTTTTTCATAAATTATTTGGGCAGATTTAGCGATATCCATATGTTTTTGTGTTACCGTTTCATCTTTGGTTCTTACAGGTCCTAACAATTTAATTAGTTCCTCGGAAAACAAATCTTTAAATATTGGCTCTCCGACGGAACTAATAAAAAAAATTCTTTTTTTGTGATGTGAAAAATACTTTAGGTCTAATTTAAAATTAAATTTTTTTTCGTAATTTATCAAATTAGATATTTCGTTAATATAATTAGGACTCCCATATGGGGCCAAACCCATAACCTTGTATTCATCCCCATAATTTTTAAAACCAAGATATTGAGTAATTGCCTGGTAAAAAATACCCAATGAATGTGGAAAATAAATCTTTCCATCCACATGTATGATATTATTTTTTTTTACTCCCCAAGCGCAGCTTGCAAAATCACCAAAGCCATCTATTGAAACATATACACAATTTTCAAATTGTTGATTTGCTGAATTTAAATGAGATAAATGATGATCAAAATATTTTATTTTTCCATTAAAAATATTTTTATCATCAATAGTATTTAATAATTTTTTGACTGATAATTTCTCTTGATAGTTATTGATGCTTGACAAAGCTACTTTAAAACTAGAAGGGTTTGAAAGAGTATAATAAAATTTTTTAAGAACAGAATTTAAAGGGTTGGAGTTAATTGTTACATAATTTAATTCTGAAATGCGAATGTTAGCGGCAGTTAAGCAGAATTTTATAGAGTTGAATGGAAACAAAGCGTAGTGCTTGATTCTTGTAAATCTTTCTTCTTCTGCTGCGGCAATTAATTGATTGTCCCTAAAAATTGCAGATGAAGTATCTGCATGATTTATATTTAATCCTAAAATATACATTTAATAATTAATTATTATCTACTATCCAACTTTTAGAAAATCTCGTTCCGTGGTAAATATCTAAATAAATATTATATAAATCATCGTTAATTAATTTACTATCATACTTAGTCTTGATTAGATTAATAGCATTACAACTCATATGGAAGATATTTTTATTTAAAATTTCTTTTAAACTAAAAAATATATTTAAAATATCGGTTTTGACAATTAGACCACAATCAAACTTTCTAACATCTTCTAATCTGCATTGTTCAGATATAATTACAGGCAAACCTAATGCTAAGGCTTCTTTTAACGCCACAGAATCCGCTTCTTCAAATGAAGGTAAAACAAAAATATCTTGTTGATTTAAAAATCTTGCTTTTAATGTTTCATCATAAATAGGATTCAAAATTTTAATATGATCATATAACTTAAGTTTATTAATTAAATTAATGATTTTGTTAACATAAGTTTTATTACCAGGTCCAATAATATTAAGTCGAAAACTAATAACTCTACTAATAGAGTCGTTTAACAACATTCTAAAAGATTCTATAAGTAGTTCGATACCCTTTTTTTTATGCATTCTTCCAAAAAAAACAAAGTTAACTATATTTTTTTTTAAAGTTCTGGGATTGTTGTTAAAATATTTTCGATCAACTCCGTTTGGTATTAGAAAAAAATTTTTTGAATTAATTGAAGTTTTAGCTTCTTGAAGTTCTTCTATAGTTGAGATTTGCATGCAAGAGTTTCTTGAAAATATATTTTTAAGAAATAAAAAAAAAATAATTTTTTTGATTAAAAAATTTTGATTAAGTGACCATTTATCAAACAGTCCATGTAAAGAAAATAGGTAGGGAATTGATTTTTTTTTTAGAAAATGAGCAATAATAATGCTTTTGTAATTCCAAATATAATGAAAATGAATAATATTAAATTTAAAGAAAAACTTTTTTTTTTTTAAGCCAAAGAACAACAAAATTAACAACCAAAGATTTATTCGATCTGTAGGCATGATTGATATCTGACATTTATCTTTTAAATTTAATTTTTGTAACTTTAATAAATTTATTGGACCACCGTAAGATAGTTCTTTGGTTTGAATCAACGATAAAATTTTCATTAATTAACTAAAATATTTTTATACATAGATATATATTTATGTATAACTTGTGTTTCTAAGTTAAATTTTTTTGAATATTTTTTTGCATTATTAGAAACTTGAAATAAATCATTATCATTTAAATTAGTGATTTTTTTTAGTATTTCTGCAATTTTTTCTGTTGAATTCAAATCTACACACCAGCCAGCGTTTAATTTATTTAAGTCAGACCAAGGAGTTTGATCTGAACAAAGAACTGGCAATCCTACAAACAAAGACTCGCAGATCGAAAAAGCAAAATTTTCGTTTTTTGATGGTAAAATCATCAAATCGCATCTTTGTAAAACATTTATTTTTTCCTCTTCGTTATAAACTGGCTCCTTAACAATAACTTCATTTTGAAGATTATAATTTGTAATTGTTCTTAGTATTTTCTTTTTGTATTCTAAATCCGTAACCGGACCTACGATTTCTAATTTCCAATTTTTTGGTCTAACAATAGACCATGCCTCTACTAATTCTATTAAACCTTTTTTTTTATGGACTCTGGAAAAGAATAATGCTGTTTTAATTGATTTTTTTTCAATTTTTAAATTTTCGTAAAAATTATAAATTTTTCCATGCTCCAAATTAATAATATTTTTGTTTTTTAAGTTTAAATCTTTTAAAGAATTTAACTCAGAAACACTAGTGACGTGAATACAATCAGCTTTTTCTAGATTTTTTTTTTGATACAAAAATAGTGCAATTTTTTTTTTAATTTTTGATTGCTGCAATGACCATTTTTCTAAATATCCAATAGGAGACACAATAACTTTTTTACCAATTTCTTTAGATGCGATAAGTACATATTGAAGAAAGATATTCCAAATGCCAAAAATATGCACAATATCATATTTCGAAATTATTTCTTTCAATGATGATTTATTAAAAAAATGTAGGTTATAGTTATTGTGTAAAATTTTTGTTTCGATTCCTTTTTTAAACAAAGAGTAAGATAACTCGCTAACAGCAACGTAACTGCCTCCGTCTTCCGGTTTAAACCTATCAGCAACTAATAATATTTTCATCGAAAATATTTTTGGTTTATTTTATACCAATTAATTATTTCTTTTATTTCTGATTTTAAATTATTTTTTGGATACCATTTTAGTTTTTTTATTTTTGAAAAATTGACACTGTATCTAAAGTCATTAAATGGTCTGTCTTTTTTATATAAAATATTTTTTTTAAAATTAATATTAAATTCTTTACAGATTAATCTCACAACATTTTTGTTTGATAATTCTTCTTTCGATCCAATATTATATATTTTATTTATTGTTTTTTTATTTTTGATAATTACTTCTATTGCTTTACAAAAATCTTTTACGTGTAAAAAAGTTCTTTTTTGGTTTCCTGATCCATGTAAATAAAATTTTTTTTTTTTTATTAATGCTAAACAACATCCCGAAATTAATTTTTCTGGATACTGCCTTGTGCCAAAAATATTGTTAGCTCTTACTATTGTAATAGGTAGCTTGTAAGAATGCCTGTACCCATTAACAATCATTTCGGCAGCAGCCTTTGAACTTGAATATGGGTTAGAAGGATTGAATTTATCTTCTTCTGTAAAAGAACCCTTAAATATCTCGCCATAAACTTCGTCTGTACTTAGATGAATAATTCTCTTAATCTTATTTATTCTAGAAACTTCTAGAATATTTGATGTGCCAAGTACGTTAGTAGTTATAAATTTATTAGATGATTTATATGAATTATCTACATGGCTTTCTGCTGCTGCATGTATGATTAGATCAACGTTTTTACTCTCTTTTAATAGTTTTTGAAAATTAATAATATCAGCCTTGATTAACTTAACTCTATAACTTGAAGAAATATTCTTAATGTACTCCTTTCTAGCTGCGTAAGTTATTTTGTCATAAATTATTATTTTAGATTTTTTAAATTTATTAAAAATATATTCAGCCAAATGTGAGCCGATAAACCCACATCCACCTGTTATTAAAATTTTATTCATTTAATAGATTTACCCATAGCAATACAATAATTATAAATTTCATTTGTTTTTAAAGAAACTTTAATTTTATTAAAAAGCTTATTATTAGACATCAAAAAACTTTGATTCTTTTTTATTTCCTTAAAATTTACTCTACCACTTTTGAAGCCATAAATTATTTTTTTAGTTATATCTTTAACATAAATTTTTAATCCCGAACAAATATTATAAGTGCCACAGATGTTATTCATAATTAACTTGTCTAAACATTTAGAAAAGTATTCGGGTGTTATAAAGTCTTTATAAGTATCATCGCTAAAATCTAATCTGATTTCATTATTTTTTTTTAGGCTATTTAGCATCTGATATGAAAATAAATTTCTTTTAAAATTTAAGTTATAATATAATAATGTCGATAATCTTAATATCAAATGTTTATTAGGAACAGTTTTTCTAATTTTATTTTCTATAATTAATTTATTTTTTCCATATACACTCACAGGTCTTATTTTTTTAATCTGTTCTTTATGCTTATTAGTGCAATCATTGGAATAAACAAGTCTGCTTGAAAAAAAAATATAAATAGCCGAAAATTTTTTTATTTTGTTAACTAATTTTAAATCCAAATCTAATTTTTTATTATATTTATTAAATTTTAACTTAGGATTGAAAGAAAAATTTAATACATGAGTATAATCTGCAAATGAAACGTTTTTAAGTTCGCGTCTCGAATAAACCGTATAATTTTTAATTTTTGTATGTTCTAAAAATAATCTGCTAAGTATACTATTCTTGCCTATAATTAGTAAATTCATTTTATAAATTTTAATACTAGATACTTTAGTATAACTAACATGAAATAAACATTTTATAATTTAACTAAATAATTTTCTTATAAAATGTTATCATTTTGTTTCCGTAAATATCCCATGACATAAAATTTTTAGCTTTATTATAAGCTTTTCTTTTCATTTTTTTTAGAAGATCTGGGCTACTATACAAAAGTAAAATTTTTTTTTTTAATAATTTCATATTTCTAATCGGCAATACAAATCCGTTAATTCCATTATCAACGATTTCAGAACCACCAGTATTATAAGTACATATAACTGGTAAGCCGCATGCCATAGCCTGTATTTGAACCATTGACAATCCTTCTTCAACCGAAAACAAAACAAATACATCTGCTTTATTATAAAATTCTTTGAGCTTGGTTTGCGGTTGTTTATTATAAAATTTTATATTTTTAATTGAAGAGTATTTACTAAGTATAACTTTAAGATCGTCATCAATCGATCCTACAAATATTAATTCTGCATTCGGAAGGTTTAATTCTTTAAATGCTCTTAACAAATAAATACTCCCTTTTCTTACAGATATTGAACCTGTGGATATTATTGTGAATTTTTTATTATTATCAAAGGATTTGTCTTTATTAAAATTAGGAGAAAAATTTTTAATGTCTACGCCATAGGGAATTTTAATGATTTTTTTTTTACTAAACCCTTTTTCTATAAAAGTTTTTCTAGCAAACTCGCTAGGTACACAGATATAATCCGCTAACTCATATTCTTTTAATTCTGTTTGAATAGTTTTTTTTGATGGTAAATATGTTGCTAAATTAAGTCTATTGTATTCTTCCTTCAAAATTTTACTTTGATACAAAATATGTGAAGAGCCTCTTTCTAAAACCTTTATACAATTAAATTTCTTTGCTTTTTCAAAAGAATAGTAACTAAACCCTGACCAACCAATCAAAATATCAGTATTTCTATAATTAACTAATTTAGAGGCTTGTAAAGAAAAAAAATTATTAATCCAATAGTTGTAGTCAAAAATTTTATTTAAAAAGGGAATTCTGTCAAAAAATCTTTTTAATAATTCTTTAATTAAAATTGTATCTATATTCTTAGTAAATAAATGAAATTTTTTAACAATAAACTTGGGGTAAGATGTTATTAATTTAAAATTAATTTTTTTATTTTGCAGCTGGTAAGCCAGATCAAAAGCATGAAATCGACCTCCAACAATAATAGTTATTTTCATATTTATAATTAATGACTCATAATTGCTTTGTAACAATCGTAATGCTGCTGTAAGATTGCCTGAACGCTAAATCTTTTAATATTATCCAATCCATTAATAATTAATTTTTTTCTAAGAGCGTTATTTGAAATTAGTTCCTTTAAAGCGAGTTTGATAGATTGAACAGATGCTGGGTTAACGTACAAGGCGCCTTTTCCGCCAACATAAGTTAGTGGTTCAATATTACTTGTTATTACTGGCCTTCCTACGGCTTGGGCTTCAAGTATTGGCATTCCAAATCCTTCATACGTTGATGCAAATAAAAGAATATCAGACTTGCAGTATACTTTATAAACTTCATGATCTGATAAATTTAAATAATTATTGTACTTAACTTTTAATTTTTTTAGAAGTAATAATTTTTGTTGATCTAATTTTCCTATAATTAAAACTTCAGAATTTATTTTCGAAATGGCTGATATTGAGTTATAAAAATTTTTATTAGCAGCGGTTCCAATAATTAATATTTGCGGAATACTTTTAATTTCCTTTAATTTTTTTTTAAAAATTTTTTGTATACAAATATCAATTTTAATAATTTTTTTTTTATATTTTGGAAAATATTTTAATATTTCTTTTGATGTTTTAGTTGATATTGAAATAATTTTATTGCATTTATACAGAGCTAACTTTAACCAAAAAATATAATAAAGTATTTTTTTTAAGCCTTTTAATCTAATCATCGAATAATTGTCAGCTAATGTAATAATAGTTTTTTTTTTATTAAGAAGTGTTGATATAAAATTTATATCTCCACAAATATGATTGATGTCACCTTGTTGAAAATACGCCCAAAATATTAAATATATACGGTTTAAAATATTTGTGCTCGTCACCGGGCAAATTTTTAAATTAAATACAAAATTTTTGTTATTATGATTTACAAATAATTCTCTAAAATATTTCTCTAAACTATAATTTTCTCCATACACAGCTTTTCTTAAAAAAAAAGAAACAGAAATTTTTTTCATTAAAAAATATTTTTATAAATTCTAGTAAAGTATTTAAAAATAAGAAAATATAATAAAAAAAGTATATGAAAAAAAATTATTTGATTGTATGTTCTTCCGATTAATTGTCCTATATTATTTTCAAGAAAAAAAAAATTAAATAATATAGTTGAAGAAACTAAGAATTCAATATCAGAACATTTCTTACCTTGAAACTTTAATGATAAAAATTTTGCAAAGAAACCAACTAAAAACATTCCAAATGTAACTCCTGGCATTCCAAAATTTGCATAAAATTCGCTAATTATTGGAAAATTCCAAGATGTTGTAAAATCAGTAACATTTAGTACATCGTACCTACGACCCCAAAAATTACCCCAGTCTTCTACTGGTTTAGCTTTCCAAAAAATTCTTGGAATGAAATGACCGTAAATATATTTATAACTGCTACCCTCATAAAAAGAAACTTCAGATGGAGTTAGTTTCGAAACTATATTTAAACTTTCCATGGGGTGGAACAACCTAGTTGTAAGACTTGATAGAGAATTTTTTTGCTGTGATTCAGAATTTTTTTGCTGTGCTTTATCAATAATTACTTGATTAGTTATAGTTAACCTTTCCGTAATGCTTGCATCTTGTAAACTTCGTATTTTGTCTTTTATCGGCACAGCAAAAAATACAGTGATAACAAAAATTGAACATAATAAGATAGACAATCTTTTTGTCATTATCAGTTGAATAACACATAAGAAAAATAATATTGAAAAGATCAATATCAAAACGCCAGAAATAATTTCTAAAAGAAAAATTAAAGATAAACTAATTAAAAAAAGGGTATATAAAAAAATTAAATTCATATCTTTTTTTAAAATCATCAAAAAATTTAAACCTAAAGTAAAAAAAATTACAGGTTCTTTTAATTGGCTTATAAATGTAAAATAATAAAGTTTACCTGTTTTCAATATAAAAATAATCACAATCAATAAAATAAATGAAAAAAAAAGTATGCTTTTTTTATTGTTATCGATTTTGTCAAAATAGAATATTTCCTTTATTCTTGGTGAAAATAATTTTCTTGACATAAAGTAGCCAAGATATGAAGCACAAGATGCTATGATTAAGATTAGTAAAGATTTATTTAATATTTCAGGTGTAAAATTATTGTAAAAAAAATCACCTTTTTTCAAATAAAAACTTAATGTGTAAGAAAAAAAAATATAACCAGAAATTACTAGTAAAGTCGGAAACTGATTATTATGTTGTTCATTTTTTAAATAATCAATAAATACAAAAAAATGAACTAAAAGAATTAAATTTAATAAAATAAAATTTTTAGACGATAAAATATCATTATTAAACCCTAGAATAAAAATAAAAATAAATGCTAAGATGAATAAATATTTAATATCTAAATATCTTAAAAGATTACCGAACATTGTACTTCCAAATTATATTTAGTAGATATTTTGCTCTTTCAATATATGAATGTTTTTTTGACAATTCAAAACCTTTGTTTCTTAATTTAGTCGCAATTTTTACATTATTTAACAAAAAATCTATTTTATCTTGCAACTCCCTAGAATTACTAAACATTAAACAGGCTTTATTCTCTGGAAAAAAAATATTTTGTTCGTAACTTCGAGTTGTGACTAGCAGACCACCCATAGCAGGGATCTCAAAAGTTTTCATATTATGAGATCCTTCATTTTGTTTTCTAAGAATATTTATTGAAATAAAAGACTGACTTATAATTTTTGACAATTTAGAACCATAAACAAAATCTTTAACTATGTGATTAGTTGAATTTAATCGCCAATTATTTCCGAATATATTTATTTTATATCTATTAATTTTCTTCAAAAAATTTTTTCTATAATTATCTCCTGAGGCAATAAAAGAGATTATTTTTTTATCAATTTTCGTTTTAATGTATTTGTGTAAAAAACTATCATACCCAAAAGGTAAATAGTAAAAATTTTTATAAGATTTGTAGTTCTTTTTTAATTTATCCCTAATTTTTTTTGACCATATAAAGAAGCAATCATAAAGGGGAATTAAATTTAACAACAATGTTGATGATGTTGCGGGTGAGCTTAGATTATAAGGATCATCAGTATATATATTAATAATTTTACTTATTGGATACTTTTCCTTTAATTTAACTAAATCTTCTTTTTTTAATTCCAATCCTTTAAAAACTATAATTATATCTACATTCTCAATTCTGCTTAAAAAAGAATTAAGTTCTTTTTTAAAATATAATCTTATAAAAAAAAATAAAAGACTTAATCTTAAATTCGATAAAACAGAATATAAGTAAAAATATAGATCGTTTGAAAAAAAATAGATTTTTTTTATTCCTAAAGACTTAAATGCTCTTTGATAAGATTTCTCTAAAGAATATTGTTTTTTGGACCCTATAATCAATATTTTAGGTTGCTTCATTTCACTTGGAAAATATTGTTTGTGAAATAATTTCAGAATTTTTTTTAACTGAATAGCGTTTAATTAAATTATTTGCAAAAATACTCATTTTTTTTAAATTCTTTTTCTTAAAATAAAATTTTAATATTAATTTACTTAATGATACTAAATCACCCAATTTATAAACATATCCAGTTTGATTGTTCTTAACGAGATCAAGGCAGCATCCGGTGCTCTTTGTAACTATACACGGTAGTCCTGATGCCATAGCTTCGTTTACTACCAAACCCCAAGTTTCATAGGCAGAGCAATTAACTAAAATATGGGATTTATTATATATCCTCTTAATTTCAAGTTGGTTCTTAAAACCCATGAAATTAATATTATTTAAGTTTTTTTTTTTTGCCCAGTTTTTACATTTTTCAAGCAATGGTCCATCGCCAACTAGAGAAAATTTAATATGTTTATAATCTTTTAACATTAATGCAGTTTGCAATATATCAAATGGTCTTTTCCTCGAAATAAACTTACCTACATATAAAACATTAAGAACATTATGATTATTTGTTGGATATCTTTTTTTGAAGAAATCGTTATCGACAAAATACGGAGCAAAGAGAAGTTTATTTTTTTTAACACCATAATGCATATAGAAATATTTGTTTAATTTTCCAATATAAAAAATTTTATAAAAAAAACTAAAAAATATTGGAAATAATATTTTTTTTGCAAAGTTCTTTAGGAAGTTATTATTCGAGCCTAAATTATTTTCTGCTCGTAGCAATATTGGTATATTGTTAAAAATTCCATAAAAAAAGGCTTGCAAATACAATAATTTATTCCAGCCAAGTATTAATATAAAATCTGCTTCAATATTTTTTAATTGCTGAGATAAACCAATATATTTCAAAAACCAACTATTATAATTATAATTTTTTTTTGAAAAAAAAAATTTATAACCATCTAACATAGGGACATCCCATGCAAATTTTTTATTGAACTCTTCATCAATACTTTTAGTGTTCACTCCATGATCAGATGCATAAAGTACGTACAATTTTAAATTTTTAACTTTATTTAATTCTTTAAATAGAGGTACTTGATATTGTATTGGATGAGTTGTTATAATTGCTAGTTTTTTTTCCACTATCAAAATCAATATATAAATTTGCGATAATATTTTTTAGAAGATAAATAATGAGACCAATAAATTTCATCATTAACAATTTTATCAATGGATGAATACTTAGGCTTCCATTTTAAAAGTTTTTTAGCTTTATTAAATTTACATACTAACTTTGCTTCATCCCCAAATCTTTTTTTTTTTATTTTTACCAAAATATTTGCTTTTAATTTCTTATTACAAAAATTTATTAATTCTAATACTGTTAATCCACTTTCAGTGCCTAGATTAAAAATTGTACTATTATTGTTGTTTAAATAATCTATCGATTTAGTTATTCCTGAAACAATATCTTTAACATGAACATAATCTCTAACGCAGGTTCCATCTTTTGTTGGATAATTATCCCCGTAAATATAAATTATTTTCTTTTTTAAGATATTGTTAACTATTATAGGCAGCAAGTGTGTTTCGGGACTATGATATTCTCCAATTAAATTTTTTTTATCAGCACCACAAACATTAAAAAATCTTAAAATACAAAATTTAGTTTCACTTTTTATAAATGAATTTTTAATAAAAATTTCGTTTTTTAATTTTGTCAAACCATATAAATTATTTGGATCTAAAATACTTTTTTCACCTAAAGATTTATTTTTTTTCTTATATACAGCTGCTGTACTTGAAAAAATAAATTTTTTTACTTTTAGTAATTTAGAAATATTGACTATATTTTCAGTAACTCTCACATTGTTTATAAAATAAGATTTTTTATTAGTTTTAATCATATCTATGGTTGATTGTGCTGCTAAATGAATAATAATATCCGGACTTATTTTTTTTATTATTTTATAACTCTTTTTAAAATTTACTAAATTAACTTTAAAAATTTTAATATTTTTAAACTTTACAAATCTATTATCACTTGACTTGTCTAATATAAAAATTGAATATTTTTTGATCAAATTTACTGCTAAAATAGATCCGATATATCCAAGTCCTCCAGTTATCAAAATTTTTTTTTTGGACATTTTTTTTAATTTCAAAGATTGAGCCATTACAAGCAATATAACTTCACTTTAGTCATAAGTTATTATAACTTTATAATTTGATTATACTGAATATCTTCATTCACTCTGTGGGTTACATGAATTATAGTTATATCCTCAGCTAAATTAAATAAATTCTGCAAAATTTTCTTTTCTGCTGTTAAGTCTAAAGCGTTTGTTGATTCATCAAGAATTAAAACTGGTTTTTTTTTATATAATGCTCTGGCGATTCCTAAACGTTGTTTTTGACCACCGGACAATAAAGCTCCATTTTCTCCAATATGAGTTGCGTATCCATTTAACAAATTCGTAACAAAATCGTGAATATCAGCAAGCTTAGCTGCATAAAGTAATCTTTCTTTATTTAAATTTTTCGACTCTAAATCTAAGGTAATATTTTTTTCAATAGACTCATCAAATAAAAAAACATCTTGTGGAACATAAGAAATATTTTCTTGCCAAGAATTTATATTATTTAGATGTATTAAATTGTCATCAACTATCAATTTACCTTTTTCAATTTGATGAATACCAATAATAATGTCTAACAATGTAGTTTTTCCAGATCCAGAGCTCCCAACTAATGCACATTTTGAACCTTTTTTAATTTCTAAATTAAACCCATCAAAAATATTTTTTTTAGTATTTGGATATTTAAAATATAAGTTTTTTAAAATAATTTTTTTATTAAAAACAATTTTTTTGTATGTTTCAACTTTATCCTCAATGATAAATCTTGATTTATAATCATAAACTGACAACTGTTTTCTAATATCAAGTAAATAACTAGAATATCCTGACAAATTAACGTGGGAATTAAACAAATTATTTGCTAGTGGCATAAGCTTTTGCGCTGAGAAAACAAACACTGTAGCAATCGGTATTATATCATTAAGCTGGTATTCTAAATAAGTCTTAGCAATATATAATAAAGCAATTATCAATATTATTAATGTAGCTTCAACAATGTGTTTTGGAAAAATATTAGTAAATTGTATTTTAAATTGTATCTCTCGAAATCTTCTGTCCTCTTTTGTAAAAGCATTGTAGAAAATATTTTGACTATTATCTAAAACCATCTGCCTAAAATTGCCAAGAGTTTCTCTTATTTTTTTAATTCTAGAAAAGCCTAAACTTGAAAGTTCTTTGCTTACCCTATTTAGTTTTTTTTTTATTAATAAAATAAAAAAAATATAAATAAATAAAATAAAAAAAATTGTAATTAGTGTTATTTGCCAGTTAATGAAAATTAAAAACAAAATAACAAATAAGATAAGCAGAATAGAGGATACAGAATACAAGAAATCGTAAAATAAAGCAGAAAAGATATCTAATCTTTCAGTAATTACAGAAATAATTTGACTAGTATTTTTTTTTTTGATCTCAATAAGATTAGAATATAGATAATGTTTAAATATTCTAGAAGCAAAGTCGGCGGTTACAATTTTAGAAAATTTAGTAAGTAAATATATTGTTGAAATCCTAAATAAATTAGCTAAAATAATTAATAAGATAAAGCCTAATGTAATAAAAAATTTATTACTATTGTCCAACTTTAACATTTCTGAAAAATTATTAAAAAGTTTAATATTAATAATTTTAATATCAAATACTATTGATATAAGAGGAATAATACTTCCTATACTAATTAAATCTACAAGTGATGATATTAGTATAAAGACGACAATGCCTGCTAACTTTACTTTGTTTCTTAAGCTTAGAAACATAATAATATAAAATAATTCTGAATAAGTTTTTTTATTAATTTTTTCCATTTAAAAAACTAATTTTAAATTACATCTTTCATAATTTGTTAACTATATTATTTTTAGATAAACAAACATTATAACTTGAGTTTTAGTTAAAAATTTTAGATTCAAAAAAAAACATTACAGGACTTTATTAACTTAAAGTTTTGTAATTATGTCAACATTCTTTAACAGCATAAATATCAAATATATCAATATACTTTTAAACAATATACATGATTATATATATCTAAAATTAATTTTATATTTTCAATAAACGTATCCGCTCTAATAGTGAAAAGTTGACTAAATTGTAATCTATTCGAGCTATAGAAGATTATTTTTACAGTCTTTTAAAATATTCAAAGATTAAATGTGAATACCAAAGTTTCAATTTTTATTATTAAGTTTTAATATTTTAAGCGGTGAATAAGGATGATATTTCGAAAGAAAATATTTATAATTTTTGGACCCTTGTTTTTTTTTTTTTAAATAGTCATATATTTTTAAATTAACTCCTTTACGTTGTTTGCGTGTAGAGCCGTCTAAAAAAAAAGAAGTTTGTTGAACAGGAACATAGGCAGCTTTTTTTCCAAAGTTTTCGTAAATACGACGATTGTAGTCATGATCAGCGTTATCTAAAAAAAAATTTTTTTCATCTAAATAATTAAGCTTCATTAAATCTGATTTTCGCAACAACCAAGGGCCTCTTGCATTTGTTTCTCCAATATAATAAGAATTTTTTACAAAATTAATCGGGTTTTTCGCAAAAATGTTTTCCCCCATTAATCCCGCGCATTGTAAGTGCCTATCAAATAAAGATTTTAATTTAAAAAAAGGATACCTGAACCAAGAAGTTATGTTATCGAGTAGCGAAAATGGATGTATTAAACGCCCACTAACTGTTCCTGCGCCTGAAGCTTCTAGAACTTTTATCATTTTAATGTCAAAATTTAATTCATTAATAAAAACATCAGATTGACATTCTATTATGTACTCTGTTTGTGCGTAACGAAAACCTTGATTATCACATGCAGTCTCATAAATAGGAATTTCATTTTTAATTACGACATAACTACAAAAAAGAGAAAAATTGTAAAATTTTTCTTTTAAAAATTTCATTATAATAACTTGCGAAGCATCGTCTGATCCATCATCAATGATTATAAGTTTAAACGGATAACCCATGGAAGAGCATAAACAAAAAAGAACATCTTGAATTATGCTTTCCTGATTAAATACTGGCATAACTATAGTAACTTTTGGATCACATAAAGATCGATTTTTTAAAATTATTTTAGGACTTTTTTGCCAGGGATGAATATAATTTTTTTTTAGCATAAAAAATTAAGAATTGTAACTCTTAAAAATTAACTGCCTAAGTAATTTTTTTTTAGAAATAAAACTACGCGCTATAAATTTCATTTTTATCAACAAATATATAATTTCTAAATAAATTTTAAATGGATGCTTTTTTAAATTATTATTTTCTAAAAACGACTTTCCGCTTAAATTTCTAAAACTATGAATAAAATATCTTCGAAATGGAGAGTTTGTGAAAGAAACGTAATATGGATTAAAATAATAAGCAATTAAATCTTTCTTACTAATTTTTCTAACATGAACAAGACAACTCAAAATTGACTGATCGTGTCTGTGAGCTTTGAAATCAGAGTGATTATTAATAATTGAGGGAGTATCGTCTAAATAGTGATAATTACTTTCACACGAAATTTCATACCATTCTTTGACTAGATCTCTGTTCTTTTTTATATTCTTTAAAAAAAAGAATGTAGATTGAATTTGATTAAAATTATCTGCGTTTCTAAGATTAACCCTCTTATGACTAAGAAGATCGGCTTTAGTCCATTCTGCCTCATGGTAAGGTAATTTAAAAAAAATAGAATTTTTTTTACTTGCCTCCTTAAAATAATATTCAAGGCTTGAATGACCACTTGAGGAAAATTCACATCCACAATCAGCATAAAAAATAATACTATTTTCAGGAGATGTTTTAAGTACATGCTGAATCAAAATTGGTTTCCAAATCCAAAAGCCTAATCCTTTTTTATTTTTTGAGATGAATTTAATATTATTTTTATATTCCTTTTCACAATTTATTTTCAAATACTCAAGATTAGCAACAATAATTTTATTAAAAAAAAACTTTTCTGCTTGAGCTGATATTCTTCTAGCTGATGCTTTTATTTTTTTTGATCCGTCGCCAAATGTAACAAAAATTTTATATGTACTATTCATTAAATATTTTATAAAAGATCTTAAAAGAAAATTAAATTAATTATTATATTTTTAATGAATTTATTTATAAAAATTATTCGAAGTAATAAATAAAAAACTATTATTACTCATTTTTGATAATAATTTTACTAGTAATGATCATTCATTTTTATTAATTCTAATATAAAAAGCATCTCCCCATAAATCATACCATCTTATATGACTGCAATGAAAACCGCGCTCAACTAAAAATTGATTAACTTCTTTAAACTGAGAACAGTTTACATAAACCTGCCCCCTATTTACCTCAATATAGATATAATCCATAGATTGAATTACTGCCCCCCCCCCTTTTAATACTTCCAATTCATATCCTTGCGTATCAACTATCAAAAAATTGTATTCATTTATAATGCTCTTATAAGAATCAAGAGTGTCAATTTCAACTTTGGCAGAACCACTAAACGTTATATGTGGAGCCTTTACAAGATGCTCCTTAGGTTCAAGCAAAGAGCTAGATTGTCCTTCATTTGAAGCTATGCGCAAAAGACCAAAAGTTTTTTTAGAGCCCAGAGCTTTGCCTACAATTTTAACAGTTTGATCATTTAAATATCTATCTTTTAAAATTTTTAAACAATTTTCATATGGCTCAAAAACTAAAAAACGTAAATTTTTATCCGTCGATTTAAGAGTTTCAATTTCTTGTCCAATATGAGCTCCTACTTGAACCACACCACTTACTTTAAGATTTAATGATTGTATTAAACTTAACGGACTAAAATCAGTGTAACTGCCAAGATTAAAAGTTTTAGAAAAATTTATAGGTTTAATACGACATAAATTACGCATTAAAAAGTAATATATCTTTTTGATAATTTTCAAAAAAAACCTCATAAGCTATTGAAAAAGCTGTAGTAAATTTTATTAGTTGGCATGAAGATTAAAAAAATAATAGACTTATTTTAAATTTTCTCAAGTTTTTTTATTATATAAACAAAGCTAATTTAGATTTTATTTTCGCATTTTAAATAATTTTTTCTTAAAAAATTAGATAGCCTATAATGCAAATTTTTAATTAGGATGAGAGTTCAACATAAATGTACTATTTAAATTTCGACTAAATAATTTTAGACTTTTTTAATTTACAAAATTTTTTATTTTTCTAAAAAAAAAAACAGGATTTATAAATAACAGTTTAATAATATAAAGAGCTCTCCATGGATATAAGAAGTTCTTCCCTTTATAAAATCCGTTAAATAACTGATATTCAGATTGAGGGTAAATGTTTAAATTTGATGGATGTCTTAATTTTCTAAAAAAATTTTTAGAATTAGGAGTAAAATATTTATTGTTAATTCCATATGTCGCTTCACTATCAAAACCAATATTTTTGATCATGTTAATATTCGGCAAAATACAAAATGAGTTATTTTTCCACATTGAAGTCACAAAAAATACATCCCAACTTATTATTTTTTTAGCGTAAAATATATCTATAATTTTAGTCCAATATCTAATTTCAACATTCCTAGAAAAGAATTTGCTTAAAATATTCTCTTTTTTCCATTTTTTCCAAAATGTTAAATTTCTATCATTTTTTAACCAAGATCTTTTCCAGGTTGCCCAACCCCAACCTAGAAAATATTTTGAAATGAAATAATCGCCATCACCAAAATTTGTTTTTCCTTTAAAATTATACCCCGAGATTGCCCAAATATTGTCATTATTTTTGTATTTGGCTAACAGAATGTCACAAAATTTATAGAAAGTTTTTGAAGGAATACAATCGTCCTCTAATATAATACCAGACTTCTCTTTTTTAAAAAACCAATCTATGCCTTGTTCTGGAGAATGTTTTACTCCTAAATTTTTCTCAAAAAAATTTTCGTAAATTCTACATTTCCATGTTATTTTTAATATATTTTTACGAATGTTTTTAATTTTAATAATATCTTCAAAATTTTTTGGTCCATCACAACTAATATAAATCTTGTTTGGCTTTACCAATGCTAGTGATTTTATGACTCTTAAAAATTTCTTTGGTCTATTATATGTTAATATCAATACTGGAGTTTTAAACATTATTTAGAAATCTTTTATAGTTTTGATATTTTATTATTAAAAAAACAATCTGAATAATCTATGTTTTATCATTTAGATTTTATTTATAAAAACTTTTAATTAAATAAAGATATTTTCTTCATTTATAATTCAAAACAGCTGTAAAAAAATTATATTAATAAAAAAATATTTACCATTGTAATTTGTATCGAAAATTTTTTCAGTGCATAAATCAAGCCAATTGAGCTATTAGTAACGGTAAGCTTAACGTGTTACCACGCTTCCACACCCGTCCTATCAACGTCGTAGTCTACGAC
>Ga0114973_10000213_pt1 | contig 41666 bp, 66 predicted proteins | sample M_140807_MF_Meta_FD_87025 | JGI IMG/M metagenome (GOLD analysis project Ga0114973, IMG submission 87025) | Freshwater microbial communities from Lake Montjoie, Canada to study carbon cycling - M_140807_MF_MetaG | ecosystem: Environmental > Aquatic > Freshwater > Lake | place: Lake Montjoie... | reverse complement strand
TATTAAGTAGAAGTTTCTATATTTGTATTAACCAATAAAAATAAAAAGATATGAAATGTTTTGGAATAGCAGATGCTCACGGAATTGAAAGCTTCTTTAAGGGAGATATTGATGATAAAGAAAATGCAACGACATGTATGATTCTCCACATGAGAGCTGGAGCAAATCGACATCGACATGCAGTTGTCTTCTTAGCTGATATTTCTGAATCAGCTGTTGAGGATATCGAGGATCTTCTTAAGGATAGCAATTATACGGAAGCTCTTGTGAGACTAAAATTAGCATCACCGTCAGTATCACTTACCAGATTGCCCGGAGCAGAAAAGAGCTGGAATATGATACCAAACTCTGCTTTGGATCCTTATCACGCCTAAATAAACATGCATTTACCGACATTTAGAGATTATTCTAACGGTCGGGGATGCGAAATCGTTTTTTATATCGTACAGATCATCCTATATTTGTCCGATAACAAAAAACAATAATAATATGGCAAATGGAAAAGAAAAAGGTGGAGCACCAAAAGGGAAACCTTACTACTACGGAGTCGCAGGAACAACCCGACCAATTAATCGCCCTAAGTAATTCTGGAACTTTCGACCCGAACGGAGCTAGTAATATTATGCTTAGTTCTGGAGTATCAGCAAAAGAGGTTTACGATGCAATCTTCGGATTACTTGGGATCAGAAAAGACATCTCGTATACGATCGGGGGTTTAATTAAACATTTAAGGGAAAGAAATATTAATATCACATGGGTCGGTAAAATAAAGATGCCTCCTGGAGATATCGATTTTTCAATCAGAGACCAATTCACATCAGGATTTAGACAAAGGTTTTTAGAAAACGTCCTATTTGAAGATGCTGCAGAAAAACAAAATTTTGAGGACATCTTAAAAATGATAGACGATACCGTTACACTACATGATATCACTATACATCCTGCAGTTAATCCAGGTGCACACTTATCTTTATTTTTATACGGAAGTGTGGGTGATTCACCTGAATCAATAAGAGTATTAGGTCTCGAAATACCTTATTAACATCGGAATGTTAAAAAAGTTAGAAATAATTTTTTTAATATAGAAAAAGCGCATACATTTGCATTAACTATTAAACACATCAGATAAATGAATTGGGAACAGTGTAGGGATTACGGATTAATACAAATCGAACCAGGTAACAATACCGTTCGTTTGCATTATAATCAATGGAGCACAATGATTGCTCAGAAGCCGGCTTTCCTTCATGTTGAATCTGCTTCTTGGCAAGGGAACAATCTCATACTAAGAGGGAGGAATCAATATAACGAACCTATGGTTTATGTGATGACAGATTTTAACAGTTGCCAAAGAATTATATAATTTTTTAAAAAGTAAAAAGATGATGAATCGGAAGATTACAACAACACTCGAAAAAGCGATTAAATTGTATTCGAGTTTAAAATTCGAAGAAAAAGGAATCACAAATTTAAAACCAGGTACAACTGTTACCTTTGAAGAAACTGGTAAGGTTCATACGAACTCTGAAGGTAAAGATTGCAAAGTCATGAGACTTCGCAAAAACACTCGTAATTATTACACAATAGACGAGATATAATTTTTGAATCAGGAGACTGCCTTTTCCTGAATTTTTTACTGCCAAAACCCGGGATTAACCTCTCGGGTTTTTTTGTGGGATTTAAATCTGACTGTCGTAGATATTTTCTGGGGCGCCCCATGTAATTTTACCATAGATTTGCACTATAAAAAATAAACGGGATTTATGAAATGTATACAATGTGGAGCTGATCATGAAAGGAAAGGTATGTATTGTTCAAAGAATTGTACTGATAAAGCATATAGAGAAAGAAAGAAAAACGCAATAGCAGTTCCAGAAGAAAAAGGAGAGAAGCTTAAATGGTGTAACTTCTGTGGTAAATCTATAGAGCAATCACCAAAGCTAGCATTTTGTAACGATGAACATGAAAAGGATTACTGGAGAACTATCAGAGACGGAGGAACCCTCAAGATTAAAGTCGATTTAAGAACAGAGATACAGACTAGGAAGTATTACAGAGTTCAAGAAATTGTAGAAGCTATGGTTAATAGAGGTAAGTACGGAGTAACCTACTTTTGAAACCTTTACCTAGAGTTTTCTATAATAAAAAACCAAACCATGAAGAATAAATTTATCTGGATACTTGCTATACTATGTGCAGTATCAATTCTACTAAGCTGTAAAACATCAAAGACTAACTGTGATGCTTACGGAACTATTAATTGGAAAGTAAACGCAGATACTATATCTGTAACGAAGGATGATATAACTTATTTAGATGATATTCCTTCTAATGGAGCTAAATCAATACACATTAATACCGAAGAGAAAGGAACTTATGTTGTATTACTTAAGTCTAATGGATTAATTGTAGATATAAAGAAACTCACGATAAGATAATTTTCTAAGAATCATTTTTTTCTTTAAATAGATTTTTCTACATTAGCTCTAACCAATTAAAACAAAGCAAAATGTCAGAAAAAGAAAAAAAAGAAGAGATCTACAATAAGATAGCACAACTAGCTAACATGGCAAGTATTCAAGGATTCGTAACAGAAGATATGGAATCTATCTTAGTTGCCGAGTCAATCAAAGTTATTTTGACCGCTGCTCAAGATGACAAACACCTAGAGTTATTACACCAACACATGAGCAACTTCTTAGATGAGGTTCAAGTCTTAATGGGTAAAAAGAACGTAAAAGAATTCTTACTTGAGAAAGAAAGATTTTGTAACTAATTTAATCATCAACCAATTAAAACTAGAAACCATGAATTGCACTAACTGTGGAACACCAAGACAAACTAAGACTGTTTTAACCTCATGTGAAATGACTGGAGCATTAATCACAGTCAACATGGGATACTGTCCATGTAAAGATAAGGATGATGACGATCTATCTGGAAGAATGATCGACAGAGGTGAAAGACCAACAATCAATGTTGACCCTCGAGATGCTAGTCCAGGATTACTTCGTAAAGTGAATGAGCTTAAGAAGCTTCAAAGAGTGAGTAAATTTATAGGAATCGACAGTTCTGTTGAGATTAGAGAGACAATACCTAATAGATCAGAGAGAGGTTGGTTCATATAGATACAAGACCTCATCAACAAAAAGAGACTTCGGTCTCTTTTTTTGTGGGCTAAGGTTTTTCTGGCGGCCCATCCAAACTTGCGGGGGTTCCTCAGCGCGGACAGGTATGAGCATACCCACTTTTTAGAAATTTCCAAGAAATCATTTTTTTTATTAAGTAGAAGTTTCTATATTTGTAGAGTACCAAAAGAGGGACAACAACCAAACAAAAAATATCTAGAAAATTCCACAAATCATTTTTTTTATCAAAGAGAATTTTCTATATTAGCTAAGTAAACCAATTAAATATCTATAATTATGTCAGAAACAGTAAAAAAGCCTATGTCTGAAGAAGCGAAAGCTAAAATTGCAGAAGGAGTTCGCCGTGCAGCTCTCGCAAAGAAGGGAATAATCTCAGCAGCTGCTGCATCGATTGAATCCCGTCTTCAAGTTGATCCCACAAAAATCTCTGAGCGAGATGGAATAGTTACTCTCAACGGGTATTTCAAACTCGAAAAGGGCGCATTCGAAGTTATCAAGCATAACATCGAGTATGGGGTCAACACAATGTTGATCGGGGCAACAGGAACTGGTAAGACCGAGGTTATCTCGAATGTCGCTCAGGCCTTCAACTTACCCCTTGTGATCTTCGATATGGGTACAATGACCGATCCGGTTATGGGTCTTGTCGGAACCCACGTTATCACAGTCGAGAATGGGGTAACAAAATCGGAGTTCAAACGCTCTCGCTTCTCCGAAGTCATTCAACAACCAGGGATCATTCTGTTAGACGAAATCTCCCGAGCTGGAGCGATGGCTAACAACTTGCTCTTCCCTTGTTTAGACTTCCGACGTGAGTTGCCTATGGAATATTCATTCCACGATCCCGCTCCTGTCAAAATTCACGAGCAATGTGTGTTCTTCTCAACGGCTAACATGGGAAGTCAGTACACAGGAACCCACAAGCTTGACCGAGCATTGCTTGACCGATTCATGCTTATCGAAATGGATCCGATCAAGAAGCAAGATATTATGGACACTCTTTCTTCCGAGTTCCCTAAATTGCCGAAAACGAAAATCGAGAAACTTGTCTCAACGTTCATGAAGATCAACCAGGAACATGACGAGTTCAAAATCACCTTCAACCTTTCGCTTCGTCACCTTAAGACGATCACGAAGCTTGTCTCAAATGGTTTTGAAATCTACGATGGCTACTTCGTACTCTGCAAAGGACTTGGCGGCAAGGAAGGTCTACAAGGAATCAAATCGATCTTGGACTCAGCCAAGTAATTCTCCACTCACCGAACCCCTGGAAATTAGTCCAGGGGTTTTTGATTTTTTTCAGAAATCATTTTTTTTATTAAGTAGATTTTTCTATATTAGCTAAGTAAACCAATTAAACAAACAACATGAAAAAGAATTTCGGCAAATCTTGGAGTCCAGGTCACGTATGGAGCTCGGAATCTGGATGGGAGCGCTCACACTTCGGAGGATTTTCTCGACTAATATGGGACTACCCATATATCAAGATGGACTACGATGTTAAGATCGAGGCTGGAGAAGGTATTAGATCTTCGCATGGAGTCTACAACGCGGAGAAGCTTATCAAGATGTACCTATTGAAGGTTCAGGAGTTCAATTATGTTGATCTTCTTCGTCAGGAACAGATCGAAGAAAAATCTTTCTACGGTATTGGTAAGACTAAGAAGTATGACGTACTTCGATTAGATCACGTGGGAGTCTTCGATGCAATTCTATCACACGATAAAGAGCTTGCGCCTCTCTTCGAAAACTACAGAGAGGATATCTTAGCTAGCTATATCAAGATGGAAGTTCCTGAAGACGAAGAAGAAGGAGGTGGAGGCAAAGGAGAGAAAGGCGAAGAAGGCGAAGGTAAAGGAAAGGGTAAAGGAGAAAAAGGCGAGGGTGAAGGTGAGGGTGAAGGAGATGGTGAAGGCGACGGAGACGGTGAAGGCGAAGGAGATGGTGAAGGAGAGGAAGACGGTGAAGGCGATAGTTCATCGTCAGGAAACTCTCCAGGAGAAACCTCAGGAAGTTCAGCCCTTAAGGACGCGGTCAACAAAATGAGTAAGTACGAACCTTACAAAGGAGGTAACCTAAGTAAGTTCGAAAAGAAAGCTAAGTTTACTCCTTTGCCCGATGCTGGAAAGAAGTCTAAGTACAAATTCACTAGCGAGGAAATCAAGAACGGTGAATTGCTTATCAAGATGTTGGATATCGACTTCGAGCCTAAGGACGATATAGTTAAGAGCTTAAGATTGGGTCGTCTTGACACCTCTAAGATTGCCGAGGTACCTGCAGGAAATTTATCCGTGTATCAACAAGTCCTAGAAGACCAAGACACTCAGCCATTCTCCGTTTGCATCTTAGCCGATATGTCTGGTAGTATGAATGGTGATCGAATTCAGATTCAGAAAAAAGTTCTAAATTCTCTGTACTTGTCGATGTCTCAGATCTTGCCTGCTGACAAGCTTTATATCTACGGACACTCTGGAGAATACGAGCCTAATATCTACACCTTCTATAGTCCGTATGATACAGACTATGAAACTAATATTCAGTCTTATGATCGTATCGATCTTTGCCAGAATTACGACGGACCAGTGATAGAGGAGGTTCACAGAAAGATTAGATCGACAAATGAAGATAGAGTTATCTTTATCACTTTATCCGACGGCGAACCTTGTGGTAACGGATATGGTAGTTATGAAGATGTCGAGGACTTGAAAAAGGTATTAGAGAAATGTCGCCGAGATAGCTTTGTAACTTTAGGTATCGGTATTCAAACCTCACACGTTAAGAACCTTTACACTTACAGTCAGGTCGTTTACGATCTAGCTGAAATGTCAAAGGACGTATCTAACATAATAAACAAAGTAGTTCGAGCAGAATTTAAGTAGGTAGGTTGGTTTACATGTTTAAGAGAGAGGAGACTTCGGTCTCCTTTTTTTGTGCGCGGAGGTTTTTTGCTGCAGCCGCGGATGTTACCTGAGGAACCCCCTCATGATATCTGTATATTGGGGTGAGGTCCTCCAGGAGGGGGCTTGCGTATACGTGCGTGCGAAGGGGTTTTTTCCATAAAAATCTACAAGAATCCTTTTTTTCTTTAGATAGTTTATTCTATATTAGCTCTATCAACCAATTAACACTTACAACTATGTCAGAGACAACATCAAAATCATGGGTAAACCCACACAACGCAACAGCAGAACAACTAGCAGAACAACAAGTATTTGATACATTGTTATTGGCTAAATACAAGGCTGTAGAAGAGCTTAAATCAATCAATTCAGAGATTGATAGGATTGACACAGAAACAAGGCTTATAGAACAAGCTATGAGCCAGCCGTGGGATAATCAATCCTGGGCAGAACAAAGAGGTTAGTTACTCACGATTATATTTAAAAAAGCTTGGACTTGCTCCAGGCTTTTTTTGTTTACACCCTATCCGATCGCACTACGGACTGCGGACATGTCCGACCTGAGGAACCCCCGCAGTCTGGAAATGTTGCAGAATCTTTTTTAGAAAATTCCAAGAAATCATTTTTATTTTTGTAGAAGATTTCTTATATTAGCTATGTTAATCAATTAAACAAATAAAACTATGTCAGCTTTAAAACCAATTACACATGACGATCTTAAGAACAAACTTCGTTCAGGATCAGTTAAATTTTACTTCCGCAAAACTGGAGGTGATTTAAGAATCGCTTTAGGAACATTAGACCTAGACCGTATCCCAAATGCCAACCATCCAAAGGGTGGAAAAATATCGGAAGCACAGGTTGCTTATTACGATTTAGAAAAAGGGTCATGGAGGTCGGTTTCTAAAACCCAAGAGGTTTGGATTGATTAACAAAAACCCAAACAAAGGAAAGGAACTTCGGTTCCTTTTTTTGTGGGCTAAGGTTTTCAGCGTATGAGTGGTAAGTGCAGCTGAGGAACCCCCGCGAGAATATGTGTTTTCTGGTGTTAACATCGAATGAACTTTTTTAGAAAAATCTACATAATCATTTTTTATTTCAGACATCCTAACATATATTAGCATTATAACCAATTAAAACCCTAATATCATGAATCAGACAAAAACAACAACATCTCAAGAGCAACTTACTAAGAGCCCAGATTTAGTTATGAAGGAAAGAGCTCTTAACGAACTTATGGCTATCAATGAAGCCTTTGAAAAGCAACTTAGATCTGTCAACAAAGACATCGCAAAGTACAAGGCTTCAAAGGATCCTCAACCTTCATCTATCACTATTAACCCTTCTGGTATTGGAACTGCTTTGCAATCTTTAAAAAGAGAGTTAAATAAAGGTGTAGACTATCATCAACTTCCTTATCGGCACTCTCACAATTGTAGTATCTTCCCTAATGGAGAACAAGAAGTGAACAGAGTGTGGCACAGTTGCTTGTAAAAAGTAATACAAAAACAAAAAAGGTCTTTCGAGACCTTTTTTTGTGTGCTTAGCTTCCGGTTAGCAGATGCTAGACCAAACTGAGGAACCCCCTCATGATATTAGGACGGCCCAAAAATATTTGGAAAAATCTACAGAATCCTTTTTTTCTAGAAAGGTCCTATTCTATATTAGCAATACAAACAATTAAACATATGATAGATTTTTTAAGATCATTAACGAGAGAAGAGATAGAATTAGTAAATTGGTTAGGAAAATGTACTGAAGGTAGTTGGGAAATTGGCAAGGATGGATTAGTTAATGTATTTGGCAGTTTCGATTGTAGTGGACAAGATCTTAAGGATTTTAAAGGAGTTAAGTTTGGTATAGTTACTGAAGATTTCGATTGTGACGATAACAATCTCACAAGTCTTGAAGGAGCACCAAAAGGGGTTGGTGAGGATTTCAATTGTAGCAGTAACAAGCTTACAAGTCTTAAAGGAGCACCAAAAAAGGTTGGAGGTGATTTCAGTTGCGAGTATAACAAGCTTACAAGTCTTAAAGGAGCACCGAGAGAGGTTGGTGATGAATGTTGGGTTTATTGTCAGGATAACAAGCTCACAAGTCTTGAAGGAATACCACAAGGGGTTAAGCATTTAATGTGTGATGGTAATCCGATATCAGAAGATACACTAGGACTCATTCATTACACTATGGTTAAACATAAAGTTCCTTATGTAATTGCTTTAGGCATGGTTAAGAATAGTATCAAAGAAGATGAATACGTTAAACTTTCTAAAGGACTCATTAATAAGACTCTTAAGGGAGCTTCCTTGTTAGGAAGATCTATGGATATTTAGAATTCATTTTTTTATTCAATTGGAATTTTCTATATTTGTTCTATGGAAAAAAAAGTAGCAGCACTCATATTCAAGACCAACGGAGAAATGGTTGATGTAGAGTATAACGATCCAATCAAGCTAGATGAAATGCAACAAGCAGTAGGAGGATACATTGAACCAATTTATCTTCCTGAAGGAAAGGTAATGCTAGTTAATGAGGATGGTAAATGGCAAGGACAAGAACCAAACCTGAATGCAACTGCTTATCTTAAATCTTCAATGGATTACTTTAATGATGTCATTGTTGGTGATGCTCTTCTTTTAGATATGAAAGATTTCAAATAAATGGTTTACTGCTAAATTGAAAAAGACTCTTAGGGGTCTTTTTTTGTGGGTTAAGGTTTTTTTGCAGCAGCTGGTAAAATAGATGGGGAACCCCAGGATCAGAGAAGTTATTATTTTTTCAGAAATCTTTTTTTATTGGATGTAGACTTTTCTATATTAGCTGAACAATCAACTTTTAATAACTAAACCAAACAACTATGTCGCAATTAAGAGCACTCGATCAAATCAAAGATAACATTAGAGGAAGATGGTCTTTGAGCATCCAGTATGAAAAGATCCTATTCGAAGCGATAGACAAATGTAGAGAAATGGAGGTAGCAGATAATGACAGTGGATTAACTCCTGAGCAAAACAAGTTTATGTCTTCTTGTACTAATGCTTCGTTCAGTTTGAACAAAAAAGGACTTGTTAATGTTAATGGTAATTTTTCTTGTCGTGGGATGGGACTCTCTGATTTTAAGGGAATTAAATTTGGTATTGTTAAAGGGAGCTTTGATGTTAGTTCAAATAACTTTTCCTCTTTCGAAGGATTTCCTACAAAGATTGGAGCGAATCTAGATTTAAGAGGAAATAAATTTCAATCTTTAAAAGGATGCCCTGAATGTGGATACGGAAAATTTGGTAAGAATCCTTTAAGAGATGTAGATATTGTTGTTTCTACTGATCATCGATCCTTTGATTATTGTTCGGTTGTATCTGAATTAACATTATCATTCATCTACGGATTTATGATAGAGAAGAAGATTAGTTATTCTGAAGCTATCTCTTGTCTAGAACCTTATATCAAAAAAGGTATAGATGATAAGGTTTGGAAAAATATACTTAAATCATACACAAATTACTGTAGAGATAAATGGAAGGAAGATGATTGGTACAATCTAAACAAAGAAGACCTCAATCAAGAATTGGGTAAAGGCTCTAGGTTATTATATCGATCTGATGATTAAATTGATATTTAATTGAAAAGAAATTTCTATATTTATGGCTAGACAAAAAAGACATTATGAAAAGATACAATTTAGTTCTTAGCCTATTAGCAGTTGTAGGTGTTTCACTACTTCTTTCAGACTATTCAGTAGTTGTAGGAATTCTTAGCTTTGGTATAGCAATAGGATACAAAGAAATACTATAAACTGCTACAAACATTTTAAAACCCTAAGAGTAATCTTAGGGTTTTTTGTGTGTTAAGGTTTTGCACAGGCAGGTAAAATTCTGGAGGAACCCCCGCAGCCGGATTAATGTTATTAATGCTATGATATATAGATATAGATAGATAAAAAATTGTATGAAACATATCAAATTATTTGAAAACTTTAGCAGAAGCTTAAAAGAAAATACAACACCAATGCCTCAAACCTTATTCTGGATGTCATGTGATGGTAATAAGAATACATTATCAGCAGCATCAAAGAATAGTATAAAAGATGCAGGGGAAGAAAAGAGTGGACATAAGCTTTACTACTTTTCACAAACCCCACTTGATAAAGGTGAGAAGGATCAGAGTTATGATGTTGTTGGATGTGTAGGTGTTGATAAATGTGTTGACCCAAAAAATTGTACAACTAAATTCTATATTGATGAGGAAGGTTTTATAACCGCAGCAGATATGCTATAATACTTAAACCCCACTTTATATTGTGGGGTTTTTTGTGTGCTAAGGTTTTTGCACAGACCGGTAAAATTCTGGAGGAACCCCCGCAGCATATCATACAGCATAAAAAATTATTTGGAAAAATCTACAGAATCATTTTTTTCTGGAAAGGTCCTGTTTTATATTAGCATTATAACCAAATACAATTATGGAAAATTTTAAAATTGAATTAGAATCATTCTCTGGAGAATATGGAACATGGTCTCAAGGAACAATTAAAATCAATGAAGGAGTAATAACTACTTCCTCTGGTGAAGGCGATTATACTTCTGAATACTTACAGAAGCTTAAAAGTTTATTTGGTGAAGGTCCATACACGAGAGAGGATTTAGAGGATGATAGGATACAGCAATATTTGTCTATGTGGTATGAAGAGGATGCTAGAACTGAAGGTGGAGTGACAATAACAGTAACCAATTAACTCTATATGAAAGGAAAGAGCTAGTTGGAATAATGGAAGGTATTCTTTAGAATCATTTTTTACCTAATGGAATTTTCTATACATTAGCTTGATAAAATAAAAGATATGGGAGCTACACTAGTTAAAGATATGGAAAGAACAAGCTGTCCTGATTGCAGTGCAGCTCCAGGAAAATACCACATGAAAGGATGTGACATTGAAAGATGTACAGAATGTGAATCTCAAAGATTATCTTGTGGTTGTACAGACCACGGAGATTATCAAAGAGAGAAATGGCCAGGAATAGCTTACGAGAAAGCTAGGTTAATAGCAGAGAAAAATAACCTATTTTGTAAATGGAATAACGGTTGGGTTAAATGTTCAAAGAATGATGAAGGAGCATCCCACGATCTTAATGAAGCTACATTTCTTTTAATGTCTGGCAAAGTTTAGTTTTGTTTGTTTAGTTTGGTTTGGTTTAAGAGAGGGACACAATTGTCCCTCTCTTTTTTTGTGCATTCTTTTTTTGGTAGCAATGCTGCACACTTCGGAGGTTCCCCACATCCGGATACATCAGAAAACACATTTAACACCCCGGGGACACCCAGGAGGGGACTTGCGTATACGTGCGTACGTGCGAGGGTTTTTATAGGTAATCATTTTTTATAATGTAGAAAATTCCATATATTTGTAAGAACAAATTAAAACATAAACAAATGAGTAAAAAAGAATCATCTATCGGTTTAGAAGTTTACAAGGGAGATTGGGTAGGAGCACAATGGACTATTTCAGGATACCCTAAAAAAGACATGACTGTCAGAGGTTTCGAATCAGCATATGACTTTGAAGAGCTCGTTAAGAAAAAGGTTGACTGTAAAGACATTGAGTTTGACTCAGAGTTTTGTGAGTTCTTTGCCTATGCTGAAACAGAAGAAAGAGCAATTAGGTTCTTAAATGAGATTGAACAATACTTTAAGAAAGTCCGGGATTTGCTTGAGTAAATCCATCTATATAAAAGAAAGAGACTTCGGTCTCTTTTTTTGTGGGCTAAGAATTCTGGATGATGCTGGAGAGATCTAGATGAGGAACCCCCGGCAGCTGGAAAATCCAGAAATGTTTGGGAATCATTTTTTACTTTATGTAGAAATTTCTATATTTGTATTAACCAATTAAACAAGACACATGATAAGAGCTAAAGAAGAAAAGAAAGGTCCAATAGTTATTGATTTAACCGGACCTGATGGTAACGCATTTGTCCTTATGGGATACGCTAAGAGATTTGCAAAACAATTAGACTTAGATGCTGATGTGATTATCAAGGAGATGAAGTCAGGAGATTATGAAAACCTACTTCAGGTGTTTGATAACTATTTCGGAGCATTTGTAATACTAGAAAGATGATACCAACTACAAAACAAGAATGGTGGGACTTAGTAAGAAAGGACCTATCAGAATGGAACTCTAAAGCCCATCCAGAAGATAGATTGAGTATACAAGACTGGATTGGTGAAGTTGGACCAAAGATTCACGGATGGATTGCTTTCAGAGATAGGTATGGAGATTGGGACGTGTCCTTAAGTGGATTTCCTGGAGATGATGATGAAGAAGAATATTACTAGAATCATTTTTTTATTTGTAGAAAATTCTATATATTAGCTAAGTAAACCAATTAAATAAAAAAAAAATGAAAGGACAATTTGCTTTAAGAGTATTTCAAGTTTGGAGTGCAGCTTTAGGATTAGGAGTAGTTTACGGAATTACTTTTGCAATCTACAGTTTAATAACAGGTAACTATTGTGGCACTGCAAGTTTCGAATTTTAGTTTTGTTTGTTTTGTTTTGGTTAAAGAGGAACTTCGGTTCCTCTTTTTTTTGTGGGTAAGTTTTTGACCAGCTGCTGGCTAGTGCAACTGGGGAACCCCAGGAAATTAGTTAAGATTTTGATATATACTACATTAAATAAAAGACCAGATGAAACACATCAAAAATTTTGAAACTGTAATTAATGAGAGATTTGATTATAATAATGAATTATCATTATCAGAACAAACTGATTGGTGGGGTGAAGCAAGTAAAATAATTAAATCTGCAGCTTCTCCAATTGTTTCTTCACAAACAGGAGAGTTAGCATTAAAGAATGTATTAAATGCTACACCAGTAGGGGTAATAAGAAATATGAGTATTGCTGCTGCTAATGGAGATGCTAATAGCTTTAAATCAGCATGGGATGCTGCTGGTAAATATTCACAGAAAGATTATGATGCTTTAAAAAAATCTGTTTTTAATGATATGAAAGGATTTGGCTCACTATTAAAAGATCTTGGGCTATAATATAAGAAATCAAAATGAAAGACTCTTAGGAGTCTTTTTTTGTGGACTGCTGGCTAGTGCAACTGAGGAACCCCAGAACCACGATTCTGGAATCATTTTTTTCTCCAGATTATAATGATTACATTGTAAGAAAAATAATAATGGCAGATTGCTATAACTGTAAGTTCAGAGGAGAAATTCCAGGGAGTGCACACTCATGTTGTGAAATCACAAAACACATTCCTACATTAAGTAAGGTTAATTCTGAGTTTATGGATATAGCTCTTATGGTAGGGAAAGCTAAAATAAAAGGTAGTGATGGCTCCAGTGCAGTTAAAATAAATCCTGAGGGTGTTAAAAAAGGATGGGCTAGTTGGCCTTTAGACTTTGACCCTAAGTGGATAACATCCTGTGAATTATTCAAAGCCAAACCTAAAGGTAAATAAGACGGGGCTGCCCTGGGGAGGGGTTGCGTATACGTGCGTACGTACGAAGGGATTTTCTGGGAAATCATTTTTTTATCTAAGGTAGAATACTTATATTTAAGATAACCAATTAAAACACTTAACATGTATTCATTAGACTGTAATTATTACACAAGACAATTCTCAACTCTTGATGAACTCCTAACTGATATTGCTATCTCTGGTATGGACCCAAATTATGAGATAACCTTTAATGGACAACCCACAGGTGAACTAGCTATCTCACTTCTTCAATTCTAACCCGTGGCTATAATACTCTTTATCATCTTAACTCTCTTTATGATAATATCAATAGGAGTAGCTTATGCAATCAAAGAAAGATCTATTACTATTTCAGCATTAACTATTACATTAGTCTGGTCTTTAGTTTTATATTTAATCTTTTATTAGTAGTCCGCTTTAGTCCGCAAATCCCAAGAGCAATCTTGGGATTTTTTTTGTGACCAAATTTTAACCAAACTGTATCCAGAATTCTTGAGGAACCCCCGCAGAAATCTCCATCAAATCTCCATCATGATCCTTTCTTTGACCAAACTTTAAATCCAAAGCCAATCTAGACATACTGAGGAACCCCCGCGGAAATCTCCTCCAAATCTCCTCCAAATCCCCCTAGAAAAAAAATCGAATTATTTCCAACAAATTCCAAGAATCGTTTTTTATATTAAATAGAATTTTCTATATTTGTCTTAACCAATTAAACAAACAAAAAACAAAAATTATGAAAAACTTAACAGCAGAACAAAAAGCAAAAAAGGCAGCTTACGACAAAGCTTACAGAGCTAAGAAAAAAGTTCAAACTCAAATGTTAGTTTCTCAAATTCCAAACGAGGACAAATTCGAGAAAAGCTTTGACTATCCAGTTCGCCTTTACAAGAATTTGAAAATGGAGAAATCAAATTCATATTGTGCAGCAGCCGGAGCAATGCTAAGTTTTGTAAAAATCAAAAACGAAAATAACCAAATCGTTTTCAGAGTTAAAAGAACAGGTCGCAGAACCTTCTACACAACCTCAAATGAACTTATTCAAAAATAAGTTCACCCTCAAAAACAAAAGAGGAGACTTCGGTCTCTTTTTTTGTGCGCTAAGGTTTTTTTCCAGACCGCCTGAATTCGTACTGAGGAACCCCCGCTGGATTAAGCATCTCTATCAATTTCTGATTCATCTATCAAAAATTGATATACATCTACTACACTTCTACTTCTTTTCTACAACTCTTCTACTATTCATCTACTTTCAAAAATAATTGTTATATTCGGGTAAGAGCTACGATTCTTCAGCTGGGGTACCCCAGTAGAATAATCCAGAAATCATTTTTTATTGGCAGAGATAATTCTTATATTTAGGCCTTTTGTTTTCCAAAAACCAAATAAGGCAAATAAGACAAATAAGGCACCGCGGAGGTACCCCAGGAACACTACCAGATTTTGTAAATCTTTTTCCAAGAATCATTTTTTATCTTGTGGAAAATTCCATACATTAGCAAAGTTAACCAATTAAACAAATACACAATCATGAGAGAACCAAAGAAATACTTAAACGGAAATTCAGAACAACCCACAGACTTTAGTGTTGCTAAAAACCTTCTTATTAAAGCAGGAGTATACAGAACACTAGGAAACTTTGGTCCTTACTTCCCTAACAAAGAAAGCAGAACACACAAGAAGCTAGAAACATTTGTTCTAGAAGGAATGGAGTTCACTATAATAGAATCAGAAGTGATGAGCTTCTCATTCAATACATTATCAGTGAGTCCACCACAAAAACAAAAAGAAGCTTGGTTCCAACCTGTTAAATAAAACAAAGATGGACATTGAAATTGAAAAGTTAATAGCTAAAGCACATAATGCAATTACCAGAACCAAAGGCAAAGAGTATGCTCCCACAGCTACTGAGATTCAAGAATGGTTGGATAAAAATGTATTAGTAAAATAACAGGGGAACAAGAAATCAAGAAAGACTCTTCGGAGTCTTTTTTTGTGACCCAAAGTTTTTTGGTAGCAGTCACGAATCCATACTGGGGTGCCTTCGAAACAAATGGTAATAAATTGATATAATAATTAACATGTATTATATTCTTGTATTTCTCTTTCAATTTATATACAACATCTTAAAAGTTGAAGAGATAAAATTTGCATATGAAAACAAAACACTAAAACTTGTTATCAATGCAATTCTCTTAAACACCCTCACAATACTCTCAACTTATTATTCATTACATCTATTGTTAGAAGGAGATATGTTTATCATAATATCATTTATTACAGGAGGAGCAGTAGGTAAATGGTTTGCCACAACTAACATATTTAATTATAGAACATTCATATTAGATAGAATTAAAAAAATAGAAGAGAGTAAAAAGGAATCATCTGAGGATGATATAAACTGAGGAACCCCCCGCAGCATTATTATACTAAATAAATCTTTTCCCAGAAATCATTTTTTTATTCAGAAGAGATCCCTTACATTTATACTAACCAATTAAACAAACAAGAAAATGAAAACAAAAAAATTAGTTTATCCAGCAGCTCTCCTTTCAATGTTCACTGTGACAATAGGAGCAATACTAATGGTTGGAGGAAACCCAATAGGAGAATATATGATTGTCTTTGGAGCAATCCTAGGAACATTAATTATGCACAAATTAGATTGAGTTTGATTGGTTAACACAGAATAGCTCAAATCTAAAAGACCAGCTTCCCCGCTGGTCTTTTTTTGTGGGAAAAAATCTAGCAGCTAGCTGGAACTTAGCGGGTACCCCCGATATATAAGTGACAACAACACTTACTATGAAAGAGTATTTACTATCCATCAAAAATGGAGAAACAATCAACACAACTAAATCTCCATCATTAGAAGAAGCAATCCTTTACTTCTCTGAAGTTAAAAAACTCTCCATAGAAGCACTCCTAGACATCTATACAGTGGCTTTAAAAGAACAGACCACATTCAATCTGTATGATTACTGTGTGGCTCACAGAATAGATCCTTACATCCAAACCAAATGAAAGTACTCTGGATCTGGGCTGATTAATCATCAGTATAATCTCTTTTCATCTCGTTTCCTGCTATGGAGATATTTCCTGGGGTACCCCAGACTAACTAGCGTGGTGCTAAAATGCTTGAATAGGGATATATACATAAAGAATTAACATGAAACATATATCTAAATATGATGATCTTCTAAATGAAGATAAAGGTAGAGACACTTTAGGTGAATTGAATGAAATGGCAATGGGTCAACTTGAAAGGATAGCTGATTATGCAAACATGATTAAAGAGAGAATGGAGAAGGGAGAACAATTAGAGTCCTGGATGTATTCTCAACTAACCACCTCTTTAGACAATTTAAACTCTGTTCATGATGCAATGGATGGCAATGATGGTAGAGTGGAATAAAGCCCATTAAATAGAGATATATAAAATAAAAAAAAGACATGAAGCATATCAAAGTATTTGAACAATTCACAGAGTATAAAGAAAAACCTAAAGGTTTCTTCAGTAAGATGATACAAGGAGCTAAACACTCATTAGGGTTTGAAAATGAACAAGACAGAAAAGATATAGATTCACTACACAGAACTCTAGATGCTTCTAATCAATATGACCTTATAACAGGAGTAAGAGAAATTAAACCCGGTGTTATAGTGTGTTACATCTCTAATGGTAATGTCACTGTGGATATAAACAAGCCTGAGGTTATGTATAAAGGAAGAGTTCTTGACCTAAATAACATAGAAGAAGAAGCCCAATATCTTTACAGTAGATTAAGCAGAGTACAATAACTATCACATACCATAAGGAAAGAGATCTAAGGATCTCTTTTTTTGTGACCACAAGCATAGACATGCTTTCTGGAGGCACCCCAGGAAAGCAACCATCTCACCAACATGGTCTTAAAAAATAGTTGCTAAATCATTTTTTATATAGTAGAAAAATCCATATATTAGCTAAGTAAACAATAAGCTCATGAAGAAGATAAAACTAGCTAAACTAATTATACAATTCAACCTCATATTCTTTGTTGTGTATAATGCTTACTTTGGATTCAACTCCCAACCACTTACAGAGATAGAAGAAATTTGTGATAGCATATTTTCAGCGATAACAAAAATAGGGATCCTTATATACATCCTTCCTTTGTTCACCCTTTATGAATCAGCAGTTGAATTAAAAGACAATATATCAGGAGACAATGTAGTAGATGAAAGTCCGTAGCATAAGTGGCACATAAATACTGAAATGTCATTAAGTAGTATTCAGTAATGCAACTATACTGTCTTCCTGTCTTTTTAAACCCCTCTAAAAACACACATTATATATGAAGTAACTCAACATATACATAGCACATCTAAAGGCTCTTAAACAAGCCTAAAAACATCCACACAGGGTAGCACTAAAATATACCCTCCCCGAAGGCCTCCTATACAGAGGCCTTTTTTAGTATCCCTAGTAAACCAAATTGGCTACTAGCATGTCCCGCGGGGGTACCCCCAGATAGCTGGCTACATCTAGCTTAACCCACCGGTAGTATAGCAGCATAAGCAAACACACATGATATGAGGCACCCCCTCAGAAAACACCTATAAAACACCATAAGATTAACCCCTTAAAATAGGGGGTAAAACTAAGGAAAAAGGCCCCTTAAAACAGGGAGTAAAAAGGGGGTCTAAAACACCCTAGAAAGGGGGGTAAAAAGGCCCTTAAAATAGGGGGGTAAAACAGGGGGCTAGGACCCTAAAAACGGCCCTTATATATGTATACTATATAGGGGGGGATAAAAATGTAATTGACCCCTTAGTCGGTCCGTTTTCAAATTTCTGCGTGCGGGGTAAAAGGCCCTTTTTGGGTGTTCGCCTCGAAATCTCAGTATATCTTGGGTAGATCTTGGCTACCCCCCTAAAGGGTAAATCCTGTAGGTGTTCTCATTTTAGAAATTTGCGTGCGTACCGGAAAAGGGGTTTCCTAGGGTTCGCCTCGGGCCTTACTATGTTGATCCAGCACTACGCGCGCGAAGAAGGGGGTAAACCCGTTAAAACCCCAGGTGTTCAGTTTTGAAAATTTTACGTGCGGGGCAGAACAGGGGTTCCTAGGGCTCGCCTCGATATATACATAGTAAGAATTGTTATTATGAGAAGAATCAAATCATATAGTTCATGGATAAATGAGGGGGTTAGTTATGATTTAACTCCGGATGACTATACTTCCCAGAAAATGCAGAAGAGCATAGTGGATCTCTATATAGAGCAGATAGAGAGAGCAACCAGGTCTAAAGTCATCATGGTCGAAGGATCGGTATCTGAAACTGACTGTGATTTATACTTTGAATTAGAAGATGGTGTTAGTATTAAAATCGAAGTTATTTATGACATGCCATCTGGTGGTTTAACAAAAGTCTCTATTAATCATGGAAGTAATAGATACGAGAAATCTTTTGGTAGTGCTCGAATATATGGTAGTAGTGTATATGGTAAGGATAAGGAGTACGAGAACATAGATGATCCTGTATACCATATGATTAATGATATGTATAAGGAGAATGAATTAATTGAGATTTCTTATACTCATGAAATAAGACTTCCTGAAGAGCTTTATAGTAACGACCCATATTTCCATTATGATTCTGATGAGAGTAACGATCAGCATATAGTTTATTTCGAAAGCGAGGAAGCTGCACAGAATTGGATTAACTCTTTGAAGATATCTATTACAAGGAGTAAATAATCTATATGTATAACGGTATCAATCACGTATTCGGTAACATACAGGTGTTTCATAAGGATCTTCCTAGTGGTAAGGATTATAATAGATATAAATCTTTATGCTTGGCTTTAAGAGGAGATGGATGGAGAATACCTACTATACAGGAGCTTACTTATCTTTATGGTTTACATGAATTGAATATTTTAGGATTTAATAGTTCCGAATATTATTTTAGTTCAACTAATACTATTAATTCTATTGGCCAAGTAAAAGATTACACTGTAAAATGTATCTATTTTGGAGATGGCTCTTTAATGAGCGTTACGACTCTAATGTATAAGAAAAATTTTAGTGTTAGACCTGTTAGATCTATTAATATATAGAGATATGGATATTTTTGTTAATGTATATGAGAGATCAACAAGGTTCCGTGGGGAATACTTTGTATATAGGTTATATTCTGGGAAATCTGAGGATGATATAAAGGTCAATATCATCACTGACATAATTAATGGTATGGATCCTGGTGACTATGATGATAATGATAAATATGGTTATGCTGAGGAAATGATTAGGGAATTACCTATCAGAGATTTAAGTTTTAATGAGATTGCAAATGGTATAGCAGAGATTATTAAAGAGGAGCTTATTGATAATGATAGCTTGCATGATTACAGTCTAATAATAGGTGATGCCACTACTGACGTCTCAGATGCCTTGGATTTTTATGTGGAGTATAAGGTGGCTAAAGAGAATGAGGAATATAATGCTATTGAATTTTCTTTCTTAGGTAACAATCCTTTTAATATCCAATCTCTTTTCCCTTATCTCTATACTGTTATCAAAGATTATGGTGTGATTATAGATGGCGATGATTTTAATAGGCTATCTAAGAATTTGATTTAATATATAGGGATATGAGATTCGCAGATAGTAAAGATATTAAAAGAGCACAGGATCTAGGTAAGCATGCTACAGCTGTGTATTTGTCGACTAAGGAGATTGCTAAGGGTAAAGCTAATGCAATGGCTAATGCTATCACTGATAGAAGAAAGATTCTTGGAAGATTAGAAGCTGTTGCTAGTGTGTGGGATGATTATCCTGTGATTATTCCTTTTATACAGAGATGTGTTGCTCTTTGGCCTGGCTCACAATATTCAAAAGCTTATTATGAGGCTATTAGTCAGAGAGCTTATTTCAAGAGTTTAATCGCTATGGGATTTTCTAAGGATTACCTTCTTGACAAGTATTTAATCCGTAATGGGTCTGGTGTTTTTATTAGTGGTCAGCCTTATGAGTTTGATGAGGTTGGGGTTCTTATCTTTAACACTATGTTGAAGAATTTATATTATTTGATCTAGGTATGTATAAGACAAAGCTATACAATCTTGGTGTCATTGAGGTCATGGATTTATCTAATTTAGGAATCATGAGTTACAATAGGGCCAACAAGATTAGAAAGGAGAACTATGGTGGTCGTCCATGGAGATTCCCTACTATGAAGGAGATGGATTATATTAAGGGTTTACGTGTGAATCTTGGATTGGGAATATTTGATCAAAGATATTATTGGATGTCCATTGGACATGACGGTTCTTCTCTAGGATATCATATGAAGACCGGTACCGGTCGTATGATAAAAGATTCAGTGAAGGCTTGTGGCACCATATTGATCCGAGATTTGTAATTGTAGTGTGCCCTCCGGGCCTTAGATTTTTCTACATATCTTAGAGATGGCCCTGGGGGCCTTGATCTTAGATAGCTTTGCATAATCTTTGATTTATTTGCGATATATAGGAGTATGAAATACATTAAGCTTTTTGAATCAATGATGTGGGATCGGCTTTACCATGGAAATAGGAAGGGAGATTTCCCTCCTAAAAGGAAAAGATTTGGGGCTATATTTTTAACATCCAATCTGAATTTTGCAAAGAACTTTGCTGGGTACGATGAAAGGGATATATTTCCTAATGGTGCAGTGTTTGAGGTTGAGCTTAAGCCTGGTATTAGAATAATGGATATGATGGATACAAAATCTTGGGAAGAGATTGGTATAGAGAAGATATTATTCGATATGATAGATGATAGGTACGTCGATCCGGTTAATGGTTCTAAATTTCTTCCTGTTAGTGGATCTGGTTTATTAGGCTATGATCCTAAGACTGGAAATGAATTTCAGATTCAGAAACCAGAGGATAGTCTTTATCACTACTTATGGAGGGTTAAGCACGGAGCTTGGAGAATAATCGAATGTGCTCCTATATCTGATAAAATAGAAGATTTAGGATACGATGGATATTATGTTGTTGAGAGCTCTTCTAAAAATGTAGCAATCTTTAGTGAAGATTCCATTATGAACTTCAAGAAATTAGAAATATGAAGCACATTAAACTATTTGAAGCTTTTTTAGCTAAGAAAAATCCGGTCTATAAAAAACCGGAGTACGAGTTTAAGGAGTTCTACAGAGCTTTTAAGAATTATCCGGAGTTAAGAGATCTAATTCCTTCTGATGTAGACCAGGAGATATTCAATATCACGGAAGATGGATTTGATGGAGAACCAAAATGGTTGGAAAAACACGTAGATCCTCCTAGTAAGCCTGATGAGATCACTACAGATGCTCTTTTAAGAATAGCAGAAGAGAGGGATCCAAGATTTGTTCCTTTTATTATTTGGTGCTGTGATTTATTTGAAACAGGAGCGATGGAAAAAATTCCTCTTGATTATGTAAGACGAGGATTAACTACTTCATTTAAAAATCATGATTGGGACATGCTAGAAAAAGATCCTGATTATTTAGATAAATGTGAGAGTGAATACAATAAAGCAATTGAAGCAGGAATAACTGATTATATGCTAGGAAATGAAAAAGGGCTAGTTCAGAAGTACCCTGGTATAACTATAAACATGGCCCAATTCTGGACTTATATAAAAGGATCTATAGCACATTTTAATCGTGTTGAAGCCAGCGGAGGTCAATTACCTTGTACACAATTCATACTATATAAGGGTAATTATTACACAATAGGGGGAAGAAGAAGAATGTTCTGGCACTTCTATAATGGAGTGGATCCTACAGTATGGGTAATGCAGCTTTAAAATCCTAGAAGTCTTTCGGGATCTAGATCCTTACAGTGTTCTGGTTTATTACTTCCGATGTATTTATTTAATACACAGTCATCGTATTTCTCGTCACTATCTATTAGTCTCATTCTTGACGAAGAAATTGAAGATCTTGTTACAAACCATCCTCCAAATTCAGTGTGATTAGGATCGTAGAATAATTCTAAGTTTAAACCATCTTGATCTATCTCCCAAACATCAAAACCAAATAATGCTTTCTCTAGCATACTTGGTTCGTGGTCTAGAACATAAACGAAATTCTCAAGTCCTTCTGTTTTGCTGTCTTTCTGCCAGTTTGATGTTTTAGTACCAATTGCGGGTTTCAGCCCATTTCTTAAAATACTTTCTCTGCTAGTATAATTGGATAGGTGATAAAGTTTACCCGAGTGTTCAGCTTTCTCAAGCTCTAATCCTTCATTAATGAATTGCGAGTATCTAAGTAGGTTTTTCATCCTATTATATATCTTTCTTGATATATAGCATATGATACTAGATTACGACAAATTTATACTCGAAAAAAAAGGACCTTGTTGGTCTGGTTACAAGCAGTTTGGAACCAAAGATAAAGATGGTAAAACCGTACCTAACTGTGTAAAAGAAAATTCTGAAGTAAGCGAGAAAAAAGAAACTCATCAGGAATTTGCAGAAAATAGATTAGCGGGTGCAGCTAAAATATCTAAGGCAGCAAAAGAGAAAGGTGGCGATGCTTTATTGACATATCACCATTTCCACGTTAAGCTTCCATACTATCAAAAGAGTGCAGATGGGGAATTGGATATGAATAATCTTAAAGGAGAGTATGATGATCTATTAACTGATCTTTATGAAGCAACTAGAAACTCTATGAATATCACTCAAGTGGAATTCCAGGAGCTTGTCGGTAAGATAGAAGTTCTAGGAGAGCTTTTAATTGAAAACAAGTGATATATAACATAACAAAATTAAATATGAAAAATATAAAGCCTTTTGACAATTTCTTTTCTTCATCTATTTTTGAAGGAAGAAGACCAAGTACACCTCAAGTATCCCACGGAGATCTTCTTGCAGAATCTGATGCTGAGCAATTTGAACTAATGGAAGCTATGTTTGCTGAAGCTCTTTTTGAAGAGGATGCTCCAGCTGCTGCTCCAGCTGCTGCTCCAGCTGCTGCTCCAGCTGCTGCTCCAGCCCCAGGTAAAGCAGAGGGCGCTGCTCCTGCTAAGACTGATCCTGCTAAGACTGGTACTTCTAAGAAAGGACCTTCGAAAAAAGAAGCTAGCAAGAATATAGATCAGAGAATCAAAGAGACTGATTCTAAAGCTAAGCAAGCTGCTTCATCTATGGGTATTCAACCATCTGCTGAGTTCAATAAATTAATTGAGCTTCATAAGAAAGGAATGGCAAAATTAAGAGCTATTAGCAGTGGACCTCAACTAGAGAAAGAAGCTAGAATGAAAAAGATTGCTGAGATTTCAGAGTTTAAGGAGATAGGTAAATCAATCAATGTGGTATTAGGAAACATGGCAAAAAGAGCTGCTCAATATCCTTTGTACTACCAAACACCTGCTTTCAAGGATACACTTAAAAAACTTGTTGCTATTTCTATGGCAGTTCAATCTGCTCCTGGGCAATCTCCTAATCCTCAAGTACCTACCAAAAAAGGTGGTGGTGGATTTATGGGCTTTATCTCTCATATGTTCAGTGATGGTGCAGATGCTGCTAAAAAGCTAGCAGGAGTTAAGAAATAACACTTATTGAATAAAACTAAGAGGCTTCGGCCTCTTTTTTTGTGAACCAGGGTTTAGATATATACAACATGAGACATATTAAATCAAGAGATCAATTCGTAAACGAGCAACTATTCCAAGATGCTAATAGATATGCTAAGCTTATAATCGGAGGTGACTCTAAGAGTAAAGGTGGAGAAGGAGAAACGGAAACTCCTACGGGTCCTGTTGTTAATTCAAGAGATGATGAGAGCAGTTGTCCTAATAACAACTGTTGGGCTCACTTTGGTAAAGAGGCTTTCTGGAATGGATCTAGTAAGATAAATGGTAAGACTGTACCTAAGATAACTATAAATAAAACTGCTAATTCATTTAATATAACATACGAAGGAGCTCCTTCCGGATTTCTTCTTAAACACGGAAAGGGCGGTAAGGATGATACTATTCACCAATTATTAAATGTACTCACGTCTGAGATCAATCCTTATCTTAAAGAGAATAGTTCAAAGCCTGATATTAAGGCTATTAAAATGGATATGTCTGGCAAGAAGCTTTCTATATCAGTTCCTTTACTTAAGTTAAATGACGATAACACACATTATACTTTGGATAGAAGAGGTGGATTAGGACATGCTGGAGACTATAGCGATCTTGAAAAATATAGAAGTAAAAAAGGATATGAAGAGGTTGTACATAAGTCAGGTAACCTTACAGAGAAATTCGTAACATTTATTGATGCGTAATAATGGAAGAGCATAGCATCAATCTTGGGGTAATCGAAATTAAGTTCTTAGAAGGATTTACTAGACAAGACGAGCTTCGAAGTATACAAGGATTTGGGTGGAGATTACCAACAGAATCTGAGATTGAATACATTTCTAACCTTTATATTGATTATAATGTTGTTGGAAAAGACGGATGGTACTGGACAGATACAAGAGCTCTTTACGAGCTAAATACACAAACAAATTTTAGACCTCACTCTGATAGCGAATTTGGTGGTGTTATATTAGTGAGGGAGGATTAAAAGTTGTAAATAATTAAAATAGAATGATCAGATTATCAGAGCAACTAACTATAGTTATTCCGTGTAAAAATGAAAAGGATACCATTCTAAAAACATTGGACCTTTTAAACTATCAAGCAGATATTCACAATGTTAAAGTTATTGTTTGTGACGCATCTAATGATGGTGTAACCAAACCGGATTTAATCCACAGATTGGAATATAATGCAGATGCTTTTCATTTATATTTAATGGAAGGCGGGCTTCCTGCTAAAGCTAGAAATAATGGTTTTAAACTTGTAACAACTCCTTATGTCCTATTTATGGATGCTGATGTATTTCTTTTAGATCCTAAGGTTTTGATAAGATCTGTTATAAAAATTCACAAATATAATCTGGATCTAGTTACTACTAAATTTAGATCTGATAATGGTGAATATAATTACGTGTATAAGACTTTCGATGTGATACAAATGTTATCTAAGTGGACTACTCCTTTTTGTCTAGGAGGCTACATGCTAGTTAGATCTGATGTATTTAAAACTATAGGAGGATTCGACGAGGACATAAAGGTAGCGGAGGATTATATTTTCTCTAAACAGATTAAGCCAAAGAAATTTGGTAGGATAAACAATATTGTTTATACACCTCCTAGAAGATTTGAGTCTAAGGGTTTATGGTACATGTTAAAGTTAATGATAGGATCATTCTTTAATAGCAACAATAAAAAGTTTTTTGAAAACGACAAAGATTACTGGAAATGAAAAAATGGAGAACAATAATAATGAGTGATTTGCATTTAGGTGCAAGACAATCACAGACCGATAAGGTATTAAAATTCTTAGAAGAAAATGAATCTGAGACACTAATACTTAATGGGGATATCATAGACGGATGGGCTTTAAAAAGCGGAGGTAAATGGAAATCCGAATGTACTAAGATATTCAGGAAGTTTATGAAGAGATCAGAGAAAGGAACTAAGGTGGTTTATATCAGAGGAAATCATGATGATTTTTTAAAACCATTTGTTCCTTTTACCCTAAGTAATATTGAGATAGTTAGAAAGTACACTCATATAGGAGCAGACGGTAGAAAATACTATTGTTTTCACGGCGACGTTCTAGACTTTGTGATAATGAAAGTGAGATGGCTGGCAGTTCTTGGCGGATGGTCTTATGATTTTGTAATCAAGTTAAATACTTTATATAACAAGATAAGAAGAACATTTAATCTTCCTTATCATTCTTTAGCAAATGATATCAAACAGAGTGTTAAAGGAGCAATTAATTTTGTTTCAGATTTCGAAGAAAACGCTAAAGGATTAACTAAAGAAAAAGGATGTGACGTTGCAGTTTGTGGCCATATCCATCAGCCTAAACTAGAAATCGATTATATGAATAGCGGAGATTTCTGTGAGAACTCTACGTGTCTAGTAGAAGACTTTAACGGTAAATGGCATATAATTAAGAATTAATAAAATAAGATAAATACCGATATGCCAACATCAAGACCATTTACTTATAATAACGGTGCTCCTATAGCTGGAACAGAACAGGTAGGAAATTTAGCAGTCGGATTCCCTACCTCAGGATTTAGTTCTACTGGAAAAGTTTGGTGGAACGGTCCAGATGAGGATGCTGGATACGTTATAGCTAAAGTAAATTCTACAGGAAATCAACCCACTCCTGTACCTCAAAATGCACTTAGATTAAGTGATACATATAAAGCTACTGATATTGTACTAAGCAACAATAATCAAACTGCTACACAGGTATTCAGCTATACGCAATCAGTATTAGGAGACTCCCTTTTAGATGTCAACGGTAAAGTGATGTTTAGTGTTATTTACACATCAACCAATCCTAGTGTTGGTGTGGGAAGTCATGTTATAGGATTAGGTAATACATCGATGAATTATGATGGGCCTTTTAATGGATATCCAGGTAATGATGCTAACAGTGTAGGTTTCTCTGATGATGGGATTTATTACTATAATGGGGGTTCAGTAATAGGAGGCTTACCTGAATGGACTAGCGGCGATGTTATAGATATTGCGGTTGACAACGATAATGGTTATTGCTGGATTAGAGTTAACGGAGGTGATTGGAACGGACAATCCGCAACTCCAACTGGTACAGGATTACCCCTTTTTTCAATTAGTTCTATTCGTGCATGTTTATGTCCATCTATCTACGGAACAATGCAGATATTAAACTATCCAGTATATGGACGTCCCAGTGGATATACCTTCCTTGGAAATGTTACTAGTAATATTGGATTTAGCCGTACTAATGGATTTGACGATAATGAATTTATAGCAATTGCTGAGAATCTACTTAGCGGATCCACTTTTAATAATGCTGTTGAAGCATCTGATGCCTTAACGACTAATGGATTTTGGAACTCTTACCTATCCCCCATATTATATTTAGATGCGGGGAATACATCAAGCTATCCCGGAACAGGAACAATTTGGACTGATCTAATTGGTGGTAAGATATTTAACTTAATTAACGGGCCAGGATATGAATCATTGAACGGGGGTAGGATTGGATTTAATACTGGATTTGGTCATTACGTAGAATGCTCGACAAGCTTACCTGATTTAAACACTTGGTCAGTCGGAGTGTGGCATTATTATACCGGAACAAATACTGGAGGTAATCCTTGTATTGTTACTGAAGTTTATCCTGGTAGTACAGGTCGAATAAATTATTCCATAGGCAATAACAACGGAGGTTTTAGTAGTGGATTCTTTAATGGGGGATGGCAAGTTACTGATGGATATTCATTAACTCCTGGAAATTGGTATTTCATTGCTGGTACTTATGACGGGACTACTGTTAAATTGTATATTAACAATACCCTAGTAGATAGTACGCCTTACATAGGAACCCCGATATCTTCTCAAGGAGGTATTCGATTAATGAGAAGATGGGATGATGTGGATTATTGGGGAGGATACCTTTCAATCGTTGGAATTTATGATAAAGCTTTAAATGCAAGTCAAATAGAATCTATTTGGAACCTTAACAAAAATAGATTCGGACTATAAATAATATAAATTCATGAAAAAGAAAAAAGAAATCCACCCTGTTGTTTACGTGATAGCTTGGTTCTTATTTATCGGCTTAATAGGTTACTTTTTTGGCTAACCAATTTTAGATATTTCTAATATCATTTTTTGATATTCAGGAGATAACCGGGATGCTCCGTCTATTAAAAATCCAAGGTATTCATCAGTAGGGAAAAGACCCTCGACTATATGCTGATCCTGAGCTATATATGTTATACATTCAATCAGTTCTCCTTTAGAAAGCACATTAACTTTTTCCCTTCTATAATGCTTGGGTGCTCCCTCGAATTTATCTAGTAGATTTAATTCATCCTCTGTTATTCCAAAAACTATACCCTCTACTGATGACTCCTTTTTTTCCATGATGTTTGCAAAAGCCCAATCACCTGCTGATGCTTTCTTGTTGAATTTTAATTCCCATCCTTTTAGTATTCCAGTATTTCCTGAGTATGGGGTTATACCTCTTTTAATTATCCGTGAGACGCTCATATTAGAGCCGTAGGTGAAGTAATTTATCATTACTGCGGATTATTAGTAGGAAATTGTATAGTACTCGGCTTAGGCACATATTCACCTTGGGGTAGTTCCAAGATGTACGCCCATTCTCCATTCTTTATCGTATTCACATCGTCATCAGATAGAAACAAAAACCAATCATCGTTAATATCCTGTACACAGTTAAAAAATTGGAAGCTAGTGTAATTAGAATTGTGTATCGTTTCTTTTTGGCGCGTTGTTAGTTTGTAACTTTTCATTTTATTATATTTTATATTAAAAGACCGAAATTATATAAAGCTGTATTAAGGTCTTTTGCTTGTTGGTCAGTTAGATCTAATCCAAGAAACCCCCATCTCTGTCTACTTTTAACGTAATTCCCTGAAGCAGCTCCGTTAAGATTATATCTTCCAAAAAAGAATGAACTGTTAGGTAAGGATGAACCTATATCTGTCGTTATAGTACCATATGAAGTTAATGTTCCTGTATTTGGTCCATCTACATAAGCTTGAGCAAATGTAGATGATGTTCTTCTAAAAATATAAGATCCGTATGTTCCGTATACGGGGTAAAAAAAGAGTTGTGCAGAACCCCCCATTGTGAGAACTTTATTAAATCCACCAGCACTAGTATTGAGTAATAGAGTTGTGGAATTACTAACAAAATTAACACCAATTGTTTGTGTTTGTGTGGGGTCATATTGATAATCTACCCATCTAGCACCAAAGGAAAACCCATTAACAGAAGATTGTGTACCAGGAACGAATCCCGTGTTAAAATGTCCACCAGTAGAAGTTACGCCACTACCATAATTCCAAGATCCCACAAAGGTACCTGTATAGGAAGATGAAATAAGATTTTGTGAAGCTGATGCAGAACTAGATCCAATAAAAGGATATAGTGCCTTCATTTTAGTCCAGAGGCCTTTATTTTTAAGTTCTAAAACTAATAAGTTTACAGCTGCGGCTTCTATTGCTGTAACAGTTCCTCCTGCTGCATAAACTCTATCTATAAATGATTGAGAATCTGGATCAGAGAAAGAAGGTTTTCCTGCTACTCTTGCCAATGTTGAATTAAAAGCCTGTAGCCCCGTATACATATTAGTTAATTCAGTAGATGTTAATCCATATTTAGTAACATAGGCTGATGCTATTCTCGTATTGTCAAACACATCGGCACTTCCATTGATATTAATCGCTCCTAAATATAGGTTGCTGTTGTTTCTAGAAGTAGTGTTCAAATTGAATGTAGTTCCTGTTTCGTTCTTATAAAGAACTTCTTGTGTACTACTTGATCTTGAAGTTTGAAACATACCTAAAGAATCAGTGGATATAGCTTGACTGTTTAGCCATGTGGAATTTATTCCACCGACCATATAACCGCTGGTAAATGGATATATGTAGGAAGAAGGAGAAAATATCGAAATTTGTCCATGAGCTCCATTATTAGAAGCTCTACTTGTATTTAAGTATATACCAAAAGCTCCGTTATTGTTATCGATTCCATGATTCAGAAAATTGAAGCCTGTGTTCATATATGCACTAGTTCCATTTGGAGTTACTCCCTGATAACTAAAGGTCCATCCAGAAGAGAATGTTCCAGTAAAAGAAGAACTTGTTAGGTTTTGTGCACATGAAGCAGAAGTTCCTCCTACCATAGGATAAACTGCAGATAGTCTAGTCCAAAGCCCATTATTTTTCAAATAAGATACTAAAGAAGCCAATGCTATTAATTCATTTCTACTTACAGTTCCTCCTGCCGCATATATTCTTAAGAGGAAGTTAGTTAAATCCGGGTCGTACGCAAGTACGGGGGCTTTTCCCCTAGAAAGGGCATTTTGAAATTTCTCTATAGTGGTAGATAGATTGAGTGCATCAGTATCTGTTAATGAAGATCCTGCAGTAGCAAATGAAATTATCCCAGTGTAATTAGTATTTGTAACCCCTCCGAGGTAATATGTATTACCTATTAGTAACGAAAGTGAAGTTGCTGTTCCCACAGTACCTGTAGCAGTATTATTCAAGCTCCCATTTACATAAGCTTTAAGGGATGTTTTACTTCCTGTTGTTGTATTTATGAAATGTCCAAATGATGTATTGAAAAACGGGGTAATAGGTAGATCCGGACCACTATTATACCAATAATCGTAAGTATTAACATATCCGTTAGTTCCTGTTAATGATATATTAATTTGGTAAGTCGTAACAGATCCGTCACTATCATAACCATCCCATACGCCCATTAATATACTGCCACTATTAACTCTTGAATCAGTAGCACAATAAACAGAAATATGATTATCTTCCGTCGCACTGGCACCGATAGGTATTCCAGTATCAGCATAAGCTGCTGAAATAGGAGTTACCGCTTGCATTCCTTCTGATGTGTGTGTCCACCCGCTAGAGAATGATATAGGATACGTACTTGGGCTTTTTAGATTTTTACTATGTGCAGTAGCATTACCTCCTATGATAGGATAAACAGCTGTCATCTTAGTCCATAGATTCTGTAATTTCAGATTTGTAACTAAATTATTGATTGCCATTTTTTGTGCGGCATCGGTTATTGCTGCAGAAGTTATAAATGTTTGGGCATCAGCATCTAGATAGTTAGTCCAGTACCCATTAGATACAAGGTAAGTTCTAGCAGCAGCTGCATTGGCAAAAGTTTGCCCTGTTACTATCTTAGATAAAGTTATAAATTCACTATCATTTTTAGCGGTAGTTACGAAAAATTTAACAGTAGCTGTATTACCTATAGGAGATGGCATATTCCCTGCGGGGACTGGAATAGCTATAATATATCCGGTATCTTCATCTGGACCCATCCACCATGTTAATCCTCCTGGTTTAGATGAAAAATCAGTAGAGAATGCACCAACAGATAGAGTTGAAAAGTTATCTGCACAGTATATTGTTCCCTGTGATGAATTATATGCGAAAGGTCTACTAGTTGCCATATATTATTATTTTATAAACCAAATCTTGATTTTTGTGCATTGTAATTCGTTAAGACGTTAGGTCCAGATAATGCAGTATTATATATTTGCATTCCGCCAAATCTCATGTTAGCATACGTTCCATCGCCAAGACTTGTACCATCAATCGAAGCTACTGCGTAATGTAATCCTGCACCTCCTAAGTTATTATAAGGTGTCTGTCTGGTTATTGTACCAGAAGTCACTGCCAATGAACCATTAACATATCCTCTTAAATTTGTTCCGTCATAAGTGAATCCAACATAGTACCAGTTATTTAAGGGTGTTGAAATAGACGATGATAAGTTTTGTACGTTACCACTCCAAACTGAAAATTTAATTGTTCCTGCGACCATCTCTATTTGAGAATCGTGCCATGATGTGTTTGGTGTGGTCTGACCTAATTCTGCTACTATAACGCCATTATCCATTGGATATACCCAAACAAATATCGATAATACTGTTGACGTATTTACTGGTGACAATTTAGAATTTAGCGAGGTGTTAGTAACGAAGTATTGATTGCTTCCATTAAATGTTAAGTAACCCCCTCCAGAAGAGGTATACGTTGGGCTATTTGCTGTTGTAGCATTGCTGTTCCCTTGTAAGTCTGTTATTGTTGTACCAGTCCCTGGATATGATACCGAATCACTAATATTATAGTTTAATATAAGTCCGGATGATACTATTGAAGGATAGGAAGTCCAGTAACCATTAGTTGATAGCCAAGTTAGTGCATCATTTACTGTTGCTTGTGACGTACCACTTATATAATTTACTGTATTTACAAAAGCAGTATCGTTTTTTGCACATCTTCTAAAAAATACTGTTCCTACGTTTCCTAGCTGTGTGGGATAGTTACCAGCTGGAAAATCTTTTGCTATAACATAACCAAGATCTTCGTCTGGACCCATCCACCATGTTAGCCCTCCAGGTTTACTACTATAATCTAACGAAGAGACACCAATAGATAATGTTCCAGTGTTAGTAGTGCCACTGATCGATGACTGAGTCGGATTATATGCAAATGGTCTGGTAGTTGCCATATATTATATATCCCCTTATATTAACCATAGGTGTTAGAATAGACATTATTGTTACAGGTATAAGAATATATAATATAAAAGATTCCAATGAAGGAGTTGGTGATGATTAATGTTACTAAAGATGACTATTTTAAATTTATAGTTAACTTTGGTATTATCCCAACTCTTATATTATTGGATAAATTTGAGAAGCTTGAACTATATGAGGAGTGCTCTAAAATAGTTAAAGCTATAGATGCTATAAACAAGAAAGTTAAGGTATACAAAGAAACACGCCTTACTGAAAGCATTCTTAATGAGGCCGTTGAAGATTATAGAAAACTTGGAATAGAAGATATGAATAGGGAGAAGTTAATAGAAAGATGCGAAAGATATGCTTCTATGTTTATTCTAGAGAATTCATACATTAAATATAGACAATTAGCATGAGGATTGGCAATATAGAAATTTCTGATAAAAGGTTTAAAGATATCTCTTTTAAGAGTGCTAAAAAAGCATGTGAAATTCTTGGCGATGACTGGCGTTTACCTACTGAGATAGAAATGGTAGGAATATTTAATCTTCTAGATTATTTAGGAGTGGATAAGAGAATTGGAAATTTTGGGAAACCAGATAAAGCAATTATTTATTGGACAGCAGAGAGAACTGTTGTAGATCTGGACAGAGGTGGTATTTACGGAATTGATACTATAGATTCTTCTGCTTCTTCTTTGATGGTTAGAGATATTTAATAGATAATTCCAGAAATCATTTTTTTATTCATATAGTTATTTCTATATTTGAATTATAAATTTAAACGTCATGGAAAAAAACACAGCACAAGTTCTTAACAACATTCCAGTAGGAATGGGATTAAAAGAATATTTTAACTCTTTGGATGCTTTCCAAAAGAGAGATCTAATCGACGAAATTAAAGAAATCGCTGCTTACTGGGTTTCTAAGTCTAAAAAAATGCTACCTTTGGCAATTCTTTCTTACTTATGTTCTTTTGTGTGTTATTTTGGAACTGATCAATCTTGGGCTGGATGGTATCTTTTTGCTATCAATATCCCTTTGACTTTTATCCTATTCTTACATTACAGAAAAGCATACAAATATTCTATTGCTGCTAATATTCTGGAAAAAGAATTAGTATAGTAATAAGATACCACTGATATATAAAGAATGAAGCACTTATCTTTATACGAGAATCATAAATCAGATCAGTTTAGTTCAGAGAATGATCTTGTAAATTTTCTAATAGCTAATGATATTCCTGTAGAACAATGGGGGAAGGGAGCAGCAAAAACTGTTAAACACCTTTACAACGAAATATTGGAAAAAGAAAGTGTTTTATCGTATATTGATGGTAAGTTAATAAGAAGTATAGAATTCGTTAGTGCACAGATATTCTACGATAGCCCTGGTGGTGTTTTAAAGCTGGTAGAGGAAAAACAGATATTCAAAGATGGTAGAGTTAGATCCAGATATTTAGAAAGCTCGGTTTCGGAGAAAATGAAAGCTGACGAGGGTCCAAGGAATAGTATTATTAGAGGAATAGAGGAGGAGCTTAAAATATCTATAGCGATGGATCAGATAGAGGCGAATGGAAATATAGATGAGACTGAAGAGTCTAATTCTTATCCTGGACTTCTTACACGTTATAATGGATATAAATATAAAATAGAGCTCAGATCTCATCAATATAGGCCTGAAGGATATATTGAACATCAAAGAGATAAGTCTACATATTTCAAATGGGAAATATACGACTGGGAGAGGTAAAAGAAACTTTTAATGTAATTTGGTATAGGATATTATACACAATCTAAAACGCCTAATTATGGGAATTTTTAAAAATGTATTTCTAACTCTCGGTTTTAACATCAATATAAATTTCAAAAATCTTGTCCAAGTTAGAAGAGCTAAAATGCTCGAGGAAGGTTACGATGTATCTTCTATTAATTGGGATTTGTATGCTAGAGTATTAGAGGCTAAGAGAGAAATGCTATCCAAGGAGTAACAAATCAGTGGGATTAAGGAAAGTAATAAAAGCTTTTTTTTATTATCTGGATATATAATAAAAAAAGAAAATGATGAAATCCAACATATTAGATTTTAATAGCTATAGTAGATTATACGAACAAGAAGCTGGTATAAATGATCCAAAGCCTGCTGCAGGAACAACTGGAGCAGCAGGAACAACTGGAGCAGCAGGAACAACTGGAGCAGCAGGAACAACCGGAACAACTGGAGCTGCTAAACCTGAAGAGAAAGGAGCAACATCAGGGGCAGTAAAAACTGTTAGTGAGATCGTATCATTATTCTTTAAATGCTACATGTTCGTAGCAACTAAGGCTTCTAATTATCCCGACGTACTTGCAGATCTATTATCTGTATCTGAAGAAAAAGACCCAACTAAAAGAGCAGAAACTATGGAGTCTGTAATTAAAAAGGTTACAGATAAAGTTGATGCTAAATATGCAACAGTAAAAGATGATGCTAACAAAGCAGCTTCAGCGATTAAGGATTTATATAATGAAGTTGCTTCGACAGAGGAGGCTAAGAAATATAACAATGTGATCAATAAAATGGTTACTAGCAAGATCATAAGCTACCAAGATATTCTTAAAAATCAGCCATTAAAAGAAAATAGAAATGTATCTCCTTATAAGAATCTATTGGGATTTGATAATTACCATTATCCTTCACTTTATGAGAAAAATACATTTGATGACGAAAGAGGTGCTCTTTCTGATAAGATGAAATCACTCTATTCTGAAATGATATCACAACAGAAAAATCCTAGTAGTGATGGTTTAAAAGCTAAAGCTACAGAAGTTATTGGTAAGTTTGATGAATATCAAAAGTTGCTTTCTGACACTGGTGCATGGGAGAAAATGAGTAGAAAAGAAAGAAGGGATAAGCTCGCATCCATGAATACAGAGATCGATGATATTATCCAAAAAACTAACGAGGTTCAAAAATCAGAATTAACTAAGATAGGTGTAGATAAGAAAGTAGCAGATACAATGTCTACTATTATCACAAGCATAAATGCTATGTCTGATAAAGCTAAAGCAATTGACGATAAAGCAATTGCTGATGCTAAAGCATCAGAAGGAGCTAAAGTAGAATACAAAGTTGGAGACGTAGTTAAGTACAAAAGAGAAAACGGGGAGGAAGCTCAAAGTGAAATAGTTAAAATCGAAGGTGATAAGATATTCTTTAAAGATAAGGAGGGAAAAGAATTCACTAAAGATAAAAAAGAAATCACTGGAAAAGTTGAAGGTGCAAAAAAAGCGGAAGAAGGAGGAAAGGATATTAAGAGCGGTAATGTAGAAAAAGGAAATCTTAAAAAAGATGGACCTAATGCAGGAGTGATTAAGAAATTTCAGGAAGATTATAACAATTTAGGAATAGGCGTAAAATTAACAACTGATGGAGCATATGGTAGAAATACAGAGAAAGCCATAGTTAAAGTTGCTAATATGATTAAGAGCCTATCTGGAAAAGAGGTTAAGGTTGACGGAGGTAAAATACTTACTGGAGAACTTCAAGGATTACTTAAAAAACTAATAGAGAATAAGGATAAGATTAGTGGTCTTTTAGGATAAATTTAAAAACCCTAGAATTTTAAAGTTCTAGGGTTTTTTGTGTGTAGTAGTAGAAACTTAAGATCTTGTTTGCTGTATAAATTAATATTAGTAAAAAGATCTATGACCAATTTTAATTTCGAAGAATTTATTGCTCCTTATAAGGATGATCTATTCAATTCTGGCAAATCCAGATATCACAACTATGAGTATGTTATAAAAAAGCTCGTAGCAAAGAACAAGCCACTTGTTATTATAGAGACAGGTACTATGTGGAGCGGTATAGAAGATAATATGGGTGCTTTCACATTAGTTTTTGCAGATTTAATTAAAAATTGGACTGGTGGTAAACTAATCACTATAGACATATCTGAAAAATCTATTAACAATTGTAAGGAGACAACTAAAGATTACGCGGATGTTATCGATTACGTTCTTTCTGACTCAGTTGCTTATTTAAAGTCTATGACTGACGAAGAGGTTAAGAATGTTGATTACATCTATTTTGATTCTTATGATTTATTTGTTCCTGACCCTACGCCGTCGCAGTTACATCACTATAGAGAATTGGATGCGGTTTATTCTAGGCTATCCGATGATATTATTTTGTCGGTGGATGATAATTTCCTACCTAACACATGGGTTGAATGGCACACATACGATAAAAACACAGGAGATATTACAGATCGTACAAGATACGATGTTGGAAATAGAATATTAGGAAAAGGAACTCTTATTGATCTGTTTCTATTACAGGAGGGTTGGAAAAGATATGATGATTTTTTACATATTGATACTGTTCATTTGCTTACATATGAAAAATCGACTATCTAAGGAAGATGTTTCTTCTATATTAATAAATTATTATAGCGAATTAAATTCTAATAAGTCATTCAGAGAAACTTTTAGTGCTAATTCGATTTTCAATTATAACAGTACTATGATCCTATCAGGGGATCGTAGAGGTGCTTTAGGAGATTCAGTAATACTATCATCAGTTATTGAAAATAAAAAAATCAATAATAAATTGCTATATGATTTAAATTTAGATTTAGATATATTTTTCACCGATAAATTTACGGAAGATGAGGAATTAGATATAGCTGAAATTGCAAAATATAACTGGGGAGGTGGACATTGCACACAACGCATTCAAAGGGCATTAGGATTACCTATAAGTGTTCGCCCATGTCCTATATTAAAAAAAGATAAAAAGCCTTTTAAAGGCTACGTATTTGTACATCTAACTACTGATACAGACTGGAAAAGAAACACGCCGAATAGTTTAGATTTAGACGTACATAATACTGTATTTGAATTTTTTAAAATCAATAAACATCTAACACCTTATTATTTTAAAAACGATCTTCCTTTGTCCCTTCTTTTTACAATCATGTCCAAATGTGAATACTTCTTGGGTATAGATAGTGGGCCGATGCACTTAGCTTCTGGATTAGGTTTGAAGTCTATTATAGTCATAAATAATGTCGGAAATAACATATACTTGCCAAGAATCAAAGAGTGTGACATTCCTAATTCCGAGTGGCTTTATCCACAGAATGTACATCTTAATACGAAGGGCGAAAATCAGCTAGTTCCTTCTTTTTCTTTAGAGAATCTTTCTAAGGCTTTTGAAGGAGAAATTTATCCTTATTTTTCTGATGAATATTTGCCTCTATATTTAGAACAAAATCTTGATTACACCAAAACCACAGTTTAATGGAAAATATACATTTATGGCATGCTGATAGAGGAACTTATTTTGACAGAAATGCAAATATAATTTCTTGGAGTGATGAATATAAGATTGTTCTTGGTAAATATAATTCTGTGGGTAGAGATTGTAATTTTTTTCTGCACGCAAACCACAGACCAGATTGGGTAACCACTAGCTCTCAGCTTTTAGGTCCAGTCAATCAGGAAATAGCAGAAATGCACATGAGTATGGGACATCCGTCGTGTAAGGGAGATATCATTATTGAAAATGATGTGTGGATCGGTGCTAAATCTACTATTATGTCAGGAGTAAGGATATGCAACGGGGCAGTTATTGGAGGAGGATCTGTTGTCACTAAGGATGTTCCACCTTATGCTATCGTTGCTGGTAATCCTGCTAAGGTTGTAAAAATGAGATTTAGCGAAATTCAGATAAAAGAACTACTTAACATTTCTTGGTGGAATTGGGAGGAGGATAAAATAAAAGAAAACGCTATGCTAATGTGGTGTGATAACATAGATGAATTTATTAATAAATTTAGAGTATAATTTACATGGAGCATTTAAATACTTTAGTAATACTTGGATCATATTCTTTAGCAAGAGAATTCTATTTTCATACAATAGAATCTACATCACAATACCAAGATTTTATATTTGTTAATGATCTAGATGATGGTCAATTTGAAGTGTTTTTAAACAATAAAAATTATAATGTTGTAAAGGATTGGAAATTTGATGAATCTTATCCATTTATAGTTGCAATAGGAAATCCTCAGATAAAAATGAGGATGGTAGAAATGGCATTAGAATCTGGTCTTTATCCAGCTGAAACGGTAATACATCCAACAGCGAGAGTACAAGATAAAGAAACATGTAAAATCGGGAAAGGTGGATTAATATCCCCAAACTGTATATTAACAACTAATATCTCCGTTGGTGATTACGTAACACTGAATCTTGCCACGACTGTTGGACATGATACAAAGATAGGTAATTTTTCAACAACTAATCCAGGAGTCCATATATCTGGATTTGTTAATATAGGAGAAAGAGTAGAAATAGGTACAGGAGCATGTATAAAAAATAACACTAATATCGCATCTGATAATATGATAGGAGCTCAATGTGTTGTAGTTAAACATATAGAGGATAGTGATGGTGTTTATATTGGGGTTCCTTCTAAAAAATTAAGATCATTAAAAAAATGAATAAATCTGTAGCTTTATTCAGTACTTTTTGTAACAGTGAGGAAAAAGTAAATGCCCTCGTCGAAAATATAAAAAAAGTTAAAGAATTAGGATTAGATGCTATAGTTATAACTCCATTCTTGTTGGATAGAAAAATTTACGATCTTTCTGATACTGTAATAACAACCAAAGAAAATCCATTAGATCTACACGATAAATCAATTGTAATTTGGAAGAAAGGATTTACTAAAGATTATAAAAATCTTTCAGGCGAGATTTTCAATATTGTGTTACCTGATTACGGGTATGCTAGTGGGGTTCAGATGAAAAGATTAATAGATTATTCTCTTTCTTTTAATTATGAAAATTATCATATAATTATATATGACCTATTAATTGATGGGGAGGTAGAAAAAATATTAACAGAGGGAAGAGAATGTTCTTTTTTCAGAAATGATAGAATAGTAGAGAATCCAGTCGGGGGAACTTTTATATCACTTAATAAAGAGAATGCAAAAATATATTCTTCGCTGATAAGACAACAGTCCTATTATTATGATATGGGAGACACTGGTGAAAAATGGCTAGGGAAAATACAATTAGCGATGGGAGGAAAAATAGAAGATCTTGTTGTAAGTGACACCATAAAAAATGGAGATGATGAAGCATTTTCTATTGATCACACTCCGGATTTTAGTTTTAGTACATTTATAGTTAAGGACAAAGTATTAGAATTATATTTCTATAATGTCAAGGTGGATACTAAGATTGAAATAGAGATTAATGGCGATATTATGATTAAAAATATTAGAGATAAAGAATCAATTAGAATTCTTGACGATATAAAAGATTGCAGGAGCTGCTCAATTTCATTCAACGAATCAAAAGAGGATCTAACAGGTAAGATTATCAGATTATTTAAAACAGAAATAGAAAAATAGAATATGAGAAATATCAATTTATTTGTTCCAACTTTCAGAAACGAAGAAATAATGGAACACATCACCGAATGCTTAGATAAGGGATGGACAGGCCTTGGGTTTAAAACCCAAGAAATGGAAGAGGCATGGAAGAAGTATACTGGATTGCCTAATGCACATTTTATTAATTCTAATACATCGGGACTGCATTTGGCAGTGAAGATATTAAAAGATGCAAATAAATGGAAAGAAGGCGATGAAATTATAACCACTCCTTTAACATTCGTATCAACCAATCATGCTATAGTTTACGAGAAAATGAAACCAGTATTTGCTGATGTTGACGAATCACTTTGTTTGGATCCAGAATCAGTTGAGAGCAGAATAACAAAGAAAACTAGAGCAGTTATATTTGTTGGCATCGGAGGTAATTCAGGAAAAATCGGTGAGATCATAAAAATTTGCAAAAAACATAAGCTTAAATTGATCCTGGATGCTGCACATATGGCAGGTACATTCATTGACTTAGACGGAAAAGTTAATCATGCGGGAAAAGAATCAGACGTTTCTGTATTTAGTTTTCAAGCGGTAAAAAATCTACCAACTGCAGATTCAGGAATGATATGTTTTAAGAATGATGACTATGATTCATTAGCAAGAAAGCTATCTTGGTTAGGAATTGATAAAGACACATATCAAAGAACAAATGATAAGGGAAGTTATAAATGGGAATATGATGTTGTAGATGCTGGATACAAATACCACGGTAATTCAATAATGGCTTCAATGGGATTGGTAGGGTTAAAATACCTGGAGGAAGATAATTCTTATAGAAGAAAAATTTCAGAAATGTATGAATCAGCATTTTCTTCTGCTGGCATAAAAAGTATAAAGACTTCTAAATCTACATCAGTATCATCAAGACATCTTTATCAGATAAGGGTTAAAAACAGAAATAAGATAATGGAGTATTTAAACTCCCAAGGAATATATCCGGGAGTTCATTATAGAGATAATACAAATTACACAATCTATAGCGAGCAGAAAGGAAATTGTCCTATGTCTTATAAGTTATCAGAAGAGATTATGTCACTTCCTTTACATATGCGATTAACAATTGATGATGTTGAATATGTAATAGAAAAAGTAATACAAGCAAATATTGAAATTAATGGATAACTACAACGATATACTAAATAAGTATTCATCTGACAAAGGCACCAGCCCTAATGAGCAGGAGAATCTAGCCAATGGATATGGAGATTTATACGAGAGATATTTTAGAGATTATAGGGAGAGCGCTGTAAATATCTGTGATATAGGAATAGACCAGGGAAGATCTCTTTTAGCTAACCAAGAGTATTTTACTAATGCTACAATCCATGGCGTTGATATAAGCGATAAATCTATTTATAGGACGGAAAGAATTAGAACCTATATGGTAGATCAAGGTAACGTAAAACAGCTTGGAGATTTCTTTAGCGAGATGAGATTTAAAGGTATCGATTTTGATATAATAATTGATGATGGATCACATGATGTTGTTCATCAAAAAATGACATTTGGTAATTTATTCGATAT
>Ga0114973_10000211_pt1 | contig 41754 bp, 27 predicted proteins | sample M_140807_MF_Meta_FD_87025 | JGI IMG/M metagenome (GOLD analysis project Ga0114973, IMG submission 87025) | Freshwater microbial communities from Lake Montjoie, Canada to study carbon cycling - M_140807_MF_MetaG | ecosystem: Environmental > Aquatic > Freshwater > Lake | place: Lake Montjoie... | reverse complement strand
TAGATGCGAGCTTCTGCCCAACCTTTCTTAATTATGAGTGGCTTCATTTCTAAACCAAAAGTATTGACAAATCTTGACCAGCGCAACGGAAATCTCTTCCGATTATTGCCGATTGCGTTTCCGAGGTTTCCTATGTATTTTCCTTTTCATGAAGAGCTTATCGGAAATTGTTGGAAATAAGTAACTTACAGAAGCGGGGTCATAGCCCAATTGGAAAAACACAGAAAAAGCTGATGAATAGCTAATTACAGAATTGGGGTAAAAATTCTTGACGTATTCTTGACCACTTTTAATATTGCAAATGGATGTGAGTGAGTCTTTTGAGCGATATGGGCGAACTTGGCCTGCCGGAACTACGGAATTAACAATTGAACTAATTGGCTTCCGCGAAAACTTTTCTCCAGCGCGCGGAGGTTTGGGCAAATATGCGCATTTCCGAAGGGTCGTTGAGCTACTTTGGCCGTATGATAAGAAGAAAAATAAGGGAGGGTTTCAGTGGAATCCGTGGGCCGAAAGAATTTTTGAGGCGGCCTGCTTACATAATTATCTAGGCATCTCTGGTCCCAAGTCCTCGAGCAAAACTCACTGCATTGGGATCTGGGGTTTAGTTAATTGGTTAGCCGATCCTTTCAATACGCTTGTCCTAGTCACGACTACGTCAGTTCGAGAAGCCAGGAAACGTATGTGGGGGGTGATTCGCGAGAGGCATCTCCAGGTTCAAGGGCTACCCGGAAAGATTGTAGACTCTATGGGGAAGTTGATTATGGAGGAGGCTGGCAGCGACAGGTCGTCGATTACTCTTATCCCGTCCGCTAAAGACAAAGAGAAGGAGGCAACGGAGAAGCTTATCGGCCTTAAGAACAAAAGAGTGTTCCTTCTAGTTGACGAGGCCACCGACGTTTCTCCCGCTATCTTCGAGGCAATACACAATCTGGATTCGAATCCTTACTTTCAATGTATTGCTCTTGGCAATTTCGCCTCGGCTTATGACCCCTTCGGCCAGTTCATTACCCCTACGGCTACTTGGAATGGGGTCAACGCTGAGATGGACGAGTGGGACACCACACGAGGCAAGTGCATTCATTTGGACGGAGAACGAACTCCTAACCTTGATTCAGACGATGAGTGGCCATTCTTGCTCACGAGCAAACAGCTTCGTGAAGCCCGGGAGTACCAAGGCGAGAACTCGCTCTCTTACTGGAGGTTCATTCGTTCTTTTCCGTCGCCTATTGGGGCAGAACAGAACATCTATTCGGAAGCGGATATTCGCCGGTATGAGGGAGAGGCACAGCCTGTTTGGGACGGAACTCCCACAAAAGTAGCTGGGTTCGATCCAGCCTTCACCAATGGGGGAGATCGAAGCGTCCTCTATATTGGAGCTTATGGTAAGACAAATGTAGGTGTGCCCGCGGTATCTTTTGCGAAGCCCTATCTTTTGCGGGAAGACTCTACCAAAGCTAATGAGCCAAGAAACTTTCAGATTGCCCGCCAGGTGCGCGAGATTTGCGAAAAGGAGGGTGTGAGGCCGGAACACCTTGCCGTCGACGCCACAGGCGCTGGAGACCCGTTTTGTGACATTTTAAGCGAAATGTGGTCGCCCAGGGTCTTTCGGGTCAAGTTTGGGGAAAAGCCTACAATGATGCCCACGAGTGGAGTCTCTCCCGTGAAGGCCAACGAGAAATTCACAAACCGTGTAACGGAACTTTGGTACGTTGGGGTTGAGTTTCTGAGGTCAGGCCAGCTTAAGGGTATTTCTCCCGACTTAGCCAGGGAGCTGACTGCTAGGAAATACAGCACCATGTCAGGTGGAAAACTTGTCGTGGAGCCAAAAAAGGACATGAAGGCCAGGATGGGGAAAAGCCCTGACTTGGCAGACGCCGCTTTTCTAATGCTGGATATCTGCCGTCAAAGACTGAATGCCTACGCCGGTGGGAAGCTTGTTCTGAATCGAGGGGAGGGGTGGCTTAAGTCGGCCAAGAAACTAGACGTGAGCTCCCACGGAGATCGTCAACTGCTTGGCGCTTAATCACCTCTTGACGAATTTTCGTCAATGTTAGACTTGCGGGACACGTGTCTATCGAACTCGAGAACATTTCCGAGTCTGGGAAAGCCCCCAGGACTCGAATTAAAGATGCTAAAAGCGCACACGCTATTTATACGGCCATCCGTATGGCCGACGACGCTTCCTCTCTGGATCGCCAGAAAATCCAGTCGATGCTCGATGGCGAGCCACCTTATTCTCCGCAACAGCTAAAGGCGCTTGGCCAAGGATATCGAGCCAACCTTAATTTCGGAGAGTCCTCAGCCGCCCTTGAGACCGCGCTTTCAGCCTATTCCGACCTAGTAAATTCAGTGGACCGGCTGGCCTCGGTAAAGACTTCAGAGGGCGACCCAGCTCAACGTATTGAATGGGAAAACATCATCGCCGAAGAGTTTCACAGAACCGTTACAGATTGGGATGAGTTCTTCTACAAGCAGCAGATGTTGGCACACCAATTTGTTTCGCAGGGTGTTGGAGTTGTTTATTTTGAGGATAATAGGAATTGGAAATGGAATGTGTGCGGGCTTAAAGATTTTAAAGTTCCACGTGGCACCCCAGCTTGCGACACCAAGGTCGAAATTGCCACGATTGAGCGTCACTATCTTGTTGGCGAGCTGTATCAATTTATTGAGAATCCCAAGATTGCCGCCGAGCTTGGTTGGAATGTCGAGGAAACTCGTAAGGCCATCCTGTTGTCGACCGAGAGTGGGAGAGCCACAACCCGGGATTGGGAACGCCTCCAGGAAGAGCTGAAGAACAATGATCTGATTTATTCTCACGCACGCTCAAAAGTTGTCCGTTGCGTTCACTATTTTGTTAAGGAATTTGATGGAACAATTTCGCATTATATCGGACCCAGGGCAGGTGACACAGATGACTTTCTGTTCAAGAAGCCAAGCCGATTTAAACACGCCAACGAAGCGTTTGTTTTGTTCTCTTACGGTGTAGGCACAAACGGGCTACTCCACAGCGTTCGCGGGTTGGGTTACAAGCTTTTCCCATTTGTGCAGCTTTCTAATCGTCTTCGTAACGCGGTTGTTGATGGGGCAATGCTTTCCTCAGCCTTGATGATTCAGCCGGCAACTGGTGAGGACGTCGCCAATCTTTCGCTGATGTACAACGGTCCTCTTTCAATACTTCCTCCCGGGATCAATGTGGTCGATAAGACTATGCCCAATTTGGCCGGCAACGTATTGCCGATTGTGCGCGATCTTGAAGTTGTACGTCAGAACAACACTGGCACATACAACCAGAAGCAAGTGATGCCCGACGGCGACGCTCGCACTGCCACAGAAGTTCAGGCGCAACTTGCACAGCAGTCGATCCTCTCAACTCAGGCTATGAACCTTTATTACATTCCTTTCCAGAAGCTCTTGGCTGAGCAGTTTCGCCGACTTACAAAAGTTAGTTACCGCTCCGACGAGCCAGGTGGGAGGGAAGCACTGGATTTCCGCAAACGGATTGAAGCCCGTGGAGTTCCGTGGAAGGCTGTTGAAAAGGTTTACCGTGTGCAAGCCGTGCGAGCAATTGGAGCAGGGAGTCCCGGTGCCCGTATGTTGGCCTTTAATGAATTTATGGCCATCATGCCGAGATTTGATGAAGTTGGTCAGCGTAACCTCATTCGCGACCGGGTAGCCGCAAGGGTCGGGTACGATCAGGTTGACAGGTATATCCCCAAGGGCGAAATTGAGAGAGTTCCTGTTGATGCGAAGATTGCTGAGCTGGAAAATGGCGCGATGCAAAGTGGACGTGGAGTCAGCGTAAACCCTGGTGAGAACCACGCAGTCCACGCAAAAGTTCATTTGGAAGACGCGAATCGTTTCTTACAAGCCTTGCAACAAAATCAAGTCGATCCGAAAACAGCAATGTCTTACTTACAACTTCAATTCCCACATAGTTCCGCCCACGTTGAGCAATTGGGCGGCGATCCCTCTCGCAAGGAAGAAATCGGAATGGCTCGTCAAATTCTTAACCAAATGCGCGAAGCTGTTGAAAATATTGGCAAGCAACTTCAGGCACAGGCCAAGAGACAGGCTGAGGCGCAAGCGCAGGCACAGGCTCAAAACCCAAATGGAGGTATGGACCCAAAGACGATGCTCGCGGTGCAGAAAGCACAAGTTGATTCTCAAATTAAGATGCAACAAGCGCAGCTTGACCAGCGACTCAAAGTGGCCGATGTGCAACAAAAACTAGCAATTAGGGATGCTGAAGCGGCTCAAAAAATGCGGCAGAATAATCTTGCCTAAACAGTATTGACAGCCTAGCGTCGAGACACAATGAAAATAACCGAATGGGCAAAACGAGAAGATCTACAACTAGAATGGAAACAACTCTGGGAAAACAACGAAACCCTTAAGACCGGCTTGTTGGTTTTAAAAGATGTTGCACTCCCCTCTGAAGTACGAATCCCAGAGGGCATGGACGCAATTCAGCACAACGCTCTTATGAACTCCAGACGCGAAGGTTACTATGATGCACTTCGGAATATTGAAGCTTTAAAAGAAATAGTGAGGCAAAAGCAGGAAAACCCAGAACCCTGGGAAAACGTTAAGAAAGAGGATTAAAACAAATGCCCACTGAAACTGTTACAGCACCCGTCGAAACCAAACCCGCAGAATCTGCGGCCCCAACCGTTAGCTTTTCCGACGCGCTTGACGCAGCTCTTGGGGATTCGAAATCGACTATTCCCTTAACAGAAAAGGCTTCCGAGCAGCCCGCTAAAGTTCCCACTCCAGAAGTCGAGGCTTCTAAACCATCCGAAAAGGCACCGGAACAAAAGACAGAGGCCACCAGCAAAACGCCATCCTCTATCCTTGATCAACTCGGTAAAATCGGTCTAGAAGAAAAAGCGACTCAAGAAGCCCCCGAAAAAACGCAGGATGAAAAACCCGCAGAAGAAGCACTACCAGAGGTAAAGTCGCCAGCAGCACAGACCGCTTTTGCAAAACTAACCAAGGAACTTCGCGAAGCTAAAGCCAAACTTAAAGACTTTGAGTCTAAAGTTGCTAGCCGTACCGAAACCGTCGAAGACGAGGGTGAAGATGTTAAATCCGACCCTCAGCTTGCCGAGTACCAAGCCAAGCTTGAGCAATTCCAGAAAGAACGGGATGAACTTGAGGGTGAACTTAGGCTTTCTAAGATTGAGGCTACTCGCGAGTACAAAACAGCTGTTGGAGACCCAATTAAGCAGACGGTACAGACCATTACTGATATTGCGAAGGTTTATGACCTAAAAGCCAACCCGATTCTTGAGGCTGCGCAGGAAACTGACGGGGCGAAGCGGAGAGTTCTTTTGAAAGAACTAACTAGCGATATGGATGCTGTAGACGCCTTAGCCGTTCGGACTAAGGTTGATGAACTTGCTTTGCTGAACACCAAGCGCGATGAGATGGTTAGGGAAAGTAAATCAGCTCTCGAGGCAATTGCTCGACGGGAAGAAGAAGCTGAAAAAGCGAGCCGCTCTCAGTATGACGCAGAAGCCAAAAAGGCTTTTGGGGAGGTATGGAATTCTTTCCAAGAAGAATTGCCTCTTCTCAAGAAAGTGGAAGGTAACGAGCAATGGAACAAAACCATCGATGAGATTCGGGGGCAAGCCGAACAACTTGATTCCGAGCCTTTAGACCATAAGCAACGTGCAGCGTTGACCTATCAAGCCGTAACCCTTCCATTAGTTGTTAAGGTATTCAAAGACTACGTTTCAAAAACGAACCAAGAGCTTGCGAGCCTAAAGAACAATTTGTCCGAATACCGGAAAGCCACACCTGGTGTCGGCTCCGGGTTAGCTCCTGAGAAGAGCGAGAAAATTGATTCAAGTCTTGGCTTCTTGGAGGCTCTCGAAAAAGGCCTTTAATTAAATGGATGATACGCCCGCCATTAATGACGGAGCTGATGCGTCCCTTCGGAAGACGGTAAGTCTTCTTAACCAAATTGAGGCCAATACCAGTTCTAGTTTTGGGGCAAGCGTGGACGACTTACCCCAAGTAAGCGACGGAGCTGATGCGTCCCTACGCAAGACAGTAAGGCTTCTTAATAAAATTGAGGCTAACACAAGTTCTGGCACTTCTAATCTGGGTACGAAAGTAGGCGTACAATGGACTGACAGACATACGGAGGGTCTTGGCAATCCGTATTTAGCCGGCTCAATAGTTTATAACGCGGGCAGAGTCTATAGGTGCCTTGCTCAAAACGACTCGATCCCACCAGTTCAGGGCGGTAACGAATACTGGCAAGATCTTGGCGAAGGGTTTTTGTTACCGAACGAGAACCCCAAGATTATAGGTGGGTCGATCAATACCTCAGGTGGACTGCTTGGCGCTGGTGGTTCAATCAATACTTCTGACGGAGGTGGTTCGATTAACTTGACGGGGAAAGGCTCCATTCAGTTTGGAGACGCGAGGCAACGAACAACCCTTGTCGGCACTGCGCAGTCAGATCTTCCAAACTACAGTTATGTTTCGCAAATCATAATCTCTGGAACAAGCACCCCGAATCTTAATGGGACATATACTGCTATTGGGATTCCAGATCGGGACAGTGATGAGAATTTGCACAGCTACACCTTCTCGGGCCCCTCAAATGGTTTTTCATTGAGTTGGAACGAAAACGAGGAACGGTTTCAGCTATTTGACGGGAGTGGGAATGAACGCGGATTTGTATCTGGGGACGGAATAAATTGGGGCATGGTTGGTCAGTATATTAGTCAATTAGTTATAGATGGGCTCGTGGGTGATTATGCAGTTGGGAATGGAACATATACTTATGATGACAACTATGATGCACTTGTACTAGGTGATAGATTTGCAATATCTGGGGGAGAGCTTCGCGATCTTGAAAGTGAAGACAATCTGCTGCTTGCTACAAATACAAACGCTAATTATTTAGGTGAGTGGGTTGTAGTAAATGCCGGGTATCCAGAAGTTCAATCATATACTCTTTATCCAGATGGCGCTGTTAGCGGAAGTATTACAACTACAACCGCCGTATCGCCCGCACCCCCCATATCGCTTTCACTCCCGAACACAAACGGAACCCTTTTGGTTGGGGATCAGTCGAATGGCGGCGGCTCAATTAATACTAGGGGGGTGCATGAAGGGGATGGTAATTACATTGAGGGCGGCTCAATCAATACCTCCGGCTCATCGGGTGGCGCTGGCGGCAACATAATTACTGCAGGGGGTGGAGACGGTCCCGGTGGCTCAATCAATACCTCAAATAGCGGAGGTTCAATAAATACTTATAATGATGGTGGTTCAATCAATACTACTGGTGGGGTGATTGGTGATGGTGGTTCAATCAACACATCTAACGGCGGGGGCTCGATTAACACTAGCGGAGGCTATGAAAGTTGGTATGGAGATCTCCAGGGGGGTTCAATTAACACATCTGTTGGGGGCGGCTCGATTAATACAAAATTAGGTTTTATTGAGCTTGGCGATAATCAAGATGGCAAAAGAACAACCCTCCGACATAAGGCCGACGAAGAGCATCAAAACCTACAAATTTATTTGCCCGATCAAAGTGGAACTTTGGTGTCCGATGCTACGATCCCAAAATTAGTTACGGACATTACAAAACAATTTAGATTTTCTGGAGCGTATCCAAATATCCCGTTTATTGTTACGGTAAGCGTGATACGTGGAAGCACTCCAAAAACTTTCTACAGAGACCCAGTAGCTGCCGCCAGCAACCCATTTCTACCTTTTAAAGTTGAGCCCGTGTACGAACCAGGGTACACGCCTCTTCCTCACGTGGAGTGGCAAATCGCTATTGATGGCACTGGGATTTGTTACTTGCAAGAGATTTACCGTAGTCTCGGTAATGGTAGTACCTACGACGTCTTTGAAAACGTTGCTGGCACTCCTTCACGTTATGTCTACGGAGAACTAGGCAACTATTGGGCTTTCAATTACAGTGACCTTTACGCAACATTATCCGGAGCGTATTCTGCAGGAACGTACGGCTCCAAAGAGGTCAGTACCGAAAATTGGCTTAACGCGGGAGACTACGCAAGCAGTAATGACCTGCCTGGCGCAACCTGCAATGTTGAATATTTGCGGGGTCGCGATGCTTTTCAAGCTTCGGCTTTATCGCAAGGCAAGGGTATTTTGCAAATTGGGACGCAAACATTCTATCGGAACCCAAGCACTCTACAGTATTCTTTAATCAGCGAACCTACCACAATCCGTGGCACAGCAACCACTCCCCGAACCCTTTATCTCCCCAACAAAGACGGAACAATTGCGTTAATAAGTGACGTTGCAGAACCAGTTTTATCTACATTTAGTTTGTCTAGATCGGGTTTACCCTTGGATAGTAGCAATCAATATCCAGTAGCACTTGGGTTGTCCAATTTTGCAACTCTTACCGAGGGTTATCCTTGTGCACTTGAATCAATTTATATTTTAGTAACAAACAGACAAGGTACCGGAAACATCTATTCTTCCTCACTACTTGCTGGTTATTTTACTGTGACCCCGTCGACAGTCTCAGGTACGAGTACAATTCAATTTCCAATTGGCACTAGGCCCTTAACGGGGTCTTTTTATCAAATGAACGTCTCAAATTCGGCTTCAAATAATGTTTCTACGGGGCTTCCGCTTTTTACATCAACAACAGTACCTTCTGTTTCGTTTTTTCCAGGTAATGTACTTTACTCAACGCTTAGAAACAACGTAACCAGCGCAACGGATACGACGATACCGCTAACCTCATCTCCTTTCGACTCTGGTGGTTTAACTTATGTTAAAGTTGGCCCTGAAATAATGGGGTTAACTGGTTATGCTTCGACAGTAGCGGGGCAAGTTAGAGCTAATGTTTCGCGTGGGCAACTTGGCACGACAGCGCAAACCCACACACAGGGAACACAAGTGGTTGCAACTGCTGGGCCCTCCGCAACTTTTACGTGCTATCTCAATTTCCGAAAACTTAAGTAAACAGGTATTGACAGGTCTGAAAGTGAGTTACGATTTCTTTATCCGTTAGGAATTGGCATGGTCGTATCCGCGGGTCGACACCGCGTTAGCTAAGGACAAACGGTAACCGGGCAATAAAAGCTCTGCGATGCCGGCAGGGGAACAAACACGGGAACTGCCATACTCTTCGAGTCTGGACTTACAGTTTCTAAACTTACTTTTGAAAGGATACTTTAACAATGGCTACTACTTACAGCGTCGAGCAGCTCCTTGTGAAAGAGTCTGGCCGTATCGGACCTGACATCTATCGCAAGACTGTCGACACGAGCCCCTGGCTCAAATTGGTTAAGCAAGATGCTTGGCCCGACGAAATGGGCGATTCCATTTCAACCCTGATCTACGAGCGTTCTTTGCCGTACGATTCCAGCGGTAACCTCAAAACCAACTGGCAGACCCTTCAGAGCAACGCAGTTGTTGGCACCGCCAACGACGGCGTCGGCACTGAAACACACCCCAGCAACACTGGTCAGACTAACGCTGTTGCCCCTCTTGGTGGCACGGTTGAGTTCGGCACCCGTCTGCGGAGCTACAACCTCTCGCACACGAGCTTGAACAGCCCTGACATCTCCTTGAACGACATGCGCTTCCCCCTCAAACGGAAAGAGCAATTGTCGAACATCATGTCCATTCTGACCGAGTCCACTCGGGAAGTGTGGGTTGAGCGTTATCGGGACGAATATATTCGTCTGTCTGAGAACAAGCTGACAGCCACAATTCGTGCAGCCGGAGCTGGCGAAAACAACACATTTGGTGTCATCAACAAACCCGACACCACCAACGCAGTGAATGCAGGGGTTATTGGTTTTGGTGCCCCCGATGCGTCAGCCTCGAACAACCTGGAGTTGACTCAGGGTATCCTCGACCGCCTGTACTTCGCGCTTTTGCGTGATGGTGCTGCGGAAGAAGCATACAGCCGGGTTAACGGTGCTCCAGTGTTCTTGCTGATCACCTCGATGGAAGCTAGCGATGCACTAATCCGCGCGAACGCTGATGTCCGACAGGACTTCCGCTGGAGCGATCGGGTTAATGAGTTGCTTGCCCCCTTGGGTGTGCAGCGGACCTACCGGAACTACTTCCACTTGGTTGATCCGTTCCTCCCCCGCTACAACTACGACACTGGTACGAGCGCGTGGGTTCGGGTTCGCCCGTACACCCGCACTGCGGACGGTTCCGCTCGTGGTGTGCGTTATGACCTCAACCCTAACTACCTGACCGCTGAATACGAAGATTCTATCGTGTTCTGCCCGACGGTGTTCACCAGCCTTGTGCCGAAGCCCCTCAGCGTGGGTTCGGACATGGAGTTCGCGCCGCAGAATTATCGCGGCGAGTTCACATGGAGGAACATCCCGGATCGCCAGGCCAACCCTGATTCGACGGTTGGTTTCTTCCGCGGCATTTTTGCCAACGGAAGCAAGCCCATCTTCCCGAACCACGGGTACGTCATTCGCCACAAACGCAGCGCTCCTGCGATCGTCTAATTGACGTAGAAAGGTATTAATATGCCGATCTACCGAAAACAAACGACACAGAAGGATAACGTGTTGGCTGCCGAACTCCGAGCCGTCCTAAACGACGGCAAGGAGTGGGGTACCGCTAGCAGCACTTTGGCAACCGTTACTGATCTGGCCGCACTTGAGGCCGGAGCAAACGCTGCCGCAATTGCTACTAAGGTAAACACTATCCTAGCGCTGTTGCGGAACCTGAACGACTAAGTAACTGACGGAGCCCCTGGGGTTCAATCCCCCAGGGGTTTCCTTCTTTTGCTTAAACGAACATGGTCGACCAAAGCCAGAGTCCTATTGTCCCTCAGTCGAGGGAAACTGCAAAAGATCTTGGAGCCAAGGATAAACCCGTGGCAAAGGATCTTGTTGTTTTCCCGATTCCCTCGGGTTTTATTCCGCCTGAAGGCGTTGAGCCAGGCGAGTCTTTCGAGGCTGTCTGTCGGGTTCAATACCGAAGGGGGAAATTAATTCTTGAGGCAGTGGAAGGTCACGAAGTTCACCTGGAGCAAGTCCCGACCCCAAAACTAAAACCATCGACGTTTGAAAACGCGGTGGAGGAAGGGCTACAGCCAGGTGAGGGGATGGCTTGATCTAACTGCTGCGATTGCCGAACAGGCAATTGCTGATCTGGATCTTGCTATATCGCCTTGCAAGGCGAAGCGGAAGCCTGACTGGGCTTTCACTCCGGAGCACTTCCGTGAGTTCTTTGGCATGACGGAGGATCTATTCAGGATCTGTGGCTTTCGGCTAAACCCAGACGCCGTTAGGGATCGACTAAACGCAAAACTCAACAAACTGGACAAGATCCATGCCTCGCAAGGAAATAAACGAAATTCTAGTAGAGCTAGCCGCGATTAACGGAAAGTTAGACGGTATTGCCGATCTTTTGAAGCGGCATGACGATCATCTTTCTGGTCACGACGGCAGACTCCGCCATGTCGAAAAGAACATGAATGTTGCTTTTGGCTGGGCTGGTGCAATTGGGTTTGTTGCTTCGGCCGTTGCTACGTGGGTTTGGGATAAGCTTGGAGTAAAATAACACCGGTTGCGTCTCGACAAAAGTATGTCAAAATCAGCCATGAGCGCGCTTTTGATATTAGCTTGTCTCTTTCTTTCAGGTTGCACGACAGTTTCAAGTAAGGGGTTACCTAATTTCTCAACCACAGAAGCTAGGCTTGATGCCGCCTCCGCCGTAGCCAACCCAGAGGCTAAGAAGCATATAGAGGCCGCTAAAGAGCAATTAAAGTCCGCTAAAGAGGCGTGTTACGCCAATACCGAGGCCCTGGAGCAGGCAATCAAAGAAAAGAACGAAGCGGTTAAGAACGCAGTTGTTTGGAAAGAGAAACAACGCAAAGCCCTTAAAGAATTGTGGATCTATCGTGGCGCAATTATTGCTTTAGTGCTTTGGGTCTTTCGTGGGTTCTTGTTTAGCGGGGTTATGGCCATAGCTCGGAAATTTGTGGGGATCCCCTGGTGATCAGGTGGGTTCGCAACAGCTTCCAGGGCTTAGTTGCTCTAAGTGTCGCTATCATCATTTTCTTTTTTCTCGGCCCCATTCTCCAGGGCTTTGACAGCACAGCTGGGGTTGTAGACCTAGGCTCTTTACACGTTCTCGCATTTGGAGCTGTACGATTCCTTTTCTGCACGTTCTTAAGTTGGTCGGTGCTTCAAATGGATTGGAAGATCCTTGATCGTTACGTCGACAGAGGAGTGCTCAAGGACGACTGGAAAGAAGCCTGTCCAAAGACAAGGCTGACAATCTTTTCGTTTGTTTTTGGGATCCTCCTGATCGCAGCAATTATTTCATGCAAATAATATATGTTGCGCTTTTTATTGCGTTTCTTACCGACTCTTTGGCTAGCCCAGGAGTTGAGGCGTCGCGGGTTCTCGTCATTGAACAAGCCCGCAAAAGTATCGGTATTCGGGAAAAATCAGGACGCAACGACGGGCCCGTGGTGGACGAGATCCTCGCATCCGTAAACCTTGAAGGCACCAAAGCGCCATGGTGCGCCGCATTCATCGTTTGGGTCGGCGACAAGGCATTCGGTTCAACGCTACTCAATCCCTACCCTCGCTCCGCTTGGAGCCCGACATTTCTTACGAAACCAACCTGGGATCGACAAAGGAAGGGAACCCCACTCAAGGCCGCCGATGTCTTTGGAATCTGGTTCAACTCGATGGGTCGCGTGGCGCACGTTGGCTTTGTGGAGAAAAACGAGGGGGATTGGCTCGTGACGATTGAGGGCAATACAAATGGTGGCGGGAGCCGGGACGGAGATGGCGTTTACAGAAGGAGAAGGTTGTCCTCAAATGTCCTCGGCAGGGGGTGGCTGTGAGTCTTCGGATTGGTGCGATTGGCGTTCAGAAAGTAGCAGCCAAACTTCTTGAGCAAGGCTTCCTTGTCAGCACTCCTATAATTGATGATGGGTACGATCTGATTACTGACTGGAAGGGGAAATTGTGCAGGGTTCAGGTTAAAAGCACGATGGGTGCCTCAGATGCACATGCTCGCAATAAGATGAAGTTTTTAGCCGTCCGTGGCGCGGGGTACGGATATGGAGCCTACTTAAAGATCAATAAAGAGAAGATGAAATACAAACCAAACGTATGTGATGCGTTTGTGTTTTACCATATCCCGCAAGACGCGGTATTTGCCGTACCTAGCAGTAAATTACCAAAAACTAAGTCTATTTATTTCTCACCCAACTCGTCCTGGAGAGATAACTGGGACGTCTTGCGAAATCCTAAGAGAGGGTAAACTTTGGCCATGGCGGAATCTAAACAAGAGTCTGATGGGCAGTCACAACCCATACAGCCAGTTTCCTCTCAAAACAACAGAGTCCAAGACGGTCAGCTCGATTGGACTGGTGGGATGGATGCTTCGATTGTGCCGGAGTTAGCGGCAAAGGACGTAGTTATTAGTGCAATTAACGTAACGTTTCGAGGCGGACGGCCAAAGACAAGACCCGGATATGTGCAGGCCTTTTTGTTAGACGATCCGGAAGCGCAGGCGGATGACAACGGAAAACCGGCAACAAGCCGCACGCTTTTCACGTCAGGCAAAGATTATGCGGGCAAGGAAACTGGGAACCTCTTCCAAGGCGCGTTCCTGTATATCAACAAACAAGATACTTTTAAAAACTACATTATAGCTGTTTGCTCCGGGCGAGTGTTCAAGATTGATCCTATTTCTGGTTACGTTAGACGGCTTAAATGCGAGACAGACGTGGGGCCAAGAGATCTTAGAATCGACGCCTGCCGTCGTTGTTATTTTGCCCAGGCTGAAAGATTCCTAGTTATCCAAAACGGGCTAGACCAACCCTTGATATTTGACGGAGAGTTCCTACACAAAGCTGGAACTGGGTCGGTAGGCTCTATTGGGATTGTCGCTTCGTCACTCCCAATTGGCACTTTGATGGCCTATGGGCAAGGGCGTCTATTCGTCGCTTCCCAGAACCGAACAACCTTCCTAGCTGGTGATATTGTTTACGGTGGCTCCACCAACCAAATTGCAATCTCGACTTCGGCAGTAGGCTCCACGGTTGTTCTAACGACGAGCACGAATCACGGGCTTGCTTCAGGTGATGTGGTTACCATAAGCGGGCACAGTTCGTCACCAGATCTGAACGGCACTTGGAAAGCAACTGTGCTAACAAACACAACATTCTCAATCCCGGCAGGTTGTTCTTCTGCTGGGTCAGGTGGTTTTGTAATTAAAGCTAATGCCGGAAAGGATACCGACCTTCTCCGTTTTACCGAGACAACGTATTTGAGCGAAGGTGGGAGTTTTCAGCTGCCTTCAGAAATGGGTCGAATCACCGGCATGTTGTTCCAACCGATCGCGGATACAGCTACGGGGCAAGGTGACCTCATGGTTTTTGGTGAAACAGGCGTTGTTACTTTTTCTGTTGCCGCCCCGAGAGAACTCTGGAAAACCGCTCCTGGTTTCCAAAGAATTACCCTTTCTAAAATTGGTTCTGTGTGTGAGAGGTTTCTAGTTCCGATCAACAATGATATTTATTTTCGAAGCGCGGACGGAGTTAGGAGTTATCGAAATGCTCGAGCGGATCAAGAAGGTACTGGTGAAACGCCTTTCTCAACACCAGTGGATGCATTTATGGACTTTGACACAGAATATATGTACGAAGCGGGCTCTGCTGTTTATTTCGACAATCGTCTGATCTTCACAGTGGGGCCTACTGAAAACTTAAAGAACATAGGCAACAACCCAGTAAAAATGCAGCCCATAACTCATCGGGGCTACGGCGTTTTTGACTTTAGTTCAATGTCCCGACCGAACACTGAGTTTTCCCCTATCTGGGACGGCCTTTGGACTGGCCTTAATACAACTCAACTTATTGCTGGCCAGATCAACAGAACCCCAAGATGTTTTGCTTTTGTGCTCAATCCCGAGACGCTTGAGAACGAACTTTGGGAACTTTATCCGTGGGCGTTGTATGACTACACGCTGACTAGCTCGGGTGACAGAATTCAGTGTGCAATCGAAACCCGGGGCTATTCGTTTAATTCTCCTTGGAATCTCAAAAAGTTAGTTAGGGGAGACCTGTGGGTTAGTGGTTTTGAGGGTGAAACCACAATGAATGTTTTGTACAGGCCAGATGGCTCGGCTTGCTGGATACCATGGCACACCCTTGAAATCTGTGCTGCTAACCAAACCTGTTTCCCCGATAATTCGATCGCTCAGCCTGACACTTCTGCACCGTACGAGAGTGTGTCTCAACCCTTAGTTTCTTTCTTACAGACCTCTGGTAGGGTAGTGACGCGAGCCCAGAAATGGGCTTTATCACTTTTCCCGGAAGAGATGTCAGATTATTTCTATTTGCGGGTGCCTGATACCGTTGGGGATGGGCAAGAACCTTTTGGCTTAGTTAACTCTTCTCCCCAGACAGTTTATAGTGACCAGCCGACTACAACGACATGGGTTTGCCCCGAAAATGTTACAGCTGTAACTATTGAGTGTTGGGGTGCTGGTGGCGCTGGCGGTAGTGCTCAAAGAGTTGGCGGAGCAGGCAGCATACAATTGGGTGGCGGAGGTGCAGGAGGAGCGTATGCCAAAAAGTTGAATTACCCAGTTACTCCTGGGACTACGTATTATATTAATGTCGGAACGTCCGCTCAAAACACAAGCACAGTAACGGGGACTGCTGTTTCTGGTGGGGATACTTGGTTTAATTCAACCAACAGCCCCTCTACTATAATACTTGCTAAGGGGGGAGCCGGAGGAAGCAGCGCAATTGGTTCCACTTCCGTGACTGCCTTTGGTTCGAGCGGAGTCGGAACTACAACCGGAAGCTTTGGAGAGCTAAGGTACGCAGGTGGTTCTGGTGCTGCTGGTTCTGCGCTTGGAAGCGGCGGTGGTGGGAGTGGGGCTGGGTATGCAGCTAATGGGGTTAACGCAACGGGTAGTGCCGGCGGGGTTGCACCTTTGGGCGGCGGAAGCGGTGGGTCAGGAAATTCCTCTAGCTCTCTTCCGGGGACTGCCGGGGCGCAACCAGGAGGTGGAGGAGCCGGAGGTCGAAATTCCAGCGGTACGCTTACAGTGGGGGCAGCAGGAGGTTCTGGCTTAGTTAAGCTTACGTATACACCCAACTCTGTCGTAATAGGTTCGAATACACTTAAAGATAAGACAACAACGCTTGTTAGCTTTAAAGATCCTAACCTTGCCGCAAATCTTCAGTCTGTTTTGCGAGCTGTTGGTTTTTCTTCCTGCACTGTAGCCCGGTCTCTTGAAGATCCTTATTTATTCCTGATCGACTTTGTAAACTACAAAGTTGAAAAACCAGATATTGTCCCAGCTGCTTTAACTAGCACTGACGGGTGCGGGGATGCTGCTCCGACGAATAACAAAACACAGTTTAGGTCTCAGATGCGTTTGCCGACACCCGCGGAGGCTTGCGCCCAGAACACCGGAAGATCTGCCAAGGTAGCCCACGTGTTCCAATTTAGGATAGAATGGCAAGGAGTTTTGGGTTTACAGCGGTTACTTGTGCATTGCGAAAAAGTGGTAGAACAGAAAGGTGGAGGAGGCATTTGCACATGAGCGTTGAATGTACTACTGAGGCTTGTGGGTGCGGGCAGGGGATGTATGACAACATTGTCGCGCAAGCTACTGAGACCATCGACTATCTTGGGCTTACGGATAAAAGTGCGTTAGCAAACCTCCCGGGTGGGGCTTTAGCAGATGACGGACTAGCCGTTGACGGCCCGTACGAAATTGATGAAGACGGCTTGCCTACCACAACGGCAAAGCTGATTGTGTTTCCGAACAACGCAATCTTGAGGGTTAACTAATGCCAGGCGTAGAACCAGCCAATTATCTAAGGATTAGCCAGCTAGCCACTGTCCCAGCGCCAGTTCCTACGGTTTGCAGGGTTCCAGTTAGTGTAGGTGGCGCTGTACGGCAAACCTCATTAGGCTCCTTGCTTAACTCCGTAACTGGTGGAACCGTTACTTCTATTTCGGCGGGGGTGAACATAAAACTCACCCCAAACCCAATTACTTCTTTCGGGACAGCCTCGTTTTACCTCCCCGGTCTTATCGTTCCTTACGCCGGGTCTTCAGCGCCAGTAGGTTGGGTTTTTTGTAACGGTGCCTCAAAACCCATCACAGGGGTTTACGCTGACTTGTGGAATGTCATTGGTTATAGGTACGGAGGTGGTGGCGGAAGTTTTAACTTACCTGATCTTCGCGGGCGAATTGGAGTCAACGGATATGCTGGTGGAGCAGCTGGAACTTCTGGCGGCGAAGAAAATGTGTTTCTTGCGTCAACTCAGATTGGCATGAGGCCGCATACTCACGTTGGGTCAACCGATTTCTGTTATAATATTGCGGCTTATGGCGAATGTTGCGATGGGGGAGATTGGACAGTAAAGGTCATAGGAGCAAAACGTTGGCCAGGCGATCGACGCACTCAACAAACAATGACTGTGACGGATTCTCTTCCGCTGAATCCCGCAGAATCTGCTTCTTCTAGCCATAACAACATGCCACCTGGCCTAGTCTTAAACTATATTATTAAATTATAAACCTATGGCCTCTTTTCAAATCCAAGCTTTAAAGACAACAGAAGTCTTAGACTCCGCTTCTTTCATACCCACGACAATAACGCAGAATCAGTCTTTTTACGATTCTACTGGAGCAGCTTTTGACCAAGCGACCACCGTGACTCGTAAGATGTCGGTTTCAAACCTGCGGTCTTGGTTTGACTCTGGTATTTACAAGCAAATTAGAAGCGGGCCATCCACCTTGGTCTCCCCCGAGAATTTTACTTCAACTGGAACAATTAACTTCCATCAGCCAGGTCTTGTTGCTCTTTACGGCGGGGTGACAGCCCCAACTGGCTGGCTTCTTTGTGATGGGGCTACACATCCAACCACACAGTATCCTTTTTTGGCTGGTGTCTTGGGTAGCTCCGGAAGCACATTTCAGGTCCCAAATCTTTCTGGAAAAGCTGTTTTTGGCGTAGATTCTATGGGTGGGACGGCAGCTAATAGGATAGCCGATTCTGTGTTGTACGGAACAGCAGGAGTTGAAACTGTAGCGCTCACAAAAGAGCAATCTCCTTTTGTCGGCCATAACCACCCAACTTATAATGGAAATTACTCACAGATCTACGGGGTATCCCACCAAGGTGACCACAGTACTAGCGATCCGGAGAATGTTCTTGGTTCGCCAGACGGCAACCTTTGCTTTGGGCAGGAAGTAACTATTGGGCAGACAGAAGTGGCAACTGCCGCCGCTCACAATAATATACCGCCTTACTTAAACCTAACTTGGATAATTAAAATATGAGCACAGTCCGTCTTGACGACCTTCCTGAAGTTGATTCTTCTCAGCTTCAGAACAACACACAAGGGAACGCCCAAGCTCAAACTGCTTTTATGCCGTGCGTTCTTGAGGGGGTTACCCAAAAAATACGGTTAAGCGATCTTGCGGCTTACCGAACCGCGGGCACCGTGAAAGAAATATATTCAGGTTCTTCACTGGAGGTAACAACTAATGTTTCGTCCGGAATTAGTTTTGCGGCTTTCGTTTTGCCAGGAGCGATCTTTGCCTATGTCGGCCAAACCCCTCCAGATGGTTGGTTTTTATGTGACGGCTCAGCAGTATCTCGCGCAACTTATTCTTCGCTATGGATCGCTATCGGCACAACCTATGGAGTTGGGGACGCCGTTAGCACTTTTAATCTTCCAGACCTTCGCGGAAGAACCCCGGTAGGTTTAGAAACAATGGGTGATGTTGCCCCATCAGGTAGGTTACTCAACGCTAACTTTGGAAACATTAATGGATCTTTGCTCGGCGCGACTGGTGGGTTCCAGACACACACTCTTACGCAACCCGAGGCCCCTTTGCCAGCACACACTCATCCGTTTACCGCAACAACAACCATAGCGTGTGGCCCGCAATATGTTGACAGTAGATCTAATGGTCCAAACCCGAGCGCTCTCGACGGAAACCGAGGAAGGGTAAATCGAGCAATGCGAGTTAGCACAAGCCAAGCCACGTCAGACAGTACAGCGTCGGCCCACAATAACTTACCACCCCTTGCCTTTTTAAATTATATCATAAGATATTGACATGGCTTTAATCTCTGGAGCTCTACCCCCCAATACTTGTTACGGAACTCCGCAACAGCTCATTGACCTTTTTGCTCAGTATCTTTCTCTCCCTGGGCAAAATCTTATTTTAGAAGAATCTGTTTCAAACCCGACGTTAAGCAATAACGCAACTGCTCCAGCTCTCGGCGTAGCTTGCCAGTTTGCAGTTAATGTGGCTGGGGCTTCCGTAAACGATGTTGTTGTGGTGAACCCGTCACAACCAATTCCAGAGTGCGTTGTAGACGGCTACGTTTCTGGTTCGAACGTTGTTACAGTTCGAGTGATGCCGGTTAAGGCTCAGGTCGTATCGATCCCAGCCCGAAACTATTTTATTAAAGTTCTAAAGTATAGCATTTCCTGAGTTTAACTTAAATGCCTCTGACCCTAGCTGAAGCAAAGATTCAACTTAGTGCTTATGTGGACAACGGAGTCTGCTCCTCCGATTCACGAGTTGTTCTAAAAATTAACGAAGCTCAGCGGAGACTTTACGAGCGACGCTCTTGGATTGGGGTATTTGCAAGGTTCTATGTCCCTGTCTCAAACAACACCTTTACCCTCCCCAGTTATACTGGCGATATCGCAACCGTTTCTGGTTTTGGTCTTCAGAGCGCCTCTTTCGTCCACAAGTCAGACCTAACCTCGGGGACTATTGTAAACGATGTTAGGGCATTCGTTACGCCTAACTCCGAACTACTCGATATCACCCCCTCGAACACAGATGGGAACATAAGATCATTTAAAATCCAAGGTGAACCAGTTGTTGCAATAGAAGTAACTGGGAAACTCAACCTAATAGACGCTAAAAACGATACTGACCTTTTATTAATCGACGATTTAGAAGCCATGAAGCTTGTTCTTCTCGCTATATTCAGAGAAGAGAACGATCAGTTGGAGTCAGCTCAAGCTTTGGAAAACAAAGCTATTGAGCGGTTAACCTTAAAAACCGATATGGCCATCGAAGCCGCCAGGAGATTGAACTACCAAACAAAGTTAAATTCCGAAACAGAGAACTCTTTCGGCCAATTTCTGAGCAGAATTGCTTTGGATATTGAGGGCGGGCGCAGGATGTTTGATGGGGAGTTGGCAGATTTAATTAACCAGGCTGAAGAGACTCTCTTTACACTAGGCACTTGGTATGGGACAACCCAACACCTTAAGGTTTCAATCGACAATGCCGGTGAGATTTATCTTCCAAACACAGTAGGCGCACTACTTGGGGTAGCTGCAAACGGTCGGCCGCTAAGGGTCCAAGACCAAATGTTTGATTACCATGAAAACGGACCGGGGTATCAGGACAAAGGCTCGACGGGTTACGCAATGCTGATTGACCGAGGGGAACGACTTCTTGGTAACTCCTGGATGCGTTGCTATTTTGTCCGATCGAATGTGGAGACGGGTACTTGCGTTGAGATCCTTGCGAAAAAAAGGTGGCGGAGGAAACGGAAGAATTCAGACAAGATGGATATCCGAAACTACCCGGCTATCCGAGAAATGGTTGTTTCTTTACGTTCGGCTGAGAACGTGGAACTTTCACAAGCTCACGAGAACAAAGCCGTTTATCTTCTTCAAAAAGAACTAAAGGAAATGCGTGGTTCTGCTAAGTCAACCATTCAAGTCCAAGCCCCAGCTTTTGCCGCCGGGGAAATTCTTGCACTGATCTAGACAAAATATGAAACCGTGTAGAAATGAGGTGGTATGCAAATTGTCTCAACCTGCTCCGAAGAGACCTGGGACACCCTGGTTTTGGACCCAGCCGAAACTTGGGATTATAACTACTTCGCTTGGGAGGAGCTGATCTAATGTCTTCACTTAAAGCCCGTACAATTGCCTCGTCTTACGCAGAGCTCCTTAAACTCAACGGGACTGGGCTTTCTGGGACCCTTAGCTTTGTGGAGGACGGCAACGGCGTATTATCCCCTCTCTCGATCAGCACCAACGCAATCAGTATCCTTAACACGGCAACCAACGGTTTCTACGTTGGATCTTACTCAACGTTTGCTGCCCCAGTTACCGTCAATGCTCCTCTCGTTTGCAACCAAGGTTTAACTGTAACCGGTGATTTGAACCTTACGGTTACTCCGAGTTTCCCCCGGTTGACTTTGACGATTGCCGAGGGGACATCCCCAATGGTTATCACTTCTCGAACGCTGGTTGCAAATCTAAACTCCGAATTGTTAAGTGGGAAGGCTGCTCCGACCGGGAGCATTGTCGGAACAACCGATTCACAGACCCTCACCAATAAAATAATTAGTGGGTCAACCAACACTCTTTCAAATATTCAGCTAAGTTCAATTACTGGAATGCCCACTGGCGCAGTGGTTGGTACAACCGACACGCAGACGCTCACCAACAAAACCCTTAGCGGTGCTTCTAATACTTTCTCAGCAATCCCGAATACGTCGATCACGGGGCTTGGCACCCTCAGCACCCAAAACGCTAACGCAGTATCGATTACTGGCGGAAGCGTTGCGGGGAGCACAATCTCTGGAACGATTGGTGGGTCGACAATCTTAAACACGACCGGAAATATTACTGGTGGTGCGGCTTCGTTTACCGGCTTACGAGTTTCAGTTTCTGGAAACAAAACCTTAGTTTTCCCGTTGGCTGACGGTAACTCTGGTCAGATTATCGCAACAGACGGGCAGGGAAATCTTTCCTTTATTTCCGGGGGTACTGGCGGTGGTGGGGCAGGGGGTCTGTCTAGCGTTTCTGGTGATACGGCGCCAACACTTGGTGGCAATCTGAACGTAGGGGCATTTTCAATTTTATCCTCTTCGGACAGAAATATTTTGATTACCCCAGGCGGTACCGGCGAAGCCGTTATCACGAAAGTCAAAGCACCGTCAGCAGCAACTGATGCAGCGAATAAAAGCTACGTCGACACGGCCACTGGTGCGATTACGGCCACCTCGGTTGGGAAAGACACAGCTCAATGGAACGCCTCAAAAATTCAGGGCACAACTGTTGCCACTACTTCTCCTACAGAAGGCCAAGTTCTGACCTACAGTGCTTCGACAAATTCCTATCTCCCGCTTGCTGCGCCTGGCGGTATTGCGACACAGTTCTTTGGCTTTAGGAGATCCACCAATTCCATAACCGGACAGCAAACAAATCTGAGATTGGACTACGGAAACTTGAACACTGACTCTTTTGTGAAAGCCAACTACATCGATAGCATCATTGCCGCAATAAGTGGCTTCACGGTGAACGCCTCGGGGCGCCTCATCGCAACATTCTAAAACAACGTCTTGACAAAAAAAAGTAAAACACTAACCTCGGAGAATATCAAATGGCAACACTAGACCTTGGAAAAATTAAATTTGTTTGGCGCGGAGCTTATAACCCGGCTACGGCCTATGAAGTCGACGACTTTGTATCTTTCGAAGGGAGCTCTTATGTTTCCAAAGTTGCCACCACTGGTAACGCGCCTACCGACACAACTAAGTGGGATCTTCTCGCTCAAGGTGGGGACGTTATCAACACGACCACCACAACTGGTGATATCGTTGTTCGAAGCGGTAGCGGCCTCAGCAGGGTTGCAGCTGGCGCAGCTGGCACTATCTTAAGTTCCAACGGTACAGGAACTGTCCCTTCTTACTCTTCGGCGTTGGCCCTCGTAAATCCAACAATGAGTGTGTCTAAGCTTAGTTACCCGAAACAAAACTCCAACCAAGATCAGGTTGTTTCCAATACTTGCGTAACGGCAGATGGTTCTTTAAAGGTTACAGCAAATGCCTCTGCACCTTATCACGGATTAGGTATAGCTACCGCTTCGGTTGCTACTCATAGGTGGGAGAATGTTCAACTACCGAGATCTGCAACAGCCTACCGAACTATTCGTGGCGTCTCCTCCAATTATGTTATTTCGACAGACGGTCGTCTCTTTGCCACCGGGCTTAATACTTCTGGTGTTCTAGGCCAAGGGATCTCGGCAAACTCACTTACGTCATCGCAGGCTAATACAACAGCTCTTCTGTCCTACAGCGAAGTTGTGTTCCCAACTCTAAATTATCCTGACGTCGGCCAATCGCTCAGGCCTATTATTGTTGACGTGTGGGCAGGCAACGGGCACGGCGCCGCTATCGCGGCTCTCAACGATTGCGTATTTGCGATCGATTCGTTTGGTTTCCTTTGGGCCTGGGGCAATAATAACTCTGGGCAACTTGGCCTGGGTGGAATTTCTGTTGCGGGGACTAACCCTACTTCACCCGTTCGCGTGCCTGCTTTCCTCCCAACCACAGTGCCGCAAAACACAGCTATTTTGCAGCCAGCTGGTACACTTGTTGGAAAACGGATCCGCGTACGTAAAATCATGTATGGAACTTCCTCATCCGAAATATTTGCTATGGTTGACCCGGCTGACGTAGGTCCCAGCCAATCTAACTTATTCGTTTGGGGTATTTCTGGAGCCAGCTCACCGCTCAATGTCACTGGTGGGGCTATGACCGCAACTTCAAACGTGCCCATCAATATTAGCACGACAGTTCTAGCAAATCTTGCTGTTAACGCTTCGAATTTGATGACAGAGACAGTTGTGGATTTCTGCGTAACAGTATCCCCCGAAAACGGCGATACTGTTGGAGCGAATTGGAACAAAGCTTTTATTCATGTACTTACCTCGACTGGGCGTCTCCTCGCTTCTGGCAAAAATATTAACGGAGAACTGGGTATCGGAAGTAATTCGGCGAACATCGGAGTCTTTACTGTTGTCTCAGCTCCGACCTTACCATCAGGCAGTGCCGCAACTTGGGCCTTGCCAGTTACCTGGGTAAACCCAACAAACTACACAAGTACTGCATATGTTGGATCCTACACACCAGCGACATTCTGCGATAATCTAGACAATTTGGACGAAGTGTTGGTTGGTAACAACGACCAACGTTTTGCACAGCGAAACGATGGAGCTTGGTATGCTTGGGGTAGGCAACTTACTAATTTTGGGCTTCTTGGGATTGGTAATACTACTACGGCTATTAACGCTCCAACCGCCTTTAATTTAAGGGATCACGACACGGCTGGTGTTTATTTTGCCGATACAAGCATTCAGTATAGCTCAAATACTTTGACCCCAGCAAACGTGGCGGCAGGAACTGCTCCCTTCGCAATCTCTAAGGTAAGAACATGTTCGGCTCACTTCTTTGGAGCTACTAACCAAGGCCTATTTACTTCTACTACGGGCATTATCACCTCAACTGGTAAATACTACAGTATCGCAGGAAACTGGTCCGGGGTAATGGGGGTTGGGGACAACTCGCAAGGAAGGCTAAACTTTGCTCATGCCCGTATCGGCAATTCAACATATGGAATCCCCGGTATTACGGATTGTCGTATTACTAATTGTTACGCCCAAGCCGCAAGTACTGATTATTCCAATGCGCTATTAACTAATAGCCGAGGCATGCTCTTTGGTGCGGGGTATAATGCTGGTGGATCCCTTGGGATCATGCGAAACAATGCAGCTTCAGTGGATCAGTACCTCTTTAAAAATCTGGAATTGGGGGCCTGACGTAGATGTTTTTCGGGTCTTCCACTCCTGCCAATACCTCCGAAGAGACACCTACAACCCACATTGGTAATTGGGGTACCTTCTTTGTTTATAAAACGAACGCAACCTTAGAGCAGGTAAAAGCAATCAATGGGAACGAAAATAGGGATATAACTGAGTTAACTGATCTCGCAAAACTGATGTCTGAGCTTGATACCTCGATTGGCCTTTCGAATTCTGCAGCCCACAAGATCCGTAGAAAATATTCGGTCGATCGGGAGTTTCAAGCTTTGCGAACCAACGATCCAGAATACCGAGCATTTGTGGAACAGACTCTTGCTGACCACAAGGCTGCTAAAGACGCATTGTTTGCGGTTTAACTTAGGTATCCGCCGATGAGCGGGTTATCTGATCTACCTAGTGGGGTTGCTGTCCTAAGCTGGCAGCAGGAGTACACAGCCTCTCATAACTTCAAGGCAACGACATTAACTGATGCTCCAACAATCTCGTGGGATCTATCCTCTAACCAAGTTGCAAAAGTTACGTTGGGCGGCAACCGAACGCTGGCTAATCCGTTTTATACGAAAGACGGTGGCGTTTACGTTTTGTTTGTTGTGCAAGACGCTATCGGTTCACGAACTTTGACTTACGGTAGCAATTATAGCTGGGGTTACGGACTTGCTCCAATTTTAACTGCGACCCCCAATCAAATGGATATACTTACGTTTGTGTCGCTCAACGGGAAAATGTACGGGACATCTTCTTTAGGTTACACGGTATAAAGTCATGCCTTGGCCGGTAATTCCGTTCTCCCAAATTACTGGGATCAAAGGAAGGTTTTACCCAACCTACTTGCGTTGGCCACCCGAAACTCTTCAAGTCTTAGTTGTCGGCGGTGGTGGCTCAGGCGTTTGGGAAGGCGGAGGAGGCGGAGGAGGTGTACGAGATTTTTCGTATTCGACTGGATTGCTCCCAGGTGGGCAAGCTTCTATCCCAATCGTAGTTGGTCGTACTGGGGGAACTAGTTCATTTGCGACAGCCTACGTTGCTACTGGCGGTGGTAATTCGCGAGCGGGAGGAACTTCTGGAGATTATCCAGGAGGAGTTGGTGGAAGCCCAAATGGTTATCGTGGTGGGGGCTGGCTTGGCGGGGGGAATCCTTTTATTATGAGCGGTGGAGGTGGCGGAGCTTTCAGCGGATTAGGTGGTGATGCAAGTGGGATTGGCAATGACTATTATGCTGGGCAGGGAGCCGAAGGGTATACTGTTTCAGCGGGGGTTGCTAATGCACTAGGCGGGCAAACCGTTGTTGGCTCAGGGGGTGGTGGAGGGTGGAGAGACCCAAAGTATTATATCTGGTACGGCCATCTAATTAGGTTGAGAGCTGGGGGGACAGGCGCTGGAAAAGGCGGGGATACAAATGGGGCTGTTACGAGTGGTAGTTGGTATGGTTCTGGTGGCGGAGGCCCTGGTGGAACTGGGCAACAAGGAGTAATTGTCGTCAGCTATGCTGGAACCCAGGCCAGCCCAAGTGGAACGGTATCAAGCTACGGTGGCTATACGTATCACGTTTTTACCTCCGCAAGTGCAACCCTTGAGTTGTGAGCGACATTCTTGACAAATCAGTGTCTGACTTAAACTTAAGTGACCCTATGGCAGCTTCAAAAATGCACGAAATCCAATCCCAAGGGGAATTCCAAGAACTTGTTTTGGCGGCCAACAAAGATCACCACGATGTTGTTTTCCCGTCGCATATCTTTAGGAAAAACGGAGAGCTCATTGGGTATGCTGGGATTTTTTCAACACCTGTTCTTATGTGGTGGGTAGATTCACAAAAAGGCAAAGCAAGGGACACGCTTGAACTTTTAAAAGAAGTAGAAGATCTCGCCAAAACAAAAGGAATTAACCGATACGTAACTATCTGCTCAGAAGATTCTCCTTACTTTAAACACATGGGGAGACTTGGATACACCGAAATGGGGCAAACAGTTATGTTTCAAAAGGAGCTAGCTTAATATGGGATGTTTTGGTGGCAGTAAGCCTAAAAAACCGCAATACGTAGCACCTAATTACACCAAGCTGGAGCTTGCTGGTTTAGACACAAGCTACGATAAATTTAATTCGCAAAGAGACAATTTTGGCGATGTCCAAGAAACAATTCGCCAGTCTGCTAGTGGCTACCTGGATGCGCTCGACAGTCTTCGCCCTGGCTACAAATCTGGATTGGACAAGGCTCAGCAAATGGCTGACTCGTTGGTAGACGGAAATATCCCGGCAGATGTTGCTTTAAAGCTTTCGCAAAGCTCAGCTTTTAAAGGTCTGACAAACGGCCTTGGCTCACAACAAAGGGAGTTGCTCACGGCTAGGGATCTAGGGACGACAAGTCTTGATTTGATGGGTCGTGGATTGCAGATGCAGTCTGGCCTCCGTAACGAGGCGCGCAACCTTATGCCGCTTCAAGCAATGAATCTTGCGTTCACGCCGCAAGGAATTCGTTCTGAAGACAACACGCTTGCCCAATACAATAATCAGATCACCAACAAGCAGGCGGAGGCGAACGCCAATGTGGCAAACATGCAGGCGCAATCAAACTACGCGTATGATCAGCAATACGGTGGTAACTCTATGACCGGTCTTCTAGGCGGAGCTGGTGGAGGTCTCTTAGGGGGTCTTGGCGGCTTCTTTGCTTCCGGCATGAATCCTATGGGTGCTATGATGGGAGCTGGGATTGGTTCGTCGTTGGGTGGCGGAATTGGTGGGTCTTTTGGAGGAGCTCAAGGTCAAGGTATGGGAAGCATTTTTCAAGGCTTTGGTTCGAATCTTTCGATGCTTGGTAGTTACGGGATGGGTGGTGGGTTTGACGGTGGTGGGTCTGGATGGGGTGGTTGGAGGGGTAGGGCTTACTAAACATGACACCTGATCAATACGGACTTTCAGTAGCGTCCAATCTCCAAGCCCTTAGCAGTAATGTATTGATGGGCTTTCGGGAGGCTCGCGCTCAACAAGAGTTAAGCCTTCGAGAAAAATCATACAACTTGGAGAACCAGCTTAAGAGTCTACAGATCCAAGACGCAAACGAGACGCTCGACTTAAATCACGCAAAAGCCTCTAGCTACGGTCAGACAAGCCAACAGTTTGGAAGTCTGCAATCAATGGCTATGAAGGGTGATGTCGATGGTCTTATAAAAGCAAACTATACCCCGATTGAAATTCCGGGTTACTCCAAGTTAGCTCAAGACAGGTTAAACGCGGAGAATGAGGCCAACTTCAGAGCCATGCGAATGGAAGCACTTGGGAAGTCTTCAGTCTACCAAACAAGAATGGGCCACATTGAAGCGACGGCGGAGTACGGAACCCAGCTTGCGGATAAACCAGTTGATCGGGAGCTTCTAGCGGAACTTCAGACCCAACTTCAGCAGGGTGTTTCAATCTCCCAGCTTCCGCCTGAAAAAGTCGCTCTCTTGAACGATGCTGTTAAATACAAAGCACAGAGGGCACTTGTTTCGAACCCATCCGTAGCCGCGGCTATGCTACGGAACGAGGGCGCTCAAAAAGTGGCTCAGATTAACGCTGCTGGGAGAATTGGGGCTGTTCAAGCACGCGCAACTGGCAACACGATGGCTATGAATGTTCAGAACTCTATTAAAGTGCTGAACAACCTGGGTACTCAAAAATCGGCCGTGATGAATAACCAAACGTTGCGGGCTGAAGATCAAAAGAAAGCCATGGCGGATATCGATATCAGATACAAGAGAGCAGAGAAAGCCTATCAGGCTTCGGTTACCTTAAACAACCTTGCTGCTTCGGGAAGTCTGACGCCGAAGATTGCTCAGCAGGCTATGGCAAGCGTTGGGCTTCCCGTGGACACGATGACAAACATCAGACTAAAAAATAAAGACGGAGGAACACAAACATTCCAAATCCCATTAGATATGCTGGACGCTCTTGAACAGAAGCTTCAAGACACCGGAGTTGAAATCGATGACTTGCAAATCGATATGGGTGATGAACAACTACCAACGGAGTAAGGCATGTCTGATTCTGGCCTTCCGTCCGGCTTGGACGATTTTCTAAACAGCTCACAAGCACCCAAGGGGGTTCTACCACAAGAGTTGGATGACTTTGTAAAAGGTACATCAAAAGATATTTCTTCTTCGGTTGGTGGTGCGGAGCTGGATGCTTTCATAAAAGGCGAGCCAATACCTGGCGCGGCTAGAGAAAACCCGAATCAAGATACGGCATTGGGTGTTGTTGATAAAACGATTGTTTCAAAAGGGGACAAGCTAAACGTTTTCTCGAATCCTCCTTCGTCGGTTGAGCTGGCCTCGAGCGATGTTGAATACCCGATGTTTGTTCAAGAACCGACGCTAAAGCAGGATATGAGTCTTGACGATTGGTTGTCAGGCAAGAAACCCGACAAGCTTCCGGTTAACCAAGCAGTGGTAGAACGGGAAGATGGCGAGCCTTTGATGTTCGATCAGCCTGAACGAACTGTCACCACCGCTCAAAAGGCAACAGCGTTTGGGGCTGGTCTTGTCGAAGGTGGTGCTGCAATGGCGGTCGCGCACCAAACAGGAAAAGTCGGGATGTACGGTGGTGTTCTTTTGGCTGGTGGTCCTGAGAGTCCGGCCGCTCCTGTTCTGGGTACAATTGGAGCTGGAGCAGGCGCAGCACTTGGGTTTGAAGCAACTCTAAAAGGTTTCGATGCCCTTCTTGGATATTCTGCAGATAACGGGATCGAGGCTGCTCAGTACATCAAGGATGCCAAAGAGTCTGCCCCTGGTTATTACCAGGTTGGGATGCTTCTACCGATGGCCCCCGCAGCGGTTGGAAGCATTAAAGGTGTTATCAGCGCTGGGCGAACTACTGCCCAAATGGAAAACAAGTTGGGTGGTGCAAAGGTTATTGCCGGACAGCTTGGTCTTGGAGCGCTCGGAGGAGCGGCTTTCAGCGGAGCAGCGCAAGCCATCAATAGAGAATTTGACCCCAAGCGTCTGGCTTTTGACACGTTCCTTGGAACAATGTTCTCGGGTAAGGGGCTGAAGGGAACTTCTGCAGAATACGGCAAACAGAAGTGGGACGTTCTGGTCGAGAAGATGAAAGACGGAACAGCGACGCCTGACGAGCGTTCCGACTTAAATGCAATTCTCGGAGCTCAATGGGGTAGTCGGGTCTCAGAGCATTTCAAAACTAAAGTTAAAGGCCCAACAGAAACTATTTACGGAGAAATCCCGGTAACAGAAGAGCAAGCTCAAGCAGCGATTGAGCGTGTATCAAGGGGTAAGGGGACTTCGAAAGACTATACAATTTTAACTGACCTCCTTCCAAAGGTTCAAAAAGGCGAAGGTCTGGCTTCGGCCAGGGTATTGGGGGTCAACCAAGGAAATGTCCGAGCCTTTTCGGATGTGACTCTTGAAGGGTTTAGTGAAGGCGGTCCTCGCCTTGGTGGGACGTCTCCAATCCCCAACGCGCCACTAACTTCAAAAGCATTAGAAGACTCAACCTTAACAAAAGAGGTAGAGCAAACAATCAAGCCTGAGATTAAACCCGAAGAGCCTTTTGCAGGAATCGATGAAGATCTCGATCTGAACGACCTACTGCCGAAGCCAAAAACCAATGAGCAAGAATCACCAGCGCCACAAGAAGAAGTCCAAACCCCAGCCCCAGCAGAAGGCGAGCAGACCAAGCCCTCATACGGCCAGCAAGTCCTGGGGCGCATCGCCGGGTCTCCTGAACAAGGTAAAGAGGCAAGCCCTTATGACAAGGACGAGCCCGAGCTAAGCGGAGCGTCAGTCGCAGATGAGCTAAACTTCAGCCGTCCTGGGCGGCCAGCAAAAATTGTAACTCAAATTGAGGGGCCAGCTAAGCAGGAAGAAGACAAGCCTTTAATGGATCTTCCGGTTGTGAACCCATCTGGGGTTATTACAACTGGTGAGCCAGAAGAGAAGAAAGACGAGCAAGTTGATCTTAACTTCAACCGCAGGGGCGCTCCTTCAAAATACAAAAGCGTTTTCCCAGAAAACAAACTAGCCAAGCAACTCGAGCTTGATTTTAGCTCTGCTGTAGGAGCATCCGAAGTTCCGGAAGACCCCGCTGAAAAGCGTGCTGTCGATTACGCTTCTGAGTTTTATTTGCAGAGCCTTCGTCCTACCTTGAAGAGTGAAGGGCGTCCGTTTGCTAATGATAGCGAAGTTTTTCCCGCAGATCTTTCCATGGCCGAGTTCATGGACAAGGTTATCCCAGCGCTTAAAGATGCTGAACTTAAAATACCAGACACTGAACAGGGACAACTTGCATTTGTTCGTGCAGTTAAGCGGCAAATCCGTCTTTCAAACAAACCTTCGCTTCCGAAGGCTGAAGTGGAAGTCGAGCAAGAAGAAGAAACAATTCTCCCGACAACTACGGTTTCGGCGTTGCAAGATCTCAACGCACGTCTAGCCAGACTAGAACAAAATAAGCCAGCGCCAGTTAAGCGGTTGGCTAGGGTGAAGCAGCCAGGTTCGCGGGTGACAGGTGAGATCAAGCTGAACGAAGAATCGCCGGAATATTCAGATAGCATCAATAAGCTCCCGCCAGCTCCCGGGGAGGCGCAACTTCTTACCCTGGCTGAGAGCGACTTTAGGCGTAAAGCAGCCAACTACCGGCAGAACCATCCCGAGTATTCTGTGGACGAGAGTCGACTAGCGAATGCGGCGAGAATGCGTTACTGGCGGCAACTTCGAGTTAAGCACGATCGCCTTAAGAACAGGACAAAGACACTTGGGGAAGGGGAAGCAGAGGAACTGTTTAAGGCAAACGTTGTACCAAGTCTTTCTAAGAACAGAATCTGGGGGAGCGTAACGGCAGACTACGCCAGAAAATTTGGAAGGCGTATGGGGGGCAAGGTCGGATTGGAAGCTAGCATGAGTCTTCAGACAAAGGTTGGGGATGATGACGGCTCAACCCTTGAAGACTACGTGCCGGACAACACCGCAAAGCCTTTGGAAGAACCCGAAGTCAGAAGAGATATCAGCAAGAACGCTAGGAATTCATACTTCGCAAGCCTGGGTAATGACTTTGCAAAACGCTACCTTCTGGGTGCAGCTCTTATGGAGGGTTCTAAAAAGAACTCCTCCCCAAAAGATTTAGCTAAAAACACAACCAAGCTTTCCGAAATTGCAGGAGTCTTAATTCAAAACGGGATCGCCACCAGCACAGGTGAGTTGCAGAAGATTCTACCAAAACTGATCGACGAGTTCGCAGCATACGTTGCCGACAAGGTTGACTCCGACATGACCAAGTACCGCATGAGCGGTGAGCTTCCGGTAATTGTCGAAGGGCCTGAGAAATCGTTCCAGGTTCTCAGCCGTCAATCCAGCAAGCCGCAACTGTCTGCTTACGACAAAGACACTCAAGCTGTGGCGAGAGATCTCCTATCGGAACTCGAAGAGTCTGGGATGTTGAGCCCAGTTGAAGTCGCCAACATACAAGACGATCTCGATATGTCCCCACGATCCGGGGCAGCCCTCAAAGCAATTCGGGACATGCAGGCAATGCTTTCGGCCAAACAACCTGGTCGTGGGTTGACCGAGCCAACAGTAAGGATCATCTCTGGTCAGAACCCAGTCAACGTACCAGACAAGGTTCCGTCCATTTACAACCTTCTCCCACACCAACGTAAGGGAGCAAACCTAGTTGTCATGGCGTATGAAAATGGACGTAAGGCTGCTTTTATTGCTGACGATCCCGGCCTCGGAAAAACAAGAACCGGCCTTGCAGCGGCTCGGACAATTGCCGACAAGATTGCTAAGGCCAAAGACCCAGAAGCAATTGGTAAAGTCATCGTCATAACGGAAAACAATGAACTGATCGAAGCCAGCATGGGTGGGTTAAAGAGCCAGCTTGCCGCGGCCAACATCACCAGCCGTCGGACATATTTCTACACATTGGACGCCTACTCCAAGGGCTCAATTCCAGACATTGAGACGGCCGATGTTCTTGTATTCGACGAGGCTCAGAATTTAAAGAACTCCAACACAGCTCGGAGCAGGTTGTCCAAGCAGACGAGCGCATTCAAAATCTTCCTCTCTGCGACCCCGACAGACCGGATTGGTGGGATTCGATACTTCCTTCCCGACATCCTTGGGAAATCTCAGGCAACGGTCGACACCATGATCGAGAAGTCGAGGAACCCAGAACAGACAATTGCGAACCTTTTGGAAAGCGCAGCTACGGTTGGGGCGTACGTTCGTCGGGTTTCCGACAGCGGTAAACCCCAAGTCTCCACAGTCCGACTTGAAGCAGGCGAACAAATTGCTGGCCAGATTCAGCAAATCGAAAACTACTACCGCAGGCAGATTGACGAACTCAAGGGAGACGCTGCAGCGCCAGTGTCAAAAGTTGATAACGCAAAATCTCTTGAGCTCGTGGCCATGCTTAAATTTAAGACTGAGGCGTGGGCTGAAATAAGTAAAGCACCAGCGGTCTTTGAGTTGGCGATGCAGGATCTTCAGGATGGGAAGCAGGTTGTTGTGTTCGGCGAGCTCGTCCGCCCAGTTGCCTTCCCTGAGTTAGGACTTGGCGAAGTTAAATCAATGCTGGAAACGCTGAACGAAATGTTCACAGCAGCTGGCTACAACCCTGCCGTTCTTTACGGAGAAGGCGGAAGCCAGATGACCACAGACGTTAACGATTTCCAAACTGGCCTAAAGAAAGTGGCTCTAGCCACCCCAACAAAAGGCGGGGCAGGTCTCAATCTGGACGATCAGACTGGAACCGCCCCCAGGTCACTTATCCTGGCAACTCCGAACGAAGCGGCCGATAAGCACGAACAGATGCTTTACCGAGTGGGTCACCGAGTATCTTCTCGGTCCGTACCAGTTATTCGCCAGCTAGTTGCTGAAGACATTAACTCCGACAAGGAAAGACTTAACCGACAAGAAGCCAAGCAAGGTATTCTGACCGCAAGCCAGGGTATTTCGCCAGATACGCAATCAGGTCAGCAAGAATTACCGTTTGATGGCGGGAGGCGTGTCGACCGAAACTCAATGAGTGGGCTGGAGGAAGAGGAAGAAGTAGGGTCAATTGCAGTTGACTTGGACGAGGGGCTGAATCGTGAAGCAACCCTTCCTTTGTCGGGCATGAAAATTGATTCCCGCTACTCTTCACTTCTCGATTACGAACAAGAAGCTGTTAGGGATGTTGCCGGAACGCTTCAGACTATGGGCTTTAAGGATGTTAAAATCATCTTTGGGCGGAGAGGCAAAAAAGTGGTTTGGACGGAGTGGGGGGACACAGATCACAACACGATCTACATGAACCCGACTAAGTTCGCCAACAGCCAGTACCGTGTAGCCAGCACATTCAGAAATAAAGTTGCAAAGGCAGGTGAAGGGTACTTGCAGGCAATTGTTTCGGAAGAGATGTTGCACAACTCCCTGTTCTCTTTGATCCGAGCTGTCTCAGCGAACATGTTCAAAGAGAACATTCAAAACGGAGATATGACCGCCCAAGAAGCTTACCAACACGCGATGAACCACATTCTCGCCAAAGTGTTGGAGGAGATGTCACCCGAATCGAAGGCACTGATACAAACGAAATACGGAAACGAGTTAACCCCAAAACAAATGGCCATTGAATACCTGCGGTTCATTCATCAAAAGGCCGGGATGGGGTACACGACTGAAGACTTCACGCGTCCGGATGACGACAGTGAGACAAACTTAAAAACTCTTTTGAAGGGCGCCCCCAAGGACGGGTTTATTGCCTACTGGTTCAAAATGATGCGCCAAGCTTTGTTCGACATGCTCGAGAAGATGGGCGTGACCGTGAAGGACATGCCCGCGATCGGAAGAGTATTAGACGCCGTCGATACCGTTCTTCACAGCTTGCAAGTCAATGGAGCCAACGCACCACCGGAAAAGAGCGAATCTGTTAAGAGTCTTATTCGATTCTTGTCTGGCGAAGAAGAGGCAAGGGTAACTCTCCAGAGCTCTGGGATGCCTAGGGTGACAAGTGAGAAGCTGGATATTGAGCCCCTCAAGAAAGAGATCATCAGAAGCCAGAGTCTGAAGTTACCCACGGGTCAGGAGGTGTTTGGTGATGCAGGAACAGTTCGTGACCATCTTTCAAACGAATACAAATACCGATACGGGTGGGTCAACCTTAACCAAGTGCAGGCGTCTCACCTTGGGCCAAAAGAATTCTTCGCGAAGAACCCGAAATATACCGGACTCAACACTCGGGACTACTCCAAGGATAAAGCAGAACAACGGAAAGTTAACGACCTTAGCGCTTCGAAGTTCAACGCAGGTAAGCTTGTAGAGGTTTCCAGCTCACCTAACGGCGGTCTTCCTATCTTGATTTGGGACAAAGCTACCGGCCAATACATGGTTGCCGGTGGGAACGGTCGTGAGCAGATCAGAGCAACTGCCTGGGCAAAGGAAGCCAACAAGAACGACACATTAGAGAACGCCAAAAACCTAACCAGAGAGCTTGGCTCGACAGCTCCCGCGGATTACGCCGAAGGCAACAAGATGCTTTATCGAGTAATGGACGAAACGGTAGATACGTCTACAGAGGCAGGTAGAGCGCGACTGAACTACCTTATTAAAGCATTTAATACCGAAGGCGGAATGCTCAGCGGTGCTCTCTCCATGGCCGAGCAAGACGTAGACACAATCGTTAAGACGCCGAAATACGTTCGGCTGCTTCGGGATATGGCCCTCAATGGGTCTGTTGAAATAGGTGAGGCAAAAACTTTTGTAAACAATCTGATCGAATCGAATGCTGTGCCACGTTTGGAGCGGAACCTGCTGGTGACCGACTCGGACGTAAGCTCGGCCAAGGACTACACAAAGTATCTAATCCTGAGAACTTACCTCGCGCCGATGGAAAGATTTACAAGTATTGCTGGGACAATACCAGAGTCTGAAATGGCAAGAGCTATTCTTGAGCTCGGAGAACAGCAATCTGGGTACTTCCTCAAACTCGCACAAGTCTCAGCCTCAGCAGAAGTTCTTAAAGAGGGAGAGGCTAAAACGTACAAAGGTTTTGTAAGTCGTTTGGCAAATGAAATGCTTACTCAGAAATTCAAAAAAGGAAGCGTCCTTCACGCAATCGAAAGTCTTGCCGAAGGAGAGTATGATATGCTGCGGGAGGGTGGTGGTGTTGGAGCGTACCCCGAAATAACAGCTCAACCCGATATTCAAAAAGCAATTAACCAGATGTGGAAGACGCTCGCTGCAACGAGAAAGAACCGGGACGGCAGGATGCAATTTGGGGCGACTACAAATGAAGCTTTCGACACCTACCTAGAGAGCATTGCGAATGCTTTCAGGGAGAAGGTCGACGTTGGCCCGATGGACGATCTTCTTTCTACGGGGGAAACACCGTTGGATCTTGGCGTTGAACGTGCAAGGTTCTTGCTCAGGCAAGACGGTGGCTACTCGGCCTCTTCTGAGATTGAAGGCGAAGACCCAATGTTCGAAGGGTACGATAGAAGCGACTTTGAAATTGAAGACCCAAACCGCCTTCTCAAATTAAAAGACGAAGTTGTTCAAGACCCATTCCCAGAGCAAGCTGTCAAAGAAGATGAACCAGTAACGGCGAATAAGGAAGTCTTTGAAGAGTCGATCCGCCCAGCCGAACTCGACGAGCCTGGCTACAAATCCAGAGCTTTGTATAACCAGCTCCTGTCCGCCTTTGAGCGGGCGGGGATGGCTAGAATGTTTAAACTCCGAAAGTTGGTCGAGAATATGGCCATGGACGAAGCATGGGCCAAAGAAGTAATCGAAAAAGCAAACGGCGAGTACGAGCTAAAAGAGTTTTTCACCAAGGCCTACGGGTTAATGGAGGCCACTCACGCTCCTGCCGAGCTTGAGGATCCGTTGATTGCAAGGTTGGTCTTTCCGATTGTTCGGGCAACCCAGGTAACTAAATCGCCCTCGCGAGTGCTAAGCGCAGAAGACGAAGCGGTAGAGAGGCTGGTAGAAGCTCAAGAGCGGGCGACCCAATTAAAGAGTTTCTTGTCCGCCATAAACGTCAAAACAAACCCAGAGTTTATAAAGATGGCGGAGAAGGCTGAGGCTGGTTACTTAAAGTTCCTAAAAACATGCGTAAGGAACAACCTATTCGACGATCCAGATGCAGTATGGGATGTGACCAAGAGAGAGTGGCTGAATCCCAAGGCAAAAATAAAAAGCGCAAAGCCTTTGAAGCCCCTGGACGGATTTTATCGATTACATTTGGCAGCACTACTGGAACAAATCGAAAAGGATTCCCGAGTCGCTTACCGCAAAACCCCATCGGTGGCCACACGCGGCAGACAAATTGCCGAGCTTAAGGTCAAAGCAATAGAGAACGCGGCTGAGTCGAAAAAGGCATGGCAAGACTCTGTCTTAGCGATGAGTTCGAGAGACGAGTTTGGAATAGACTTAAAAGCCTTCCAGAAAGCAAGCGACGAAGAGCAGGTGGCCAAAGACAGGTACTTCCGGGATCAGGTCTTGGTCGAGCATTACACTAGAGCCGTAGACAACCTTGCTCGCCTTGAGTTGGTGAAAACCATTCAAACCTCAGAATCGGGTAAAGGTGAGAAGCTGACTAAGAAGCAAGTGTCCAACCTACCTGACGCTATTCGGTCTGAGCTTCGTCGTAGGGGTGTCGATATTGAACAGCCAATGGTCTCTAAAGACATTACTTGGGTCTTCCCCAAAGGTTTTATTGGCCTCAATAATCAAGAGCCGATAAGCATCAAAGCTAAAGCCATCATCCAATCAAACGCGGGTCAAGGGTTCAAAGGAATGCTGATTGGGTTTGAGAAAGACAGCGGAGAAACTACAGATTACCGCACGCCTGTGTTCTCGGATGGCAGACTAGTTTCTAACTTCTACTCGGAGCTGGCCGCAGCTAGCTATTACAACAACAAAGGTAGCGCAGTCATCACAAGAAACCAAGGTGGCGAGTACCCCTCAATCCGACTTGTCTTGCCAGTAGCTCCGGATCTCGAGGCTGCCCGCAGAATTAAACCGATGGCTGAAGAAGAGGTCCAAAAGAAGATCGCTCCCAAAGCAATGTCTGGGATGAAGATCATTAGCGGTAGCATGAGGAACGAAGCGGCAGTTAACGAGCGGGGCGAAAGAAGCTGGGAGTTTCAACTAAACCCAGGCGCCCCAGACATTCCTGCTTCAAGCGTTGGCGTAACTCCTACCAAGATGTGGAAAGGCAAAACCTATGGCGGTACAAAATCTGGAGCGATAACAACGACAAACTCTAGAGCAAGGAAAGTCTATGTCCGCGCAAGGACCGCAGACGAAGCAGTAACCAAAGCAATTCAGTTGATGGGCGAAGCCTCCGACTTGTTCTACAAGGGCAAGTGGTACGGTAAAAACATTGCTACAAGAACCGTAAAGGTAGAGCCGAAAAACGAAGAAGAGGCAGACACGATTATTAGCACCGATGAGCTGGACGTGCGAAAAGCGATCCGAGCAGGTCGGTATGATAAGCTCCAGCAAGCCATCGAGCGGGGCGTCGCAAAGGACGAAGACTTTGAGTTTATGGCGAAGCGAGAGGGTGAAGCTTACCTCACCGAATTATTGTCGAAGGGCGCAAAGATTGACGACCCCGAGGTAGTTAGCGTTGCGATTAGGTTTGGTTTCGCCTCTTTCCGGGGTGGCAAAGTCTTGACATACAAACTTAAAGAAATTCAGAAAACGGCGTTAGCCAGGAACACACCAAAGAGCATGAGCGCGTTTAGCAAGGGCAACAAAATGAGCGCGACCGGGCCTAGCCGAAATGTATCCGAGAACTTTTTGTTTGGTGGGAAGAAGCAAATGGTCGAGCAGCCCGCTCCAGAGACAACGTTCACAGTTCCATCCGTGCAATACCGCAAGTCTGATGAAGTCTTGGCAGACTTGGCCGCACAGAACGGAGTAACCGTTGACGCCCTCAAGCAGGCGAACGCGTTGGTGATGGGTAAACTGACACCTGGGACGCAACTACTCATCCCTGGTACAACTCGTAGCGTTGAGGTTCCTCGGTTTGCCGTAGCACCTGAAAAACTTACTGCCCTCGATATTGCTAAAAAGTTTGGGATCACGAAGGCAGAACTCCTTTCTCACAATCGTTTACCAGCTGACTACGAGCCTAAACCCGAAGACCAGCTCCGAATCCCCGGGGCTATGCGGGTGGACAATCTCCAAGACCTTGCTTTTAAGATTATTAAAGAACGCGCTCACGTCACCTACCCCCAAATGGTCTATGTCGACCGGGCGCCGCAAGGTGTTCGTTTGGTGGATAAAGAAGGTAATGCCGTAGGAAGTTCCGTACCAGATCCAGAGGAGTTTGACCCGGATCGTTATGCGGGAATGGCCGAAGGGATGGCCAGTATCTCGGCTCCCGTCTTTAACGCAGTCGAAGTCTTTAACCGAGCTGGGAACGCAAGTTCATTAGCCCCTGCTGAGGCCACCACTCAACTTCTCGAAGAAGCTGTTGCTAGAAGCAAGAAGGGTTCTGTGCTTAACGAGGAGAGCAAAAAGAAACAGACTCGAGTCACAATCGATCAAGCTAACTACAAGATCGTCATTGAAGACGAAGGTGAAGGGTTAACCCAGCAAGAGCTCGAAGACAAAGTGTTCGGCGAGTTCTACGAGGAAGGTAACACCAAGAGGACTGCTTTCGGGGATATTTTAGCCACATCACGAGTTGAGGTTATGACCATTCGGGACGGTGCGGCTATGTGGATCAGAACTTCTCCCGAGACAATGCTCACAGAACGGATTGAAAATAGACCCTCCATCCTGATGGACTCAACTTACGGTGAGCTCACTGGTAAAAACAACGGAACCAGAATCGAAATCGCTTTGGATAATTCTGTTCGTCTACCTGGCTTTGGGTCAAAGATCCTCGACTACTACATGCCTACCACACTCGATGTGGATACGGTAAAGGTTCCAGAAGAGCAGGCTGTATATGTGCAGGTGAAGGGTAGGACAGCCGAAGCAAAGTATAAAATTGGGAGGGAGTCGGCTCGGCAAGGAGAGTTCGCCTTCTTGCAACAAGGTTCTGAAACACGAGTTCAGCCCGAAATGACAAGCAACGGGTTGGTTAAGCTTTCGGGTAGGCGGAGAGTTGGGGAATACAGAATCAGCATCAACGGAATGCCGATCTCAACAACTGCTCGGACAATCGACGAAGCCAGGTCGCAACTTGCCGCTAAGCTAATCCTGACAGTTGGTGGTGGGCAATTTAACTACAACGGAGAAGTGTTCCGTAAAAACCAGATTGGTTTGCTCACTTGGGTTCTTAAAAAGAACAATGTTTCTGTCGAGCGGGTAAGATCTTTCAACGAGGAAGAGGCTTCCGGTGCAAGCACCCCTGCTGAAGGCGAGCGGCGCGAGTTCCGAGCGAGAGGGTTAAAAGGTGCCAGAGAGCGGGAAGGAATGTCAAAGAGCCAAGGTTTCTCTAGGCAGATGGCAAACGATGAGCGACTCAGCCAAGAGGTTAACAACATCTCGAACCTCTCGACCTTGAAATATCAAGTTCGGACTCAGCCTTTACGAGCTGAGGAGATGCTTGGGCTGATCAATCAAAACGGTGGGGCAGAGGTTGTGGCAAGACTATTGTTGAGCCCGGACGTAGAGGTCAACGATTCTGAGTTAGATGCTTTGCGTGACGGTAGCTCAATGCAGTTCGACAACATGGTTGTTTTGAACCAACTGCTGATGCAACAACTAGAGAATGTCGCCAAAGAAAACCCAGATCGAAAGAACGAGATTTATGCTTTGGAGTTTGAGCTGGCCAAGAAGCAAGCCGACTTGGGAACGTCCTTGGCGCAGGGCTTGGCGGCCTTTGGAGCTTACTCAAGGATCGGTGCGGCCGGTTGGCTTTGGTTTGCAGACAACGCGAAAAAGAACGAGCGTCTTCGTCAGGTTGGTTTGTTCGGCAAGGACATTGAAGCAGGGACAATCGCGGGCGAAGAAGCGGTTAGCAAGTCGTTGGAAAAGGTTATGGGTCTTGGAGAAATCGAGAAAATCAGCCAACTCATTAATGAATCAGCCAACAATGCGATCTGGGCGCAACTTGCGCTTAAGGCTCGCAGGGTTGCCGAAATGTCTTCGCAATGGCAGAAGGTCAGCACCAATACACTTTCAGATATCCTGGATCAGCAGGTCAAAACAACTAGGGAAATGCTGGAGCTTCTTAAGCAAGTTCCGGATTCCGCGGAGAAGCGCAGCCAGGCTGCTTCTCTAATCTCTCAAGGTACAGCGGCACTTCTCCAGAAGGGTACGCCTTCTCCTGCCGAGGCCGCAAAAGAGTTGGGCGTAGCCAAAGAAGACGTCCTAGCTAACCTTGAGTCCGCTCAAGACATGGTTGACGACGCCAAGCAGGCTGTTACGGACGAGATCCAAAACCATCTCTCAAAAAGGTACGGGAACACTAAGATGGTCGACGAAGAGGATACCTCGGTTGGGGCCTCCTCTCTTAAGCCAAACCAAGAAGTCAGCAAGACGAGTGCTGTCATCATCGAGAATGTCTTGTCGGGATTTATTGAGAACTTTGAAAAAGCATTAGACGCAAAAGACTCGAACGGAAAGCTGCCTAAAGAGACTGCCGTCGGTGTCATCCGCAGAATCCTTCGTGAACGAGTCCAGCTCCAGGCTGGAAACCAGCTCAAGATCACAAGAAGCAAGATGAGCGCTGAGCAAAGGAAGCTGCTTTCGATTCGCAGGTTCCGGGATGCCATGACCTTTTGGGAATCTTTGCAACAAGCGGTGCAGGAGGTTTACGACACGCTGGGCGATACGTTAGATAACTCCAGCTTCGAGCAAATTGTGGAAGCCATGCAGTTGGCTATGGATGAGCCTTTCACTAAGTCAGATGTGCGGGCATTTATGACACTCCCGGCTTTCAACTTTAAGGATTTCATCTTTAGCAATCGGTACAAGCTGACCGCCAACAAAGCAGAAGTTCTCGCTGAACTCGCCCAAGAGCTTCGGGTCAGCGGTGTGACGGTCGATGAGAAAGTCTTGTCCAGGGTCTTGGACAAGATATCTCAGGAGATGGATAAGGTGGTGGAAGACGAGTTTAGCAAATCGCTTGGCCGATTGTTCGGTAAGCGGGATAACAAAGCCATCTCAGCGATCAGGGCAAGGGCTCCTGG
>Ga0114973_10000210_pt1 | contig 41835 bp, 27 predicted proteins | sample M_140807_MF_Meta_FD_87025 | JGI IMG/M metagenome (GOLD analysis project Ga0114973, IMG submission 87025) | Freshwater microbial communities from Lake Montjoie, Canada to study carbon cycling - M_140807_MF_MetaG | ecosystem: Environmental > Aquatic > Freshwater > Lake | place: Lake Montjoie... | reverse complement strand
TTTTTTTATTTGATAAGGGGTATTAGAATAATTTCTAACAACTGCACAAATTTCACCTCTGTATCCAGAATCAATTATTCCAACTGAATTTGCTAAACCTAAAGAAGTTTTAGAAATAGATGATCTAGGATATAAATAATAACCTGAATTTGTATCTGCTGGTTCTGCAGCAATTCCAAGAGGTATTTTACATGTTTGCCAAGGTTCAACAGTATAATCTGAACAAACAATTAAATCATAACCAGAATCTCCACGTGTTAATCTAATATCATTATCCTCTGAATAAACAGATGATGCAAAAGAATTTAATGTTTTAATTAATAATTTCATTTTTAATATATTAGATTTATATCAAATATATTCAAACAATTTAAAAATCAATTTTTTATTGTATCTGACAGCTCTTCAGTAAAAAAAGATAATATATTTTTTTTTAAATCTAATGATAACCATTTAATATCATTTAATTTTATTTCAACTTTATTAATGTGATTATCTTGTATAGTATGATAACATATTATAGTGTCTAAATATTCACAATACATTAGTGTTAAACAAAATTCAATTCCAAGTTTTAAAAAATAAAATGGTTGAGAAATTCTTAATAGATGAAAATTTTCATCATATTCTAAAAATCTATGTGAATATATTCTTTTAACAGGATTTACTGTTCTATCAAATGCTACTTCATGAATTAATATTAGTTGTTTATCAGAACTAATCCATACAGGGCCTGCAGAACCACAAAAACTACTAAAATTATAATTATATGTAGCAGTAATTATCTTGGTACAAAATCCAGTATGTATATTAACATGTAATAAAATAAATGGATTAAATGAATAAATAAAACAAAGTTTTCCTTTATATTCAACAGGTAACCAATTTTTTTGTACAATATTATTATTGTATGTTAATGGAATTATATGTGTTATTTGAAAATTAGAATTAAAATGTGCTAAAACCATAGAATATAAATTATTTACTCCATATTCAAGACTTGTAAAACTAGCATATAGTTTTCCATTATATATAATAAATCTACCATCTTCCAATCCTTTTACTTGTGAATTATGTGGAGTTGTTACCATATAACATGAATCTGTAAAGTCAATCTTAATCTTTTGAATTATTTTATTTGATTTAATATTTACAGAACACCAATAATTCTCTGTTCGAACATTATTATTGTATATATAATTAACAGTTCTTATAATACCTTCACATATTTCTGAGTTAACTAACTTTAAACAACAGTTAGATAAATTAAATTTTTCTGGTAAATTATAAGTTATATTTAAAAGATCAAGTTTTTTAGAAAGTGGTTTTAAATAAAAAGTTTGATTTAAATTATTATTATTATTATCAAAATTATATTTTTTATCAATAAATTTAACATAATCACATGTCAAAAGTCCTAAATCTTTCTTTCCAACATAAAAAGCAACAATACTTAGTTCTTTGTATAAATCATAATTATATATTGAATCATTAATAAAAAGTACTTGAGATTCAGGATAAGGAAGTTTAATTGCTTGGACTAAATAATTATATGCTTTTGAATAGTTTTGCTTGTTTGAATAAATTTTAGATAACCAATATAAAGGTTCTGCTCTATATTTACCAAATGATTCAAAAGATTTTGTTAAATACTCTATTGCTTCTGTTGGTTTTAAATCAAAAACAAGCTGTCCTAACATTAAATATGAATATCCAATCTCTTCTATCCAACCACCCATTTTTACTCTTTGAGTATAATATTTAATTGCATTAGAAGTATCTCCTGAATCTTTATATGATTGAGCCAAATAAAAATAATAACGTGAATTATCTGGTTCATCTTTAATACCTTGAAGTAGTAATTTAATATCACGTTGAAATTTATCAGTTGAACAAGCTCCTTGCAAAGTTTTACATCCACCATCTCCTATATCATTTATTTGTATTGTTAATAATTTAGAATTTGTTGGATTATCAAGTTGAATATCTAAATACTCATGTGTTACTGATTTATAGGATAATTTTAAATCTGCTCTTGCTAATCTAATATTATAGTATGATATATATTCATTATATTGTTTAACCAAATAATAATCTAATTTAAGATCATTTTTAGAAAAATTTATATTTTCAATAATCATATCAGCATCGACAAATAGTAAATATACTTTATTAAGTGGGATAGAGTGTTTAGTAAGAAAATCTTTAGCATTATTTATAGATTGTGTTCTATTAACACTAAAATTAACCCATGGATTTTTATATACTTGTCCTATTATTTTAGCATTATTAGTCCAAGTTTTTATTAATTGAACTGTAGAATCAGTTGATCCAGTATCTGTAATAACTAAATAATCAATAATTCCAATCATACTATCAAGACATCTTGTAATAATTGCAGATTCATTTCTAACTATCATATTTAAACATATTTTATTTAAAAAAGACATGAACACTATAATAATATATTATATAATTTTCTAATCAAATATTATAAATGAGAAAATGTATTGAAGTATTTTTTGAAAAGATATTTAACCCATTTTTAACAGATATAAATTTATATAGAAAGATATCAAATTTACATTTACATCAAAATGTAAACCTATCATATGTTATGGAACAATTAACAAAACATTCTATTGATCCAAATAAAGTTAATCTTGGGGTTTTATCTAAAATAACTTTTAGTGAAATATCACAGTTTAGAACATTGAGTACTGATGATTTATTTTTAATATTAATTAATTTTTTCATACTTGTTACTGTTATTCTTAAACATTTTGGTGTATTTGAAAAAGTTGTTGGAAAAATTGCAAATTCAACAAAGTCTGATATTAATGATGCTCGTGTATTTGTAAGATACTTTTTAGGATTAATCTATATCATTTATACATTTTATATGATCAAATTAGTCTTCTCCAATAAACAATATATTTTAACAAGTAGAATAATTTATATTTTTACATATGGTATTGCTGGAATCACAATTGCAATTTCATTTTTTGATTTTCTATTTAAATAAAATAAATTAGTTATATTAATTGATTAAGTTCATTTAATCTTACTATCATTAAATCAAATTTTTGTCTAGTTGTAAATTTCTTTGATTCTGTTGTTCCCCATTGACGTTTACCTTCAGCAATCAATCCTGGATGACGTTCAATAATAAATTTATCTCCTCTGGTTTCTGATGCAGGCTTATAATAACAGAACTTTGGTATCATCTGAGGTGTAATACCACAGCCTTCTGGTAAATGTGATTTAAGACCTCTAATTGTTTGTTCTGAAATTTCTTGAGCAAGTTGTGCTTGGACTTCATCAATTGGTATAGGATTATGGGGTGTAATTAGTTGGGCTTTATTTGTTTCAATAATTTCTTGAGGATACGATGTAAGCTCAAGAATTTCATTAAAGGATTTGGCTAATTCATTACGTTCAGCCGTGTTATCTAGTTCACCAATAAAATCTGCGATTTGTGGATAGGCTGCCTTAAGTTCTTGTAACTTATTAATCGCATGCTGTAACTTTACTCTTAAATCTAATGTTTTAGATTTAGTACCAAACCATCTGAATCTAGGGGCAACTAAATCATCATCTCTATTATTTTGAGGACATAAAATTTTAACAATTTCAGGAGTTCTAATTTCAATATAAAACAGATCTCCATGGGCTCCTGATGGGGGTTTATAATAAATGTTTTTAGGAATATCATTTGGATCTATTCCACATCCATCTGGTAGCTCAGTAATTCGATCTCTTTTGGACTGATTAATATTTTGATGTGATTGAGTTAACTCACGCAAATTGACTTTACGATTATCACGTCCAATCCTATTAATGTGGTCAATTGAATTATGTTGACCTTTACCATTAAAAGTTAGTTTGCCCATCACATAATTATGTAAGTATAGTTCTTTTTTATTATCATCATCACCAATTACACCAGAAGAAATATAACCACCATCTGATCTATAATGCCAGGCTTTATGTATTAAATCTGCGTAAAATTCTGCGCTTTGATAATCAGTTACAAATAAAATATCTTGGTCCTTAAATGGGCAATAACATACAATATATTTATTTGCTTTATACTGTACAACCTGATGATTGATTTCTTTGGTTGTTGATGCAGAAACAATAGTTTTAAATTTTCCTGGCACAACTGTTTGTGTTACTACTTTTTTACTTATTACTTTACGCACTGGGGCCTGAATAGTCTCAATAACTGCTTTTGTTTTTTTCACATTAATATGAGTTGGAATGCGGACCTTTTTTTCTGACATTTTATATATACGATTATATATAAAATATTTCTTTAAATAATTTTAAGATTCAATTTTTATTCAAAAACAGTAAAATAAAAATGTATGGCAAATTAGTTTGACCACTATTTTTAATTACTATAGGCAAGGCCAGCCATACCAGACATAATTCTTAGTACGTTGTAGTTGGTGGCATAGATGTTGCACTTGGCTTCAGAAGCAACTGATACAGTGTAACTAGAAATAGTTGAAGAAGTAGCGTAACTTACAGAGGTGATGAAATCAATGTTGAGGGTGGCGTTATCAATTCTAGACATGTTGCAAGTTCCGGAAGGTTGGTGTTCTTCAGGGTTAAGAGCGAAAGAGAACATGTTAAGACCATCACAAGGAGTGTTGGAGTGGCATTGCCAAGGCATAACGTAGTTGAAGTAGTTACCATCTCTCTTGGAGAATCTATCTTGGCCGTTAAGTTGAAGAAGGACTTGGTCAACAGGGTTAGTGTTTCTGTTAAGGAAAACACCATAGTTATCCCATTGTCTGACAACAATATCTAAGTTTGCAGAAGCATCACCTCCAGTTGATCTTGTAAGAGATGAAGTTAAACCAGATTGGATTTCATCAATAGTTGATGAGATGAACCAATCAGGAAGAGGGGTTCCAAGGACAACAGTGTTATCAACATCACCAGAGTTTCCAGAAACATCAGGACCAGCAACGGCAGCAGCATAAAGAGCACCTTGCCAGATATTGGTAGCGTAAGAGTTTAAGGAAGCATCATATCTACCAGTGGCAGAATTAAATCCACCCCAGGCAAGAGCAGCTCTCTTGGTGGCTTGAATTCTAGTGGCGTCCCAATCTTTAGGATTCCAGGCAAGGAATTTGTAGGTACCGTTGGTGTTAAGGTATTTGTTTTGTTGAACGTTCCAGTATAAAGCCTTGCAAGGATGGTTGTAACTAAGTCTGAATTTAGCGTTCTTGGAAGTAACAGATTCAGCACCAGTGAATTGAACTTGTTCAATAAGGTATTCGTGAGAAGCTTGGGCGAACTTCTTTCTTTCTTCAGAGTCAAGGTAGACATAGTCAACGAAAAGTGAGCATGATACCATTGAAACAGAAGTAGAAGCAGTTGAATTGGAAATTTGGCAAAGAAGTTGAGTAACAGGTTGGAATTCAATTTCAATTCTGGTATCGTGGTATTGGGTAGCAATTAAAGGAAGAGCAAGACCATCGTTTCTGCAGCAGAAGAAATAAAGAGGAACATAAAGAGTAGCAGGGGCAGTTCCAACAGTTGTGACAGTAAGTTCTTTGGTGTTACCAATCATAATATCATATCCTCTGTCGTGGGCGAATTTTCTGGCAAGTTCATACCAGACATTCATCCAATCACCGTAGTGTTTATCAATAGGGGTACCACCGATGTTAAGTTCGGCAGTCTTGATCATAGCGTGACCAACTTTAGGGGTCCATGAAAGACCAGCTCCAAGAGCAGGAAGGACAACTCTTAAGAACATCTTGGTGATAAGATCACCGTTTCTTTGAATTTGGCATACAACTTTCTTGCCGAAATCACCAGTTCCGTTGAAAACTTGTTCGATTGATTCGACAGCAAAGTTAGTGTGTCTTCTATATACGACCTTCCAAAAAGTAATTTGAGGGTTTCCAGTAAGGTAAACATCTTGTGCACCATAAGCGACTAATTGCATTAAACCTCCAGCCATTTTATATATATAATATATTGGAGAAAATTTTTTTTCATAATTAAAACGCCAATTATTTTTTTAAAAAATTAATCTTATAATATTTTTTTAAAGTAAATTTATTTAAAGTTTATAACATACATTTGTTTATTGATACACCTGAATGTCTAATTTTAAAGAAAAAAATATTAAATACTCAACTTTTTGTCAAAACGTTTTAAAGAAGTCTGCAATCGTACATGGTACATTAGATGCCAAACATAATGAAATTATGAAAGACTTCGCAAAAAAGAAGAAAACCTTACCTAAACTTATTGAAAAATTAAATGAATTAAAACAAGATATTGAATTACTAGATGATCCTGATGTATATAAAGAAGTGTTACAAAAAAGGATTAAAGAATTAGAAATTGAAAAAAAAATATCTAAAAAAAATCAAAAAAATCAAATTGCGGATATTATTGGAAAACCTGGTTTTGATCAAATAAATGTAAATTTAATTCAAGAAAATCCTGATGATCTACCTATTCCAGAAGAAAATACTACACAAACAATTAAAGAGTTAAAAGAACGTGTAAAAATATTGGAAGACTATTTTTTAGTTTCAAAGCTTAAAAATAACTTTCATGATCAAATTCTAGAACTTGAAGAAGAAATAAACAAACTTGAATCAAATGAAGATGAACTAAGTTATTTATTAGATACAGCAGATATTTTATTCAAATACTATGATAATTCTACAAAGGAACCAGTTAAAAAAAATGTTCCAACAGATCTTCAAGATTTTTTTTTAAAAATTAAAGAAACCAATAAATCTAATGATAATGATAATAAATACAATTTATTTAATAAATATATGAAGATAACTGCTGGTTCTGAACTAAAGAAGAAATCTCTAATACAGATAAGAATGTGTGATAAATGTCAAATAGAAAAAACTTTACATTTACAAGATGGATTTTTAACATGTACAGGATGTGGAGAGTCGGAACCTATTCAAATGGATTCAGATAAACCTAATTTTAAAGATCAAACTGTTGAAATTAAAACAAATGGATACAAACGTATGAATCATTTTTCAGAACTATTAAATCAATGTCAAGGTAAAGAATCAACAGATATAGATCCAGAAGTTTTTGAAATGATAATAAATGAACTAAATGTAATGAAAATAACAGATTTGTCTAAACTAGATAATAAAATTATGAGAACTATTTTAAAAAATCTAAAACTAAATTCATATTATGAACATATTCCATATATTATTAATAAATTAAATGGAATTCCACCACCAACAATGTCAAGAGAGCTAGAAGATAAGGTTAGATCTATGGTCAAAGAAGTTCAAGAACCTTGGGTTGCCGGTAAGAAAAGTACTAGAAAGAACTTTTTAAATAATAATTATGTATTTCATAAAATATTTGAACTACTCGAAGAAGATGATTTTCTTCAATACTTTCCTTACTTGAAATCAAGAGATAAACTACAAGAACATGATGATGAATGGAAAAAAATATGTGAACATAATAGATGGCAGTTTATTCCGTCTTTATAAAAGACGCGATAAAGCGTTTCTCGGTTTATTCCGTCTTTATAAAAATTATTTTTATAAAACGAATAAAAAAATTGTTTTAATTATTTGATTGAATTGATTGAATTAATTTAATCAAATTTATGGATCATATTCGCAGAGAAAAATCATGGTTGGTTGAATATATAATAACGGATCAGATGGTTAAATTTTTAGAACACATAGTTAATGAGATAGATCCAGATCTAGAATCAAATTTACCAATAATGATCTATGGTAAGGAATGTGTACAACATCGAAGTATTGGATTTTTTTCAAACAATTCTATTGGATACAAATATTCTAAAAAACTTGTAAAATCAAAACCACTTACAGATAGCCTATGGGTTTTACTTGATCAAATTAATTGTAAATTTAAATCTGATTACAATGGTATACTAATAAATAAATATTCAGATGGAAATGATTATATAGGTAAACATTCTGATGATGAGTCAGCTTTATCAACTGCAGGAGTTGTAGCAATGTCATTTGGTGCATCAAGAACTTTTAGAATAAGATGTAAACAAACTGGTCAAATAGTAAAAGATATCTTAACTAGATCAAATCAAATATTAATAATGGATGGAGATTTTCAAAAAGAATTTACACATGAAATTCCACTTGAAAAAAAGTTAAAGAACCAAGATATTCTTTAACATTTAGAAAACATTTAATTTAATGTTTTTCTTCAATAATATATGAAGGTGCATATTGATCAGCTAAAGCATATGATCCAAGGCCAATTAATGCAATTGCTAAAGAATCAATTTTATCAACTTTAGATTTAGTAATAAAAATTATTGAAACAAAAAGTATAATTAATAAAACAATATATTTAACAAGTTTTTTAATAATATTCATAATAATATTTGTAAAGAAATTAATTTAAATTAATACTTAAAAATACTTATATTATATTATTGTAATGACTGGAAGCCTTTTACAGATAGTATCAACAGATTTAAAAGATGCATTTTTAACAATTGATCCACAAATTACATTTTTTAAAATAGTTTATCTAAGACATACACCATTTTCAATAGATTTATTTGAAGAGACATTTAATACAATTCCTAATTTTGGTGAAGAAGGTTTTTGCCAACTTTCTAAACTAGGAGATTTAGTGTCAAATATTTTTTTAAAAGTAGAATTACCAAGTGTACAAATAGAAAATACAGATGATTCTGATTATATACAAACAAATACAGACACAAAAATATCATATTATAATGGAGAATTAACAGCTGCTAATCATATTGATGATTTTAATACAAATATAGATAACTTTAAAGTATTTTCATCAAGTGCTATGGTTTATTGGAGACAAATATATTCTTTGGTCTCAAATGAGACATCAAATTATAATACTATTATGGATTTAATTGATAATATTTTATTATCACAAAATAATATATATTCAATATATCAAGAAAATAGTAATGATTTTTCAGATATAGATATATATATAGATACAGTTAAAATTGGATTTAATTTTGATTTACTTGATTATATACAGAATAACTTTACTGAATATAAAGAATCAATTTATAACACAAGTTTAAATACAGAATTTAAAGATGCTGTAATTGATTATTTAGATATTTATTTAGAAAACCAAAAACTTTATCTTGAGTACCTAATAACAAGTCGAGATTTATTTGTTAAAATTTCAGATATTGATACATCTTCATACTATTATTTTGCTTGGGTTAAAAAATTAGCATTTGCATTAATATCAAGTTTATCAATTGAACTAAATGGACAACAAGTAGATAGTATAAATGGTGATATTTTAAACATGTGGTATGAATTATCAACACCATTAGAAAAAATAGAAATATTAAATAAAATGATTGGTAATATAGAACTATTAACAGATTATAATACAGAAGAAAAACCTAACTATACATTAATTATACCATTACCATTTTGGTTTTGTAAATATAAATCACAAGCACTTCCATGTGTTGGATTAAAGTACAGTGATATAATTATTAAAGTTAAATTTAATGATCTAACAAATTGTTGTTATTTTGAGCCATATGAGAACTCAACATATTCATCAAATGTGAATATTAATGATATAATCAAAATATCAAACGTATCTTTACTAGTAGAATATATTCATTTGGGTGATGTAGAAAGAAATAAATTTGGATCTTTTACAATTGAAAGTCTTATAGAACAACATAGATTAATTCAATTTAGTGACTTAAATACACAGAATATTCTTTTACCATTAGATTTTGTTAATCCTATTAGAGAAATTATATGGACTATACAAAAAACTTCTAATGTTGAAAACTTTAAACTTGCTTTTGATTATTCATCATTAGATTATTTTTATGCTACAATTGAAACAACAAATCAGACTGAAACTTATGAAGATTATTTACAAGTTATTATAGATGAAGATTCTTATGATACAGATGTAAATGACTCAGATCAATATGTTGATGGAACAATAGAAATAATTAATTCAAAATATTATAATGGTGTTTATAAAATATTAGAAGCGGTTGGAAATATTTTTACAATTGATTCAAAAATATTATTATATTCTGATAATTTTACTGTTAAATTAACTAAATCAACAATATATACACAAAATCGTATTAGTACACAAACAATACAAATATATGGTCAAGATTTAATATCAAAAAGAGATTCTGAATTTTTTTCATTAGTTGTACCATTTAAAACACATACAAATATACCATTAGATATATATTGTTATTCATTTTGTTTAAATTCTGAACAATTTCAACCATCTGGATCATTAAATTTTAATGTAATTGATAGTAAAAATTTATATGTAGAACTAAATTCTGATCAGATAGCTAATACAAATGATTCTTATATAATTAAAATTATTTCTAGAAGTCATAATATTTTAAAAATAGAAAATGGAAGTGCAAAGACGCAATTTGGCATATAAAATTAAATTTAATATTAATTATTTTGAATTTAATTTTATATATAAAGTTATCTTTATTATTTTATAGTAAAAGATGGCAGGAGGATTAATACAATTAATGTCATATGGATATGCAGATAAAGTTTTAATAGGAGATCCTGAAATTACTTTTTTTAAAAAAGTATATCATAAACATGCTCTATTCGCAATTCAAGATCATGAAATTCAATCAGAAAGTGATATGAATTTTGGTTCTTCGAGTAATTTTAAGATTAGAAACTATGGCGACTTGTTTTATTATCCTTACCTTAAAGTAGATCTACCAGGATTAAAGGTATCATATGATAAAACATTAGATGATTATATAAATGAATTTGATCATAAAATAAGAGAAAATGATAATACAAATTTAATTTTATCAAAATTAAATGCAATTTTATATAATTTTTCCCAATACAAATTTCCTATAGGTTATCCTTTGGAATCAAATAAAGAAAATAATGATGTTTTTAATTATTCTTATGATTCAATAAATTCATTGTCTAGTTTATTAGATAATATTGTTGAAACTTATGATCAAACATATAATCAGTTATTAGAAGTTGATTTAAATGGAACTTTATATGAAAAAAATAATTCAAACTTTGTATTATCATCTGAAACTACAATAAAAGACTGCAGAGACATATATTTTTCAACATTTAATGTAAACTATTTAACAACTATTTTAAATCAATTAGATTTATCAGATGTAACAATATTAGTTGATGATGATTTTTTTTTAAATTTTAAATCACAACTATATCAATATATAACTAATACTTATGAGAATGAATTTTTATATTCAATTATTAAAAGTAGTGATATTTTTAGTTCAGATTTTTCATATAAAAATAAAGAAATTACATTTACAAATGAAATAGATTATATATATAAATATTATTTTTCAAATTTTAACATATTTTATATTTATGAGGATATAGATTCCACAAGCAAACAATTAAAATATATCGGTTTTATTGATGACTATATATATTCTGGTAGTAATTTTACTAATGTGGTTTCTTCTTTTTATAATTTATATGATCAATTTGAAAATGATATTTCTGGAGGTAATAAATTTTTTATCTCATCTGGTTATGATCTGGATGGAAAATTTTGTATAAGTGAAATCTCTAATTTTTCAGTAGAATCAGATGGTTATAGTATTGAATTTGATACAGATAAAGTTGAATTAGATACTAATATTGTATATTTTATATATCCAGATATTAAACCATCAGATCAGGATTTGGATACATCACTATCTAATGAAGATTATCCAAATTATGAAGATTATTTAAAGTTATATTATCGTGATTATTTTACACCAGGGGGTGAAATATTTAAAACTGAAAAGTTATTACTACCAATATGTGTGTTAAAATATAATTCAGAAGTAGAACTATTTGAAAAAATTACTTTAACAACCTCTGTCGAGTCAACAGATTCTATTTTTATTTATAATGATATACTAATTTTGAATCAACAATCACAAAAAAATCAATATGTCTTAATAAATAATAAATTGTTTGGGTGTTTAGATACATCAGAAGATAGTTACCAGTACTCAAATACCCTATATATAGATATATCTGGTAATTCAATTGATGATGATGGAAGTGTAACATATAATACACAAAAATATTTTATTTATTCAACAGAGTCATCAGTAAAATTTATTGACTATACTAGTGATACCAATACATTTGTTACATCAAATTATACTAGTCCATATAAAATATATTTTAAAATTGAATCAGATCATTTTTATTATAATAACAGATTTTGTCCAGTAAACTATGTAAAAAATACAACAATTAATTTAGACACATATGAGAATTTAAAATTTAATAAACAGATGCTTCAAGATGTTAATATTGATTCTAATCTTAAAAATACAGTTGTAATAAATAATGTAAGTTTAACAGTAAGTGAAAATATGATTTATATTACAAATATTTTTAATTCATTTTTAAATCTATATATATATTTTCAACAATATAATCCATTTTTGATTTCAACTACTGATAGTAATTTAAATATGACAATATCTCCTACTAATAATAATAATTTTATTACAAATATTTTTACAACAAAAAATAATGGAGAAAACTATTATTATAATGAACTTCAAGACATAATACTTCAGCATTTTGAATCTTTTGATAGTATTATTGATATATATTATACTAAATTAATAAGAAATATAACAAACTTGAAATATAATGATACACTTGCAATTACTCAAGATACAACACTTATGTATATATTATCTAATTTAAATAATTTACAATATTATATTAGTGTACTTAGTATTGATGATACATCAATGGAGGATAAAGATTTTTATACAGAAGAAATAGTTGGTGATATTACTTATAATCGTTCTAAAATATATTTTAAAATTGATGGTGATGACCCATTAGTTGATTTATCTAATAATTTAAGTTTTACTTTTGTAAAAGAAGGTGATTATTATGTAATAGATAATATTAGTTTTACATCATCAGAAGGGACTAGTAATAACATACCATATAATTTATTTCCATATGATTTTAATGCATCTAAATATTTTTATGGTTTGATTTATATTCTTAATTATATGCCTGATTCTTCTTTATCTGAACCCACCTCTTTAACTGAAATTTTTTTAACACCTTATGAACATACAGTAGATTCTGGAGAAACTATTGATCCAAAATATCAAATAACATTAAAATCTGATACTGATGACAATAATATTAATATATTTTTTGATTCTATTGATTCTGGAATAATTCTTGATATTTCAGCTCATTATTTACCAGAGTACTTTACATCAACAACTAACTCAACAATAAGCAAAGTAACTGATCTTTCCGCATTGTTATATCACTATGCATATATTTTATATATGGATGTTAAAGATTCTATTGGATCTTCACTACTATCATCTGGAAATTATTTTTCAGTTTTTAACGATAAACAAATGTATGATAATCTTTGGCATATAATGCAAACAAATAATATAAATAAATCTAACTCCAATAATTTTACTAGTGGTAGTCTAAAAGATATTAATAATTTAACAGAAACATATAATTATTTATCTACAAGTTTAAATATGTCATCTTTTATAGATCATGAAATAATTAATAACTCATTAGTTACATCAATTGATGAATACTTTATGACTTTTTTAAAAAATTCAATTATTGATTTTATTGATGTAAAAACAGATTATTTTAATTTTTTTATTACAAATACTCCTTATAAATTTTATTCTAATTTTTCAACATCAGATTTGGAATCGACTAATATAAACATAAATATTCAAACAATGAAATTTATTGATTTATTTTCTTGGTATTTACATTATTTGAATGCAATTATATCAGATACTAATAGTTATGTTATTAACTATAATTCAGATAGTTTATTTGATTGTATGCTAAGTGATTTTAATGATATTAAAAGTTTTTTTGATACATCATCAAATGTATTTGACTCTTCTTCTGGAGATTATAAAGGAACTGTATTTGATATTTCAGAAGAAGACTACTCAACTATTATAGATATAAATACAAAATTCAATAATGTAATTGAATTTGTAATAAAATTGATTGAAAATAAAGAAATTACAGTTAATAATAAGATATATTTATATACTACTGAAAAAATTCCAACTATCTATAATAATATATTATTTGATGATCTTGTATTAAGTAAAATAGTATATATATTACCAGAATATTATACAAATAGTTTCTTTTCAAGTTATGAATATAACTCAATAATATCATTTTATAACTTGATTAAAAATGAATATTTATCAAAATATACTGATATATTTGACTCTTTTTTAAAATATGGAAAATTTACAAATAACTATTTTTTAGAACTTAAACAATATTTAAATTTTTCAATTGATGACTATAAAAAATCTATGAAATATTTTAGAAAAAATCCAAATTATTCATCATCTGAAGATATTATTTTTTTACTAAATAGTGTACCACCAATTTTAACTGAACATTATTATTCATATTCTTTAATTAATTCACCAAATTTGTATACTGAGTCTTCTACTTCTAAATTTATAGAAAATTATTTTAATAACAAATCTCTGAAAAATATTGAATTAAATACAAGTTTTAAAACTAATATCAATATACTTGATTTTATGTATCAAAATATAGACAATATTATTTTTCAGTTTAATTCATTTTTTAACACTAACTATATTTTTTACTCTGACTATAGAATTATTTTTGCATTTTTGTTTTATATTTATGATACATTCCAGTTTACTTATGAAGAAATAGATTATGAACTATATTTAACAAATTTTTCTGATAATACTTCAACAGAAAATTATATTAAAGACACTACTAATGAAACAATATGGTACTATAGTGATGTATGTTTTGTTGAAAACAATTCAGAAACTGTTAGATATACAATTAAAAATAATTATTTTTATGATTTATCTGAAAACACAAATATTAATTATACTTATAGTTATAATCCAATACAACAAATTGAAACAATTTATACATATTCTTCTACATATTACTATATTATTAATAATAAAATTTATGATACAACTAATACATATATTGATGTATTTTACCCAAATCGTGTATCTGGTGGAATATATACTATTGGATCGATCAACTGTTATTATACAATTTATTCAAATAAGCAGCAAAGACTATATTTAGACTATACACAGATAGTACAAAATAATGATAAAACATTTACAATTAATGATATTGATTATACTCCATATCACAATGTTTTTTATGAACCCGATACAAATTTACTTAAATTTAATTTATTAATACCAACAACTGACAACAGTAAAGATTTTATTTTAACAGACATAGCTTCAGGTGATACTGTAACAATCAATACTCTTTACATTAGAAAAACTTTATCAAAAACAACCACATCCCTTGATACAGATCTTTCATCTATTTTTTCAAATGTATTTTCAGATTCTAATTGTTCTAAAACTATAACATGGATAAATAATGATGTTAGAAATTCAATTGGTGAATTAGATATTTCATTAAATTCAAACTTAGTATCACAACTTTTGAATAATTGTTTAAAAAATGGAATATTCCCATCAAAAGATCTAAATCAAGAAATTATATTTTGTTCATCATTTAATAACTATATTTTTGTAAATGAACTTACTTCTTCGGATTTAGATGATATTTCTGACTATTTGGACTGGCTTCAAACATATAATAGCTCTTCAAATAATATTAATCAAATTATAATTTTTAATATAACAGACCAAGAAACACATACTATTAGTGATTTTATGAAAAGTGGTTTAGAAGATAAAGAATTTTGTTTTGTCCCTGAATCTTTTTCAACATATAGAATTAATACAAATGGATTTGTTGTAAAACCAGAAGATTCTATAGAAGATTTTAAACAATCTAGATACTCTAATATGGATTATATGTTAGCACAAGCTACAAGACTTAAAGATATTGAAACTTCAAATGAAAACTCAGAACTATCAGATTATCTATCTGACTTGAAAGAAAAATCAAATCTAGTTAAAGATGCAATAATTAATCAGTTGTTGACAGATATTTCAAATGAAACATTAGATGTTAATTTATATAATCCGAGAACATATTTTGATATTAATGACTCAGATGTATCATTATGTACAGATTTAGAACTAATAAATTCTAATTCATATTTTATATACAATTCAAACTTGATAACAAATGATGAAAGAGATTTAATATTTGAGTTAGGTGGTTCAGACTACACTGTTGAATATGATTATAAATTTTTTACATTTAGTTTAAAAGATTCATCTGATAATATGTTTTTAATAACAACAGAAAACACAGATCCAGATGAAAAAACATGGGATATTAGTTCAAATGATATATATTATAGTTTTGATTATTCAACAAATGAAGTACTAATTAATACATCAGAAAGTTCAACATTTGAAAAAACTTTATTTATATATGAAGGAAAACTTAATAGACTTGATAAAATGGATTTTGGTTATGAATTAGATACATCTTTTAACCTTCAATATACATTTAGATATGATCTATCACTTAATATAATATCAAAAGCTATTGGAAATTTTAATTATGGAATTTTTAATGATTATTCCAATGCAAAATATTATGTTGATACTCAATTTGATATTTCTGGTTATTCTAGTTATACTGATTTTTCAAATAATATATTAACAAGTAGCGATATAAAAACTAATTGGGATTCAATTGATTTAATTACTGATGTTTCATCAATATATGTACAAATTGTATCTTATGATTCTTATCTACCAATTAATATAAATCCTGCTATAAAATTTGTAACAATAAAAAATAATACAACTGAGGTAAAAACAATTTTTGATATATTATACATGTATGATATATCTGATATAACTGATATATCTGCTAACTATTTAATAAAATTACATCCACTCAATCCTGATTTTATATTTGACTCGACTAATAGTTATTCAATGCATTTGGGTGTTAAAAGTTTAATAGAACAGTTGGGTACATCTCAAATTAATACTGGATGTGTATTATATTATTGGGAAAAATTTTATTCAGCAATAGATTTGGCAAATAATGTGTTAAATGATATAACAGATAGTAATTTTGTGAATCAAAAATTTTCATGTTCTGATTATATTGAAAAAATTTATGAATATATTGGAAAAATAACATATGATGATAATGAGTATAATTCATTATTTGAAATACCAGAATGTATATTTGATAAAAAGGTAAAATACTCTTTGAATAGTTTTAAAAATATTAATACAATTAAAGCTGAATACCAAATTAATAAAAATATTTATCAAAATGTTTTAAAAAAAGTTCAATCTATTAAAACTAATATTTCTAGATCTGAAATCCCTACCTGTTCTTGGATTAATTTTATAGGACACTATTTAATTGATAAAATCACTTTTAAAATTGATGATAATGTTATTGAAGAACTTGATGACCAAATTATTCAAATTTATAATTTTGGAAGATCAAATAAATCTAAAGATATTGGATTACTTAAAATGATTGGTCATATTCCTTCATTAACAGAACCATGTCAAGAAATTAAAGGAAGAACTATTTATATTCCACTACCATTTTTTTTCTCTCACCATACTAAAGCACTTCCTATAATTTCTTTACTTTATTCACAATTAGGTGTTAATCTTAAATTAAAATCAATTGACTCATTGATAACTAAATCGAGTGATACAACAGTAAAACAAATAGGGAAATTAAAAATCAAGTTATGTGGTTCATATGTGTATTTGGATACAGATGAAAGAAATAAATTTTCTCAAATGCGTCATGAATATCTTGTTTCAATTAAAAAGAACTATAAATATTATGTAAATGAAAACTCTGGAAGTTTAAAATTAGATCTTAGTTTACCAGCTTCTGAAATGTTATGGTTTTACTTGGATTCTAATTTAACTAATTCAAATATTTACTGGAACTATTCTGGTATTGATTATAAATTGTATTATTTGGATGACTTATTAGCCAATACATATAATAAAAATGATGATGTTCTCGAGTTTATTAAAAAATTAGCTTATGGAAGGGCTGTATATATAAATTCAAAAACTGGATTATCAATAGATGAACTTGAAACTAATTTGTCTATACTTGATACAACTGATTTACAATCTTTAAGAAATTATTTAGAACAAAGAACTAATGCGCCAAATCCATTTGAAAACTCACAATTAGAATATAATGGACATAAAAGATTTACAGTTGAAGGTAAGTTTTCAAATTTAGTTATTCCATCAGCATATTATATAGATAGTTTTATCCCGGGATTAAATGGATATAATTTTTCAAGATATCCCAAAAAGATTACACATAGTGGATCATTAAATTTTAAGTATGCAACAAATATTCAGTTTAATTATTGGTTAGATTTTGTTGATTCACATCAAGCAGATGGAGAAATAAATATAATATTTAAAACTCTTAATGTTCTAAGAATAGCATCAGGAATAGGATGTTTAGCTTGGTGAAAATATTTAATCCATTTTTAATAAAAAAGACTATTGTTTTATTAAAAATGTATAATTTAATATTTTTACTTCAATTTCTTTTTGTACTTAATACTTCATATTCTTATCAAAAAGTACCAATTGTATTTGTACCTGGCCTTGGTGCATCTTGTATATATGATGAAAATAAATCTAATATCTGGCCTCCTTCTATCAATGATGTTTTACATCCAAATAAGAAACTAAGAGTTAATAATTTATTAGAAAGTACTATTCCTACATCAATGCCAAATTATATTGATACTGATAGTATAAAAAATATAGAAATTATAAAAGGAGAACTAAAATATTTTTTTAAAAAAAGATTTGGTCAAACTTTTGTAAAAAATTTAAAATTAGATAATTATCCAGTTTATGCATTTGGTTATGATTTTAGAATTGTTCCAAACCCTAAGTATTTTGATAATCTTTTTTTATCTTTTAAAGAATCAATTGAAAATATTTATGAAAATAATTCAAATAAAAAAATAGTTATAATTGCACATAGTTTAGGATCATTAGTTATAAATAATTTTCTAAATAAAAATTCTGACAAATGGAATCAAAAATATATTGATAAAATTATTTTTGTAAATCCTCCTATTTCTGGTTCTATTAGTGCTCTTCAATTAATACTTATTGATACTATTGAAGTATTTTTTAAACAAATTAATATTCAACAAATACAAAATTTTGGTGGTCTTATTTGGTGTTTACCTGATACCAATTTATATAAAAATATATTAAATATAGATGGTAATGATATTGATATTAATTTATATAAAGATATATTACCATCTAATACATTAGAAGTTTATAATAATTTTTTCGCAACAGGTTTAACAAAATTTAAAATAAAACATAAAATTACATCTCATTTAATTTTATCAGATGGTATTAAAACTCCTTCAAAATTATATTTAAAAAAACTAGGTAATAAATATAAATTTGTAAAATATGATTATATAGATAGTGATGGTATTATTTTACCATTAGATACGAATAATGTAAAAGAATTTGATTTTATTCATAGATTAAAAGGTGATCATTCAGATATATTAGAAACCACAGATTTTTTTAAAAAAATCTGTAAAATACTCAAATAATAATATATATAGATATATTAATAAAGTACTTTAATGGGCTCAGGAGTAATACAATTAGCATCATATGGTATCCAAGATATGTATTTTATATACAATCCAACGGTTACTTTTTTTAAAACAATATATAAACGTCATACTAATTTTGTAATTGAATCAATTCCACAAAAATTTAATACTAAAGCAGATTTTGGTTCTAGAGTTACATGCACTATTGCAAAAATTGGAGATTTAATTGGAAAAATTTATTTAGTTGTTAATCTACCACCTATTGGAAAATTTAATGATATACAAAATGAATCTGGTATTGGTAATTCAAATATTTCATGTTGTGCATGGGTTGAGAAAATTGGATTTCAGCTTATTAAAAAAATTGAATTAGAAATTGGAGGAATAACTATAGATCGTCATTACTCTGATTGGTTTAATATTTATCATGAAATAACTGTTAGTTTATCTAAAAGACCAGGTTTGGATAATATGATTGGAAATATTTCAGATCTTGTTGATTTTACATCTTCAAAACAGGGTTATCTATTACATATTCCATTAATTTTTTGGTTTAATCGTTATCCTAATTTAGCATTACCTTTAATTTCATCATATAATTCTGATGTTAAAATTAATATTGAATTTAATACTTTGGATGACTGTTTAATTATTGGTCCTTCACATTATATTAATATTGAAGATGATATATGTTTATTTGAACAAGGAGACATTTTAACACAAACTGTTAATAATATTGTTTATTACTATAAATTTATTAATTATGATCCTATTTTAAAACGTTTATACTATATTAAAATTACACCAGAAACAATGACATCTAAAAATCCTTTATACTTAGTATCAAATACGTCTTTTTATGTAACACCTAGTTCTTCAGAAAGCCTTTACTTTAATAAAATTAAATATTTTTCTCAAATTATTAATTTGGCATTAGGAGAATCTTATTTATTAGTTGACTATGTGTTTTTAGATAATGAAGAAAGGTTAAGATTTGCAAAACAATCTCATTCATATCTAATTGATACATTAACTTTTGATAATGATAAAGTTTTGTATCATACAAATAATAAAATTAAGATTAACTATTCACTCCCATGTAAAGAAATTATATTTAGATGTAATTATAACTATTTGTCAGCTGGATATATTAAAGATAAATTTAATTATACATCTAGTATACTTAAAGATCAGGAAATTATTAATTCAACTTTATTAGTTATGAATGGACAAGAAAGATTTTCAAGACAAAGTACTGATTATTTTCAACTTGTCCAACCATATTTATATCATACTTGTGGAACACCTGATGGTGTATGTTTATATTCATTTTCTATAAATCCAGAAGAATTTCAACCATCTGGTTATTGTAATTTTACACAAATTGAAGATATTGAAATTAATATTGTAATTGATAAGAATGTTTCATACTCTAGACCTGTATATTTAAGAACATATGCTGTTGTTATGAATTTGTTAGAATTTTCTTATGGATTAGTCCGAATTATGTTCTAATTCTAAATAGAGTAATAAATATCTTGATTTGTCTGTTTTGTATCATTAGTTAAATCTTGTGAATCAATCACAAACTGTAATTTTCCAAATGCACTTGTTAGAGTAGCAATATATTTGTTATGATTTGATGATAATTTTGATTGTTGGGATAACATTGAATCAATTTCATCTAAACTAATAATCTTGCCTGAAATTAGTGCATTTCTATTAGTTTTTAGTAGTTTGACATAACTTAATATTTTCATATTAATTTGTTCAATCTCTTTCTCTAATGTAATAATTTTTTCTATTTTTTCTTTAATTTCTTTATCTGTTACTGAAGAAAGTTTTTGACCCATTGTACTCAAACTTTTTTTTAATTCCAAATATCTTAATTCTAAATTATGAGGTTTTTTACTTATGGATCCTCCTTGTATAACTTTATTCAAATCTTTTTTATTTATTAAACTAAGAGTATCTCCTAAAGTAACTAAACGTGATACTGTAATATTTGATTTAGGACGATGTCTTCTTTTTGGTAAAGTTTCAACTGATTCTAATTTGTATTTTAAATTAAGAAATTCTGGATTAGAATTAATTTTTTTAACAATATGTTCAAGTAAATTTTTTACCTTAGGATTTGATTTTATATATTCTCCAAATCTCTTACCTGCTGATCCAACCCATTCATCAACTGTTATAAGTTCATATTGATTTGTTAAAGTTAATCTTGTCTGCCATCCAAGTCTTTTGATCATATCATATAGTAAAGGTAATTCAGCTAAAATAATCTGTCCATAAATATCATGTGATACACCTCCTAAAGTTTTTAATATCCCTTCAATACTTGAACCAATTGCTGAATAAAAATATGTTGAACATGTTGGATCTTGATCTCCTTTATCAAGTCCAAATAAACTTGCACATACCTCCTTAATATAGTTTTTAGATTCAGGATTATTTGATAGCTGAGCTTGATAAGCTCGAGTTATTGTTGATATTTCCTTACCATTTTTATATAAAGTTACTACACTATCGGGACCAGAGGTGCCTACGGGACCAATTGTAAAACTGTATTGAGATATATTAATCTTATCTACAGTTCTTGGTCTTGTTATATCTTGCATATAACATATTACTAAGGCTGTTGGTATTTGTTTACTTCCAATTAAACTCTTAGAATTATTTTCAACAGAATCAATCTTATAGATAGGAATACTTGATCCATATGTAATTTCCATTTGAATTTTTTTAAAACTAGATAATTCAGTTATAATCTTAGAAAAAATACCATTACCAACATATTTGATATTACTTGAGTTTTCATCCCAAATAAATTGACTTAATATTTCTTGGTCAGATACAGATTTATTTTCACTAAAAACTTGAATCCAAGCTGATCTAAATGCAGATTTTAGTTCATCAAAAAATTCTGGAGAACTTGTAGTATTAATAGATTCAGGATTTGGAGAACTAAATAAACTTTTAATTGTATTTATTGATGCTGATATCAATGGTCTAGTAATCATTTCTTTACATAAATAATATATAAAGGATATGAACTGACTAGCAGTTTGTGCACCAGTAATTAAAAATGATCCACCATTTAAAGGACCAGTTAAATTAGCAAACCCTGAAAAAACTTTTTCAAATGATTTTAAAACACTAATCATTATTGTAGTATCAACTGTTCTATCTGAAAACCATCTAGAAATTACATTAAATAAATCTTCAAAACCTCTAGTAGCTAATAATGTAACACCAATAATACCTGATAAAAGTAATAATTCATAAGGATCTTTAATATCTCCCAAGTCTGATAATCCTGCTAAAATACCAATAATTGAACTTAAAAATACTGTTATTATTATAACACTTTGATTATTAATAGAATCAAAAATTGTTTGACCTAAACCTTTTTTTTCATCTAATCCAAAGACTTTTAATATTCCTTTAATAATTGGTAGTGATATTTTACTTTTATCTGAATTTGCAGCAACTCCTCCAAATAAAGATCCTTTTTTTACTGTGCTATAGTATTTAATTCTTTGTCCAATAATTACCTGATTAATATATTGAATAATATCATTATAATCTATATTTTCCATTAAATATAAAATATCCGAAGAAAAAAATATTTCATATATATTTTTCTCTAGATTAAATTATTACTTCAAATAATCCTCTAATTTACTAAAGATTTTATTTAACTTGATTAATTTTGTAGGATATAATGGTGAGTTTAATTGTTCTAATGAACTTACTGATTGAATTAATAAATTAATTTTAGTTTCAGTATTTGGTGAAATTTTCTTATTTCCACCTGCTAACTGAAATTTAATAAAGTTGAACTTTGTCTCAATCTCGCTTACTGCATTTATATTTTCCCCTCCTGACATATTTATATATTTAGGAAGTATTATCCCTTTGATATTGTATGTTTCTTTATCTTTAATTAATTTAGCAGTTTGATCAATTTGTATTGATCTTAATGCAGCTACTTGAGATGATGTTAAACGTTTGATACGATTTTTTTGTATAGGTGTAACATTTGTTTCTCTATTACTAATATCTTGTTTTAAATCATTTTTCAAATGTGTTTCTATATCTTGTACATAACCTTCTAAAATTGATTTAACTTCAAGACCTGGTTTAGTTTTAAAATAATCACTAAACTCTATAGGTTGAGTTTTAATCCAATCATCAAAACCAATTAACTTGTTAGATGAATTAATTTTCCATCCTAACTTTTTTAGAATTTCATATTTTATTCCTGGATTAGTACTTATTAAAAGGTTTTTAATATCAGATGATGTTTCGACCTGTTTTCCTAATATTTTTACCATTGATAGAGCTGATCTACCTAATACTGAGTAAAAGTATTGAGAACATATTGGATTGTCCAAACCTGTACTAATATCAAACATTTCTTTACATACTTGTGTTGCTGATATTTTTGCCTGAGTTGGATTTGATCCCAACCATAGATCTATTGATGTTTGAATTGATTGAACTTCAGCGTTTGTTTCTCTATTATAGACTATAACTTTACCATCAGAATTTAACTCGAATACATATTTGAATTGAGACTTTGCAATAATTTGTTCTGGAGTAACAGAGTTAAATTTTGTAGATTCTATCCATCCAATAACCAATGCGGTAGCAATTGGTCTAGAATTAATATATGATATTGTGTTCATTGGTAATCCATTAAAAAAGTATTTGGTTTCATTTTGTCCTAGTTTGGAATTATATGTGACATAAAATTTTATTTTAGGGGTTATCAAAGTTTCTATTCTTCCTGGAAGATTACCTAAAAACTCAATATGTCCTGTTCCACCATTAAAACTATATGAATTTAATATTTCTTGACTTAAATTAGATTTAGATCCTGTTGCGACTTTAGTTAATAAAATCAAAAATGTTTCAAAAGATCTATCTGGAGATTTAATCCATTCCCTTGTTAGACTAATAGATTCTTTAATATAAGATTTAATATTTCCAACAGCCCATCTAATTCCTTGGGTTATCATAGATAACATACCAAATTGATCTATTGGAGTTTGATCTGATGGTTTAGCACCACCAAATAAATTAAAAGAAAAAAATCTTAAAATATTAAATAATTTTCGTTTAAGAACAGGTTGAGTTTTTTTTTCTTGTTTTTTTTGACTTATGTTGTATATAGATTTATTTCTATTTTTTTTTAAATTATCGATAAATTTTTCGTCTAATATATTTTTATAAATTTTTATTTTTTTTTCAAAATCATCTTCAGAATTATTTTCAGATTCATCTTCAGAATAATCTTCAGATTCATCTTCAGAATCATCTTCAGAATCATCAGTAACTAACAAATAAATACAGTAACATAAACAAACTAGAACTAGATAATTAAATTTATCTTGACCTATTTTTTCGATATAACTGTAACCAATAATAATGACAACAATTGGTAAAATAAAATTATAATAATTAATACCTCCACCAACATGTCCTTTATCTTTACTTCTATTTAATAACATTAAAGATAAAATTGGTTTTAGTTGTTGTACACGGTCTAAAAAATCTTTACCAAAAGATTTACCAATTAGTTCTAAAAATTTGTTATCAGTTTCTGATTTCTTATCTGCAGACTTTAGAGATTTAGGTGTAATTTTAACTAAGCTCCCTCCAGATAACAGACTAATAATTTTAGAGCTAGATGGAATTTTTTCTTTTAGTACAGTCTTATTAATCCATCGTAAAATTATTTGATATTCTAGTTCCATAATAATTTAATCTTAGATAAAAATTAAATTATTTGTTTGTTAAATACTTTATTTATTTGTTTGCTTAAAGATCAAACATAAAGTTCTTTTCAGCAGGCTTGGCAGAATTTACTTCTTGTTTTTCAAGTAACATCTTGATTTTTCCAAAAGCAGTGCTCAAAGTAACAATTTGTTTAGTTTGTTCTTGAGTTCCAGCCTTGTATTGGTTGATTAAGTTTTCAACATCAGATAAAGTTACAGTTCTTGAAATACCAGTTGGGTACTTTTCAGTTCTCAAGATTTTAGTGTATTCAGTGATGTTTTTGTGGATAGTATCAAGTCTAGAAGTTAATTCATTAATTTCAGAAATCTTTGATTTAATTTTTCTATCAGTATCTGATGATAGTTTTTGGTTAAAACCAGCAAGAGATTGCTTGATGTTTTCAAAGTGTTGTTCATAAGAACCACTAGATCCACCATGTAATTGGTTTGGTCTTAGTTCAATAAGATTGAAACCAGGATATCCAGGAACTGGCATAGGACTGTTTAATGCAACATTTTCAGTTAGAACTTGGGATCTTAAACTGGCAACTTGGGCAGCAGAAAGACGAGCTTTTCTTCTTCTAACAGCAGGTTGAGGTGCTTGAACAGCTTCCTTGTATTTTTCATCAAGAAGTCTGGTATTATTGTTCAAATCCATAACCATTTTTTCCAAAATGGTCTTGACATGAACGTTGTCATCAAAATATTTCTTGTATTGAGCAGCAAGGGATTTAATTGCAGGTCTGGTATCTTGTTCTAGTCTTTCTAACCATTGATCAGGTGTGGCCATTTCCTTCTTGCCATTTGAAACCTTCATCTTCCAGTCCAAGTTCTTAAGGATTTCATACTTGATGTGAGGTTCAGCATTAAGTAAAGCTTGGGAAACTGAATCAGTCTTGGCAGCAGCACCCATGTTTTGTAACATACCCATGGCAGATTTACCAAGGATGTTGTAAAAATGATCAGCACATGTCTTGTTATCTGGTTTAACATTAAAAAGATCTTTGCAAACTTTAGTTCTATCTGCTATAGCACCTTTTTCATCACCTTCAAGTTGTTTTCTGATTGCGGTATTGATACTGGCAATTTCTTCACCTCTAGCACCGTTAGGATCCTTCTTGAAAAGTCTGACAGATCCATCGTCTTCAATGGAGTAAAGGAATGCAGCATCTGATTTAGCAGCAGTTGAGTGAGGAGCAAATTTGTTGAAGTGTTTGTCTTTAACTAAGTAGGCCATAACAAGGGCAGTATGAACTGGTTTTCCTTCAATGTAAGAGTGGGCATCAAGAGGAGTACCATTTACTGTATAGGTAACTTTATCACCATCAACAACCATTTCAATACCAGTAATTCCGAAGTGAGAACTAGAGTTAAGTTTAACTGCAGTTCTCTTCATTTTTCCAATAACTACAATATCACCCTTAGTTGAGTCAAAGGCAAATGAAACAGATTTAGATGCAGATGATGAACCTACAAAAAGATTATAAATAGCAGTAAAAGGCATAGTTACTAAACCCCAGAGTAATTTTAAAAATCCAAGGATAGGATCAACAATAAATGCACCACCTCCTAGATTGATATCTTTATTTTCATCTTTATTTTCATCTTTATCACTTGTATTACTACTTAAACTACTAGATATTGGGGTAGCGTCATCTTTTTTGAATCCAAGTGCTTCTTTAACTTTTGTAACAATACTTCCTGCAACCTCTTTAACTTTGTTAATTGCAACCTCAACAGTTATCTCTTCTGCATTTGCAACAGCTAGAACTAAAGCACCAAAAGAAGCAAGAGCTAAAAATTGTGTTTCTTCAGAGTTTGAATATAATAATGCTCCAATAGCTAAACCAAAAGTGACAGTTGCAGTTTTTACATATGGACTTTGAACTGATCTTTCAAGAAACTTACTTGATGGATCTTGAGCTGAATCTCCAGAAAACGTACTTGAACTTGAACGTTTTGGATTACTTGAACCACCAGTCATTATACTTTTTAGAACAATTTCAACAGCTGATGACCAAGGACCAGCTAGCAGCTTAACTTTTTCAGACAAGCCATCGTTAAGTGTTTTAAGAAGATCAGATGAGTTTCTGGAACTAATTTCAGATAGAATCTGAGATTTAGATTCAGGGGCATTAGGTACTTGAGCTACTTGAGCTGCTTTAGCAAAGTCAATTCCAGCAACTTTTAAATCTTTTGGGGGAGCACTAGCACTAGCACTAGGACTAGTAACTCTTTCAACTTTTTTGTTTTGAGGATATGGGTTTGCTACTTCTGGAGACATTCTAAGCATATTTCTACTATTCATACCACCAATGTGCTTGACTAAGTGAGCAAGTTTTTCTTGGATAATATCATCGTTAATAAATTTAACAATACTTGAGTATTCAATTGATTCAGCCATTATTATATATATTATCATCCTAGAAAAAAAAAATTAAAAAAATTTTAATAATTATTTTAATTTAAAATTCTAGAGGAATTTTTCCCTAGAACAATTTATTATTTGAGTATATTTGCAACCTGGATTCCTAAATTTAAACATTGTGATTTCAAATCTATATGATTTATTAACATCTGTGGATGTACTTGATCTAAACCATAGACTAGCCCATATAATAAACCACATATTGTTCCAGTTGTATCTGAGTCTCCTACATGTAACATTGAATAAAATACTATCTTATCCCAAGAACCTTGGGAATCAATCAAGCAATCATATGCAATTATTACAGAATCATCACCACCTGCACCTGGATACACATCCTTCTTTCGTGAAGAAAATTTATTATAAAATAATGTGCGTTTAGAAGGATACTTCATCACTGGAGAAAATTTATAACTAAAATCAAAATCATCAAAACGATCCTCCATATAATCTTTCCATTTGTTTACAAATATTTTCTTATCCCTTTGATAAAATGGTATCCAACTTTCACGTGTTGATTCTATATACTTATCAATTGTTTCTGATTCTAACACATCTAGACCATCCACACACCATCTAATAGGTGGTTTACCCTGAACAGCATATGATGCGAATAACCCAACCATTATAGACCCTAACATAGCTATTGTATTTGGATGAGTTAAACATGTGGATTCTATACAACTCGCAATTAACTTGAGTTGTTCGGAAGGCTTGGATAGAACTATACCAAATACTCCTGATCTCATAGATCCACCTGATCCTCCTGCCTTGTCATCATAAGCCCAGGTTTTATAATCATCCCCACCCATAAGTTTCTTCAAGTACCTTACTGTAGTTATTCCACCTTTGTACATACCCTCAAATCTTTCTAAATCTACTCGTTCTTTAATTAGCTCAATATATTCCTTTTTTATTAATCTAATTAGTAAATCTATATCTGATTTTGTTGAATCTTTTTTAACCCATTCTATCAAAGCTTTGGTATTAGCATGTGTCATAATAGTATCATCTGATACTGTCCATTCAGGCTTGGGATGAGCTGAAATACCTCCATCATTTATAAAATTAAATACTAATTCATTTGAATAATCAGCTCCAGCTTGTTCAAATTTATCACCATAATTATCTTGATTAAATCTATTGGATGCATTGAATTCAGTGATTCCGTTACCAAAACCAATAATATCCCCAATACAACTTAGTATAAAAGCCCCACTAATCTTTTTATCCATAATTAAATATATAATATATTTAAAAATTTGTTAAATATACTATAATATACTATAAATCATGTCATTAGAACCTTCAGATTTAGAACTACTTAAATCAGTAAATCTATATGAAATTTTAGGATTTGTATCCAGAGATGAATTTACACCAGAGTTAGCAAAAAAATCATACAGAAAGTTAGCACTTAAATATCATCCTGATAAAAATCCAAATGTTCCTACTGATAAATTTGAAGCAATTCAATTAGCCTATTTAATTTTATTAACTCCTGACTATAAAACACAATATGATAATGTATATGATGATAACTCTCAATCAAAAGATTTTAAAGATTTGATTTCATCTTATAGATCAGAGATTGAAAAAATTAAATTTGATAAAATTTCAGAAGAGGAATTTGCAAAGCAAATTAATGAATTAAATATTAAAAATAATTCAGAACATAATTTAGATGATATTTTAGATCAAACTTCAGCATCCAACGCAGTAAACAAAATGATGAATGATAGAAATGTAGAAAATAATGAATTTGTAAAACAGTACAAAGCTGATTTAAATATGTTAGGAAGTATTTCAGATCAAAATGATCTAAATAAAAAATTTAATGAAATGTTTGAATCAAGAAATGATGAAACATCACATATTGATAATGTTTCAGAAACTGAGATAACAGTATTTAATGGTTGTGATACTTTATGTAACTATACAACTTTATCAAATATGGATTATAATTCAATGTATGCATCTAATTCCACTTATGATCAATCTTTTAAATTAAATCAAATACCAAAATATGTGGATGATAAAAAAACACTTGAAGATAGAATGAAAGAATATTTAAACAGAACTGATGAACTTGCACAAATTGCAAAAAAATCAACATCATTAAATATTAATCATGCAGACTATAGATCTTAAATAGTTTTTGCTCTTAATCTTCCTTTTAATTTATTTTTATTTTTAAGTAATTTTTTGAATTGATTTTTAGCTTGAGTATAACCTAGATTTATTATAGCATTTTTTGTATCAACAGATAAATTAATATCTAAAAAATCATTTAAAATAGTTGGATCAATTTTAACTGAAATTACATCATGTGATTTAATTTGAGTTTTCGATTCCATCATAATTTTAATAATATTAATAATATAATGATATATATTAAATTCTGGTTGAGAATCTAGTGGAATAGTTGTTTGCAAATCAACACAAGTTTGAATCCCAAGAGTATATGGTATATCTTCAGATTTTATTACTAATAAAGGGAAATTATCAACTACTGCACCATCAACATAATGTAAACCCTCCCATTCAATAGGTTTAAATATCAATGGTATAGAACATGAAGCTAATACAGCTTTCCATACAGGAATATTTGGATATGTTAAATGTGTGATATAAACAGGTGATCTTTTTTCCAAACAAACAGAAGTAACAGATAAAGTTTTACCAGTTAATTTATATAACTCACTCATAGTTATATTTTCATAATTTGTTTCAAGTGAACACATTGCAATAGTATCAGAAGCTAAACCAGAACCTAGTCCAGATAAACATGGTTTACCAAGTTTAAAATTAATAAATAGTTTTAAAACTTTTTCTAACTTGGAGTTTGAACAGACATTATAGCTAATAAATAAATCATCAGTATTTACTATAAATATTTTATTTAGATCAAAATTTTGAATAAATTTTACAATTTCATTAGAATCAAACCCCAAAACTAACATTAAACATAAAACAGATCCTGATGACGTACCAAAGAATTTCTCCACAGATCCAAGTTGTTTTATTTCATCTAAATATTTTATTGCTCCGAGTGCACCAATAATTTTAACTCCTCCACCAGAAATGACTAAATTTTTTATCATACTTAAAAATAATATATTATAATTCTTTATCTATGTTAAACCTTGATAAATATGCAAAGTTAAAAAAAGCCCGTGAAGCTAATAAAAAAAAATGTTATAAAAAAGTTTTAAAACAAATTATTAATGAAGTCGAAACAGTTATGATACAAGATGTAGATTTTATTGTATTTGAAGTTGAACCTTTTATGTTTGGAGAAACAGAATATAATATGTTAGAATGTGTTGATTATGTGATTAACAAAATCAAAAAAGATGAAAATTTTATAAAAATAATAGAACATATCAGTTTTAATGAACCTAATTTATTATATATCAAATGGAATCTATCTAAAGTTAATTAACTAAATTTATTTAGAAAATAGTTGAAGTAATAATATAACTAATAGTCCAAATAAAAATATTGTGACGATGTCTTTATTTGTACGTATACTACTGGTTATTCTAGAAAAATCTAAACCAAAATCACGTGATCCATAATATGGTTGAGAATTATATTGATGTCTAGATCTTAATACACTTTTATTACCATGTGATTTTAAATACTTTGATCTACAACGTGAACATTTTGATAAATGTGCATCTAATGCCAAACATACTTGAGATTCATTATTATCTGATTGTTGTCCAAAGTGTTCTGGAGAGTCATTTGGTCCTGAACCATTCTCAAACATTTCTTTTAAATCCATATATTTTGAGTATAGATTTTCATCAGTCTTTTGAGAATGTTTTATACTGGTTTCATTTGTGAAGTGTTCAGGTTTATCTGACTGTTTAAATATAGGTTTATCTTCAAAGGATTTCTCACCCCATGCATCTTCTATTGAACAAAACATTATTATATATTATATTTAGATTTAATTAATTTAAAAATATTTTTTAATTTTTTATCTTGGAATATAATATATAATGGATCAAGTTAATAATTTTATTAATAACACAATGAAAGGTTTTGATTCCTGGATGACAAATCCTTATTTTGCTACTGTAATAACTATTGTTTTAGCTGTTTATGCATCACTCGCCTCACCTAATTTACCAAACTTTTTGAAAAAACTCTTTGATAATTCTATTTTCAAAATTATCATTATCACATTTATTGCATATAGAGCAAATTCTAATCCTCAACTTTCTTTACTAGTTGCTATCTGTTTTGTTGTTACTCTTAACTTTTTAGCAGAAAAGGAAACCAAAGAAGCATTTGAACAAATAGAAGCATTTGGACAGCTTGAACATTTTTCTAATACATTAGATATGGATGGTGGAATTGAACCTTTTGAAAATACACCTGAAGAAAATCCTGAAACTAATAATGGTCCAAGTCCTGTACCAAAATCTGAACTAGATTCCGATTCTGATTCTGATTCAGATTCAAAAGTTAGTTCTGAAGCCAGTTCTGAAGCCAGTTCTGAAGCAAGTTCTCAAGCTAGTTCTGAAGCTAGTTCTGAAGCTAGTTCTGAAGCTAGTTCTGAAGCTAGTTCTGAAGCAGATGATCTTGATTAATTTTTTATTTATCTAATTTTTTAAATTTAATATCAAAATTGATTTAAAAAATTTGCGTCATATAATATTAATTTAGTTTCTTTATAAATTTTAAATGAATTCTGATAAAAAAAGCGACTCAATCAGTTTTATTGGTAAAGGAAAAAATGTTGTATCAACTGACACTGAACTTCATCTTGATCTTTTTGCAGATCCTACTAAATTAAAACCAGTATCAAAAATAGTTAAAATGGATAAAATACAAGAAGATTCTGACTCTGATGACTCACATATTGTTAATAAAGCACTAAATTCTGATTCTGAATCAGTTAGTTCTAAAACAAGTTCTTCTAAATCTAGAAGATCATCGAGAAGATCAAAAAAATCAAGTTCTACATCAGCAAGTTCATCATCAACAAGTTCATCATCATCGTCTTCATCAAGATCATCAAAATCATCAAGAGCAAGATCAACTGCACATAAAAAGCTAGATGATTATGTATCAAATTATAATGAAATAAAAAGAGCAAGTGAACCAAATCCAAATTTAAATCAAAATATAAATCAAGGATTTGGACAACAAGTTCCACAGAATGTAAATCAAAATCCAGGAAATCAAGTATTTGTTCAACAAACTCCATATGTTCCAAAGTATACAACAGAACGTGAAATTCGTTTTAGAAAAATGGAGCTCTTAGCAATACTATCTGAAATTAAAAAAAGGAGAGAACTTTCCAAGACATATTCAATGGGTTCTACAATTGAAGATATGGAAGATGAAGTTAGATTTCATACAGATTTAGAACAAAAATCAGTTGCTGTTGATTTCTCAAAAGATGGTTTACTTAAAGCATGTCAATTTTTCGAGTTTATGAATGGTCAATTTGATCCATTTGGTATTCAGTTAAAAGGTTGGCATGGACAAATGAAGGCAAATATTAATAATTATGATGGAGTATTTGGAGAGTTATATGAAAAATATAAACATTATATTGGACGTGTTGAACCAGAATATAAATTAATGTATATGGTTTTTGGTTCAGCTGCATCATTCCATTATTCTAAACAATTTGTAGAACAGTATGGATTAGAAAAACTTGTGGATAAAAATCCAGAACTTCTAAAAAAAATTCAAGCTAATATAGCATCTACACTAGAAAAAAATATTGGTAAAAAAGATGAACCAAAAAATCCTGCAGCAACAATGCCAAAAATGTCTCAACAACAAATGTATCAACAAATGTTAAAAGAAAAGCAAGATCTTGAAGCAAAGCTTGAACAACAAGATACAATTCTTAAACAACAACAACAACATATGGCACAACAAGTTCAACCTCAAACAATTCAACAAACTAATACACAGACTTCAGTTAGTCCTCATTTAAGCAAAATGATGCAAATACAGCAAAATCAATCACAAAATCCAATGCATACAAATTCAACAAACCAAACAAATCTAGAGATGAAAAAACCATCAGGACTTAATGATTTATTAGCACGTGTTAGAGCATCAGGATCAACAAACCCAGGTATATCAATACCTTTGGTTGATACACCGACATCTGCAAGTTCACGTATTCGAGTAGTAAATACTCTAGATTCTGATTCTATTGAAGAGACAGATACTGTACAATCTATTTCAAAAATGAGAATTGGGAGAAGACAAAGGCCCCATGTTTCAACAAATTAAATCAATTAGTTAGGGTCAAACCAGCTTAAAGAAATATTAATATATTACTTTAAACAAGTACACATGGAGCTTAATCAAGTTACAGAACTAGAACAATTAGTTTCTCAACATGACTCAGAATCATTAGCAACACAAACAAATATAGAAAAAAAAGTAGGAAAAGTAGGAAAAAGAGGAAGAAAACCAAAAGTAAAAGATGATGAGGATTTAATTAAAGATGTACAAGATGATATTATTAAAAAGAAAAGAGGAAGAAAACCAACTGGTAAAATTTATGAAATTAACAAATCTCTAATATCATCAATGGGTTCAAATGTCCCAAATTGTATTATAGCACATTTACCGTTAACAGATAAAGATATAGATAAAATTATTGGTAAAGATGATCTAACAATGACAGAGGATAATTTAACAGAAAGTATTGTTGATATTATCCAACCAAGTCCTAATAAACTTGGTTCAAACTATTATATTCCATCTCAAAGTTCATTTATAATAGAAGCAGATGATAATATTAAGACTAAATATAGTGATAAATGTGTAGAATATGATTTACTTAAAAAAAAGTATGATGATCTAGTTGAAAAATTTAAAAAATTTTCATATTTAGAAGATAAAATTAGTGATAATGGTACAATTGAAAAGAAATATTATGTAAATAATTCATCAATTTATGATGTTGATGGTAAGTGTTGGGCAAATTCAACTGATCAATGGTGTAAATGGTGTTCACATGGTTTTAATACAGTACCTATTGGACTTCCTGAAAAATACTGTTATAAAGAAAAAAAATATTATTTGAGAGGATGTTTTTGTTCATTTAATTGTGCTGCAAAATTTAATTTTGAGATTATTGCAGATTATAAAGTACATGAACGTTTTGCTTTGCTTAATAATATTAAAAAGTTAATATTTAAGGAATGTGTAAAACCGATTATTCCAGCACCACCAAGAGAGTTACTAAAATGTTTTGGTGGAGATAAAGATATTGAAGAATTTAGAACAATGTGTATTCCAATACCCAAAGAGTATAATCATTTGATGCCTCCAATGATACCAATATTTACAGTTGTTGAAGAAATACCTAAATTTTTCTATCAAGATAAAGGAACTAAAAAGAAAAATGATTTTGGTGATTTAAAAATTAAAAGAACAAAACCTTTATTAACTCCTAATAACAATTTATTAAGTTTAATAAAGTAGTTTTTATTAATTATATATAACCCTATATTTCTCCTAACCAATCTAAAAAAATTAGATTATAAGTATAATATAATCTAATTTATACACCATTTATTAAATTTATATATTTAAACAATTACTTGATTAAACTTAACAAATTAATTAAGACTTTTACATACCTTTATGGTCTATAAACGTCTTAAATATGTAAAAAAATTTTCATCCAGATTTTTTCTGACCAAAAATTTTTTTCTAAAGGCCAAAAAAAATCTCTCTCTCCCGCTAAAAAATTTCCTAATAAATAGATACGCTAGAGACCATAAAAATGTTTTTTAAGATTATAAATATTTATATTCTTATTTATAATCTTAAAAGCTAAAAATTAAAATTAAATTAAGATCATAAAATCATTTACCGTATCTCAATTTATGAAAGATTTTAAAGAAATTATTAATCTTAAAATAGATTTAGATAAATAATAAAATATACAGTTTAAAGATTATTAATCTATGTATGCCGTATTTATTTTTATGAAGCGTATCTGGTTAAAGTCCATGTTTCATAAGCAAAATATAAGGTAAGATATATTTTTTAATAAATTTATTAGTTATGTCTTGATTTAAGATTTATAAAATTATTAAAAAATATGTTTTCTTATTTAATAATTTTGTTCAATATATGGCAAATAAAATGGTGTATTATTACCACAAAATAATTGTATATCAGCGCCAAAGTATTTCAAATTAATAATCTTTGATGTAGTTGGATTATCCGCATTTGTAATTTTGGTTGGAATTTTCCAAGTAGATATAATACCATAGTTTGTTACTAACAAATTTAATGTTTCAATGTCTATATATAAATAATACCAACTATCATCATCAATATTTCTATATTTTAAAATATTAAGTTCATTATTTAGATTTATTTGAAATTCTATAAATAACATTTTTCTTAATTATAATATTTATTTATATTTAAATCAATTTAAATCAAATAAATACAAGACTATATATTTTTTAATTAATCTATTTAGAGATTAATATAGATTATACAATAAAAGTTATAAATATAGATTTATGGTCTATAAACGTCTTAAAAAATTATAAAATATTTTTCTCTCAGATTTTTTCTGACCTAAAAAAATTTCTGAGAGGCCAAAAAAAATCTCTCTCTCCCGCTAAAAATTTTCCTAATAAATAGATACGCTAGAGACCATAAAAATGTTTTTCAAGATTATAAATATTTATATTCTTATTTATAATCTTGAAAGTTAAAGTTTAAAATTAAATTAAGATCAGAAAAACATTTACCGTATCTCAATTTATGAAAGATTTTAAAGAAATTATTAATCTTAAAATAGATTTAGATAAATAATAAATTATACAGTTTAAAGATTAATAGTCTGTATATGCCGTATTTATTTTTATGAAGCGTATCTCAGCAAAACTCTTAATTTCATAAAAAAAGATACGGTAAGATTATTTAAGACTATTTATTTTTAATTAAATATATTTTATATCTGATTAAAGATATAAAATATGATTAAATTATTTTGGTCTTTAGCGTATCTGATCGTATCTAGCGTATTTAATGTTTCATAAGTAAAATATACGCTAAAATTATTTAAATATATATATATATTATAATTATTATGTCAAACTGTTTTTTATGTAATACAAATCATATTGACAATTGGAATAGTTGTGGGCTTGTATTAGATGTAATTTTAAATAAATATAAAAAAATAAAAATAGATAATTATTTGTCTGAATTTAAAAACATAAAACTATTAATATCTAAAAAAAATAAAAATAAAAATAAAAAACATAAATGTGAAAACTGTGGAAAGGTGTTATCTTCAACATCAAATTATAAAAAACATATAGAATCTAATATATGTAGAAAAAATATAGTTATTGAATATAAATGTGATAGTTGTGGTACAATATTTGCAGCAAAACAAAATTTATCATATCATCAAATACGTAATGTTTGTGGTAGTTTAAATAAAATTGATAATAAAATAGATAATCATATTAATAATTCTAATATTAACTCTAATAATACAACTAATAATAACACGGCAAATAATGTACAAAATAATATCCAAATTAATGTTAATCCAGAATCTGTCGAGTTATTACCTTTTAGAGATGCAAGTTATAAAATACCTACTAAAAAATATTTGGAATATGCTAATAATCCAGATCAAGCTATTAAGCAATTTGTAAAGGATTATCATTTAAATCCTGATAAACCAGAAAGACAAAATATTTTAAATACAAATAGACGAGATAATAGAGTTCAACTATTTGATTTTGATGAAGATTTTATCTGTAGATGGCAAACCAAAGATAAATCCAAAGTGTTAGAACTTTTATGTGATCGTGGGGTTAATGCTCTATTTTTTGCTAAAACGATGTTAGCTGCTGCTGGTATAAAGTTAGATCCCAAAAAGGAGATCGAACTAAATGCAAAAATAAAAGAATATGAATCATCTGACAAAGTTAAAAAGAAATATGTTGATATGATAGGAGATCTAACATATGATTATAGAGATATGGTTGAATCTAATAAAAAGAAAATAGATAATCAAGTTAAACAACTTGATAATTAAATATCATTGGATTTTTTAGCTGATTTCTTAGTCGATTTCTTAGCTTTGATTACATTTGGAGATTCTAATGTTTCATTTTCTTGATTTTTCAATTTAATATTTGATTTTTTAGTTGATTTCTTAGCTTTGATTATATCAGTATCTAAAGAATTAACTTCTTGATTTTTTTCTATCTTCGTTGTTTTCTTAGGTTCTAAATTTTTTTCTATGTAATGAACTCCATGTAAAAAAGCATCACATAAATCATCTTTCTTTTTAAAAGTGTTCAAGTGATCAACATATGGTTGATTCCATTTGATAAATTCCAAACAGTTTGTTATACCAAGCTCTTTAGTTTTTTTATATTTAGATCCTGTCTTATCAGCTTGATCTATCTGTTCATTAATATCATCTGTTTTACCTGCTATTTTTAATTTATTTGATGGAGCAAAAAATGTTATTTTACTTATTGTTGAACCATTAATTTCTTTTTCAACTAGACCTCTAATCATAAACCACGTATATATTACATCAGAAATTGCTTTCATTGTTGGATTTTTAAATGTAGGCTGATTTTCTATACATACCACATCAACTTTTAAAAATAGTTCTTTGTAAGTGTCTAACTTATTTAAAAGTGATAATTTTAAATCATGAATTGTAAAGTCCTTGACAAAAGTTTTATATTTGGTAAGTGCACGAATCTTTTCTTCATTGCGAGATATCATTTCTTTGTGCTTAGTACATATAGAATTACCTCCCCACATATATTTTGATTTTGTTTTACATGAAGCTGCATGAGAACATTTACAACTAGTATCCTCACATTCAACAAACTCTAAAGGATGAGTTTGAAGAAGTGCTTTGTGTAAAAGTTTGTGTTTGGTACAAAAATAATATTTTGTGCCTGCTATTTCAGAAGTTTGTGTAATAGGATTTGTACAACCTGTATTTGCACAGGATAATTTGTCTTGTTCAGTTAAATTAATAATATTCCAACATTCTTTATGTGATGATTCATTTGATTGGATATAGTACTTATTATCAATTTTTTCAATAATACAATAAGCTAAATTTTTAATTCCAACATCAAAACCTAAAACTTTTACCATTAATAAAATTAATTTATAAACAAAATTTTAAATGTGAATATCACGAACTTTTTTACTATTTTCTAACCAATGGGTTAAACATACTGGCTTGTATTTATCTGCCTCCCCAACATCAACAGTTTCATCTGTACCTGCAATTTTAGCAGTATAAGGAGCTTGTACACATCCATCACAAAAATAACAATATGCATACAACATTTCTTTTCCTTGTGCTAAAGCTTCAATTTGAGGCATGAAACCAAAAGGTCTACGTTTATAATCACCTGATAGTCCAGTAACAATTAGGTATTTGTGATCTACATCCATTGCATGTTCACAAAAATGTACAATATCTTCACCAAAGAATTGAGCTTCTTCAATAACAATTACTTCTGCAGTTAAATAGTCAGAATGAGTTAGATATTTATCAAGACGGTCTGTACTTTGACATGGTTCTTTAATTTTATCATGTGAACAGATAGAATCTAATCCATCATATCTAGTATCAAGAGAATGTTTAAGTACTAATACAGGAACATTTTTAGATTTAAAATTTCTAATTAGTCTAATTAGTTTAGAGGACTTTCCTGCAAACATAGGTCCTGTAATTAAATAAAGGTAACCATGGGATAAAGAATTAGTAACTAAATCTGACATTATTATATAATATATACTAATCTTTTTAAATTATTAAAAATTGCAATTTTTATTTATTGTATCAATCTATTTGATCAAGTAAAATAAATGAATGGACTAAATGAAGATGAAGATGAGGATGAACTTGTAGAATTAGATGATCTTGATGATGATCTAGATGCAGAAGGAATTGTTATAAATGAATCAATAGAAATAAAACCAGGTTCAACATATATACCGGATGATTTATGTGATTTGCCAGGACAAATGGAAATATTTGCAATAACATTAACAGGTTCTATTAATTCAACATTTAATATTCAAAATATTTTGGAATACTATCCATTAGATTCATCAAATTTCTCAACAATTAAATCCAAGCTAAAAACTCGTACTATTATCAAGAAAAAACAAATGAGAGTACCAAAACAAAAAGAAAATTTAACTGGTACAACATCTGAATCTAATATTAATTCACCAGTAGCACCTACACAAGATAATTTTTTCAATCAAATTACAGTGGTAATGACTATTCCAATAGATTATAACTCAGATGAAAAAAAATATGTTAATCTCAAGTTATTTAATAATGGATCAATACAAGTTTCAGGGTTAAAATCTATTCCCCAATGTAATATTATGATTAATAAATTGATTGAACTTTTAAAAGGAGAGTTTTGTGTGTTTCTAAATCCAGAAGGTGAACTTTGTAAAATAGATACACCTGGAGCTATTCCAAAAATTATAAGATTTTTACAATTTGATACAGTTAAACTAACAGGTATAAAAATAAGTATGATTAATACAATGTTTCAGTATCCATCTAAAATTAATAGATCTCAGCTTTATATGAGATTAATTGAACTAAAAATTAATGGTATATTAGATCCTACAACTAGACCTAAATATCAACCAGACATTCATGCACCTGTACATGTTAAAATAGACTTGGGAAATAAAAAACCAGTAACAGTATTTGTGTTTGAAAGTGGTAAAATATTAATAATGGCAGCAAAAAGACGTGAAAATATAATTGAGGCATACAATTATATTAATCAATTACTTCAAGATAATCATGAATATGTTGTTAAAAGAAATTTAGTTGAGATTATTGCAAACGATCAAGACTTGTGCAAATTGATTGACCTAGAGGCGCTATCACAAGTTGTTGACGATTTATAGTATCAGCATAACCAGGAGTATTCATATAATGATACATTTGAGAAGGACCATTTGAATAATATGGATTTGTTTGTAAAGTTGACATTTGATTTTTATTTATATTATCATTATAAAATGGTGTTGTTCTTTGCATCATATTCATATCTGGTCTTGCTGCATTAAAACTACTTTGTCTTGGTGGATTGAAACGATCAATATTTATTTGGTCACGGAGTTCAACAGAACCTATTGAAGTTACAGATGGTGCTAATTTAACATTTGCTGTTGTAGGGTCACGTGATCCTACAGTAACTTCTTTAAATGCATTTGAATTAGCATTTGAGTATTGCATTTGATTTATTTGTTGAGATGTAATACCTCCTGAACCAATATAATTTACATTTTTAACTTGATCTTTTAATGTAGTTGGTGCATACCAATTAGTTGCAATTGCTGCATTTGATTGTAACATTGATTGATTTCCTACACCATTTGTATGTCCATTATAATTAATAAGTTGTTTCATTGTTGTTGGAGCATGAGCATCTGTTACTGCATAACCTGAATCTTGATGTGTACCTGCCCAACCCATTGATTGATTATTTACAAAATCTTGTTGTTGCGTACGTCTTACTTGATCTTGTAATTGAGTTGTTGGACCTTGTTGTGAACTTGCTAAAAACATATTAAACTGTTGAGTCATTAAATCTTGTTGTTGTGTTTGTTTAAGTTGATCTTGTATTGGGATAATATAACTTGAAGGTCCTGTTAAATTATTTTGGAATTGTCTAGTCATTAAATCTTGTTGTTGAGTTTGTTTAGCTTGATCTTGAAATTGTGTCATTTGAGTTTTCTGACCAGTAAATTGATTTTGGAATTGTTGAGCCATTAATTCTTGTTGTTGAGTTTGTTTAGCTTGATCTTGAAATTGTGTCATTTGAGTTTTCTGACCAGTAAATTGATTTTGGAATTGTTGAGCCATTAATTCTTGTTGTTGAGTTTGTTTAGCTT